>Ga0209792_1000625_pt1 | contig 22967 bp, 22 predicted proteins | sample EBPBio142005_DNA_FD_185860 | JGI IMG/M metagenome (GOLD analysis project Ga0209792, IMG submission 185860) | Wastewater treatment Type I Accumulibacter community from EBPR Bioreactor in Madison, WI, USA - Reactor 1_6/14/2005_ DNA (SPAdes)... | ecosystem: Engineered > Bioreactor > EBPR >... | reverse complement strand
ACGGTGCAGGCGCGCTTTGTGCACAAGATAGGCCCCACGGTGGCGGGCCGTGTGCAGCGGGTGGACGTGCAGGTGGGCGACATGGTGCGTGCCGGCCAGCTGCTCGGTGAGATGGATCCCGTGGATCTGGATGAGCGCATGCGCGCCCAGCAGGCGGCGATCCAGAGCGCGGAGGCCGGTCTGCGTCAGGCCGAGGCGCGCCAGAGCTTTGCGCGCAGCCAGGCCCAGCGCTACGCGCAACTGGTGGCCGCGCGTGCCACCAGCGAGGAAGGCCACGCCACGCGCCAGCACGAGCTGGCCGTGGCCGACGCGGCGCTGGCCGCCGCACGCGAGGACACAAGTCGACTGCGCGCCGAGCTGCAGGCCCTGCGCGCCCAGCGTGCCAACCTGAGGCTGGTGGCGCCCGTGGCCGGGCTGGTGGCGGCGCGCGACGCCGACCCGGGCAGTACGGTGGTGGCGGGGCAGGCGGTCATACGGCTCATCGATCCGGCCAGCTTGTGGGTGGATGCGCGCTTTGACCAGATCAGCGCCCAGGGCCTGGCGGCAGGGCTGCCGGCCGAGGTGGTGCTGCGCTCGCGCCAGGGCCAGCCGCTGGCTGCGCGCGTGCTGCGCACCGAGCCGCTGGCCGATGCGGTGACCGAGGAGCTGCTGGCCAAGATCAGCTTCGATGCGCTGCCCCAGCCGTTGCCGCCTATCGGTGAGCTGGCCGAGATCACCGTACGCCTGGCCGCGCTGCCCGAGGCGCCCACCATCCCCCAGGCCGCCCTGCGCACCGTGGGCGGCGAGCGCGGCGTGTGGACGCTCAAGGATGGTGCGCTGGCCTTTGCGCCGCTGCGCCTGGGCCGCGCCGACCTGGAAGGCCAGGTGCAGGTGCAGCAGGGTGTGTCCGTGGGCGACAGCATCGTGGTCTACAGCGAAAAGGCCCTGGGGCCCAAGAGCCGTGTGCATGTGGTCGAGCGCATTGCCGGGGTGTCGCCATGATCAGCCTGGCCGGGCGCGACATCCTGCATGCCTGGGGTAAGTTCGTCTTTACCGGCATTGGCCTGGGCCTGCTCATCGGCGTGACGCTGACCATGGCCGGCGTGTACCGCGGCATGGTGGACGACGGCAAGGTGCTGCTCGACAACAGCGGCGCCGACCTGTGGGTGGTGCAGAAGGACACGCTCGGCCCCTACGCCGAGTCCTCCAGCGTGCCCGACGACCTGTGGCGCAGCGTGCGCGCCATGCCCGGCGTGGCGCAGGCGGCCAATGTCACCTATCTGACCATGCAGGTGGGCCATGGCGAGCGCGACGTGCGCGCCATGGTGGTGGGCATCACCGCGGGTGGATCGGCCGAGCCCGGCTGGCCGCCGCACCTGGTGGAAGGCCGGCAGATCACGCGCGGGCACTACGAGGCCGTGGCGGATCTGGCCGCCGGCGTGCGCCTGGGCGATGTGCTCAGGATTCGCCGCAACCACTACCGCGTGGTGGGCCTGACGCGGCGCATGGTGTCTTCGAGCGGCGACCCCATGGTGTTCATACCGCTCAAGGACGCGCAGGAGGCGCAGTTTCTGAAGGACAACGACGCCATCCTCATGCAGCGCCGCCGCACCGAGGCCAACCCGGCCTTCAATCGCCCGGCCGTGCCCGATCTGCTCGACGCCGTGATCGCCTCGCAGACCAGCAACAGCTATGTGAACGCCGTGCTGGTGCGCACCGCGCCCGGGTATACGCAGCAGGAGGTGGCCGAACCCATCCGCCGCTGGAAGCGCCTCACCGTGTACGACCGACCGCAGATGGAGAGCATTCTGGTGGGCAAGCTCATCGCCACATCGGCCAGGCAGATCGGCATGTTTCTGGTGATCCTGGCAGTGGTCAGCGCGGCCATCGTGGCCTTTCTCATCTACACACTGACCATGGACAAGATCCGCGAGATCGCCGTACTCAAGCTCATAGGCACGCGCAACCGCACGATCGCGGCCATGATCGTGCAGCAGGCGCTGGTGCTGGGGCTGATCGGCTTTGTCGTCGGCAAGATCACGGCCACCTTCGCCGCGCCGCTGTTCCCCAAATATGTGCTGCTGGTGCCCTTCGATACCGCCATGGGGCTGGTGGCCGTGATGGCGATCTGCCTGCTTGCGAGCGTGGTGGCGATACGCGTGGCACTGCGGGTCGATCCGGCCGAGGCCATAGGGTGACGCCATGAAGCGGCAAGGCATACACATCGAGCGCCTGAGCAAGCGCTATGGCTCGGGCGATACGGCCTTCCTCGCCCTCAAGGACGTGAACATGCATGTGGCCCCCGGCGAGGTGGTGGGGTTGATCGGCCCCTCGGGGTCGGGCAAGAGCACCCTGCTCAAATGTCTGGGCGCGGTGATCGATCCCACGTCCGGCCGCATGACGTTGGACGACAAGGTCATCTACGACGACGGCTGGAAGGTGCGCGACCTGCGCGCGCTGCGCCGTGACCAGATCGGCTTCGTGTTCCAGGCGCCTTATTTGATCCCCTTCCTGGACGCCACCGACAACGTGGCCCTGCTGCCCATGCTGGCCGGTGTGCCCAATGACGAGGCACGTCGGCGCGCGCTGGAGCTGCTCACCGCGCTGGACGTGCAGCACCGCGCGCGCGCCATGCCCTCGCAGCTGTCGGGTGGCGAGCAGCAGCGCGTGGCCATTGCCCGCGGCCTGGTGAACCACCCGCCGGTGATCCTGGCCGATGAGCCCACGGCACCGCTCGATTCGCAGCGCGCCATGGCGGTGATACGCATATTGAACGACATGGCGCGGCGCCTGCAGACGGCCGTCATCGTGGTCACGCACGATGAAAAGATCATCCCGACCTTCCGGCGCATCTACCATATACGTGACGGCGTGACGCATGAGGAGGCAGGCGAGGGGCGTGGGTTCGATTGATTTTTGGTAAAAACAAGCGTTTACGCTTGTCAATAAAGCGCTAGCAGCTATCAATAGTGTAGTAAATTTATCAGTGACCTACTGCCTTTGCAGGCGACCAAGCAGCTCCTGCGTCGGGTAGCCGTCGGCTGGCAGGCCCAGGCTCTGCTGATAGCGGCGCAGGCCGGCGCGTGTGGCCGGGCCGGCCACGCCATCGGGCCTACCGGTGTCAAAGCCGCGGGCGTTGAGCAGCTGCTGCAGAGCCAGTGTCTCGCTGCGCGACAGCGGCGCCAGGTCGCGCGGCCAGGGCGCTGCCAGACCTGCGCCACCATCGATCTGGCGCGCCAGCAGCCCCACGGCGAGCGCATAGTTCAGCGCGTTGTTGTAGGCCAGCAGGGCGCGGAAGTTGGGCCCCACCAAGATGGCCGGGCCGCGCGCGCCGGCCGGCGTGATGATGCTGGCCTGTGTCAGCGCGGGCAGGGCCGCGCCGTCGATGCCGCGTACGCCCTCGCGCGTCCAGGCCTCGCTGCTCTGGTGCAGGCTCAGCTCGGTACGGGCGTAGTCAAAGCCCGGTGGCAGCTGCATCTCCACGCCCCAGGGCTGGCCGCTCTGCCAGCCCGACTGCGCGAGGAAGTTGGCCGTGGATGCGGCCACGTCGGCCACGCTACCCCAGATGTCGCGGCGACCGTCGCCGTCGGCGTCAACGGCGTAGCGCTGATAGACCGAGGGTAGGAACTGCGTATGCCCCATGGCGCCGGCCCAGGAGCCCACCAGCGCATCGGCCGCGATCTCGCCGCCGTCGACGATGCGCAGCGCCGCGAGCAGTTCGCCATGCGCCCAGTCGCGGCGCCGGCCGTCATAGGCCAGCGTGGCCAGCGCGTCGATGGCAGAAAAGCTGCCGAAGTTCTGGCCGTAATTGCTCTCCATGCCCCAGATGGCCGTGATGATGCTGGCCGGCACGCCGTAGCGCCGCTCGGCCGCCTCCAGCGCCGCGGTATGCAGGCGGCGCTGCTCGCGGCCCTGGGCCACGCGCTCACGCGAGACGGCGCTGTCCAGGTAGGCCCAGGGCGTGCGCGTGAACTCGGGCTGGGCGCGGTCGAGCTCCACCACGCGCGGCTGCCACTGGGCATGGGCCAGCATGGCGTCCACGGTCTGCTGGCGGATGCCGGCGGCCAGGGCCTCCTTCGCAAAGGCCTGCAGCCAGGTGTGAAAGCCGGCGACGGTGCTTGTCAGGTCGCTGGTGGCTGCGGGCGTGGGTTCTGGAGAGGATGGTGGCGTGACGGGGGCGGCCGCAGGAGCCGGGACGCTGGCGCAGCCGGCCAGGGCCGCCAGACCCAGGGCGGCAGTAAGAGTCAGGAAACGCATGGCCGCGATTGTGCCGCCGGGGCGCATGCATACTCGCGTCTGACCCTGTTTCAGCCTGCAACCGACCCGCCCATGCACACCTTCCTCTGGCACGACTACGAAACCTTTGGCGCCGACACGCGCCGCGACCGCCCCGCGCAGTTCGCCGCCATACGCACGGATGCCGAGCTCAACGAGATCGGCCAGCCGCTGATGTTCTACTGCCAGCAGGCCAACGACTACCTGCCCAGCCCCGAGGCCTGCCTGATCACCGGCATCACGCCCCAGCTGTGCCTGGAAAAGGGTCTGCCCGAGCATGCATTTGCCGCGCGCATAGAGGCAGAGCTGGCACTGCCAGGCACCATAGGCGTGGGCTACAACACCATACGCTTTGACGACGAGATCACGCGCTTCATGTTCTGGCGCAACCTGATCGACCCCTACGCGCGCGAATGGCAGAACCAGTGCGGCCGCTGGGACCTGCTGGACGTCGTGCGCATGACCTACGCGCTGCGCCCCGACGGCATTGAGTGGCCCATGGTGGACGGCAAGCCGAGCTTTCGGCTTGAGCACCTGACGCGTGCCAATGGCCTTGTGCATGAGGCCGCGCACGATGCGCTGTCCGATGTGCGCGCCACGATTGCGCTGGCGCGGCTGGTACGCCAGTGCCAGCCCAAGCTGTTCGACTTTGCGCTGTCGCTGCACAAGAAGGAGCGCGTCGCCGCTGAGCTGCGCCTGCCGGCCACGGCGCAGACGGCGCGGCCCTTCCTTCATGTCTCGGGCATGTTCAGCGCCGAGCGTGGCTGCCTGGCCGTGATGTGGCCGCTGGCCAGCCACCCCAAGAACAAAAACGAGCTGCTCGCCTGGGATCTGGCGCATGACCCGGGCGAGCTGGCCCGGCTGGGTGCCGACGAGATCCGCCAACGCCTGTTCACACGCCAGGCCGACCTGCCCGAGGGAGTGACGCGCCTGCCCCTCAAGAGCGTGCACCTGAACAAATCCCCCATGGTGGTGGGCAATCTGAACACCCTTACGCCGGCCATGGCGGAGCGCTGGGGGCTGGATTTGGCTCAGGCCGCACGGCACGCCGAGGTCGCGCGCGAGCTGCCCGACATGAGCGCCATCTGGGCCCAGGTGTTCCAGCGGCCGCAGGAAGGCCCCGCGGATGTGGATCAGGATCTGTACGGGGGCTTCCTCGGCAATGAGGACAGGCGGCGCCTGAACCGCCTGCGCGGCCTGTCGGGCGAGGAGCTGGCGCACGAGCGTCCGGGATTCGACGACCCACGCCTGGCCGAGCTGGTCTGGCGCTACCGCGCGCGCAACTTCGCGCAGACCTTGTCGCCCGAGGAGCAGCAGCGCTGGGAGGCGCACCGCACGGCCATGCTGGTCGAGGGTGAGGGCGGCGGCCTGACCTTCGATGCGCTGTTCGAACAGCTCGATACCCTGGGCGCCGCAGCCGACGATGAGCGCACCGAGACCATTTTGGGTGCCATTTATGACTACGCCGAAAGCATTGCCCCTGGCCTGTGAGCTGGAGCCCCTGCGCGATTGGCTGCACCGCCACCCGCGCCTGTTCGTGATCACGGGTGCGGGCTGCAGTACCGAGGCTGGCATCCCGGACTACCGCGATGAGAACGGCGACTGGAAGCGCCCCCAGCCCGTCACCTTCCAGGCCTTCATGGGCGATGCTGCCACGCGCCGGCGCTACTGGGCGCGCAGCCTGCTGGGCTGGCCGGTGATGGCGCGGGCCAGGCCAGGAGCAGCGCACCGGGCTCTGGCGCAATTGGAGCAGGCAGGCCGCATTGCACTGCTGCTGACCCAGAACGTGGACGGCCTGCACCACGCCGCCGGCAGCCGCCAAACCCTGGATCTGCATGGACGCATTGACACGGTGCGCTGCATGCACTGCGAGGCACGCAGCCCGCGTGCGCTGCTGCAGGCAGAGCTGCTGCGGCGCAACTCCGATTGGGCCACGCTGCAGGCTGGCGCCGCGCCCGACGGCGATGCGGACCTGGATGGGCGCGACTTCGCCAGCTTTGACGTGCCAGCCTGCACGCAATGCGGCCGCGGGCCACTCAAGCCGGATGTGGTGTTCTTTGGTGAGAACGTGCCGCGCGAGCGCGTGGAGGCGGCCCATGCAGGGCTGGCGCGTGCCGACGCGTTGCTGGTCGCCGGCTCCTCGCTGATGGTGTACTCGGGCTACCGCTTCGTGCAGGCGGCGGTGCAGCGGGGCCTGCCCGTGGTGGCCGTGAACCAGGGGCGCACACGCGCCGATGGGCTACTGGCCTTCAAGCTGGAGCAGGACGTCGGCCAGGTGCTGCAGGCGCTGGCCGACGCCCTGCAGGGCACAGATCAGAAATCGGCCACCAGCGACACGCGCGCATTGCGCCCGGGCTGGGAATAGGCGTCTATGGTGGCGGAGCCCGCCGGCTGGCTGTAGACGTCAGGCCACATCCAGTACTTGCGGTTGGTGAGGTTGTTCAGCGCCACGTTCAGGCGCACCGCCTTGCTGATGCGCCATTGCGCGCCCAGGTCCAGCGTGGTGGCCGAGGGTGTGGCAAATTGGGTGGTGCCGGCCTTGCTGTTGCCGATGGACACCAGATCGATGTCTTTGTCCTTCTTGGCCGCGTAATGGCGCAGGTCGGCATACAGGCTCCAGGGCTGGGTGTCGTAGCGCAGACCCAGCGCGACCTGCATAGGCGCGATGGAGTTGAGCGGGCGATTCGTCGTTTTGTCGGTGCCCTGCGACTGGCCGTAGGCAAAGGTGTTGTGCAGGCGCCCAGGTCCCACGCTGCCCCAGTCATAACCACCCTTGAACTCGAAGCCATGGATGCGCGCACGTGGGATGTTGACGGCCTGGAAGGTCTGCTGCGTCGCGGTCTTGTTGATCAGGCGGGCATCTTCGATGAGGTTGGAATAGCGGTTGGCAAAGCCGACCAGATCCACACTCAGGCGGTCGAAGCGGCCGCGCACGCCCAGCTCCACGCCGCGGCTGCGCTCGGGCTTGAGGTCGGGGTTGGCAACGATGATGTTGGTCACGCCCAGCGCAACGGCCTCGAAGCGGTCGTTCACCTGGCCCGCATCGGGCGCGCGGTAGCCGGTTGCATATTGGCCAAACAGGCTCCATGCCGGTGTTGCGCGGTAGAGCACGCCCAGCTTGGGCAGTGCGGCCGAACCCGACAGCGACTTGCCCGGCTGGGGCGCGGGCGGGTAGTACAGGTTCTGGCTGGTGACGTCGATCGCGAAATGATCGATGCGCAGACCCGGGGTGATGGTCCAGTCGCCGTGCACGGTCTCGTCCTGCACGTACAGGCCGGTGCTGGTCTGGCGCGTGTCGGGGAAGCGCTTGAGCGGGAAGCTCTCCGGCGGCAGAGGCGCCTTGCCGTCGTACAGGTTGGTGATCTTGCTGCGCGCATGGTCCAGGCCGTAGACGATGCGATGCGACCAGCCGCCATGGCGCAGGATCTTGTCGGCCTGCAGTCCCAGCTGCCAAGTCTGCTCGTCATAGCGGTTGTCTCGCACGCGATGCACGCCGCTGCGCAGATAGCTGTTGCCCACGCGGTGCGAGCTGGCGTCCTGTATGGCCACCACGGTGCGCAGATGGTCGGCCCAGTCGGTGTTGATGCCAAAGCGCGCATCCCAGGTCAGGCGGTCGCGCCGGATCTTGTTGTCTGCATTCTCGTTGAGCACATCGGCTGGCCGGGGCGGCACCCCCGGGGCGATGCTGGAGAGCAGGTCGATATCCGATTTTTTCTGCGTGTGCTCGAACGTGAAGATGTGGCGCTGCGTGCTGCTGGGGCGCAGCACCACCTTGCCCAGCACCGAGCCGTCACGGTTGTCGGTGGGATCGGGGCGGGTGCGGGTGCTGTTGCGCGCGTCGTTGCTGCCCATGTTGTCCAGTGCGTGGGATGTGCGCCCCGTGGCCGTCAGCATCCATTGCAGGCTGTCGCTGGCCTTGGCGGCAACGGTGCCGGCCGCGAAGTAGCCGTGGTCGTCCTCGCTCCAGCCCGCAGCCACGCGCCCACCGACGGTTTTGGGTGTCTCGCCTTCGGCCGTTCTGAGCAAGTCCATCGGATCGTGGGTGACGAAGTTCACCACCCCCGCCATGCCGTCGCCGCCGTACTGCGCCGAGGCCGGACCGCGAATCACGTCGATGCGCTTGAACAACTCCATCGACAGGTATTCACGGTCGAACATCGCCGAGCGTGAGACATAGCTGCGCGGCATGCGGATGCCGTCCACCGTCATCAGCACGCGGTTGCCGCCCAGGCCGCGGATGTTGATGCCCATATTCCCGTCGCGTGCAAAGGCTGCCGATCCGGCGCTGACTGCCAGGCGAGCGGGGGAATTGCGCACCGAGGTGTTGGGCAGATCCTGTAGAGCCTGGCGCAGCGTATGGATCTGCTGATCGCTCAGGTTCTGTCCTTCCACGACATCGGCACTCAGGGGTAGATCGTCGGCCAGCAGGTTGTTCTGGCTTGAGCCGCTCACCACCACGGTCGGGAGTGTGGCGTGTGCCTGCGGCGTGGACTGTGCCTGGGCCGCGCCTTGCATGGCCAGGCATGCCAGAGATACGAGAACGGGCAGGGTGCGCAAGCCGGGTGGAATGTGGGCGTGGATGGGCATGGGGCGGTCGGTTCGGGGTGGGTGATCAGGGTCGGGGTTTCTGCGCTTTGGCCAGTGCGCTCTGCGCGCGCGCGTCGTCCAGGTTTTCCTGGGTCATCCTGGCGTCTTCAGAGCCGGGTTCGAGCAGGGACAAGAGTTTTTCCCATTCCTTGACGGCTTCGTCGAAGTCGCCATGCTGATAGGCGACGACGCCCGACATCATCAGCGCGCTGGGGTGTTCGGGGTCTATGGCCAAGGCCTGGCGCACCAGGGCCTCTGGGCGGCCATCCATGCGGTGCTGTGCCTTCATGGCCAGCAGTTCGGCGTAGTCCACCAGCAGGTCAGGGTGGGTGCGGATGGCGTCCGTGGCTTTCTCGTAGGCCTGCTCGGCTTCATCCAGGCGCCCCATGACCTTGTACGAACGTGCCAGCATGGCCCAACCCTGCGGGTTGTTGGGCTCGGCCTTGAGCTTGGCTTCGAGTGATTCAACCATCTGCGTGATCTGCAGCCGGGCGGTCTCCTGCGCCGCGCCGGGGTTGAGCGCGGCCGGCTCGCCCAGCCAGCGGTAGGTGCCCACCGAGAGCAGGGGCAGCGTGAGCGCGATCAGCACGGCGGTGCGGCGCGCTGTCCAGAAGCCCGGTCCGGTGGTGGCTGCGGGCCGCTCGGGGGCTGCGGTGTCATCGAGCAGGCGCAACTGCAGCTCGTCGCACGTGGACTCGTAGTCTGCGGGGCTGATGGCGCCGCTTGCCAGGTCGCGCTCCAGCGTCGCCAGCTGGTCCTTGTAGATGGATGCGTTCAGGCGCTGGCTGGAGACGCTGTGCTGCTCACCCGGTCGCAGCAGGGGGCGCACCAGCGCTGCAATGACCAGCAGGGTCAGCGCCGAGATGATGCCAATGAAAATGCTCATGGAAGCTTGTCCGGATCCTGAAGAAGAGACTGCGCCTTGGCGCGCTGGTCTGCGTTGAGGGTGCGCGCATCGGCGCTGGTGCGTTGACTGTTGCGGATCATGCGCACCAGTACATAGACGGCACCCGCCAGCAGAAGAAAGGGGCCGAACCACAGCAGCCAGGTCACGGGGTTGACCGGGGGACGGTAGCGCACGAAGTCGCCATAGCGGCTGACCATGAAGTCCATGATCTCGGCGTCGCTCTTGCCGGCCTTGATGAGGTTACGGATTTCACGCTTGAGGTCGAGTGCCAGGTCGGCGCGCGAGCCGGCGAGGGATTCGTTCTGGCAGACCAGGCAGCGCAGCTCCTCGGAAATAGCGACCATGCGCTTTTCCACCACCGGGTCCTCGGCCAGCGGGGCGGCCTCGTTGGCATGTGCGGCAAAGCCGGCGAGGGTGCATTGCAGCGCCAGAAGAAGGGCGAGCCAGAGTTTCATTTCTGCAGTTCCCGGATCAGGGGCAGGATATGCTTTTCCAGTGCCTCCTCGGTCACCGGGCCGATCTGCTTGAAACGGATCTTGCCGGCCTGGTCGATGAGGAAGGTCTCGGGTACGCCATAGACGCCGAAGTCAATGCCGATGCGGCCGTCCTGGTCCACGACGGTGAAGTCATACGGGTCGCCCTTGCGCTGCAGCCATTTGATGCTGTCGGCGGGCTTGTCCTTGTAGGCCAGGCCGATGAGCGGAACGCTCTTGCGCTTGGCATATTCGACCAGTACCGGATGTTCCTGCAGACAGGCCGTGCACCAGGATGCCCAGACGTTGAGCAGCCAGACCTTGCCGCGCATTTCGCCGGCGGTGAAGCTTTTCTCCGGCGAGGCCAGGATGGGGGCGGAAAACTGAGGCGCGTCCTTGCCGATCAGAGGTGACGGAACGACTCGCGGATCGCGTGTCAGGCCTATGGCCAGGAATATGGCCAGCACCAGAAACAGCACGAGAGGGATGACAGCCTTCTTCACGCGACCGCACCTCCAACAGTGGCACCCTTGGTGCTGTGCGCCCGCTTGTTGCGGTAGCGGCGGTCGAGCGCCGCGAGCCCTCCGCCCAGGGCCATCAGCAGGCCGCCGCCCCAGATCCAGCTCACGAAGGGCTTGTGATAGACGCGCACGGCCCAGGCCGGGTGCTCGCCAGCCTCCAGTTGCTCGCCAAGCGACACGTAGACGTCGCGCGTCAGGCCGGTGTCTATGGCCGCTTCGGTCATGGGCATGGCGGAGGAAAAATAGGTGCGCTTCTCGGGGTGCAGCATGCGCAGGGTTTGGCCGTTGCGGCTCAGCTGCACGTCACCTATGTCGGCGCGGTAGTTGGGGCCATCGGCCTCACGGATACCTGTGAGCCTGAAGGTGTAGCCACCAACGGCGACGGTATCGTCCAGGCCCATGCGCACATCCTTCTCAGTCTCGTAGCTCTTGACCATGGTGATGCCCACCACGCTGACGGCGATACCGATATGGGCCAGGTGCATGCCCCAGAAGGACCAGGGCGTGGCCCGCCAGTTGGCCGTGCCACGCAGTTGCCGGTAGATCTGCTGCAGGGAGGACAGCACGATCCACAGCGCCAGGCTCAGCCCCAGTGCTGCCAGGGCCGACCAGGAGCCGGCCAGCAGCGGTAGGCTGCAGCCGAGCGCGACCGATACCAGGGCGCTGGCGCCGAGCTTGCGCGCCAGATCCATCACGCCGTCGCTTTTCCAGCGCGCAAAACTGCCCACCACCATGAATAGCAGCACCGGCACCATGATGGGCACGAAGACCGCATTGAAATACGGCGGGCCCACGGAGAGCTTGCCCAGGTTGAGCGAATCCACGATCAGCGGATAGAGCGTGCCCAGCAGCACGGAAGCCGCAGCCGTGGTGAGCAGTACGTTGTTGAGCAGCAAAAAGGTTTCGCGTGAGACCAGGCCAAATGAGCCAGTCGATCGCACCTTGCCGGCACGCATGGCAAACAGCGTGAGCGAGCCGCCCACCACGACGGAAAGGAAGACCAGGATGAACACCCCGCGCCGTGGATCGGTGGCAAAGGCGTGCACCGAGGTCAGCACGCCCGAGCGCACCAGGAAGGTGCCCAGCAGGCTCAGCGAAAAGGCCGTAATGGCCAGCACGATGGTCCAGTTGCGGAACAGGCCGCGCTTTTCCGTCACGGCCAGCGAATGGATCAAGGCGGCGCTCACCAGCCAGGGCAGGAAGGACGCGTTCTCCACCGGATCCCAAAACCACCAACCGCCCCAGCCCAGCTCGTAGTAGGCCCACCAGGAGCCTAGTGCAATGCCCAGCGTCAGAAAGATCCAGGCGGTTGTCGCCCAGGGACGCGACCAGCGTGCCCAGGCCGCGTCCAGCCGACCATTGAGCAGCGCGGCGATGGCAAAGGCGAACGGAATGGCCAGGCCGACATAGCCCATGTAGAGCATGGGCGGGTGGAATACCAGGCCTGGGTCTTGCAGCAGCGGATTGAGATCCCGTCCGTCGGCCGGAACGTCGGCCAGGCGCAGGAAGGGATTCGAGGTGAACAACATGAATACCAGGAAGCCCACCGCCACCAGGCTCAGGACGCCCAGCACGCGTGCCACCATGGTGTCGGGCAACTGGCGCGAGAACAGCGACACCGCCAGCATCCAGGTGGTCAGCATGAAATGCCACAGCAGCAGCGAGCCCTCATGGCCGCCCCAGACTCCGGCGATGCGGTAGATGGCGGGCAGCTGTGAGTTGGAGTGCTGCACCACGTAAACGACGGAGAAATCGTTGCTGTAGAAGGCATAGGTCAGGCAGCCGTAGCCGAAGGCTGTGAGCAGCCACAGTGCCTGTGTGGCAGGCCGTACCAGGGCAACCCATTCGCGCCGACCGGTCTGCCCGCCAGCCGAACCCAGTACGCCGAGCACCAGTGCGACAAAGAGCGACAGGATCAGTGAGAAATGGCCAAGTTCAGGAATCATGGTTACTGCAGTGTCTTGATGGTCTTCTGGGCCTCATCGACCGCGTGCTGGGCCTCGGGGGGCATGTAGTTTTCATCGTGCTTGGCCAGCACCTCGGAGGCCGTGAACAGGCCGTCCTCGCTGAGCTTGCCCTGGGCGACCACGCCCTTGCCCTCGCGGAACAGATCCGGAAGGATGCCGGTGTAGGTCACCTTCATGTCCTCGGCCGTGTCGGTGACGACAAACGAGACAGTCAAATCCTTGCGATTGACCGAGCCCTCCTTGACCATGCCGCCCACGCGGAAGGTGCGGTTCTTGGGCGCCTCGCCCGCCGCGACCTGGCTGGGGCTGAAAAAGAAGACCAGATTGCTCTCGAACGCGTTGAGCACCAGGAAGGCAGCCAGGGAGAGGGCGGCCAGGCCGCCAGCGATGATGGCGGCCCGCTTGTGGCGAGGTTTCATGTCTGCAAATCGTTGGGTTGATGTTCGGCGCGCAGGGTTTGCTGCATCTGCCTGCGCCGGTTGCGGATGAGTAGCGACTCCACTGCCATCACCAGGGCTGTGGCGCCGAAACTGCCCCAGACATAGAAGGCGTAGCCCCCCATGGCAAAAAACTCTGAAACGCTATTCCATTGCATGTTTGACCCACTCGGTATGACGCTCGCGTTCAAGAATGATGGTGCGCACCCGCGCCAGGGCCGCGGCGATGGCATACATCCAGAAAGCCACCACCATGACCAGCATGCCCCAGAGCATGGGGGCAGCCATGGAGGGCGCGCGGGTCATCGACACGGAAGCACCCTGGTGCAAGGTGTTCCACCAGACGACCGAGAAATAAATGATGGGCACGTTCACCACGCCTACCAGCGCCAGCACGGCGCAGGCCTTGTCTGCACGGCGTGGGTCATCAATACTGGACTGCAAGGCCAGGAAGCCCAGATACAGGAACAGCAGGATCAGCTCGGACGTGAGCCGCGCGTCCCACACCCACCAGGTGCCCCACATCGGTTTGCCCCACAACGAGCCGGTGACCAGTGACAGGAATGCAAACAGGGCGCCAGTGGGGGCGAGCGCGCTGGCCATCATCCCCGACAGCCGTGTATTGAAGGCCAGGCCGATCGCGGCCCAGCCTGCCATGACCAGATAGATGAGCATCGACATCTGCGACGTCGGCACATGCACGAAGATGATGCGATAGCCCTCTCCCTGCTGCGCGTCGGTAGGCGCAAGAAAAAAGGCGATCCACAGACCCACCAGGGCCAGCACGGCGGCAAGGCCTGCGAACCAGGGCCAGAGTCTGCCCGCCAGAAAGTAAAAGTTCTGCGGGGAGGCGTACTTGAACCATTGAATGCCGTGTTTATTCATTCCAGGGAAATTTTCAACGCTGCCGTGGTGGCGAGCGGGGCAAAAAAGAGGGCAAGAACCAGCAGTGCTGCAAGCAGTGACAGGTGCCCGCCAGAACCCAGACCGGAGGCATGGGCCTCCACTGCGCCGGCACCAAAGATCAGCACGGGGATGTAGAGCGGCAATATTAGCAACGACAGCAGTACCCCTGCGCCACGTACCCCCAAGGTCAGGGATGCGCCTATGCTGCCGATCAGGCTGAGCGTGGGAGTCCCCAGCAGCAGTGACAGCATCAGGATCCACAGGGCCTGGCCATCGAGTCCGAACTGCAGGCCGAGCACCGGTGCCACCAGCACCAGCGGCAAGCCGGACAGCAGGAAGTGCGACAAAGCCTTGGCCGCGACCAGCAGCGTCAAAGGCGTGGTCGACAGCAGCATCTGCTCGAGCGAACCGTCGGCGTAGTCACTTGCAAACATGCGCTGCAGCGACAGCATGGCTGCCAGCAGCGCGCTTACCCACAGCACCCCTGGCGCCATGCGTAGCAGCAGGGCGGACTCGGGGCCGACACCCAGCGGGAACAGGCTGGCGACGACGATGAAAAATACCAGCGGCGTCAGTACCTCGCCTTTTTGCCGCATGGCCAGGGCGATCTCACGCCGCAGCACTGCCAGCATGACGGCGCCCAGTCCCAGTTGCATGGGGGAAGGAGAGGGCGGTGGATTCATGCACGTAGTTCCAGGGTCTGGGCGGGCACCGTGCCGATGGTCACGCTTTGGTGGCTGGTCAGCACGCAGATGCCGCCGTGCGCCAGATGCTGAGCAATCAGGCCCGAGAGCATCTGGATGCCGGTGTCGTCCATTGCGACGAAGGGTTCATCGAGCACCCAAAGGCGTGCTGGGGCCAAGGACAAGCGTGCCAGCGCAACCCGGCGCTTTTGTCCCTGCGAGAGGTGACGTACCAGATGTCCCGCCCGTCCCGCGACGCCGAATCGCTCAAGCGTTGCAGATACTGCTTTGGCGGTGCAGGCGTGGCCACGCAGGGCCGTAGTGAAGGCCAGGTTTTCACGAACCGTCATGGACTCCTGTAAACCATTGAGGTGGCCAAGGTAGCAAAGATCCTGCTGGAAGGGGCTCCGCTGCGCGCGGATCGACTGTCCGTTCCAGAGGATGTCGCCCGCCTCAATCGGCGACAGGCCGCAGAGCATGCGCAGCAGGCTGGTCTTTCCTATGCCATTGGCTCCCACGATGTGCAGCCAGCGACCGTGTTGCACGGTGCAATGCACGCCCTTGAAGAGTTGGCGCCCCCCTTTGCTGCACCCGAGGTCATGGAAGGCAAGAGTCGGTCCAGGTATCAATTTGATGTTTCCGCGTCGCAAGCATGCGACTCAAGTTGGTGCCAAGCATGATTCATGCGCGTATTGCGGCATCTCGGCAATGTTCGGATTGTGTGCAAATTCCCCAACTCTTTGATGCATTTGGCGTGCTCTATTGCTGTGGGTCAAGGTTTTCAAAGACTGCACACACATAATGGGCTTACTCGGATCGACTTTTTGCGGCCGTCGCCGGGTTTCACAGCTGCCTGAGAAGGGTGGATTGGCTGCAAGATACCTACGGAGTAAAAAGATGAAACTTCCCCGCCTTTCGAGCATTGCTGCAATTGTGATGCTCTCGGGTCTTGCAGCGCCTGTACTGGCCCAAGACGCCAAGCTCGAAGCGCCCGCAATGACGGCTGCCGAGAAGGAGGCCGCCAAGAAAATTTACTTCGAACGCTGTGCTGGTTGCCATGGCGTGCTGCGCAAGGGTGCCACGGGCAAGAACCTTGAGCCGCACTGGAGCAAGGTGGGCCCGGACGGCAAGAAGGTCGAAGGCGGCACGCTTGCGCTGGGTCAGTCGCGCCTGGAGAAGATCATCGGCTACGGCACCGATGGTGGCATGGTCAACTTCGACGACATCCTGACCAAGGAAGAGCTGACCCTGATGGCCAAGTACATCCAGAACACGCCGGATGTGCCGCCTGAGTTCAGCCTGAAGGATCAGCTCGACAGCTGGACTGTGATCGTGCCGGTCGACAAGCGTCCGACCAAGCAGATGAACAAGATCAATCTGAACAACGTCTTCTCGGTCACGCTGCGTGACACCGGTGAGGTGGCGCTGATTGATGGTGATACCAAAGAAATCCGCAGTATCGTCAAGACCGGCTATGCCGTGCACATCTCGCGTCTGTCCGCTTCGGGTCGTTATGTGTACGTGATTGGCCGTGACGGCCGAGTGTCTTTGATCGACCTGTGGATGGAAAAGCCTGCGGTCGTGGCTGAGGTCAAGATCGCCTTTGACGCTCGATCGATCGATACCTCCAAGTTCAAGGGCTTCGAGGATAAGTATGCGATCGCTGGTGGCTACTGGCCACCCCAGTACACCATCATGGAAGGCGACACGCTCAAGCCCCTGAAGGTGGTTTCCACGCGCGGCGTGACGGTTGACGGCGACTACCACCCAGAGCCCCGCGTGGCATCCATTGTTTCCTCGTTCATCAAGCCGGAATGGGTGGTGAACATCAAGGAAACCGGGCAGATCCTGCTGGTCGACTATTCGGACATCGAGAACCTGAAGACGACGACCATCGGCTCCGCCAAGTTCCTGCATGACGGTGGCTGGGATGCATCCAAGCGCTACTTCCTGGTGGCAGCAAACGCTTCCAACAAGATCGCGGCGGTTGACACCAAGGCGGGCAAGCTCGCCGCACTGGTCGACGTGGCCAAGATCCCGCACCCTGGCCGTGGCGCCAACTTCGTGCATCCGCAGTACGGTCCAGTGTGGGCAACCGGCCACCTGGGTGCTGATGTGGTGACTCTGATCTCCACGCCTTCGGACGATCCGAAGTTCAAGAAGTACAAGCAGCACAACTGGAAGGTGGTGCAGGAAATCAAGCACGTGCCGGGCAACCTGTTCGTGAAGACGCACCCTGTGTCCAAGCATTTCTGGGCCGACGCACCACAGAACCCCGAAAAGGAGCTGGCTGAATCCGTGGTCGTGTGGGACATGGCTGACCTGTCCAAGCCCAAGGCCGTGCTGAACGTTGCCAAGGACTCCGGTCTGCCGGAAGCCAAGGCCGTCAAGCGTGCCGTGCACCCCGAGTACTCTCAGGACGGCAAGGAAGTCTGGATCTCCCTGTGGGGTGGCAAGGCTGACCAGTCGGCCATCGTGGTGTACGACGATGCAACCTTGAAGGTGAAGAAGGTGATCACCGATCCCAAGATGATCACACCTACCGGCAAGTTCAACGTGTACAACACGCAGCACGACATCTATTGATGCAACAGCCTTGATATGAGGCAAACGTCGAGGGGCGAAAGCCCCTCGACGTGCGCGTCTCCAATACAAATAATGAAGTGCGGAGAGATCTGATGGCTGGAAAACTTGCGAGCCTGTGGGCCACACTGAAAAAACCCAGTGCGAAATATTCGCTGCTTGGGTTGTTGATGACAGGTTTCATCTCTGGCATTCTGTTCTGGGGTGGCTTCAACACCGGAATGGAAGCAACGAACACGATGGACTTCTGCATCTCCTGTCATGAGATGCACGACAACGTCTATCAGGAATACAAAAAGACGATCCACTACAGCAACCGCACCGGTGTGCGCGCCATGTGTTCGGACTGTCATGTGCCCAAGGACTGGACGCACAAGATGATTCGCAAGATTCAGGCCAGTCGCGAAGTGTGGGGCAAGTTGACTGGCACCATCGATACCAAGGAGAAGTTCGAGGCCAAGCGATTAACGCTGGCAGAGCGAGAGTGGGCACGCATGAAGGCGGCCGATTCGCGTGAATGCCGCAATTGCCACAGCTTCGAGGGCATGGATACTGAGAAGCAAAAGGCCCGTGGCGCCAAGATGCACAAGATTGCGCAGGAAGAAAAGCAGACCTGTATCGATTGCCACAAGGGTATTGCGCACAACAAACCCAAAGGCATGAAGGAAGACGAGGACGAAGACTTGTAAGCTTGCACGGTGGCTCTGGAGCGATGAGGCCACCGTATAAGAATTTTTACCAGGAGTTGACGATGAAAAAATCCACCCTTTCGATGATGCTTTTGGGTTCGCTGCTTGCTGTGGGAACGCAGGCGGCCTTTGCTGCGCCCGACTGGGGCAAGGTTCCCAAGCGTGATATCAACGTGTTCCATCCTGCCGTGTCACCCATGGAGTGGGTGGGCAAGAAGTCTGACCACAGTGGTACGGCGGGCCTCAAAAAGGGCGAAACCTGTATCGGCTGCCATGAGGAAAAGGGCACCCTGAACTTCGACATGAAGCGCCTGGCAGGCAAGGACATGGAGCCCAAGGGTGCGCCCAAGGCCATGATGTACCCGGTGGCCGTCCAGGCTGCCTACGACGCCAGCAATCTCTACATTCGGCTCACGTTCAAGGCACCTGGCGGTGGTGCCGACCAGGGTGACAAGGACAACGAGGTCAAGGCTACTGTCATGTTCCCGGATGCACAGGTTCAATTGGCCAATCAGGCCGGCTGCTGGGCTTCCTGCCACAACGATGCGCGCACCATGCCTGGCGCAGACGACAAGAAGACCAAGTACACCAAAAACGGTGCCTTTGAGTTGATGCAGTGGAAGAGTGCCAAGGGAGCCAAGGTGGCCAATGGCACGGTGACCACGGAGCGCAAGATGGAGGGTGGTTCGCTGGGGGCTACGGCTGAAGGCGCGAAGAGCGGTGACACCTATACCGTCACGTTCGCACGCAAAAATCCGGGCGAAGGCAAGACGGTTCCGTTCGGCATTGCCATCCATGCCGACCATGCTACCGGGCGCTTTCACCATGTCTCTCTGGGCTATACGCTGGGCGTGGGCGCAGACGGCGACGTGAAAGCAGTCAAGCAGTAATAGATGCCCCATGGCGTGAGAACGTGCGGTTTTCGGTCATGAATACTGAAAGGCGGGTGTCGAATTGGTCGGCACTCGTCTTTTTTTCTGCTTGGCTCACCTTGCCAGCGGTGTTTGCACAGCAGACGGTCGAAGTGACCATTCAAAACTACCGCTTTACCCCTGCCCAGGTTCAGATTCGTGTCGGAGATACGGTCAGGTGGATCAACCAGGAAAAACGTACCAGCCATTCGGTGCTCTTTGCGCCGGAGCAGGGCGGAGAGTCCGAGAGGTTCTTCCCGCAGGAATCTTGGCAACGCCAGTTCCAGACGCCGGGGCTGTATCACTATTCCTGCGGGCCACATCCTGAGATGAAGGGTGAGGTGCAGGTGGTGCCCTGATTTCCTTTTTTTTTGACGAGGATCGCCTATTGGGTGTTGGAGATGGGGAAGCCGAATGCTACGGGCGTATTTGAGGCGGCCCTCAAGTAGGGCCGACATTTGGGTCAGTGGATCATCCAAGTACTTCGCAAGAAAGCCACCCGCTTCCCTTGAGGCATCAATTGCTGACTGGGTTGCTTTCGCAACTTCTTGCACGGCCTTAGCGGCTTCTTGTGCGCTTTCGGAATCGATCATCCAACCCTCCTGTGTCGTTGCCAACATGCGCGGGAACTGGGGCACTACGCTCGCGGAGCGCATTGCCCCTACGCACTCTACCGTCCAAAGGGATGGTAGTGGGGGTTTCTGCCTATGCGCATCCCAGGAAGATAGGTAAAGCGGAAGGGGACTGTGAGATTCGAACTCACGGACGGTTGCCCGTCGGCAGTTTTCAAGACTGCTGGTTTAAACCACTCACCTAAGTCGAAGTCTCCGGGTCAGCCCGCTATTCTAAGCGGCGTAGTCACGCCTCCAGCAGCAGCGCCGCAATCACGTTGCGGCCTTCGCCGGCCAGGATGTTGTAGGTGCGGCAGGCGGCCAGGGTGTCCATGGTTTCCAGACCGATGCGGCGAGCCATCAGTGGCTGCAGCCAGGCGGGTGGCGGGAAGCGGTTGCGCTGGCCGCTGCCGAAGATCACGACCTCGGCGTCGATTTCGGCCAGCTGCGTGAAATGCGCGGGCGTCAGGTCTTCAAAGCGGCTGCATTCCCAGGCGATGCGCTGGCCGCGTGCGCCGACGATGACGCTGTGCGCTATACGGTCGGTGTCCACCTGAAGCCAGCCGGGTCCGTAGGCGGTGATGGTCTGTACGTCGGAGCGGTCTGGCTGGAATTTCATGGGTGCGATGCGGTGAGGGCGGTGCGGCCTCGCTGGCGCTGCGCCGGGCCCGGCGTGCGGGCGGGGAACTGTGGTCAAATTATAGGTTTCCCTATTCACCCAGCCCCAGGCATGCGCCATGAAGCCTATCCACAAGTCCGCCAAGCTCGCCAATGTTCTCTACGATGTCCGGGGCCCCATCGTGGACGCGGCCAAGCAGATGGAGGACGAGGGCCAGAAGATCATCAAGCTCAACATCGGCAACATGGCGCCGTTCGGCTTTGATGCGCCCGAGGAGATCCAGCAGGACATGATCCGCAACCTGCCGGCGTCAGCGGGCTATTCCGACAGCAAGGGCATCTTTGCCGCGCGCAAGGCGGTGATGCACTACACCCAGCAGCTGGGCATAGAGGGCGTGACGCTGGACGACATCTACCTGGGCAATGGCGCCAGCGAGCTGATCGTGATGGCGACGAATGCGCTACTCAACGATGGCGACGAGCTGCTCGTGCCCATGCCCGACTATCCGCTGTGGACCGCGGCGACCTCGCTGTCGGGTGGCAAGCCCGTGCACTACCGCTGCGACGAGGACGCGGGCTGGCTGCCCGATCTTGACGACATGCGCGCCAGGATCACGCCGCGCACGCGCGGCATCGTGGTCATCAACCCGAACAACCCCACGGGCGTGCTGTACCCGGTGGAGCTGCTCAAGGGCATCATCCAGATCGCGCGCGAGCACAACCTGGTGCTGATGGTGGACGAGGTGTACGACAAGGTGCTGTACGACGGCGTCACGTTCACCTCCATGGCCAGCCTGTCCACCGATGTGCTGACGCTGACCTTCAACTCGCTGTCCAAGGCCTATCGCAGCTGCGGCTACCGCGCGGGCTGGATGATTGTCTCCGGTCCCAAGCAGGATGCGCGCGACTACATTGAGGGGCTGAACATGCTGGCCAACCTCAAGCTCGGCTCCAACGTGCCGGGTCAGTGGGCCATTCAGACGGCGCTGGGCGGCTACCAAAGCATCAACGACCTGGTCAAGGAGGGTGGACGCCTGTGCCGCCAGCGCGACCTGGCGTATGAGCTGATCACGCAGATTCCGGGCGTCAGCTGCATCAAGCCGCAGGCGGCGCTGTACATGTTCCCGCGGCTGGACCCGGCCATGTACCCGATTGCCGACGACCGCCAGTTCTTCATGGAGGTGCTGCGCGCCACGCGCGTGATGCTGGTGCAGGGCTCGGGCTTCAACTATCCGGACAACCAGCATTTCCGCATCGTCTTTCTGCCGCACGAGGACGATCTGCGCGAGGCCATCTCGCGCCTGGCCGGCTTTCTCGCGGCGTACCGGCAGCGCCGGGTCAAGGCGGCATGAATCACTATTTTTTCAATAGCTGAAGGCGCTTGGTTGTCAAGCGCTACAGGCACTTTTGACTGGTAACCTCAATATGAAACCCATCCAAGTTGGCCTGCTCGGCATAGGCACCGTGGGCAGCGGCGTGTTCAACGTGCTGACCCGTAACCAGGAAGAAATCCGCCGCCGCGCGGGTCGCGGCATAGAGATCGCCTGCGTGGCTGACCTGAATGTGGAGCGTGCGCGCTCCATCGTGGGAGACAAGGCGCGCGTGGTGAGCGATGCGCGCGAACTCATCGCCAACCCCGAGATCGACATCGTCATCGAGCTCATCGGCGGCTACGGCATTGCCAAACAGCTGGTGCTCGAAGCCATCGCCGCCGGCAAGCATGTGGTGACGGCCAACAAGGCGCTGCTGGCCGTGCACGGTACGGAGATCTTCAAGGCAGCGGCCGACAAGGGCGTGGTCGTGGCCTATGAGGCGGCCGTGGCCGGCGGCATTCCCATCATCAAGGCTCTGCGCGAAGGCCTGGCGGCCAACCAGATCCAGTGGGTGGCCGGCATCATCAACGGCACGACCAACTTCATCCTGTCCGAGATGCGTGACAAGGGCCTGGACTTCGACGTGGTGCTGAAGGAGGCTCAAGCGTTGGGCTACGCCGAGGCCGACCCGACCTTCGACATCGAGGGCGTGGACGCCGCGCACAAGGCCACCATCATGAGCGCCATCGCCTTCGGCATCCCGGTGCAGTTCGACAAGGCTCATGTCGAGGGCATCACCAAGCTGGCCGCGGCCGACATCAAATACGCCGAGCAGCTGGGCTACCGCATCAAGCTGCTGGGTATCACCAAGCGCACCGACAAGGGTGTGGAGCTGCGCGTGCACCCCAGCCTGGTGCCGTCCAAGCGCCTGATCGCCAACGTCGAGGGCGCGATGAACGCCGTCGTCGTGCATGGCGACGCCGTGGGCACCACGCTGTACTACGGCAAGGGCGCGGGCAGCGAGCCCACGGCCAGCGCCGTGATCGCCGACCTGGTGGACATCACCCGGTTGATCGAGGCCGACCCCACGCACCGCGTGCCGCCGCTGGCCTTCCAGAGCCACACGCTGGGCGATGCCGGCAAGGACCTGCCGGTGCTGCCCATGGCCGAAGTGGTGACCAGCTACTACCTGCGCCTCTCCGTGGCCGACGAGGCTGGCGTGCTGGCCAAGGTCACGGGCCTGCTGGCCGGCGCCGGCATCAGCATCGACGCCATGCTGCAGCGCGAGGCTGACGAGGTGGGGGGTGAGGGGTCGACGCAGACCGACCTCATCATCCTCACCCACGACACGCGCGAGGGCGACATGGACGCGGCGCTGGCGCAGATCCAGAGCCTTCCGACGGTGCTGGCACCGATCACGCGCATCCGCAAGGAAGAGTTGAACTGATGGTCTATTCTGGCCGGAATTGTTAAAATTCTGGCCAGAATTCACGATGCCCGGAGGTCG
>Ga0209792_1000623_pt1 | contig 22987 bp, 16 predicted proteins | sample EBPBio142005_DNA_FD_185860 | JGI IMG/M metagenome (GOLD analysis project Ga0209792, IMG submission 185860) | Wastewater treatment Type I Accumulibacter community from EBPR Bioreactor in Madison, WI, USA - Reactor 1_6/14/2005_ DNA (SPAdes)... | ecosystem: Engineered > Bioreactor > EBPR >... | reverse complement strand
CATGGATGTGAATCGGGCCAGCAGGGTGCATGGCGATCAGCGCATCAAGTTCACCGGGTGTTACCGCACGCAGGCTGTGCGGCGCTATGCCGAGCTGATCGCCTTCCGACAGAAGCGAACGACACGCCTCCGTCAGATGCGCGAAACCATCCAGATCATGGATGAAACGACGCTGACCATGGCTGGGCGCGGTCCCGCCGAAATTGCTGTGTGCATAGAACACCGGCAGCAGGGTCAGGCCGATCCCGGTGGCATGGGCCGCAGCGGCAATCCTCCGGGCCATTTCCGCTGGATCGGCGTAGGGCCGCCCGGCCGGATCGTTGTGCAGATAGTGAAATTCGCCGACATGAGTATAGCCGGTCTCCAGCATTTCGGCATAGGCCATTGCGGCGATGGCTTCCATATCGTCCGGGGTGAGCCGGTCGAGGAAGCGGTACATGACTTCGCGCCAGCTCCAGAAATCATCATCACTGCCCGCGCTGCGATGTTCGGCGAGTCCCGCCATTCCACGCTGAAAAGCATGACTGTGCACATTGGCAAGGCCAGGCAGCGTAATCTGGTGCACTTCGTCCGCCGGTTCAGCGGGACGATCCGTTTCGATCGCTGCGATCAGCCCATCCGCCACGGTAAACCGGACGTCTCGTGCCCATCCGCTCGGCAGCAGGGCGGTTGCAGACCAGAATGCGGACATGGTGTCTCTCCCAGGCAGGTGATATTATGTCTAGACATAATGGCGCTCATCTGCAACTTTCCCGTGCATGATCGGCGAAGCTTTCCTCGCGTGTGACGTATTGTGGCGCAATGCCCGCTTGGCGTTGATGACCGGTGCGGACACGGTGGAAGACGGCCTGATTGCCTGCCGCGACGGGACGATCGTCTATGCAGGAAGCGCGGCGGATGCACCCCGCTTCCGGTCGGCGAAGACCGTGGATTGCGGCGGCCGCTGGATTACCCCGGGGCTGATCGATTGCCATACCCACCTGATCCACGCGGGGGATCGGGCCCGGGAGTTCGAGCTGCGCCTGGCGGGAGCGAGCTACGAGGAAATTGCCCGCGCCGGCGGTGGTATTGTCTCCACCATGCAGGCAACCCGCGCGGCAAGCGAGGCGGAACTGGTTGAATCCGCTTTGCCTCGGCTGGATGCCCTGATCGCGGAAGGGGTGACCACCATCGAGATCAAGTCAGGCTATGGCCTGTCGGCGGACGATGAACTGAAGATGCTACGTGCCGCGCGCCGGTTGGGTGAAGTACGCCCAGTTACGGTCAAGACCAGTCTGCTTGCCGCTCATGCTCTTCCGCCGGAGTTCGCGGGCGACGCCGATGCCTATATCGCGCATGTTTGCGATGTGATCATTCCTGCTGCGGCGCAGGCCGGGCTGGCCGATGCCGTTGATGGTTTTTGCGAGACGATCGGGTTTACCGCCGGGCAGATCGAACGGGTGTTTCAGGCCGCAAAGGCACACGCCCTGCCCGTCAAACTGCACGCAGAGCAGCTTTCCAACAGCCACGGCGCAGCGCTGGCGGCCCGGTACCATGCCTTGTCGGCAGACCATCTGGAATATCTTGACGACGCCGGGATCGCTGCGCTGGCGGCGGCGGGAACCGTCGCCGTGTTGCTGCCGGGAGCGTACTATTTCACACGCGAAGCGCAGCCGCCGCCGATCGGCAAATTGCGGGCTGCGGGGGTGCCGATGGCCTTGGCGACCGACTGCAATCCCGGCACCTCGCCGCTGACTTCGCTGCTGCTGGCCATGAACATGGGGGCAACGCTGTTTCGCCTGACGGTTGCGGAATGCCTTGCCGGGGTAACGCGCGAGGCGGCCCGCGCGCTGGGGATGCTCGATCAGGTGGGCACCATCGAAGCGGGCAAGGCCTGCGACCTTGCGATCTGGAACATCGGCCGACCGGCCGAACTGGTCTATCGGATCGGCGCCAATCCGCTCCATCAACGCATCAGGAGGGGCGAATGACCATCACCGTCACGGCCGGATCGGTCACTCTGGCCGATTGGCGGCGCATTTATCGCGGTGAAACACCGGTGCTGGACCCGGCCTGCGATGCCGGCATAACCGCCAGCGCCGCCGCGGTCGCGCGGATACTGGCGCGGCAGGAACCGGTTTATGGCATCAACACCGGCTTTGGGAAACTCGCCAGCGTCAGGATCAGTGACAACGATCTCCTGACCTTGCAGCGCAATATCGTGCTGAGCCATGCGGCCGGCGTGGGCGATGCGATGCCGGTGCCGATTGCCCGCCTGATGATGGCGTTGAAGCTGGCCAGTCTGGCCCAAGGCGCTTCGGGGGTTCAGCTGGCGACGGTCCGCCTGATCGGCAGGATGCTGGAAAGCGGCCTGACCCCGGTGATCCCGGCGCAGGGCTCCGTGGGTGCTTCGGGCGACCTGGCGCCGCTGGCGCATATGGCCGCGGCCATGATCGGTGCCGGTGAGATATGGGTGAACGGCGTGCGGACCGCCGCGCTGCCGGCGTTGCAGGCGGCCGGCCTGTCACCGTTGACGCTTGGTCCCAAGGAAGGGCTGGCGCTGCTTAACGGCACCCAGTTTTCCTGCGCCTATGCCCTGGCCGGATTGTTCGAGACGGAACGGCTGTTCGCCTCTGCCCTGCTGACGGGTGCGCTTTCCACGGAAGCCGCCAAGGGATCGGATGCGCCGTTTGATGCGCGGATTCACGCCCTGCGCGGTCATCAAGGCCAGGTCGAAACGGCAGCGGCACTGCGGACCTTGATGGCTGGTTCGGCGATTCGCGCATCACACCTGACCGGCGATACCCGCGTACAGGATCCTTATTGCCTGCGGTGCCAGCCCCAAGTCATGGGGGCCGTGCTCGATCTGCTGCGCCAGGCGGGCAGCACCTTGTTGACCGAGGCCAATGGCGTTTCGGACAATCCCTTGATCTTTGCCGATACCGATGAGGCTTTGTCAGGCGGCAATTTCCATGCCGAGCCGGTGGCATTCGCGGCCGACATGATTGCGCTGGCGCTGTGCGAGGTCGGCTCGATCGCCGAACGCCGGATTGCGATGCTGGTCGATCCGGCGCTGTCCGGCTTGCCGGCGTTCCTGACGCCGCGGCCGGGGCTCAATTCAGGCTTCATGATCCCGCAGGTTACGGCAGCTGCGCTGGTGTCGGAAAACAAACAGCGCGCCTATCCGGCCAGCGTCGATTCGATCCCGACTTCGGCCAATCAGGAAGACCACGTTTCGATGGCGGCGCACGGGGCGCGGCGGCTGCTGGCGATGGCGGATAATGTCGCGGGCGTGCTGGGTATCGAATATCTGGCGGCGGCACAGGGGTGCGACTTTCATGCACCGCTGCGGTCCAGCGAAACGCTGGAAGCCGCACGGGGACTGCTGCGCGGTGAGGTGCCGATGCTGGATGAAGACCGTTATTTTCATCCCGACATGGCAGCCGCGCAGGGTCTGATCGTGTCCGGACGGCTGGCTGCACTGGCGCATTTGCCGGGGCTCTCATGATCGACTGGTTGACGATCACGCCTGGCGACGCGCCACTGATCGTAAGCATCCCGCACGCCGGCACGCTCATCCCGGACGATGTTGCCGGACTGCGCTCGCTCGATCTGGCCCGGCGCGATGCTGATCACCATGTTGACCGGCTCTATGCGTTCGCCGTCGACCTTGGGGCAACGATCGTGCGCAGCGCTGTTTCGCGCACGGTCATCGATCTCAATCGCGATCCATCGGGCCAATCGCTTTATCCGGGGCAGGCGACGACGGGGCTGTGTCCGGTAACGACTTTTGATGGCGATCCGCTCTATATCGTCGGGGCCGAACCGGACGCGGTGGAGATCGAACGGCGGCGGACCGCTTACTTCGACCCCTATCACGCGGCGCTGCGCGAAGAGATTGCCCGGCTGCGCACCCTGCACCCGGCGGTGGTCCTGTATGATGCGCACTCGATCCGCAGCCAGGTGCCGCGCCTGTTCGCTGGCGCACTGCCGCAGTTCAACATCGGCAGCTATGACGGAGCCAGCTGTGCCGCATCGCTGACCGATGCGATCGCGGCCGCCTGCGCTGACGAAACCCATGTGGTGAATGGCCGCTTCAAGGGCGGCTGGATCACGCGCCGTTATGGGGATCCGGCGAGCGGCCTTCATGCCGTGCAGATGGAGCTGGCGATTCGGGGTTACGCCGATGAGGCGGGGCCGTGGCCGCCACCCTGGGATGGGGACCGTGCCGCGCCGCTGCAGGCCCGGCTGCGCACCATTCTGGGCACCTGTCTTGAATTTGCGAAGGAGCAGCAATGAACCGCCTTGATAACGCCCGCATCATCCGCGCCGCGCATGGCACCAATCTCAGCGCCAGATCGTGGCTGACCGAAGCCCCGCTGCGGATGCTGATGAACAACCTCGATCCCGATGTCGCCGAAGACCCGGCTTCACTGGTGGTCTATGGCGGGATCGGCCGGGCCGCGCGTAATTGGGAATGCTATGACCAGATTGTCGCGACCCTGCAACGCCTTGAGGGCGATCAGACCCTGTTGATCCAGTCGGGCAAGCCGGTTGGCGTGTTCCGTACGCACCGGGATGCACCGCGCGTCCTGCTGGCCAACTCCAACCTGGTGCCGGAATGGGCAACCTGGGAACATTTCCACGAACTCGATCGGGCCGGTCTGATGATGTACGGCCAGATGACCGCTGGTTCGTGGATCTACATCGGCAGCCAGGGCATTGTGCAGGGAACCTACGAGACCTTCGTCGAAATGGGCCGCCAGCACTATGGCGGCGACCTGTCGGGCAAATGGATCCTGACCGGGGGGCTTGGCGGAATGGGCGGCGCGCAGCCACTGGCCGCGACGATGGCGGGGGCAAGCTGCCTGGCGGTTGAATGCCAGCCTTCGCGGATCGAAATGCGGCTGCGCACCGGCTACATTGATCGTCAGACCGATAGCCTGGATGAAGCGTTGGAGATCGTGGCGAATGCCAAGACGCCGGTTTCGGTGGGTCTGCTGGGCAACGCTGCCGATGTCTTTCCCGAAATCTACCGGCGCGGGGTGCGGCCGCACGGCGTTACCGACCAGACCTCTGCGCACGATCCGATCAACGGCTATCTGCCGCAGGGCTGGACGCTGGATCAGTGGTTCACGGCCCGCGAGCAAGACCCGGCCAGTGTTGAAAAGGCTGCCCGGGCTTCGATGGCGGTTCATGTCCGTGCGATGCTCGATTTTGCCGCCGCTGGCGTGCCGACCTTCGACTATGGAAACAACATTCGCCAGGTTGCCAAGGACGAAGGCGTCGCCAATGCGTTCGACTTTCCGGGGTTTGTGCCTGCCTATATTCGCCCGCTGTTCTGCCGCGGGATCGGCCCGTTCCGCTGGGCCGCGCTGTCCGGCGATCCGGAAGATATCTACAAGACCGACGCCAAGGTGAAGGAGCTGATCCCCGACGATCCGCATCTTCACAACTGGCTCGACATGGCGCGCGAGCGGATTCATTTTCAGGGGCTGCCCGCGCGGATTTGCTGGGTCGGGCTGGGGCAGCGCCACCGCTTGGGTCTGGCCTTCAACGAAATGGTCAGAAAGGGCGAGCTGAAAGCCCCCGTGGTGATCGGCCGCGATCATCTCGATTCCGGCTCGGTCGCCAGCCCCAATCGGGAAACCGAAGCGATGCAGGATGGATCGGATGCCGTGTCCGACTGGCCGCTGCTCAACGCTTTGCTTAACACCGCCTCGGGCGCGACCTGGGTGTCGCTGCATCACGGCGGCGGCGTCGGCATGGGCTATTCGCAGCATGCCGGGATGGTGATCGTTGCCGACGGAACCGATGATGCGGCGCGGCGGCTGGAGCGGGTGCTGTGGAATGATCCGGGCACCGGTGTGATGCGCCACGCCGATGCCGGCTATGACATCGCGCGCGATTGCGCGCGGGCGCAGGGTCTAGATCTTCCGGGCATCCTTTGATGCGTGTTCCCTGCGCGGCCACGTCGCCCGGGCTGCCAATCCGGGAGTTCCCCTAGGCTGGGTTTGACAGGACTTTTGCCATGGCCGTCTAGCACCCTTCGCAGCCCTGCCAGACCGGCTGCGGCGGAGGAGTGCGATGAACGGCGTGGCGGACCTATCTGACAGCCAGGGCCTTCCCGGCAAGGAGCGCCGATCGGGCCGACGTTTCACGTTGGTCCTGCGGGCCGGCAAGCTGATCTGCGATGCCGGTGAATTTCTGTGCGTGTTGCGCGATGTTTCCGAACGCGGCCTGCGCGCCCGCCTGTTTCACCCGTTGCCGGAATGTGCCGCTTATGAAGTGGAATGCGGCAGCGGTGCCCGCTTTCCGCTTGAACCGGTATGGTCACGCGGGGGTGACATGGGCTTTCGTTTCGCCGCCGGCCCGATCGATATTCGTGCGCTGCTGGCAGAGCAGGGGCCCTTTCCCAAGCGATCCATTCGGCTGCGACTGGGTGAGGCTTTGCCGGTCCGGCTGAGCGGCGATGACGGCGCGCGGCTGGCCAGGCTTGATGACATCTCGCAGCACGGCGCCCGGATACAGGTTCCCGGCGGGCTCGCTTTGGGTGAAAAAGTCCGGCTTGAAGCAGAAGGCCTGCCGGTTCTTCATGCCCGGGTCCGCTGGCGTCGCGGCAAGCAGTGTGGCCTGGTCTTTCAGGAGGGGTTTCGGCTCGATGATCTCGCCGCCCTGGTAGCCCGGCTGCAGTGCCGCACGGCTTTGCCCGCGATGGCGGGTACAGAAGCCGCCGCGGTGCACGTCGTTAACCAGTGATTAGGCATTTTCCTTCACTTGTCGCTGCCAGACACCGACTGGGGGCAAAATGGCTGTTACCGGCATTTCCGGCGCACCGAATTCCGCGCTGAACCGAGAGAAATCCGTTGATGTGGCAATCATCGGGGCCGGCCCCGCCGGGCTGACCGCCGCTTATCTGCTGACGAAGGCCGGTAAATCGGTGGTCGTGATCGAGCAGGACCCAACCTACGTCGGAGGAATCAGCCGTACCGTTGAGGTTGACGGATACCGCTTCGACATTGGCGGTCACCGGTTCTTCTCCAAATCGCAGCAGGTGGTCGATCTGTGGAACGAAATTCTGCCAGACGATTTTATCGAACGTCCGCGGATGAGCCGGATCTACTACGAGGGCAAATTCTATTCCTACCCGCTGCGCGCGTTTGAGGCGCTGTGGAACCTGGGGATCGTGCGCTCTGCACTGTGCATGGCCAGTTTCGCGAAGGCGAAGGTCTTCCCCAACAAGACCATCAAGAGCTTTGAGGACTGGACCGTCAACGCCTTTGGCTGGAAGCTCTATTCGATCTTCTTCAAGACCTATACCGAAAAGGTCTGGGGCATGCCCTGCGACGAGATGAGCGCCGATTGGGCCGCCCAGCGGATCAAGGGCCTGTCGCTGTGGGGCGCGGTGGTCGATGGCCTGAAGCGCAGTCTGGGCCTCAACAAGGTTCCCAATGACGGGATGCAGGCCAAGACCCTGCTCGAAAGTTTCCGTTATCCCCGGCTGGGCCCGGGCATGATGTGGGATGCAGCCCGCGACAAGGTTGTTGCGACCGGCCGCGGCGAGGTGTTGATGGGCCACGCACTCAAGCAGCTCGCCAGCGATGGCCAGGGCGGCTGGCGGATGACTGCAAGCCATGCGGGGGGTGAAACGGTTATTCGTGCCAATCATGCGATCAGTTCGGCGCCGATGCGCGAGCTGGCCGCGCGGCTTCACCCGTTGCCGGCATCCAGCCTGCATGCCAAGCAACTCAAATACCGTGATTTCCTGACCGTCGCGCTCAAGATCCGCAGCGATGACCTGTTCCCGGACAACTGGATCTACATCCACGATTCCAAGGTCAAGGTCGGCCGGATCCAGAACTTTCGTTCGTGGTCGCCAGAAATGGTGCCGGAACAAGGGGTGGCCTGTGTCGGTCTGGAATACTTCTGTTTCGAAGGGGACGGGCTGTGGTCGATGGCGGATGCCGATCTGATCGAACTCGCCACGCGCGAACTGGCGCAGCTTGGTCTGGTCTCGGCGGAACAGGTATTTGGCGGGGCGGTGGTTCGGCAGGAAAAGGCCTATCCGGTCTATGATGAGGACTATGCCGACAACGTCGCAGCGATGCGCGAGGAGCTGGAGAGCCAGCATCCCGGTCTTCATCTGATCGGCCGTAACGGCATGCATCGCTACAACAATCAGGATCATGCCATGATGACCGCCATGCTGACCGTTGAGAACATCCTTGCCGGGTCGCGTGTCTATGACGTGTGGTGTGTGAACGAAGACGCCGAATATCATGAAGCAGGCAACGAGGGCGCCGAACAGGACCTGGCTGAACGGGTGAAGCCAAGCGCCGATCAGGCCGCCGCGCTTCGTTCGCTGCGTGATGTACCGGAACGGATCGGCCCGGCGGACAAGCGCGACGCGGCCTGAGCCATGCTGAGCCGCGTCTTCGATCTGGTTTTTGTGCGGTATGTCGCTGCCAGCGCCTTCGCCCTGGCGGTCGATATGGGTGCATTCCTGGCGCTGTTGGCCGTGGGGTTGGACGCCGCAGTCGCGGCCGCCACCGGCTATGCACTGGGGATTGCCGCGCATTGGATCGTGTCGAGCCGGGTGGTATTCGCTGCGGGTGTCGCCCGGCGCGGTCCGCAGCGGCACCGCCAGAAGGCCATGTTCGCGGGATCCGCGCTGGCCGGTCTCGCCCTGACCACAGCGATCGTCGGGGCGGGCACGGGTCTTGGGCTTGATCCACGACTGGCCAAGCTGGCGGCGATTGCAGCCAGTTTTACCCTGACATGGCTGCTGCGTGAGCGGGTGGTGTTTCGACCGACGGCGGCGACATGACCCGGGTCGAGCGTCGCCGACCGGCTTTCACTGCCGATCTGGTGGCGCGGGTCAGCCTGATCTGGCTATTCGCTGCGATCATTTTTGTCGCCGCCCGGTGGCAGGCGATCGCCGGGCTGCAACTGCCCGATGCCGATGATACCTTGCGGCTGGTGCAATTGCGCGATCTGGTTGCTGGTCAGGCATGGTTCGACCTGCACCAGTATCGGGTAAACCCCCCGCACGGCATGCTGATGCACTGGTCGCGGCTGGTTGATGCGCCGCTGCTTATTGTCCATTCCGCACTCGCACCGATTCTGGGACCGGACATGGCGGAGCGGATTGCGATCGTGCTGGTTCCCCTGATGACGCTATATGCCGCCTTGCTGCTGACCGGACGGCTGGCGTGGCGGATGATCGGGGATGCTGCCATCGGCCCGGCTTGCATCGTGCTGGTTCTGGCCGGGGCGGTCGCCGGGCAGATGCAGCCGCTGCGGATCGATCATCACGGCTGGCAGATCGTGTGCTTGCTTGCGGCGATGAACGGGCTTGCGGCCCGCGATGCGGTGACGGGCGGCCGGATCGCCGGAGCCGCGCTGGCGCTGGGCATGACAATCAGCCTGGAACTTCTCCCGCTTGCGGCCCTGGTCGGCGCTGTTCTGGCGCTGCGCTGGATAGCCGATCAGCAGGCCAAGATCCTGTGCATCAACTACCTTCAGGCTTTGACCGTGATTGCCGGACTGGCTTTCGTGGCGACGCGCGGACTGGGCGATCTGGGCGGTCATTGCGACACGCTGTCTCTGCCTTATCTTGCCGGATTGGCGGTGATGGCGCTGGGGCTTACGGCGTTAAGTCTGCGCCAGCCGGTTCCGCCGTCCTTGCTGATCGGCGGGTTCGCCAGCTGCGCAGGCGTCGCGGCGTGGACCGTATTGACGCTGGCACCGCAATGCCGCGGCGGGCCTTTTGCGGCGCTTGACCCGCTGGTCCAGTCGTTGTGGTATGACAACATCCGCGAAGGCATGCCGATCTGGCGGCAGGACCTTGGCACGATGTTGCGGATGCTGGTTCCGCCCCTGGCAGGACTGGCGGCCACCGCGCAATTGTGGCGGGGCAATGCCGGGTGGCTACGCCGGTTCTGGTTCGAATATCTGTTGATCAGCGCGGGGGCGTTGGCCCTGGCGCTGATGGTTTCGCGCGCCGCCGGCTTTGCCAACGCGCTCGCCGCCGTGCCGCTGGGCTGGATGCTGCACGGCTGGTACCTGCGGGCCAAGACATTGCGCCGCATCGATCGGCGCATTGGCCTGTTGGCAGCCGGGGCACTGGTGTTGATGCCCGATCTACCGCTGCAGGCCGCCCGCCTGGCCTCGCCGGCCCGCTCGCCAGCGGGACCATCGGCGCAGACGGTCTGCGATATATCCGCCGCCGGTCCGGCTCTGGCGGCGCTTTCACCCCGGACCCTATTCGCCCAGATCGACATTGGCCCGCAACTGTTGCTGCACACCGGTCACAGCGTGGTTGCGACCGCGCATCATCGTGCGCCGCAGGCGCTGCACGATATCATTGCGGCATTCACGGCCGATCCGGCCCGTGCCGAGCAATTGATCCGCGCACATGGGGCTGGTCTGGTGGTTATCTGCCCAGATCTGCCGGAAACGATGATCTACCGTGAAGCGGCGCCTAAGGGGCTGATGGCCGATCTTGTTGGCGGGAAGGCTCCTGTCTGGCTCAGACCCTTGCCTTCCGCGGGTTACAGCGGGTTGATGGTGTGGGAGGTCGTACCCGCTCAGGCCGGAACAAAAGCCAGCGCATCACCGTTCATGCAGTAACGCTTGCCGGTGGGTCTGGGACCATCATCAAAGACATGTCCCAGATGGCCACCACAGCGCGCGCAGTGAACTTCGGTGCGGGCATAGCCGGTTTCCCAATCGCGCGAAGTGCCGATCGCACCGGGCAGAACGTCCCAGAAACTGGGCCAGCCAGTGCCGCTTTCATACTTGGTGGTGCTTGAATAAAGCCGGTTGGCGCAGCCTGCGCAGACGAATACTCCGCGCCGTTTTTCTTTGAGCAGGACCGAGGTACCCGGCACCTCGGTCGCTTTCTGGCGGAGGATGCGGTACTGCCTTGCCGTCAGGCGCTTGCGCCATTGGGCATCGCTCAGCTGGACCGGATAGGCACGGGCTTCGGCACGCGCGCCACAAGCAGCCAGCACGGGCAAGGCTGCCCCCGCGCCGAACCAGGCCAAGGCCCGCCGCCGCGAAAGCGCACCGCGCATGCTCAGAACTTCTCGAGCGTCACGTCCATCCGGCGGAAGCCATGGACAAAGTTGGCGCGGACCCGCTCAACCTTGCCGGTGACATTCACCCGCATCCGGCGCTTGTGCATCTCTTCCATCAGGGTCTTGAGTTGCAGTTCGGCCAGACGTGCACCAACGCAGCGGTGAATGCCATAGCCGAACGACAGGTGCCGCCTGGCGTTATCGCGGTTGAGGATGACCTGGTCAGGGCTGTCGAACACCTCTTCATCGCGGTTTGCTGAAATGTACCACAGAATCAGCTTGTCCCCGGCCTTGATCTGGTGACCGAACAGGTCGGCATCGGCGGTGGCGGTGCGCCGCATATGCGCCAGCGGCGTCTGGAAGCGAATGATTTCCTGCACCGCGTTGGGGATGACCGAAGGGTCGTTTTCAAACAGTGCGCGCTGATCGGGGAAGGAATGCAGCGCGTGGGCGATGCCCGACATGGTGTTGCGTGTGGTATCGTTACCGCCGACGATCAGCAGGATCAGATTGCCCATGAATTCCTGCGGGCTCATATGATTCATCGCGTCGGAATGGACCATCATCGAAATCAGGTCCCGCTGCGGCGGCTTGCCCATCCGGTCGATCCACAGCGACTGGAAGTACTGCGCCATTTCGTTGAAGATTTCCCACCGGGTATCAGCCAGTTCGCGAGCCAAACCCAGTTCGACATCGCCGGCCCAGTCCGACCAGAAAGTCAACAACCGGCGATCCTCCCACGGGAAACCAAACAGGATGGCGAGCATTCCCGTGGTCAGTTCAACCGAAACCTTGTCGACCCAGTCGAACTCCTGCCCAAACGGCAGCGTATCCAGCGTAGCGGCGGTGCGTGCCCGCACTTCCTCGGCCAGTTTCTCGATCTCGCCGGGGGTGAAGGCCGGGGCCACGGTGCGGCGCTGGCCGGTATGCTCGGGCCGGTCCATCGCGATGAACATCGGCAGACGGCGCTCGGCCAGCTGCTCAGGGGTGGCGTCTTCGGGCGGTTCGCCGATGGTGATCCCGCCCTTGTCCCACGACGAGGAGTAGAGTTCGGGCAGTGCCTCGACATGCTGGATCGCCTTCGAGCTGACGACGTTCCAATAGGGGCCATACGGCGATTCGGGAACGAAATTGACCGGCTCTTTCGCGCGCATTTCAGCGAAAATCGGTTGCCAGCGATCCTCGACGTAAATATCGCTGCGGGAAACATCCCATGGATGTGTGTGGACCGGCAGTTCCTGGCCGTGGTCCTTCAGCCACCCCTCAAACGCCTCGGTCGCGGTAGGCGCGGTGCGATAGATGAATTTCTCCGGGGCGGCTGCCTGGCTTGCCATTGCTCGACTCTCCATTGCCCGCATCTTGGGCGATGCGTTGCTTGCCGAGACTTATCCCGCCTAACTTACCAATATGTCAATAGCATCTCGGTGAACGACTGTCTGCGCCGGTCAGGGTGTCGCCGGGTCGCCGGTAACCTCTGCGGAATCCGGTGCCCGGCGCTGCCAGAACCGGGTTTTGCTGACCTTTGCCGGTCCGCTTTGCATCACCCGTTTCTTGAACATCGCCGCCCCGGCCCTGACCAGCAGAGCCACACAAAGCACCTGCCACGCAATCGTCACCAGATGGATCCACAGCCCCTCGTGCTGGGCGGCAGTGGCCAGCATCATAAAGGGCGATGAGAACGGCACGATCATGGCTGCCTTTTCCACCCAGGTGCCCGGCATGGCCATGGCAAAGCTGGCGAAGAAGAAATTGAGCAGCTGAAGCATCGTAACGGGCATCGACAGGGTCTGCACTTCACGCACGGTCGTCGCCAGCGAACCGATCGCCAGAAAGATCGAGCCCAGCAAGAGGTAGCCAAGCGAGAAGTAGATCACGCCGAGTCCGAAATAGGTCGGCCATCCTACTGCGGGGGCGGCATAGTCGGCCAGACTGTGTCCGGCACCATACCACACCGCGCCGCCGACCAGTGCCCACACGCTGATCCCGACCCAAGAAACCGCCAGCATCGCAAACAGTTTGCCCAGGAATACCGCGTCCATCGGTATGGCGGCGGCCAGCACTTCGATGATCTTGTTGCCCTTTTCCTCGACCAGGTTGGACAGCACCATGCCGGCCAGCAGCATTGTCAGCAGGAACAACACCGTCTGGCCGATCTGGGCGGTCAGAACGCGGCTCTGGGTTTGATCGGCTTTTGAAGTGGCGACGCTATTCAGCCCCACTGCCGGAAAGGTCATCGGGCCGTCCCCGGCGGCGCGCGCGGCCAGCATGCCGACCCGGCCCTGCCAATCCGCGATACGGTCTTGCGGGCCGGTCAGCACCGGTTTGAGCGGGGTTCCGGTGACGATCGCGGCAAGGTTGGCGCGGTTCGATTTGAGTTCGGCGACGGCATCGAATTGCTCGCCCGGCTTCAGTTCGCGAACCACCAGCAATGACGGCATCGCCGGGCCGAGCTGATCGGCCAGGGCTTTCTGGGCCCGGATCATGGCATCGGTATCGGCGGGGCTCATCGCCACACCCAGTATCGGCCGTTCCACGCTCATCTTGACCTTCTGGCCGATGCCACCTGCCAGACTGCCGACCAGCAGGGGAAACAGCGGGCCGAGCAGAAAGAAGAAAAAACTGCGCGAAAACAGGATCGCGGTAAAATCGCGCCGTGCCACGACCAGCGCTGCTGCCAGGGTGGAGAGTCGTCCGGTGTGATGGGGACTGGTCATCACCGCATCTCCTCTTTATCCTGCTCCAGCGCACGGGCGGCGGCCTCTCCTGCGATCGCGACAAAGGCATCGTGCAGCCCGGCGCGCTCGATCGACAAGGACAGGATGCCCGCATCGCCCTCGATCAGGGCGCGCAGCAGCGGCTCGATCCCGCTCTCTGGCAATGTGAAATACCAATGGGTGCCTTCATGCCGGGCATCGCCGGGCAATGCCTGGCGCCATGACCCCTCATGCGCGCGAGTTTCCAGCCGGACCTGCGGCCTGATCCGGTCGCGTGCCACATCGACCGGGCCCGCGAAGGGCACCTTGCCCCCGGCGATGATCGCTACCTCGTCGCACAGCCGTTCGGCGTGGGCTATGACATGTGTCGAAAAGATCACGGTGGTGCCCTTTTCCGCCAGCCCCCGCATCATCCGTTCCAGTTTGCCCTGATTGAGCGCATCGAGACCGGAGAACGGCTCGTCAAACACCACCAGTCGGGGGTTATGTACCAGCGTGCCGAGCAGCTGGACTTGCTGCGCCATACCTTTTGACAACTGGCGGATCTGCCGGTCGATCGCATAGCCCAGGCCATGTTCTTCCAGCAATTCCTTGCCGCGTCGACGCCCCTCGGCCAGGGGAAGGCCGCGCAGCGCGCCCAGAAATCCGATCGCCTCATAGGCTTTCATGGCAGGATAAAGACCCCGCTCTTCGGGTAGATATCCCACGGTATGTGCCACTTCGTGCGGGCGGTCCGTGCCCAGCAGGCGGCGGATTCCGGCGTCTGGCTCGATAATGCCCAGCAGCATCCGCAGCGTCGTGGTCTTGCCCGCACCATTGGGGCCGAGGATGCCATAGATCGCGCCTTCCGGCACGGTCAGGTCAACCCCATCAACCGCTGTGAACCCCTCGAACCGCTTGACCAGCCCGCGCGCCTCGATCGCCAGCGGCCGTGGATCTGCGCCACCTGGATTGCCCGTCATCGGTCCATCGCCTAACTTCATCATCGGCGTGCCTTATGGAGCGCTTGTGAACAGGAGCAACAGGAAGTTTGGTTAACGCATCCACTACCGCGGGCTTGAAGCACGATCTGGTGGCCGAAGCCCGGCGGCTGGGCTTTGTCGCGTGCGGCGTGACCCCGGCGGGCGATGATCCGCTGCGCAGGGTGCGGTTGGAGCAGTGGCTGGACCAGGGCATGCACGGCACAATGGCCTGGATGGAGGCTCGCGCCGAACAACGCCAGAGTCCGCAAGCGCTTTGGCCCGAAGCCAGCAGTGTCATTGCGCTGGGCATGAGTTACGCCCCTGTGGTTGATCCGCTGGCGTTGGCCAGCGCTGCGGATCGGGCCCGGATCTCGGTCTATGCCCAGGGCGCCGACTATCACGATACGGTGAAAAAGGCGCTCAAGGCGCTGGCCCGCTGGCTGATCGCTGAAGCGGCGCGGCGCGGATTGGGGGAGGTCGGGGTCAAGGTATTCGTCGATACCGCGCCGGTCATGGAAAAGCCGCTGGGCATGGCCGCGGGCCTCGGCTGGCAAGGCAAGCACACCAATCTGGTCAGCCGCGATCATGGCTCATGGCTGTTTCTCGGGGCGATCTACACCACCCTTGCGCTGGAGCCGGATCCGCCCGGACAGGACCGTTGCGGATCATGCGCTGCTTGTCAGACGGCTTGCCCAACCGCCGCGTTTCCGGCGCCTTACCAGCTCGATGCCCGGCGCTGCATCTCCTATCTGACGATCGAGCTTAAGGAGGCGGTGCCGCCTGAATTTCGCAAGGCGCTAGGCAACCGCATCTATGGCTGCGACGATTGCCTGGCGGTCTGCCCATGGAACAAATTTGCCGCCAGCGCGCAGGCAATGAAACCGTTCCTCCCGCGCGCCGAATTGACCGCACCCCGGCTGGCCGAGCTGCTCGCGCTGGATGACGGTGGCTTTCGCAAGCTGTTTGCGGGCTCACCGGTCAAGCGGATTGGTCGCAACCGTTTCGTCCGCAATTGCCTCTATGCCGCTGGCAATAGCGGGGACGGTGCCCTGTTGGGGCCGGTTCGAAACCTGCTCGACGATCCCGATCCAACGGTTGCCGAAGCGGCCCATTGGGCGCTGACCGAGCTGACCGGTTAGCGCCCCAGCAGATTGCGCGCCTGGCTTGCCAGTTGTGCCAGCATCGCCGGGGCGACGGGTACTGCCGCCTGTGCCCGGGCAACCACCCGGCGAAACTGGGCGATTCCATCTGCTTGCTCATCCGCCCATTGCGCCACAACCGCGCCGGCGTCGCCCTTGCGGCCCATTTTGCGGCGAAGAAAGTCGAGCCGCATCTGCTGGAAGTCGCGGCCAAGACCGTTGACGAGCAGCCGTTCCCACGGATCGGAAGGGCTCATCCGGGCGGCAGTCTGCTGCGCCCAATCGAGCCCCATCCGCGCCCCCAGGTCAGCAAAGGCGGAGGTTAGCGCGCGGGGCGGACTGCCACCTTCCCGTGCGAGTTTGGCAATGCCGATCGCCCCATCCACTTCCTGCAGCTTGGCGACCATCGCCGCGTCTTCGGGCGGAGCGCCCAAATCAATCAGGGCGCTGCGCATCAAGGCCGATTGGCTGCGCACTTCGCTTGATAGCAGGCATTCGGTATCATGGGTCAGGTCGGTCACTCCGCCCTGCAGTTCGGCGACCAGCTTGGATGGTTCGCAGGTCTGCCCACCGACCCGCAACAGGTCGGCGATGTGATCGGACAGCGCCGCCGCAGCCCGGTCAAACAGGGTGATCCGGGCGGTTTCGCTCATCGTTGCACTCTCAAGCCGGTGCCACACCGCATCCATTCCGAACAATTGCTCCGCCGCGACGAATGCCGCCACGACCTGTGCAAGACTGGCCCCTTCTTCTTCTGCCAGCTCAAACGGGTGGATCAGGCCAAGTCGGTTGACGATCCTGTTGGCCAGCTTCGTGGCGATGATCTCGCGCCGAAGCCGGTGATCCAGAATGTCGCGCTCGAACTTGGTTCGCATCGGTTGCGGGAACGCGTTTATCACCTCGCCGGCCAGGCCCGGATCGTCGGGCAACGGCGAATCCTCGATCGCTGCCTGCAGCGCCAGCTTGGCGCTGGATAGCAGCACGGCCAGTTCGGGCCGGGTTAGTCCGTGGCCATCCGCTGCGCGGCGAACATAGGTTTCAGCCTCCGCCAGACCTTCAGTCTTGCGATCGAGCTGCCCCGCCGCTTCCAGCGTTTCGATCAGGCGGATGTGCGAAGCCGTCGCCTTTGGCCCGCCGGCCTGCGCGATCGACACGGCCAGAGCCTGCAAACGGTTGTCTTCCAGCACGATGTCGGCCACTTCGTCGGTCATACTGGCGAGCAGTTTGACGCGGGCGGGTTCGGTCAGCCGCCCAGCGCGCTTGGCTCCGGCCAGTGCGATCTTGATATTGACCTCATTGTCGCTGCAATCGACGCCGGCCGAATTGTCGATGAAATCGGTGTTGATGTGTCCGCCGTGCAGCGCGAACTCGATCCGCCCGGCCTGGGTGCAGCCCAGGTTGGCACCTTCGCCGATCACCTTGGCGCGAACGTCTGTTCCATCAATCCGCAAGGCGTCGTTGGCCGGATCGCCCACCTGGACGTTGTTCTCGGCGCTGCTTTTCACATAGGTGCCGATCCCGCCGAACCACAGCAGATCGACCGGGGCCTTGAGAATCGCGGTGATCAGACTGTCAGGGTCGATCGTTTCGGCCTCGATCCCCAGCATTTCCCTTACGTCCTTGCTCAGCGGGATTTCCTTGGCCGAGCGCGGGAACACGCCGCCGCCCTTGCTGATCAGCTTTTTGTCATAGTCATCCCAACTGGAACGCGGCAGGGCGAACATCCGGGCCCGTTCGGCCCAGCTCTTGGCTGCGTCGGGACGGGGATCCAGGAAGATGTGGCGGTGATCGAAAGCAGCAACCACCAGGATCGCCTTCGACAGCAGCATTCCGTTGCCGAACACATCGCCTGACATGTCGCCGCATCCGGCTACCCGCACTGCATCTTTCTGAACGTCGATGCCCATTTCCAGGAAGTGCCGCTGGACCGAAAGCCAAGCACCCTTGGCGGTAATGCCCATCGCCTTGTGATCGTAGCCTTTCGACCCACCGCTGGCGAATGCGTCGTCGAGCCAGAAATCGAATTCTTCGGCTATGCCGTTAGCGGTGTCGGAGAAGGTTGCGGTGCCCTTGTCTGCGGCCACTACGAAATAGGGATCCTCGCCATCGTGGATGACGACGCCGGCCGGGTGCACCACCTTGCCTTCAACGATGTTGTCAGTGATGGACAGCAGGGTCCGGATGAAAAGCTTGTAGCTTTCCTTGCCCTCGGTCAGCCAGCCATCGCGGTCACGCACCGGATCGGGCAACTGCTTGGGGTAAAATCCGCCCTTGGCACCAGCCGGCACGATCACCGCATTCTTGACCTTCTGGGCCTTCATCAGGCCGAGCACTTCGGTACGGAAGTCGTCGCGTCGGTCAGACCAGCGCAGTCCGCCGCGCGCGACCGGGCCGGAGCGCAGGTGAATCCCCTCAACCCGTCGCGAATAAACGAATATCTCGCGCCATGGCAGTGGCTTGGGCAGGCCAGGGATCAAAGCAGAATCGAGCTTGAAGGCCAGCGCGACAGCGCCTGCCGGGGCAAAAGCGTTGCTCCGCAGGCAGGCTTCAACCACAGCGCGGAACTGGCGCAGCAGCCGATCATCATTGATCGCCTTGACCTGACTCAGGCCGGTGCGGATGGCGTCCTGCGCGGCGGCTTCGGCATGGTTACGTTCACCCTTGAACGCGGGGTCGTGCCGAACGGCGAACAGTGTGATCAAGGCACGCGTGACGCCCGGTGCATTCTGCAATGCATCGACCGCAGTGGGCACGGAATAATTGAGCCCGGCCTGCCGCAGATAGCGATACCAGGCCCGGAGCCAGTTGGCCTCCCGCGCGCTCAATGCCACGGCGGTGATCAGGCGGTTGAATGGGTCGTCCTCTGCCAGACCATTGAGCACGTCGCTGATCGCGTTCCCGATCGCTTCCGAACGGTCCAGCAAAATGCCCGGATCCAGCCCTGCCGGCGCTGCAAGCAGAAAGTCGTGGATGGTGCCCAGCGTGCCGGGCTCCTCGCCCTTGGCTTCCAGCTCGGTCGGAATATCCTCGATCACCCGGAAGCCGAAGTTCTCCAGCGCAGGAACCACATCGGACAGAGCCAGTGAACCGGTTCGCTGGTACAGCTTGAGTCGCAGTACGCCCGGTTGATCGTCGCTCATGCGGTGGAGCCTGGCATCGCGCCGCGGGCCTGCTTCGTCGCTGCCCGACAGGCGGCGCAACCGGGAAATGTCGATTGCAGCTTCCGCAGCGCCGTATTCCGTACGGTACGAGAGAGGGAATGCCTCGGCATAGCGGTTGGCAATGGCTGCGGCGCGCGATGGTTCGACGCTGGCAGCGATTTCAGATTCAACAGCATCCGCCCAGCCGCGCAACATTGCACCCAGCCGTGCATCCAGCGCCGCCTCGTCGGGAAGCCGGGCGACCTCGGGCAGGTCCAGCACCACCTGGATCAAGGCCAGCTGGCCGTCGATCTCGGTGCTCCAGTCAAGCACCGGGGCGCCTGCCGCCTCCACCAGCATGGCCTGAACCTGCAAGCGGGTCGCAGTGGACATCGCATCGCGGGGAATCCAGACAAAGGCATAGAGATGCCGTTCCAACGGGGCGCAAACCAGCGCCAACTTAGGACGCGGTCGGTCGGTCAGGCTCATGGTTGCAGTAGCGACGCGCTCGATATCGGCGTCGCTGAAGCTGACCAGCAGATCGTGCGGCAATGTGGTCAATGCATGCACCAGCGCCTTGCCGGCATGGCCCTGGGCGGAAAACCCGAAACGCTTAGCCAAATCGGCCAGGTTCGAGCGCAACCGTGGAACCTGGGTCGGAGACGCCGCCAGCGCCGCGCTGGTCCAGATCCCGGCGTGGACCGACAGTGCCGCGACCCGGCCTTGCTCGATGACGGGCAGGATAAACAGGTCAAGCGGCGTCCGGCGGTGCACGCGCGATGAATGGTTGGACTTCACCACCAACGGAATGCGCGTCCCTTTGCGACTCTCAAACCAGGCGAAAGCGCGGTCGAAGGAAATCGGGCCGAGCAGGGTCTTTGCGCTCTTGCGGCAGATGCCCAGCGCGCCGCTCTGGCTGCCGTCACGATGGCGGGTTACATGGCCGAGCTGGGTCAGCATACCGTCCTTGAACCAGCGCAGCAGGGCCGCCCCTTCGCCGTCGGCGCAGGCATCTGCATCGGCGGCCATGACTTGCTGCATCTTGGGCCAGTCCTGCACCGCGGCGCGGACATCGGCCAAGGTCGCCTCCAACGCGCGCTCCAGTTCGCGGCGCTGCCGGGCATCTGCCCGGCTGGTCTCGATATAGACCATTGATTCCCGCTTTTCTCCCGCCGCATCGCCCGGAACGATCTCCGTCAGCTGACCCGCGGCACTGCGCCGTACCGCGACAACGGGGTGCAGCAGCCGATCGATTGCCAGGTTGTGGGCTGCAATCGTCGAAGCGATCGAATCGACCAGAAATGGCATGTCGTCGTTGATCAGCGCCAGCCGCATGAATCGTTCCCCGGCGGCACCGGAGACCGACTCAATGGAGATTGCCGCCGCGCCGCTGGCCCGTTCGCTTGCGGCGGCAGCCGTAAATTCAGCGGCCTGAACCAATGCATCGACAGTAAAGGGTGGATCGCCGGGCAGCATCGCATCGGACAGGCGCTGCGCCAGAACCTTGGCGATGGTTTTGGCGGTGGCGGATTTGATGGTCATCGCGGGCGAGCTCCTCGGGCGGACAGGCCGCCATCCTGCATGTTATTTTATTGCCATCAGATGTAGCAATTGTGCGCACTCTAAGCGAAGATGGTCTCAATCGCAACCACCTTGCCCCTAGGGAATAGGCCTTAACGCAGCGCGTTTACAGTCAGTTCGAGCGAGCGACGACGCAGCGCTGGATCGAACACCGCGCCTGAAACAATGATCTCGTCCGCGCCGGTCCGTTCGGCGAAACGCTGCAGATCGGCGCGGACCGTGGCGGGTCCGCCGACGGCGCTGGCCTGGCGCATATGCTCCAGCATCGCCAGCTGCCCCGGCGGCAAGGTCTGGCGATAGCCGGGCCGCGGTGGCTGGAGCCGTCCGGGATTGCCGCTGCGCAAGGCGACGAAGCTCTGGTCCATGGAGGTGGCCAGCAAGGCCGCTTCCTCGTCGTCCTCTGCCGTGATGACCGTCATCGCTGCCATGACATGCGGCTGTTGCAGCACGGCGGAAGGCCGAAATTGCTGGCGATAGAGGCCCAGCGCCTGATCGAGATAATCCGGGGCGAAATGCGAAGCAAAGGCATAGGGCAGGCCCAGTGCGGCGGCCAGGCCTGCGCCAAACAGGCTTGAGCCGAGAATCCACAGGTCGATCGCCGCACCGAAACCGGGCGTGGCCTTGATCGGCATTTCCGGATCGCCGGTGAACAGGGCCCGCAGTTCGACCACGTCCTGCGGGAAATACTCCGCGGCCCGGCCCAGATCCTTGCGCAGCGCCTGGCCAAAGCGCGCGTCCGCGCCGGGGGCCCGGCCCAACCCCAGGTCGATACGTCCGGGAAACAGCGCATCCAGCGTGCCGAACTGCTCGGCAATGACGAAGGGGTTGTGGTTGGGCAGCATGATACCGCCAGCGCCGATCCGGATGGTCCGGGTGGCATGTCCGATGTGCGCGATGACGACTGACGCAGCACCGCCTGCTACACCATCCATAGCGTGATGCTCTGCCACCCAGAAGCGCTTGTATCCGGCATCTTCTGCCGTTCGGGCCAAGGCGGCGGCATCGTGCAGGGCATCGCTGACCGTTCCGCCTTCGCGCACGGTCACCAGATCAAGGACGGAAAGGTCAATCACTTGGTCGATGGTGCGGCCGAAGGGCCCAATTGGTCAAGATAGCTTTGCGCAGTCCGGGCCGCCAGGCTCCCCGGTGCTGCTTTTATGACCGATTGCCAGGATTTGCGGGCGGCGTCATCGCGGCCAGACAGCACGGCGATCACGCCGGCTTCGAGGCCGATTTCGGGATCGACCGGCATCAGTTGAGCGGCGCGTTCGATCTGCGCCTGAGCCTCCGCCAGCTTGCCCAGCCGTCGGTTTAGCGTGGCAGAGAGCAGCCAGGCTTGATGGTTGGCTGGATCGGCAGCACGCGCCGCCGTCAGTGCAACGGCTGCCCCATCAAGGCGCTCCAGCCCGACAAGCGCCCGGGCGCGATCGACCTCTATGACGCTGCGCAACTTAAGGTCGTTGCCGCCAGCCGAGTCCGCGCCCGCGCGATCCAGCGCAACAAAGGCGGCAGCCGGATCGCCCGCAGCCAGTTGGGCATTTCCGGCCAGCGCCGCCAGACGTGCGCGTTCGTCGGGCTCGTTGGCGGGCGTATCCTCACGGGCGGCAAGGAACAGCGGGGCCGCTTCGGCAAACCCTTCAATCCGGGTCAGGGCCAGCGCGTGACACTGCTTGGCTCCGGCCCGCTCTTTCATTGTCTTGGCTGCAGCCAACCAGTTCTGCGCCACTTCTATCCCATCGGCCGGGCGGGTCATCGCCAGCTTAAGACAATCGGTGAGCGGATCGGACTGGGTGGAGTCTGTGCTCACAGCGGCGGCTTTCGGTTTGGGGATCTGCAAGGGGGCCTGCGGCAGTGCGCCGCCAGGACCAATCTGGAGGATCAAGGGAAGAAGCAGGGATATCGGCATTAAGGTTTGCTCACTCAATCCAGCGCTGCGATCGTGCGCAGCAGCAAGGCAATATCGGCATCGCGGCTCAGGCGGTGATCCCCGTCCTTGATCAGCGTCACCTGCACATCGTCTGAACGCAAAGCCTGCGCCAGACGAAGCGATATGTCCGGCGGCACGTCCTGATCGCGCTGGCCATGCAGCAGCCGCACCGGACAATCGAGAGCGATAGCGCCGTCCAGCAGCAACCGTGCCTGCCCATCGTGCCAGAACCCGGGATAGAATGGTGTTGGTTCGGGTCCATAAGGGTTGTCTTCAAGGAACACTTTCCCCCCGGCCAACAGGGCTTTCTGGCCGTCGGTGAAACCCCAGTCGGTAAAGTCGGGCGCGCTGGCAATTCCGATCAGCGCGGCGATGCGCTCTGGCATGGCCAATGCAACCAGCAGCATCAGCCATCCCCCCATTGACGAGCCGACCAGCACCACGCGGCCCGGGCAATGGTCCGT
>Ga0209792_1000622_pt1 | contig 23079 bp, 22 predicted proteins | sample EBPBio142005_DNA_FD_185860 | JGI IMG/M metagenome (GOLD analysis project Ga0209792, IMG submission 185860) | Wastewater treatment Type I Accumulibacter community from EBPR Bioreactor in Madison, WI, USA - Reactor 1_6/14/2005_ DNA (SPAdes)... | ecosystem: Engineered > Bioreactor > EBPR >... | reverse complement strand
TGGACTGGGATTCGCCTTATCAGGCGTTCCAGAAATTCATGGCCGCCATCAGCGAGAAGAACTCCGCTACCATTCATTGAATATCAACCAGTGGTGTTGCACTTCAGAGTTGAGACCGCCAGACCTCGGCATTGCTGCGCCCATCGACCAGCATGAAGTGCAGTTGTCCGTCCAAGCCAATGGCCGACATCATGTTGACCGAGGGGCGCTGACCGGAGGCTTTGACGATGGGCGTACGCCCTTGGGGCACCCAGGTGGTTCCTGCATGGTAGTCGGCGCGCATGCTGGCCTCGTCGGCGAACATGATCATGGCGCGCTTGTCCTTGGCACGCTTGCGCAGCGCGGGCAGTTCCGTGTTCACCCAAGCCTGCACCAGTGTGGCGTCCTGCTCGTACGCACGATGCAGGGGACGTTGGGCAGTAAAGCCCAGTCGGGCCATGATTTTCCCCAGCGTCGGCAAGCTCAACGTCATGCCGAATTGCCGTTCGATCAACTGCCCAATCAGGCGCAATGTCCACAGTCCAAAGTCAAAGCGCAGCTGATTGGGCGTGCTATCCCTGACAGTCCAGGAAATCCAGCGCATTTGCTCCTCGTTGAGTTTGGGCGGTCGGCCCGCACCCTCTTTCGCCAGAAGTCCGTTCTGCCCGAACTCCACGCAGGTCGCCAGCCAGCCGTAAACAGCACGCGTAGACACCGCAAAGAAATCGGCAATCTCTTTGGCCGCAAATCCCGCCCCGGACATTTTTACGGCCTGCATTCTGTTCCACCGCCGCTCCATGCGGCGCGAGATGAATATCGGCTTGAGCGGGAGGTTTTTATGCATTGGCCGATTTTAAATTATTAACCAAACTACGTGAAACAATTTTATTAACTACTTAGTAATATTTTATGGATCAATTTGACAAATCAATTACCCAAATCACGATGCACTACCCATTCTCAGGCCAGGCCAAAATTTCCGCAAAAAATCTTTGCTCAGCCCCATCCAAATAATTATTGGAAATAAGGCCGTAAAAATAAACAGATTAAAATGAAAGCCAAAAGCCACCACTTCAGCGACCCATGCAGGCAGCTTGGTTTGAGCCAGCGCTTCATGGCCGGCTCGATTGAGCACATCATTAAGCCACTGCATACTTACGGCCAGCGACTGCAGTAGCAGCATAAATGTTGAGCCCAACAACAGCTTCCGAGCCAACGCAGGAGGTCGCGAAGCCAGCAACAAGGACCACAGCATTACCATACCATAGCCCTGCAAACGGTAGTCCACTACCGGCGCCAATGAACCAAACCGGGTATGACCTTGATACTGACTGAAAATCTTGACGCTGGTTTGCAGCACACCCGATGCCCCCGCGCGTTCATAATCCAAGGCCCAATGAAAAATGGTGACACAGACCTCTCCAGCCATATAGAACACCGGCACGGAAAGCATAGGTGCAATATAATACCACAGCGGCATCAGAAACATCAGCCAGACTATGGTCAGCAAAAAAAAACGGGGCAATAACTTAGATTGCATGAACCACCTGAGTCTGAGCTGTCGTCCTCTTGGTTATCCATCTAATCCACAGCAGCCATACAATCAACACATCCAGCATAATCAACGCCTGCCAAAGATATAGGTGTGCAAACTCAAACACCGACTTGCTCAGTTGCCCCAAGTAGTACAGACTGACAATACGCAACAAATTCAGAATCTGAATAGCGAAAAAACCAACAATAATTCCGATCAGCTTTTCCATCAGGGTGGACCGAAATGCAAAAACACCCGCCACCAAGACAATGGCCGCCTCTATGCCATTGCAGCCCGCCTCAATTGATACGGCAAAACCCGAGGTCTGACTCATCAAAATGCGGCCCTGGTGAACAACATCAGTGTCAAACGCAGTCATGAGTCCAGCACTGGTGGCGGCAAGCCATTGCGCCCAAGGCTCGGCCACCCTCAGCTGCACCGGTTCGAGCATATCAATGCGAAACAGCACCACCAGAGAGACAAAAAAAATGAGGAAAAACCGGGTCATAGACCAACTACAAAAAAACGAAACCCGGCAATTATCTATGACCGCACCGCTCACAAACGTCAACGATGATTATCTCAGTTCAGCAACCGTGAAGACCTGGGCACATGCGCCATCAGGAACTCCATCTGGTCGGCCAGTATGCGGCGGTTGCGCAGTATGAAGTCTTCCCACAGGCTGGGCACGTAGGGCGTGTACAAGAGCGGCATGCGCGCCTGCTCGGGCGTGCGCGGGCCCTTGCGGTGGTTGCAGGGGCGGCAGGCGGTGACCACGTTCATCCAGTGGTTGGGGCCCTGGCGGGCGAAGGGCACGATGTGCTCACGCGTCAGGTCTTCCTCACGGAAATTGCCGCCGCAGTAGGCGCAGATGTTGCGGTCGCGCGTGAACAGCTTGGTGTTGGTGAGGCTGGGGCGCAGGTCGAAGGGGTTGATGTTGGGCACGCCGCGCGTGCCTATGATGCTGCTGACTGCAATCTGTGACTGCTCGCCCGTGATCGCGTTGTGACCGCCGCGAAACAGCGCCACCTGGGCGCCTATCTCCCAGCGCACCTCGCCCGCGGCGTAATGCGTGACCGCCTGCTCCAGCGAAATCCACGATTGCGGCAGCCCTTGGGCCGACAGCTTCAAGACCTTCACCACCTGCCTCCTGTCTGAATGCACAAGAATCGGAATGTTCACGCCTCGCCGGCCGCACCACAAATGGTGCGCCGGTAGCGCACAATATACTCTTTTCATGACAAACAGGCGTCAAGCGCTTGATGGACTTGCGCCAATCGCTATCAAAAGAAAAGCACTGCGATGAAGATCTTCCGCGGCTTCCATCATCCTGATGTGGCGCCAGCCTGTGCCCTGACGATTGGCAACTTCGACGGCGTGCACCGGGGCCACCAGGCCATGCTGGCGCTCCTGAACAGCGAGGCCCAGCACCGCGGTGTGGCCAGCTGCGTGCTGACCTTCGAGCCGCACCCGCGCGACTATTTCGCCGCACTGCACCGGCGCCCCGAGCTGGCCCCCGCGCGCATAGGCACGCTGCGCGACAAGCTGTCTGAGCTGGCGTGCTGCGGGGTGCAGCAGACCATCGTACTGCCGTTCAACGAGCGGCTTGCCAGCCAATCGGCCCAGGCCTTCATCGAGGACGTGGTGGTGCGCGGCCTGGGCGCGCGCTACCTGCTGGTGGGCGACGACTTTCGCTTCGGCAGCCAGCGCGCGGGCGATTACGCCATGCTGGATGCCGCCGGCCCCGTGCATGGCTTCGAGGTGGCGCGCATGAACAGCTACGAGGTGCACAGCCTGCGCGTGTCCAGCACCGCCGTGCGCGAGGCCCTGGCCGAGGGCCGCATGCAGGATGCGGCACGCCTGCTGGGCCGGCCCTACGCCATCTCCGGCCATGTGGTGCATGGCCGCAAGCTGGGGCGCCAGTTGGGCCGATCGGCCGCCAGCGGCCCGGAACAGGACGGCTTTCGCACGCTGAACCTGCGCTTTGCGCACTGGAAGCCGGCCGCCAGCGGCATCTTCGCCGTGCTCGTCCACGGCCTGCATGAAGAACCCCTGCCCGGCGTGGCCAACCTGGGCGTGCGCCCCTCGCTGGACCCGAATGACGCCAATGGCGGACGCGTGCTGCTGGAGACCCATTGCCTCGATTGGCCCGCCCACCTGGGCGCCGAGGGGGCCTACGGTAAAATCATCCGCGTGGAACTGCTGCACAAACTGCACGACGAGCTGAAGTACGACGGCCTGGCCGCCCTCACGGCCGGCATCGCCAAGGACTGCGAGGACGCGCGCACCTTCTTCGCATCCAGCCACGCCGAAACCCGTCGCCAGACCACGCGCGACCGAATTTGACGGGGCCCCCTTCGCCCCTCGATCTCCCAGACTCTCTTCCGGGCCCTGGCGCCCGGAACGCCCATGATTTGAAGGTTTCCCCATGTCCGACAACAAACCCGCCAAGCCCGAAGCGTCTGCCTACCGCGCCACGCTGAACATGCCCGACACGCCGTTCCCCATGCGCGGCGACCTGCCCAAGCGCGAGCCGCAATGGGCCAGGGATTGGGACGAGCAAGGCGTGTACAAGAAACTGCGCGCGGCGCGCACCGGTCATCCGAAGTTCATCCTGCACGACGGCCCGCCCTACGCCAATGGCCAGATCCACATCGGCCACGCGATGAACAAAATCCTCAAGGACATGATCGTCAAAAGCCGCCAGCTGGAGGGCTTTGACGCGCTGTACACGCCGGGTTGGGACTGCCACGGCCTGCCGATCGAGAACGCGATTGAAAAAAAGCACGGCCGCAACCTGCCGCGCGACGAGATGCAGGCCAAGGGCCGCGCCTTTGCCACCGAGCAGATCGCGCAGCAGATGGCCGACTTCCAGCGCCTGGGCGTGCTCGGCGAATGGGACAACCCCTACAAGACCATGAACTTCGCCAGTGAGGCGCACCAGATTCGCGCCTTGAAGAAGGTCATGGAGCGCGGCTTCGTCTACCGGGGCTTGAAGCCCGTGTACTGGTGCTTTGACTGCGCGAGCTCGCTGGCCGAGTTCGAGATCGAATACCAGGACAAGCAGAGCCAGACGCTGGACGTGATGTTCCCCGCCGCCGACCCGGCGCGCCTGGCCGCGGCCTTCGGCCTGCCGCAGTTGTCTAAGCCCGCCTTCATCGTCATCTGGACCACCACTGCCTGGACAATTCCCGCCAACCAGGCGCTCAACGTCAACCCCGAGCTGGAATACAGCCTGGTCGATACCGAGCGCGGCCTGGTCATCGTCGCCAGCGCGCTGGTGGAGAAATGCCTGGAGCGCTGGAAGCTGCAAGGCCAGGTCGTCGCCACCGCCCTGGGGCAGAAGCTGGACCTGATGCCCTTCAGGCACCCCCTGGCCCATGTGGACAAGGCCTTTGACCGCATCTCCCCCGTCTACCTGGCCGACTACGCCACGGCCGAGGATGGCACCGGCATCGTGCACAGCGCGCCGGCCTATGGCGTGGACGACTTCAACAGCTGCGTGGCCCATGGCCTGAAATACGAGGACATCCTGAACCCTGTGCAGGGCAACGGCGTCTATGCGCCGGAGCTGGGCCTGTTCGGCGGCCAGCATATCTGGAAGGCGGTGCCGGTCATCATCGACGCGCTCAAGGTCGCCGGCCGCCTGCTCGACTCGGTCACCATCACGCACAGCTACCCGCATTGCTGGCGCCACAAGTCGCCCGTGATCTACCGCGCCGCCGCCCAGTGGTTCGTGCGCATGGACGAGGGTGAGGGCGTATTCACTGATCCAGCACAAAAACCCGCGCAAACCCTGCGCCAAATTGCGCTGGCAGCTATCGAAAAAACCAGTTTCTATCCCGAAAACGGCAAGGCTCGGTTGCGCGACATGATCGCCGGCCGGCCCGACTGGTGCATCTCGCGCCAGAGAAGCTGGGGCGTGCCCCTGCCCTTCTTCCTGCATGTGGACAGCGGCGCGCTGCACCCGCGCACCATGGAGATCATCGACCAGGCAGCCGCGATCGTTGACCAGGGCGGCATCGAGGCCTGGAGCCGCGTGACGGCGGAAGAAATCCTGGGTGCGCAAGACGCCAAGCTCTACACCAAGAGCACCGACATCCTCGAAGTCTGGTTCGACTCCGGCAGTACCTTCTGGCATGTGCTGCGCGGCACGCACGCCGGCATGCACCATGACGAGGGCCCCGAGGCCGACCTGTACCTGGAGGGCCACGACCAGCACCGCGGCTGGTTCCACAGCTCGCTCCTGCTGGCCAGCGCCATCTTTGGCCGCGCGCCGTACCGTGGCCTCTTGACGCACGGCTTCACCGTCGATGGCCAGGGCAAGAAGATGAGCAAGTCGCTGGGCAACACCGTCTCGCCGCAAGAGGTGAGCAGCAAGCTGGGTGCCGAAATCATCCGCCTGTGGTGTGCGTCCACCGACTATTCTGGCGACCTGGCGATCGACGACAAGATCCTGGCGCGCGTAGTCGACGCCTACCGCCGCATCCGCAACACGCTGCGCTTTCTGCTGGCCAACGTGAGCGACTTCGACCCGGCCAAGGACGCCGTGCCGTTCGATGAGATGCTGGAGATAGACCGCTACGCCCTCACGCGCGCTGCCGAGCTGCAGCAGGACATCCTGGCGCATTACAAGGTCTATGAATTCCACCCCGTGGTCGCCAAGCTGCAGCTGTACTGCTCGGAAGACCTGGGCGGCTTCTACCTCGACGTGCTCAAGGACCGCCTCTACACCACCGCTGCCAAATCCCAAGCGCGGCGCAGCGCGCAGACGGCGCTCTACCAGATCACGCACGCCATGCTGCGCTGGATGGCGCCCTTCCTGTCCTTCACGGCCGAGGAAGCCTGGAAGCTCTTCGGCAACAGCGAATCCATCTACCTGGAGACCTACCAGAGCATTCCCGCCGCCGACGAGGCCCTGCTGGCCAAGTGGGAGCGCCTGCGCCAGATCCGCGACGCGGTGAACAAGGAGATCGAGAACGTGCGCACCGCCGGCACCGTGGGTTCGTCGCTGCAGGCCGTGGTCACTCTCACCGCAGCGCCCGAAGACCATGCGCTGCTGCAAAGCCTGGGCGATGACCTGAAGTTCGTGTTCATCGTCTCCGCTATCAATCTGGTAGCTGGTGACGCTCTACAGCTCAGCGTTAGCGCCAGTTCTGACCAAAAGTGCGAGCGCTGCTGGCATTACCGCGCCGACGTCGGGCAAAACCCGCAGCATCCCACGCTGTGCGCACGCTGCGACAGCAACCTGCACGGCGCCGGTGAGCACCGGGCACACGCCTGATGGCGCGCGCCGATAAAGGCGGCGGCAAGGGCCGCGGCGCCAGCCTGTGGCCCTGGCTGGCCTGGGCGGTGCTGCTCATCGTCGCCGACCAGTTCACCAAGACGCTGATCCTGGGCTACTACCGCCTGGGCGATGCTACGTTCGTCACGAGCTTCTTCAACGTCGTGCGCGCGCACAACACCGGCGCCGCCTTCTCCTTCCTGGCCGACGCCGGGGGCTGGCAGCGCTGGCTGTTCACCGGTATCGCCGTGGTGGTGGCGGCCTTCATCCTGTGGCAGCTGCGACAGCATCCGGGGCAAAAGCTGTTCTGCTTCGCGCTATCGAGCATCCTGGGCGGCGCCATAGGTAACGTGGTGGATCGCTTGCAGCATGGCTATGTGGTGGACTTCCTGGACTTTCACCTGCGCGGCTGGCATTTCCCGGCCTTCAACGTGGCCGACTGCGCCATCACCGTGGGCGCGGCCTGCCTGATCCTCGACGAGCTGCTGCGCGTGCGGCGCGAGCGCTGATTTCCATGTTCCCGGGTTAACCCGAGACGCCGCCTGTCATCGCGGCGTCATACTCGCATGGTGCAATGAAATCGTTTTCATCGCCCCATGTCGAAAGAACCCTTGAACATCCACAACGTTGCCACGCGCGCCGGCGTTTCTGCCGCGACCGTGTCGCGGGCGTTTAACTTTCCTGACAAGGTGGCCCCCGCCACACGCGATCTGGTGACCCAGGCAGCGCGCGAACTCGGTTACCAACCGAACGCAAGCGCCCGTACTCTGCGCACCCAGCGCAGCCGTGTGCTGGGGGTCGTGCTACCCACCTTGCTCAACCCAGTGTTTGCTGAGTGCCTGCAGGGCATTGCCATCGCGGCAGCGGGGAGCGGCTACGCCATCGTGCCGGTGATGACAAGCTACGAGGACGAGCAGGAGCAACAGGCCCTCACCCAACTGCTCGCCGCCAACGTGGACGGCATGATCCTGGCCGTCTCCAACTCGTCCAAATCACGGGCCCTTGAGCGCCTTCGCAACACAGGCCTGCCTTACGTGCTGGCTTATAACGCCCATCCCGACCACCCCTGCGTCTCGGTGGATGGCGAAGCCGCAGCGGCCGAGGCCGTAGCACGGCTGGCGACACTCGGCCACCGGCGCATCGCCATGGTCAGCGGTACTTTGGCGGCCTCCGACCGGGCGCAGCAGCGCTATCGCGGCTACCTGCGTGGCATGGCAGCCGCCGAGCTCAACGCACCTCCCGTAGTGGAGGTACCCTTCGTCGCTACCGCCGTCGAGGCACTGTCACGGTATCTGCAAACGCAGCCCCGGCCCACTGCCCTGTTCTGTTCCAACGACCTACTCGCCATACGCAGCATACGTGCCGCGCGCCTGTCGGGGCTTGCCGTTCCACAAGACCTGGCCGTGATTGGCTTTGACGGAATCGCCATCGGCCAGGATCTCACCCCGGCGCTGAGCACCATTGCCCAACCCAACCACGACATTGGCCGCCACGCTGTGGATCTGCTCGTGCAGGCCATTGCCCGCGGTAACCCACTGGACGCCGCCGACAGCCTGTACCTGCCCTTCCGCTTTTGCGACGGCGAGTCGTCAGGCCCCGCTGCCCAGGCTGCGAGCCACGCAACTCACCCTGTCCCAACCCAAGGAGAAATCCCATGACCTCGACCCTGCAACGCTTCGCCCGCATCGGCGTGCTGGCAGCCGCTGGCCTGGCAACCACCAGCGCCTGGGCGCAGACCGCCATCTGCTACAACTGTCCGACCGAATGGGCGGACTGGGGTACGCAGCTGCGCGCCATCAAGGCCAAGACCGGCATTACCGTGCCGGCCGACAACAAGAACTCGGGCCAGGCACTGGCTCAGTTGGTCGCCGAGAAGGCCAGCCCGGTGGCTGACGTGACCTACCTTGGCGTCACCTTCGCCATTCAGGCGCAAAAGGACGGTGTGGTCGCCCCCTACCAGCCGGCACACTGGAAAGACATCCCCGACGGCATGAAGGATCCGGCCGGCAACTGGTTCAGCATCCACTCGGGCACGCTGGGCTTCATGGTCAACGTGGATGCGCTCAAGGGCAAGCCGGTTCCGAAATCCTGGGCCGACCTGCTCAAGCCCGACTACAAGGGCTTGATCGGCTACCTGGATCCGGCCTCGGCCTTCGTCGGCTATGTCGGTGCGGTCGCGGTCAACGAGGCACGCGGCGGCACGCTCGCCAACTTCGCGCCGGCCATCGACTACTTCAAGGCGCTGCAGAAGAACGAACCCATCGTGCCCAAGCAGACCTCATACGCGCGCGTGCTGTCGGGAGAGATCGCCATCCTGCTGGACTACGACTTCAACGCCTATCGCGCCAAGTACAAGGATCGTGCCAACGTGCAGTTCGTCATTCCCACTGAGGGCACGGTGGTCGTGCCCTACGTGATGAGCCTGGTGAACAAGGCACCGCACCCGGCCGAGGCCAAGAAGGTACTGGACTTCGTGCTCTCCGACGAGGGCCAGGCCATCTGGGCCAAGGCCTATCTGCGTCCGGTGCGTGCTACTGCCATGCCCAAGGAGGTAGAGACCCAGTTTTTGCCGGCCGCCGAGTACGCACGCGCCAAGACAGTGGATTACGGCCGCATGGCGGCGGCGCAGCGTGAGTTCTCCGACCGCTACCTGAAAGAAGTACGTTGAGTACGCGCCAACGCCTGCTGCTCGCCGGCTGCGCAGCGCCGGCGGGCGCATTCTTCCTGGCCTTCTGGCTGCTGCCGGTGCTTCGCCTGCTGATACTGCCGGCCGAGAAGGGCTGGGACACCTATTTCGTGGTGCTGACCGACGGCCGCTACATCGAAAGCATGCTCAACACGCTGCTGTTGTCGGTGGCCGTGACGCTGGCCACCCTGGTGATCGGCGCCACGGTGGGCATCTACCTGGCGCGGCGCAGCTTCCTCGGCAAGCAGCTGTTGCTGGCACTGCTGACGCTGCCGCTGTCGTTTCCGGGTGTGATCATCGGCTTCTTCGTGATCCTGCTCGGCGGACGCCAGGGGCTGGTGGCAGATCTGTCCGACCAGATCTTCGGCGAGCGCATCACCTTCGCCTATGGGTTGCTGGGCCTGTTCCTGGCCTATCTGTACTTTTCGCTGCCGCGCGCCATCGCCACCTACGCGGCCGCGGCCGAAGCCATGGATCTGCAGCTCGAAGAGGCGGCGCGCTCGCTGGGCGCCTCACGCCTGCGCATCGTGCGCGACGTGTGGCTGCCCGAGCTCGCACCCACCACCGTGGCCTGCGGCGCCATCCTGTTCGCCACGTCTATGGGCGCGTTCGGCACCGCCTTCACGCTGGCGAGCAAGTTCGAGGTGGTGCCCATCACCATCTACAACGAGTTCACCAACTACGCCAATTTTGCGCTGGCGGCATCGCTGTCCATCTCCCTCGGGCTCGTTACCTGGCTGGCACTGTTCCTGACGCGCCAGTTTGGCAGCGGCCAGACCATGCGCTAACACCACGGGAAAGGACCCCATCCCATGCGACAAGCAACGCATAACCGCGCCCCATTCCTGTTCGCTGTCACCGCGCTCACCAGCCTGTTCATGATTGCCCCCATGCTGCTGTCGGTGCTGGCCGGTCTGGTGAACAACTACAGCGTGGGCATCAAGAGCGGTTTCACGCTGCGCTGGCTGCAGGAGGTGTGGGAGGTCTACGGCGGCACGGTCGGCTGGTCTCTGGTCATTGCCGCGGCCTGCGTAGTGGCCACGGCCGCCATAGGCGTGCCCTGCGCCTACGCGCTGGCGCGCAGCCGATCACGCGCCGCGCGCGCCTTCGAGGAGTTGCTGACCCTGCCCGTGGCGGTGCCCGGCCTGGCGACAGCGCTGGCGCTGATCCTGGCCTATGGTCAGATCGCCGCCTTCCGCCAGAGCTTTGCCTTCATCCTCGTGGGTCACATCGTGTTCACTCTGCCCTTCATGGTGCGCACCGTGGCCTCGGCCTTCCAGCGCAACGACCTGATCGCGCTCGAAGAAGCCGCACGCACGCTGGGCGCGAGCTTTCCACAGCGCTTTCTCGGTGTGCTGGTGCCGGCTGTGTTTCCGGCCATCGTGGCCGGCGGCCTGATGGTGTTCACGCTCTCGGTCGGCGAATTCAACCTGACCTGGATGCTGCACACACCCCTCACCCGCACCCTGCCCGTGGGCCTGGCCGACAGTTATGCGTCGATGCGCATAGAGATTGGCTCGGCCTACACGCTGGTGTTCTTCATCGTCATCCTCCCTGTGCTGTGGGCCCTGCAGGCCCTGGCCCAGCTCATGCAGAAACGTTATGGAACTTGAACGCATACCGGTCGAGATCGACCACTGCTCCAAAACCTACGCCGACGGCACACGCGGCCTGCAGCCCACCAGTCTGCATGTCGAGCCAGGCGAGGTGCTCGCGCTGCTGGGCCCGTCGGGCTGCGGCAAAACCACGCTGCTGCGCCTGATCGCCGGGCTGGAGACGCTGGATGCGGGTGGACGCATCCTGTTCGGCGACCAGGACGTCACCCACCGCCCGGTCGAGCAGCGCGGCGTGGGCATGGTGTTCCAGAGCTACGCGCTGTTCCCGCAGATGAGCGTGGCCGCCAACATAGGCTACGGCCTGCGCATCCGCGGCGTGAGCGCCGCCGAGGAGCGCCGCGCCGTGGGCGAGCTGGTGGAGCTCACGCGCCTCAATGGCCTCGAAGCCAAGCGCCCCGGCGAACTCTCTGGCGGCCAGCGCCAGCGCGTGGCCCTGGCACGCGCCGTGGCCGTGCGTCCGCGTGTCCTGCTGCTCGATGAGCCGCTGGCGGCGCTGGACGCCAAGCTCAAGGAATCACTTCGCGAGGAACTGGCCGAGCTGCTGCGGCGCCTGCATATCACCGCCATCCACGTCACGCACGACCAGCAGGAAGCCATGGCCATTGCCGACCGACTGGCCGTGATGCGCGCCGGGCACATCGTGCAGGTGGGCCGCGGCGAGGACCTGTACCGTGCGCCCGCCCACCCCTTCGTTGCCGAGTTTCTTGGCCGGGTGAACCGTATTGAGCGCTCGCCCGAGTCACTGGCCCGCGGCGTGCTAGCGATAGGCGGCGTCACGCTGACCTGCCCGGCGGCCCTCAACCAACCGGCGCTGCTGGTGCGCCCGGAGGACATAGGGATCGGCCCGCGCCAGGACGGCTGGGGCGTGGCGCGGGTCGAACAGCGCAGCTTCCTCGGCGACCGGGTGCAGCTGCGCCTCTCCACGGCCGGCGTGACAGGCACGCTGCTGGCCGACGTCGCGCGCGACGTACCCTACCGCCATGGCGACGAGGTCGGCATCCACATCGACCCGCAACGCCTGATGAGTACCGCAGAGACCAGCACATGAATTTCACCCCCTACACCTTCCTGATTCAGATCACCGACCCGCATATCCGCGAACCCGGCCGCCTGGCCTACGGCCGCATCGACACCGCGCCCTATCTGAGGCGCGCGGTGGACAGCGTGCTGGCCCTGCGCCAGAGACCCGACGCACTCGTCCTCACCGGCGACCTCTGCGACTTCGGGCGCGAAGCCGAATATGCGCACCTGGCCGAGTTGCTGGCGCCACTCGGTGACCTGCCCTTGTACCTGCTCCCAGGCAACCATGACGAGCGCATACAACTGCGCCGCAGCTTCGCCCAGCACGCCTACCTGCAGGGCGACGGCGAGTTCGTGCAGTACAGCGTACGCGTAGGCCCACTGCGGCTGATTGCGCTCGACACGGTGGCACCGGGCCAGAGCCATGGTGTGCTGTGCGAAGAGCGCCTCAACTGGCTGGAGCGCGAGCTCGCCGCCTGCACGGGTGAGCCAGTGGTCATCGCCATGCACCACCCGCCGTTTCGCACGCTTATCGGCCATATGGACAAAATCGGACTGCTGGAGGGTGCCGAGCGGCTCGAAGCCATCGTAGCGCGCCACCCGAATGTCGAGCGCATCATCTGCGGCCACCTGCACCGCGCCATCGACGTGCGCTTTGGCGGCAGCATCGCCAGCACCTGCGCCGCGCCAGCGCACCAGGTGGTGCTGGATCTGCAGCCCAACGCCGCCTCGGCCTGGATACTGGAGCCCCCTGCCTTTCGCGTCCATGCATGGGACGGCCAGCGGCTGGTGTCTCATCTGGCTGCCTCAGGGCTTTTTGAAGGCCCCTATCCTTTCCACGAAAATGGCATGCTCATAGACTGATAGCATTCCACCCCTTTCCATGAAGCATCTGCTCAATCTGCTGGCCGCCATTGCCCTGCTCGTGTGGGGTATTCAGATGGTGCGCACCGGCATCCTGCGTGTCTTTGGCGCGAATCTGCGCCAATTGATCGCGCGCGGGGTGCGCACGCAGCTGCTGGCGGTGTTCTCGGGCATAGGGGTGACGGCGGTGGTGCAGTCGAGCACGGCCACGGCACTCATCGTGTCGGCCTTCGTGGGCCAGGGCATGATTTCGCTGACCGCCGCGCTGACCGTGATGCTGGGGGCGGACGTAGGCTCGGCCCTGATGGCGGTGGTGTTCTCGCTAGATCTGTCCTGGCTGTCGCCGCTGTGCATCTTCGTCGGCGTGGTGCTGTTCGTCGCGCGCCAGGACGCCAAACCAGGCCGCGTCGGGCGCGTGCTCATCGGCCTGGGCCTGATGCTGCTGGCGCTGCGCCTGATCACGGAATCCACCCTGGTGCTGACCCAGTCCGAGGTGGTGCGCACCCTGCTCATGACGCTGACCAGCGACATCACGCTGGAGGTGCTGGCCGGCGCCATCCTGGCCGTGATTTCCTACTCCAGCCTGGCCACGGTGCTGCTGGTGGCCACGCTAGCGGGCTCGGGCGGCATACCGACCGAGGTGGCACTCGGCCTGGTGGTCGGCGCCAACCTGGGCAGCGGCCTGCTGGCCGTGCTCACCACGCTCAGATCCAGCGTGCAGACGCGGCAGGTGCCGGTGGGCAACCTGCTGTTCAAGATGGTGGGGGCGCTGGTGATGATTCCGGTCATCGGGCTGTGGCACACGCATATCCAGACCCTGGTGTCCGACAAGGTCAGCCAGGTGGTGCTGTTCCACCTGGCCTTCAATGCCATGGTGACGCTGCTGTGCCTGCCCCTAACCGGCCTGGTGGCCAGGGTGGTGGAGAAGATCACGCCCAAGGAGGAGGTGTCGGCCGCGCTGTCGCGCCCGCACCACCTCGATGCCTCGGCGCTTTCAACGCCCTCGCTGGCCATCTCCTGCGCCGCGCGCGAGGCGCTGCACCTGGCGGACCTGGTGGAGACCATGCTCGGCGGCCTCAAGACCGTGTGGCAGACCGACGACCAGAAGCTGGCCGCAGAGCTGCGCGCCCTGGACGACCAGGTCGACAGCCTGTACTCGTCCATCAAGTACTACATGACCAAGATCTCGCGCTCCGAGCTCGACGAGAGCGAGGGCCGGCGCTGGACGGAAATCATCGGCTTCACCATCAACATGGAGCAGGTGGGCGACCTGGTCGAGCGCGTGCTGCAGGACGTGGAGGACAAGAAGATCAAGAAGGGGCGCCAGTTCTCGCACGCCGGCCTGCAGGAGATCAACGAGATGCACGACCGCCTAGTGGCCAACCTGCGCCTGGCCATGAGCGTGTTCCTGACCAGCAACGCGCGCGACGCGCAGAAGCTGCTGGAGGAAAAGGCGCGCTTTCGCGAGCTGGAGCTGGCCTACTCCGCTACCCACCTCAACCGCCTGTCGGACAACACCATCCAGAGCATAGAGACCAGCTCGCTGCACATCGACATCATCAGTGAGCTCAAGCGCATCAACTCGCTGCTGTGCTCCGTGGCCTACCCGGTGCTGGAGGCCAATAGCGCCACTCGCCCCCAGCGCCCGCAGAGCGAAGAAGTCACCGCCGCCCAAAGCGAGCGGCCATGAGCGCCAGTCAGCCGCGCCGCGCGTAGCGCTGGGCCAGCACCGCGCAGACCATGAGCTGCATCTGGTGGAACACCATCAGCGGCAGCACGATGGCCCCCGCCGCCTGCGAGGCGAACAACACCTTGGCCATGGGCACGCCGCTCAGCAGGCTCTTCTTGGAGCCGCAGAACACGATGGTGATCTCGTCCTCCTTGGAAAACCCCAGGCGCCGCGCCAGCCAGGTGGTGGCCATAAGGGCCAGGCCCAGGATCACCGCGCACACCACCAGCAGCCCCGCCAGCGCCGGCGGCGGCAGCTGGCGCCACAGCCCGGCGACCACGGCCGCGCTGAAGGCCGTGTAGACCACCAGCAGCACCGAGCCCTGGTCCACGAACTTGAGCCCCGCCGCATGGCGCGCGATGAAGCCGCCTATCCACGGGCGCAGCAGATGCCCGGCCACAAAGGGCAGCAAGAGCTGCAGCATGATGCGGCCAATGCTGCCCAGCACATCCTGCTGCGCCGCACCGGTGGCGGGCAGCACCAGCTCCACCAACAGCGGCGTGATGACGATGCCCAACAGCGTCGATGCCGATGCGCTGCAGATGGCCGCCGCCATGTTGCCGCGCGCCACCGCCGTGAACGCAATCGCCGACTGCACCGTGGCCGGCAGCACGCACAGGAACAGCACGCCCAGGTAGAGCTCGGGCGTCACCAGCGGCTGCAGCACGGGCTGAAGCACCAGGCCCAGCACCGGGAACAGCACGAAGGTGCTGGCCACCACCAGCACATGCAGGCGCCAGTGGCCCAGGCCAGCGAGCACCGCCTCGCGCGAGAGCTTGGCGCCATGCATGAAGAACAGCAGCGCCACCACGGCCACCGTGGCCCTCTCAAAAAAGGCACCCACGGCTCCCGAAGCGGGCAGCACGCTGGCCAGGGAGACGGTAGCGACCAGCGCCAGGGTGAAGTTGTCGGGAAGCAGGCGGGAGCGGGCCATGGGTGTCGGTGATGCAAAGCCAAGGGTAGGCGCTCGATTGTGGCCTACGCCGGCCACAGCTGCCGCAGCTACCAGCCGTAGAAGGCCGCCAGTACCAGCGCGGCCTCGGGCGTGAAGGCGCCCTCGGCCAGGCGCGCCTGCACCTGGTCGTGGGGCAGGCACTCAAAGCGCGCCACCTCGCCGTCCTGGTTCTGCGGCGTGGCATCGGCATCCACGGTGGCGCGGTACCAGTGGATGGCCTCGACCATGTAGCCGGCGCCGCCGCCCTCGTCGCTGGGCAGCGCAAAGTCCACCTGCCCGCCCGGCTCAAGGCCGTGCAGAGATGACAGACGCAGGCCCGCCTCTTCCCAGGTCTCGCGTTCCAGCGCAGAGTCCAGGCCGTCGGCAGCCGAGACCATACCGCCCATCAGCGTGTCCCACATGCCGGGGTTGCTGGGCTTGTCAAAGGCGCGCTGCTGCACCCACATGGTGCCATCGGGCGAGCAGCCCACCAAATGCACCGCCTGCGTGGCCAGGCCCAGCACGCGCACGGCGCCGCGCTCCACGGTGGCCAGGCGCCCGCCGTCGGCGCCGCACACGGCCAGCTGCTCGTTGCGCCAGGGGCCGCAGCGCCCGGCCGCACGCAACGCCTGGGCCAGAGCGTTGAGTGCGGCCGTGGGGTCGTCACCCAGCAGCACCCAGGCGGGTTCACCGTTGAACTCTGTTTTTGATAGCTGACAGCGCTTGTCTATCAAGCGCTGCAGCCCTATTTGGTTCAAAACCCGCGCATCAACCGAGCCCACGCGCTCACGGCCCAGCAGCAGCGGATCACGCGGCGCTGCGGGCGCGCACCGGGCCGCGCCACGCGCCCGCGCCACCCAGGCTGGCACGGCGGTGGGCGTCACGGCAGCGTGAGAATGGTGGAACCCGTGGTCTTGCGTGCCTCCAGGTCGCGGTGCGCCTGCTGCACGTCCGCCAGCGCGTAGCGCTGCGCGATGTGGATCTTGACCTGGCCACTGGCCACCACGGCAAACAGCTCGCCGGCCATGGCCTGGGTGGCCTCGCGCGTGCGGATATGCATGAACAGCGTCTGGCGCGTGACGTAGAGCGAGCCCTTGGCACCCAGCATCGCTGGCGCAAACGGCGGCACGGGGCCCGAGGCATTGCCGAAGCTCACCATCAGGCCGAAGGGGCGCAGGCAGTCGAGGGATTTGTCCCAGGTGTCGCGGCCCACCGAGTCGTAGACCACCTTCACGCCCCGGCCTGCGGTGATGTCCTTGACGCGCGCGGCAAAGTCTTCCTTGGCGTAGTTGATGGCGTGGGCCGCCCCGTTGTCCAGCGCCAGCTGGCATTTGGCGTCGCTGCCGGCGGTGGCGATGAGCCGCAGCCCCAGGGCGCGCGCCCATTGGCAGGCAATCAGGCCCACGCCGCCCGCGGCCGCATGGAACAGCACGTAGTCGCCCGGCTCCAGTCCTTCGACGGGGCGCGCCTTCTTCAACAGGTACTGTGCCGTGAGGCCCTTGAGCATCATGGCCGCGCCGGTCTCGAAGCTGATGGCGTCGGGCAGCTTGCACACGCACATGGCGGGCATGACGCGCGCCTGGCTGTAGCTGCCCGGCGGGTTGCTGGCGTAGGCCGCGCGGTCACCCACCTGCAGGTGCGTGACGCCCTCGCCCACGGCCTCGATCACGCCCGCGCCCTCCATGCCGATGCCGGCCGGCATGGTGAGCGGGTACAGGCCCGTGCGGTGGTAGACGTCGATGAAGTTCAGACCCACGGCGTGGTGGCGTATGCGCACCTCACCCGGGCCGGGGTCGCCCACCGGTACGTCAACGACTTGTAGTTCTTCAGGGCCGCCATGCTGGCGGATTTGTACGGCGAGGGTCATGGGTTCGGGTCTCCAAGGTAGTACGCGGGGATCGTGCCATGTTTTGCCAGCCCCTGTCCGGCGCGGGGCTCCATCCTTGGCTTACAGTCGCAGGCCCTATGACCCAACGACTGACTCCCGGCACCATCGCCATGCTGGCCGCCGCGCCGCTCATGTGGGCCGGCAATGCCGTGGTGGGGCGCGCGCTGCACACGCTGATCCCGCCCATCACCCTGAACTTTGCGCGCTGGCTGCTGGCCTTCGTGCTGCTGCTGCCGCTGGCCTGGCAAGTGCTGCGCCCGGGCAGCAGCCTGTGGCCGCACTGGCGCCGCTATGCGGCCCTGGGGCTGTTCGGCATTGGCAGCTACAACGCGCTGCAATACCTGGCGCTTCAGACCTCCACGCCGCTCAACGTGACGCTGGTGGGTTCGGGCATGCCGGTGTGGATGCTGGCCGTGGGCGCGCTGTTCTTCGGCGTGCCGGCCACGCGCCGCCAGGTGGCGGGCGCGCTGCTGTCGGTGGCGGGCGTGCTGCTGGTCTTGAGCCGCGGCAGCTTCAGCGAACTGCTGGCGCTGCGCCTGGTGCCGGGCGACTTGTACATGGTGCTGGCGACCATCTCCTGGGCGTTCTACAGCTGGCTGCTGGTGCGCACCAGCGAGCCGCAGGATCTGCGCGGCAATTGGGCGGCGTTTTTGATGGCGCAAATGGTCTTCGGTGTGGCCTGGTCGGGCGCGTTCGCGGGCGCGGAATGGTCGCTCGGGCGCACGCAGATCGACTGGGGTTGGCCGCTCGCAGCCGGTCTGGCCTTCATCGCCATAGGCCCGGCGATATTGGCCTACCGCTTCTGGGGCGTGGGCGTGCAACGCGCGGGGCCGGTGGCCGGAGGCTTCTTCATCAACCTCACGCCGCTGTTTGCGGCCGTGCTTTCGACGGCCTTTCTGGGTGAGGCGCCGCACCTGTACCACGCGGCGGCGTTTGCGCTCATCGTGGGCGGCATCGTGGTGTCTTCGCGCCGCGCCTGAACGTCAGAACGTGCCCGGGTAGGCGCCTCCGTCGGCCAGGATGTTCTGTCCAGTGATGTAGCCCGCCTGCATGCTGCACAGAAAGGCGCAGATGGCGCCAAACTCCTGCGGCGTGCCAAAACGCCCTGCCGGTATGGCGGCCTGCTGGGCGCTGCGCACCTGCTGCAGGCTTTGGCCGGACTTGGCGGCTGCGCCCTGGTGGGTGGCGGCCAGGCGGTCGGTGTCGAACTTGCCCGGCAGCAGGTTGTTGATGGTGACGCCACGCGCCGCAATGCTGCCGCGCGCCAGCCCGGCGACAAAACCCGTCAGCCCGCTGCGCGCGCCGTTGGACAGGCCGAGGATGTCGATGGGCGCCTTCACCGCGCTGGAGGTGATGTTGACGATGCGGCCAAAGCCGCGCGCGGCCATGCCGTCGACGGTGGCGCGCATGAGCTCGATAGGGGTGAGCATATTGGCGTCCACGGCGCGCATCCAGGCGTCGCGATCCCAGTCACGAAAGTCCCCGGTCGGTGGGCCACCGGCGTTGGTGACGACGATGTCGAAGTCCCGCCCCGGGCCGCCGGCGACGGCAAACGCTGCGGCGCGGCCCTCGGGTTGGGTGATGTCGGCGGCCACCGTCAGCACTTGTGGGTTTGAATGTTTTTGGCTGCTAGCGCTTTCTGCATCAGCGCCAGCAGCTATCAATTGCGAAGCGGCATCCTGCAACGCACCGGGCGTGCGCGCGACGATCACCAGGTTCACCCCCTCGCGCACCAGCGCCTGCGCACAACCCAGGCCCAGGCCTTTGCTGGCGCCGCACACCAGGGCCCATCGGCCCGCGATACCCAAGTCCATGTCTGACCTCCTTCAGTGTTTGAACATGCGTTGATGCAGGCGGCGCAGCGACCACCAGACGCTGCCCGCCACCAGCGGTATGGCGACGGCCGCCGTGCTTTCGGGCGACCAGGGCCAGCCCAGCTTCTGCGCGCCCTTGGCCAGGTAGCTCACCAGGCCGACGATGTAGTAGGTGATGGCCGCCACCGACAAACCCTCCACCGTGGACTGCAGCTTGAGCTGCAGGTCCTGGCGCTGGTTCATGGTGGCCAGCAGCGCCTGGCTGCTTTGCTGCTGCTCGATCTCCACGCGCGTGCGCAGCAGGTTGCTGATGCGCGAGACGCGCTGGCTCAACGCGTTCTGCCGGCGTGCCACCCATTCGCAGGTGCTGCGCGCGGGGCTCAGGCGCCGGTCCATGAATTCGCCAATGGTCTGCATGCCGCCCAGGCGCGATTCGGCAATGTCGCGGATGCGCCTGTCCACGAGCTCGAAGTAGGCGCTGCTCGCAGAAAAGCGCGCATGCGTGGCGGCGTACTGACTCTCCACTTGGCCCGCCAGCCGCGTGAGGCGATCGAGCAGCTCGGGCTCCATGTCGCGATCGGCCGAGCGTATGGCGTCGGCCAGCGCCGCCAGCTCCTGCTCGGCGCGGGCCAGCACGGCCGCCGCATCGCGCGCCACGGGCAGGCCCAGCAGGCCGGCCATGCGATAGGTCTCGATCTCCAGCAGGCGCTGGACCAGCCGGCCCAGGCGCCGCGGCGCCATGCCGCCGGCCAGCAGCACCATGCGCGAGCTGCCGTCGGCATGGATGCAAAAGTCGGTGAACACCTCGCCATGGCCGTGCGCGACGCTGGAGGCGACCAGGGAATCCTCGCGCAGCAGCTGCGACAGCTGCGGCGGCTCGTCAAATTCGCGCGTGGGCAGCACCCACAGCTGCAGTTGGCACAGGCATTGGCCGGGCAGCTGCGACAGCCAGTCATGCGGCACGGCGGCCGTGGCCGGTGCGGGCATGCCCTGCTTGCGGGCCTCGCCGGTCAGGGGGACGCTGAAGGTCCAGGTGACGAACTCGGTGTGCATCTCCCAGCGCAGGCGAAACGCCCCCAGGTCGGCACGCAGATGCGTGCTGTGCGCATCCGGCAGGGCCTGGTGCTGGTCGCGCAGCAGCCGGGCCAGGTGCACGCGGCTGGCCTCGCGCAGCGCGGCGTCGGCCCACATCACGACATGGGTGATCGCCACGGCCGGGCCCAGGGATTCTGGCGGGCGGGCATGGATTTCGTTGTGCAGCAGCGCGCGCTGCGGGTGCTGTGGGAGAAGGGGATCCTGGGGCATAGGCCGGTATTTTCAGCGCAAAGCAACACGGCACCCGAAGGTGCCGTGCGTGCGGGGGAATGTCGGCGAAGCCGCATCACTCCTCTTCGACAAAGGCCTCCTCGCGCCGCTTGCTGACCGCGGGCAGCAGCACGATGATCAGCAGCAGGGCCGCGGCAGCCAGCAGGCCGGCGGACAGCGGGCGCGTGACCAGCACGCTCCATTCGCCGCGCGACAGCAGCAGCGCGCGGCGCAGGTTCTCCTCCATCATCGGGCCCAGGATGAAGCCCAGCAGCAGCGGGGCAGGCTCCACACCGAGCTTGTAGAACATGTAGCCGATGAAGCCGAAGGCGCCGACCAGCCACACGTCGAAGGTGTTGTTGTTGGTGGAGTACACACCCACCGCGCAGAACAGCACGATGGAGGGGAACAGCCAGCGGTAGGGCACGGTGAGCAGCTTGATCCACATGCCGATCAGCGGCAGGTTCAGCACGATCAGCATGGCGTTGCCGATCCACATGGAGGCGATCAGGCCCCAGAACAGCTCGGGGTTGCTGGTCATCACCTGCGGGCCGGGCTGGATGTTGTGGATGGTCATGGCACCCACCATCAGCGCCATCACGGCGTTGGGCGGAATGCCCAATGTGAGCAGCGGGATGAAGGAAGTCTGCGAACCGGCGTTGTTGGCCGACTCGGGCGCCGTCACGCCGCGGATGTTGCCTTTGCCGAACGGCACTTCACCGGGCTTGAGCTTGGTCTTCTTCTCGATCGTGTAGGCAGCAAAGGCCGACAGCAGCGCGCCGCCGCCGGGCAGGATGCCCAGGGCCGAGCCCAGGGCCGTGCCGCGCACCATGGCGGGGAACATGCGCTTGAAGTCCTCTGCCGTCGGGAACAGACCCTGCACCTTGCCCGTGAACACCTCGCGTTCATGCTCGGGCTTGGACAGGTTGGCAATGATTTCACCGTAGCCGAACACGCCCATGGCGATCACCGTGAAGCTGATGCCGTCGGTGAGCTCTGGGATGTCGAAGCTGTAGCGCGCAACGCCCGAGTTGACGTCGGTGCCCACCAGGCCCAGCAGCAAGCCCAGCACGATCATGCCCACGGCCTTGAGCAGCGACCCTGAGGCCAGCACCACGGCGCCGATCAGGCCCAGCACCATGAGCGAGAAATACTCTGCCGGGCCGAACTTGAAGGCCACCTCGGTCAGCGGCGGCGCGAAGGCGGCCAGTATCAGCGTGCCCACGCAGCCGGCAAAGAACGAGCCTATGCCCGCCGCGGCCAACGCCGGCCCGGCCCGGCCATTGCGCGCCATCTGGTAGCCGTCGATCACCGTGACCACCGAGGACGACTCGCCCGGCAGATTGACCAAAATGGCGGTGGTGGAACCACCGTACTGCGCGCCGTAGTAGATGCCGGCCAGCATGATGAGTGCGGCCACGGGCGGCAGCGCGTAGGTGGCCGGCAGCAGCATGGCGATGGTGGCCACGGGGCCCACGCCGGGCAGCACGCCGATCAGCGTGCCCAGCAGGCAGCCGATGAAGCAGTAGATCAGGTTCTGGAACGTAAACGCGACGCCAAACCCGAGTGAGAGATGCTCAAAAAGTTCCATGATCCGGTCCCTCCTCTATCAACCCACGATGAAGCTGGGCCAGACGGGGAACTGCAGATTCAGCCCCCAGATGAATGCCGCATAGCTGCCAGCGGCAAGAATGGTGGCAAGAATGAACACACCCTTGAAGTGGAATTCATGCCCGGCCAGACTGGCCACAAAGGTCAGCCCGTAAATAGCAACGATCAGGCCCATGGCCGGGATGCCGAAGCTGGGCAGGCCGGCGAGCAGGATGCCAAAAAGCAGGTTGGCGGCAATGACGAAGAAGATCTGCTTCCAGGCCCATTTGCCGATCCTCTCGCCGTCCACTGTCTCGACGATGACGGCCTTGAACATGATGGCGACGCCAAGAATCGCCAACAGAATGCCCAGCAGCAGCGGGAAATAGCCCGGGCCCATGCGCGCGCCCGTTCCCACGTTGTAGGTGGTGGCCCCCCAGGCGAAAGCGACACCTACAACCAGGAACATGACGCCAGAGAAGAAGTCTTGCTGGCTTTTGATTTTCATGAATGTCTCCAGAAGGAATGCGACTGGAGATTGTGTGGCGCGACACCCCGCCGCTGGATGTGGATTCCACCTACCGGGGTCTACAAGGTTTCCCCTATGGCGCACTGGCGTTCATAGTGCCTGCCGGCACAGCACCATCACTCCAGGGGAGGCGTGGCGGCGATGACTTCCTCGAGCGTCGTCAACCCCTCGGCTGCACGCAAGGCACCGGCCAGGCGCAGCGGGCGCATGCCGTCCTGCACCGCCTGGCGGCGCAGCGCGTCTATGGATGGGGTCTGGTTGATCCGGCTCTTGAGTGCCTCGCTCACCGTAAGCAGCTCATACAGCC
>Ga0209792_1000619_pt1 | contig 23124 bp, 18 predicted proteins | sample EBPBio142005_DNA_FD_185860 | JGI IMG/M metagenome (GOLD analysis project Ga0209792, IMG submission 185860) | Wastewater treatment Type I Accumulibacter community from EBPR Bioreactor in Madison, WI, USA - Reactor 1_6/14/2005_ DNA (SPAdes)... | ecosystem: Engineered > Bioreactor > EBPR >... | reverse complement strand
CGAGACCATCCGGCGCAAGCTGCGCAAGTTCCAGGCCTCGAACATCGACCAGGTCGTGCTGCTCAACCAGGCCGGCCGTAACACGCACGAGCACATCTGCGAATCGCTCGAGCTATTTGCCAAGGAAGTGATGCCGGAGTTCCATGCCGCGCATCCGCAGCTCCTGAAGTGGAAGGAGCAGGTGTTGAACCGGGAGATTGTGCTCGACGAGATCGACACCTCCGCCTTTACCGACAGGTATGGCGGCACCATGAAGAACATCTCGCCGGCCACGTCGAAGGCGCAGGCGGCCGAATAATCGGGATACGGCCTTCGTCTGCGGGGGGGGGGGGCCGCGCTGGCGCATTGCCTGCAAAGAAAAAGCGGCCCGCGAGGGCCGCTCTTCTTCAGGTCTGCCGCCGGCCTTACTGAACGACGATCTCGACCCTTCGGTTCTGCGGCTCGCGGACGTTCGGGCCGGTCTGGACCAGCAGGCCCTGTTCGCCACGGCCGATCACCGCGATCGCCGTTGTCGGCACGCCGTTGCGGATGAGAGCGTCCTTCACCGCGTTGGCGCGGCGCAGCGACAGCGCCATGTTGTACTGCTCCGAGCCCGACGTATCGGTGTGGCCCGTCGCCGTGATGCGCGCATTGCCCTTGGCCCTGTAGGCATCGGCCGCCTGCTTGACGACGTTCAACGAGGCTTGCGACAGGCGCGAGCTGTCCCAGTCGAAGAACACCATGAAGGAGGGCGGCGCGACAGGGGCCGCCGACGGCGGCGGCGGAGCGGCCGCCGGCGGCGCAAACTTGTACTGCGCGCCGAGGATGGTCGCGAAGTTGTTGTTGCTGTAGGTCACGTTCGTACCGCCGATGCTGACCGACGGATTCGTGGTGCCGATGTAGCGGCCTTCGAGCGCGATGCGCCACTGGCTGTCGACGTTCCAGCCGAAGCCCAGAATGCCCTGATAGGCGAACACCGTCGAGCCGAGCGCCGTGTTGCTGTCGACGAAGCCGACACCGGCGCCGGCGCCGACATACGGTGTGAAGGCCGAGGCGGGGAAGAAGTCGTAGAGCACCTTGCCCATGATTTGCAGCTGGCCGGCGGTGCCGGTGAAATTGGCGAGCGGGGTGCTGGCGGTAATCGGCACCCGGCCATAGGCCACCTCCAGCTCGACGCGTGGACCGACGAAGTCGTAGCCGATCAAGCCGCCGACACCCCAGCCGGTCGAACTGGTGATGGATCCGCCGATGCTGGTCGATGTGTTGAGGAACCAGGCGAGGCCGCCGCCGGCGCCGACATACAAGCCGGGCAATGGATTGATTTCTTGAGCCTGCCCCACCGAGGGCAACAGGATAGCTGCTGCTATGACGGATACTGCCTTCTTCATCGGCCAAGCTCCCCCTGCGACGCTGTCTGAAAACACTCTACACGGGCCGCGAGAGTTTGGCTTCACTCTCTCCCGACCCTCATTCGAGCTCCTTTCTGGTGTGGCCAAAAGGCCACATGCCAGGGTCAATTATCTGCAACAGACGTAGTGAATTGCAGCTCAACTATCGTGCTGCCTCAGCTTGTAGTTCTCCATCACCCACTTGAGCGTGGTTCCGTATTGCGGGTCGGTTGCATAAACGCCCGTGAGCGCATCCGCAAAAGCTTCGGGGTTGGCGACGAGCAGCATCGCCGCCCGATAGGGCGACCCGGTCGAAAGCAATTTGCCATGCAATTCAAAGGCTTCCGACAGGCTCGCAAAACGCCGGAACTTGGCGATGACCGTCACGACCTTGCCGTCGATCACTTCCCGCGTCTCGCTTTCGACGGCGGGTTGATTGTCGAGTGCCTTGATGCCGAACGGGTTGTTGCTGTCGGGGGGCATGGCCGAACCCCAAGCGCTTTCGACGATCCATTGCGCCAGGGTGATCGAGGCCGGGATCCCGAACCGACGCTGCGATGCCTTGGCGGCATCGAGCACATCCGGCGGAACAATCCCGACATGGCCATAGCGCGTCGGCGGCGGCTTTTCCTTCGTGACCAGGGGACGGGCCGCCAGGGCATAGTAGGTCGGACTGCCGGGAGCCACGTGCCCCGTCGGCGGGTTCATGTTCATCATGACCGCCTGGAAGGCCTTGATCGCGAGGATCGTGCCCGGGTCCATGTTGCCGGTGACGGGGACTTCGGTATGCGGCTTGGGCAGTCGTTTGTTGAGCAGCGATTGGATGACGAAAACGTCACCGGGGCCATTCACGGCGTCCAACCCCACGGACGTGAAGATGGGGGGAGCGACGCTTCCCACCTCGTCCGTGCTCAAAATGGTCTGCGACGGGACAAGGCACATGGCGACAAATTCTTTCGAACGTCGGGTGGCTTCGGGCAAGCTTGGCGGCGCCCGCATAGGTCGTCAACTCTCAATCCGAATCGTGAACGGTCGAGAGGAAGCGTGCTCTTCGTGCGTCGGCGTCTTCTCCGTAAAGTCGATTCGAACATGAACTATACAACTTAGAGGGGCAGGCGACCTAAGTGAGGCGAAGTCGGGCGAACACGGCGGAATGGCCATTCGGGCCAATTGCGATTGCCCGCGTGCAGGTTCCACGACTAGTATTTTGCAGTGACGTCAGGAGTACGCGCGCACGTGACCCTGAAGCTGGCCATGATCCGGTGTCCCGACAATGTGGCGCCTCAGCGACGCGAGGTCCGCGGCGGCGAATTCTCCATTGGCAGAGGCCAGGACAACGAATGGGTCATTCCCGATCCTGACCGGCACTTGTCGAAGAAACATTGCCTGCTGGTCTATGGCGGTGGCGAGTGGTCGCTCCATGACCTCAGCACCAACGGCACCTTCCTCAACCAGGCCAGCGAACCCGTGGGCCGAGGTGCTGTTCAGAAGCTGTGCAACGGCGACCGGATCAAGTTCGGCCTCTACGAGATCGAGATCACGATCGACGAGGAGGAAGAGGCAGCCCACAGCTCCCTGACGCCGCGGGCCGACCGTTCGTTCGATGAGAGAGACGACGATGTTCGGCCGGTCAGCTCGGATCCTTTCCTGGATGCGCCTGCTTCACCTCTTCTGCCGCCGGATTTCGATCCGCTGCGCGACAGCGCGGAGCCGTTTTCGGGGGTGCCGACACAGCCGGATCATGCCCCCGCCCTGGAGAGCGCCTTCCGCATGCCGCCGGTCGCGATCATCCCCGACGATTGGGATGTCGAGGCACCAGCGGTCCGGCGTCCACAGTCCGTCGTCTCCAATGCTCCCGCGCCGGCGCCAAAGGCGCAGAGGCCGAAGGAAGAGCCCCCGCCGGCTGCCCCCCGACCCGAACCGCCTGCTGCGCGGACGGTCGACGATACGCACCTGGCGGAGGCCTTCCTGCGCGGTGTCGGCCTGCCCGAAGGAAGTCTGACCCATCCGGAGAAGACGCTGGAACGCATCGGCGCCGCCCTGCGGGCGACCGTTACCGGCCTGCGGCAAACGCTGATCGCCCGCGCCAGCATCAAGGACGAGTTCCGCATCGAGCAGACGATGATCCGTCCGACGGGCAACAACCCTCTCAAGTTCTCGCTCGACGACGACGACGCGCTGGCCACGCTTCTGGGCGAAGGGCGGCGCGGCAGCATGGCGCCGGAAGCCGCCATTGCCGAAGCCTTTGCCGATCTTCGCATCCACGAACTGGCGACGATTTCGGCGATGCAGACGGCTGTGCGCGTTCTGCTGGCCCAGTTCGATCCCGAATCGGTCGAGCGCAAGGTCGCGACCAGCGCGCTGCACATCCATCCCGCCCAAAGGAAGGCCGCGGCGTGGGAGGCGTTCGTGCAGCACCATAGAAGCGTGACCCAGGCCCTCTCGGACGATTTCGACAGCGTGTTCGGAAAAGCTTTCGCCCGCGCCTACGAACAGGCGATCGACAAGCTCGACTCCGAGAAAGGATCGACCTGATGAACCGCCGATTGCTGCTTGCGACACCGGCTTTCCTGCTGGTCGCCAATTGTGGCCCTCCGGCTCCTTCGGCCGTCGACCTCACGATCAGAGCCGGCGCCGATCTCAATCGCAATTCGTCCGGAGTGCCGCTGTCTGTGGCCGTCCGCATCTATGCCCTGAACGCAAGATCGCGCTTCCTCAATGCCGATGCCTTTGCCCTGATGGACAAGGAAAGCGCGACGCTCGGCGACGAGGGCTCGCGGGTCGAGGAGATCGTCGTCAAGCCGGGCGAAGTGCGCAAGGTGCTCATGGCGCCCAAGGCCGACGTGCGATTCATCGGTGCCGCCGTCCTGTTTCAGGACATCGACCGCGCGCGATGGCGGTCGATCGCGCCGATTGCCGCGAGCGGCCTTACGCGGCTTGTACTCACCATCGGCCGCAACAGGTCCGAACTGGAGACGGCATGACCTGGTCGAATCGTGTTGTCTGGTTGGAAGGCATGTTCCTTCGGGCGCAGCACTTCCAGCAGCAGGATCGCTGGCTGGAGGCCATGCTGCGCGACCGGACGGCTTCGCTGCGTTCGCATGCCTGGGGGCTGACGGATGGTGCGATCAACCGGAACCTGCTGACCACTGGCCAGTTCGCCCTGGCCAGCGGCAGCGGTGTGTTCGAGGACGGCACGCCTTTCGCGCTGCCGGGCGACGCCGACCAGCCCGCGCCTCTCGAGCTTCCCGAATCGACGCGCAACGCCATCGTCTATCTCGTATTGCCGATTCGCCAGGCCGGCGCCGTCGAGGTTTCCGGCGACGGATCGACCGAAGGCCGTTATGAGCAGCGGCCTTTCGAGGCCTACGATACGCACTCGGGCTCGCCGCAGCCGGCCGAGGTTCAGGTCGGCAGGCTGCGCCTTCGCTACATGCTCGAGACCGACAATCGCGCCGGTTATCACGGCATTGGCCTGGCGCGCGTGATCGAGGTCGGCGCCGACCGTCGCGTCATTCTGGACGATCAATGGATACCGCCGGCGCTGGCCTGCGCGGCCGCGCCGCCCTTGATGGGGTTGCTTGCCGAGCTTTCGGGAATGCTCAACCAGCGCGGTGAGGCCCTGGCGGCGCGCCTGACGGCGCCGGGCTCGCGCGGCGTGGCCGATGTTTCGGACTTCCTCCTGCTGCAGTCCGTCAATCGTGCGCAGAAGCTGCTGGCTCACTGGGCCAGCGACGGCAACGTGCATCCGGTCGATCTCTATGCCGCCCTGGTCCAGATGGCCGGCGACTTCGCCACCTTCACCGAGGCCACGCGCCGTCCCTCGGAGTATCCGCCGTATCGGCATGCCGACCTGCAGCGCAGTTTCGCCCCGGTGGTTGCCGACCTCCGGCGTTCGCTCTCCGCGGTCATCGAGCAGACGGCCATCCAGATTCCGTTGCAGAAGCGGGCCTATGGCATCCAGGTCGGTCCCATCGTCGACCGGGGCATTCTGCGATCGTCGAGCTTCGTGCTGGCGGTTCAGGCCGATGTGCCCACGGAAACGATGCGGCGCCTGTTTCCCTCGCAGGTCAAGATCGGCGCGGTCGAGCATATTCGCGAACTGGTGAATGTCGCGTTGCCCGGCATTGCCGTGCGGCCGCTGCCGGTGGCGCCGCGCCAACTGCCCTTCTACGCAGGCGCGACCTACTTCGAGCTCGACCGCAATTCGACGCACTGGAAGGAACTGCAGTCCTCCGGCGGCTTCGCCGTGCATGTCTCCGGCGATTTCCCAAACCTGAACATCGAGCTCTGGGCGATCCGCGGCTGACAGCGGTGATGTGAGGCGAAAATGAGCGACAATCCCTTCGCCGAACCAGATGACGACAATAGGACGGTGATCCGTCCTAGCCCCGGCAAGCGCCGTGCGCCGCCGGCTCAACCCGCTGCGGATCCGTCTGCCGGGGAGCCGCCGCAACGTCCGGCCGCCGCTCGGCCTGCTGCGGCCGCAGCACCCCTGTTGGCCGAGGGGACGGAGAATCTCTTTGTCGGCAACGATGCGCTGGCTGCTGCCGCTGCGCCGTTGCTCCAGCTCATGGCCCGGCTGCGCAATACGGCGAACCCGCCGGAGTCCGGCGATCTGCGCGAGCGGACGGTGCGTCAGATCAAGCGCTTCGAGCAGGAATCGCGCGACAAGGGCGTGCCACTGGAACAGCTTCGTCCGGCACACTACGCGCTGTGCGCCAGCCTCGACGACGTCGTGCTGAATACGCCTTGGGGCAACAGCGGGAGCTGGCACGAACGCTCCCTGGTTTCGACGTTCCACCAGGAAGTTAGAAGCGGCGAGCGCTTCTTCGATGTGCTGAAGCAGATGTGCGACAACCCCGGCAAGTTCCTGCCGGTCATCAAGCTGATGTACCTGTGCATGTCGCTGGGCTTCGTCGGCCAGTATCGCCTCTCGCGCCGCGGCATTGGCGACATCAACCGAATTCGCGAGGAAACCTACGCGGTCATTTCCCGACAGCAGAAGGCCGCCGATCCAGATCTTGCTCCGCATACCAAGGGCATTGATGCGCCCTACAGGCCGGCGCGGGTACGGCTGCCGGTCTGGGTGGCCGCCTGCCTGGGCCTCGGCATCGTTGCGGCCCTGTTCACCTGGTTCTCGATCGACCTCAACGCGGCGTCCGACGGCATCTATGCGCGCCTGCGCGACGCCCCGCCGACGCAGATGCCAACGATCACCAGAACGCCGGTCGTCGAGGCCAAGCCGGTGCCGACGCCTCTGCCGCCGCCGGAGCCGACGGTGCTCGATCGGCTGCGCAAGTTCCTCCAGCCCGAGATCGAGCAGGGCCTCGTCGAAGTGACCGGAACGGTCGGCCAGCCGCTCATCCGGATCACCGGCCGCGGCATGTTCGCGTCGGGCGCCGCCGCCGTGCAGCCCAGCTTCAAGCCGCTGCTGGACCGCATCGGACTTGCCCTGAAAGAGGAGCCCGGTTCGGTGCAGGTGATCGGTTACACCGACGACCAGCCCATCCGCACGATTACCTTCCCGTCGAACTTCCAGCTTTCCGCCGCACGTGCCCAGGCGGCCAGCGCGATCATCGCCACGACGGTCGGCGACAAGTCCCGCCTGACGGCCGAAGGCCGCGCCGATGCCGATCCGATTGCGTCGAACGCCACCGCCGAGGGGCGGGAACGCAACCGGCGCATCGAAATCGTGCTCAACCGGCAAGGCACCTAGCCATGCAAGCGTTTCTCCGAGTCATCTTCTCTCGATGGTCGTTGAGCTTCGTCGGCGTCGCAGTCCTGGCGCTGCTGGTCTGGTTCTTCGGCCCCCTGCTCGGGATGCTGGAAGGCTGGCTGCCACGGCTGGTCGTCGTGCTCGTCCTGTTCCTCGTCTGGGGCTTGTCGAACCTGCTGATCGATCTCTATCGTCGCCGCCGCGAGCGAAAGCTCGAAAGCAGTGTCGCGGAGCAGACCTCGGCAGCCGTGGACGACGGCACCGGCGAGGAGGCAGCGGCACTGCGCGAGCGGATGTCCACGGCGCTCACCCTGCTCAAGAAGGCGCGAGGCACACGCGGCTATCTCTACGAGCAGCCCTGGTACGTCATCATCGGGCCGCCCGGCGCGGGCAAGACGACGGCGTTGCTGAACAGCGGCCTGAAGTTCCCGCTGGCCGCCGAGATGGGCCAGGGGCCGATGGCGGGCATCGGCGGCACAAGGCTCTGCGACTGGTGGTTCACCGATAATGCCGTACTGATCGACACGGCCGGCCGCTATACCACCCAGGACTCGAATGTCGCCGTCGACCGCGCCGGCTGGGACGCCTTTCTCGACATGCTGCGCCGGACGCGGCCGCGCCAGCCGTTGAACGGCGTGATCGTGGGCATCGGGCTGGGGGAGATTGCCAATGCGCCTGCCGACGAACGCGTCGCCCATGCCCGGGCGATCCGCCTTCGGATCAAGGAACTCGAGAGCCGCCTGCACATTCGCATTCCGGTCTACGCGCTCTTCACCAAGTCGGACCTGATCGCAGGCTTCACCGAGTTCTTCGACGACCTCGACCGCGACGAACGCAGCCAGGTCTGGGGCGCCACCTTGCCGCTGACCAAGACCGACCAGGGGCCGGTCGGGCAGTTCTCCGAGGAGCTTCAGCTTCTCGTCGACCGCCTCAACGAGCGTTTGTTCGACCGCCTGCAGGCCGAGCAGAGCCCGGACCGTCGCGCGTTGATCGCGGGCTTCCCGGCGCAGGTCGCCAGTCTCGCCCAGCCTTTGCAAGCCTTCCTGACCGAGGCGTTCGGCGGATCGCGGCTCGATCCGGCGCCATTCCTGCGCGGCGTGTATTTCACCTCGGGCACCCAGGAAGGCACGCCCATCGACCGACTGACCGGACTGATGGCCCGCGCCTTCGGCCTCGATCAGCGGCGCGCGGCCAGCCTGAAGCCCGAACATGGACGCGGCTACTTCCTCGGGCGTCTCATTTCCAAGGTCATCCTGGGCGAGGCGATGCTGGTCAGCGAACCGCCGGCGGCGCGCACGCGACGGCTCGCCATGCGCATCGCTTCCTATGCCTTGATCGCCCTGGCGACCCTGGGCGCCACGGGGTGGCTGATCGCCAATCGCTCGGACGGCGAGAGCCAGATCGCCGCGATGTCGCAAGCCCTGGCATCCTACGAGAGCATCGCCAAGGAAACGACGTTCAGCCCGGTCAACGATTCCGATCTGCCCCGGCTGCTGCCGTTGCTGGATGCCGCCCGCAATCTCGAGAAGGCGGCCGGAACCAACAGCGGCATCCTGGCGAGCTTCGACCTGTCGCAGGCGGCCAAGCTGCGCGCCGGTGCCGAAACGGTCTACCGGCACGCGCTGGGCTATGCGCTGCTGCCGCGCCTGATCTGGCGGCTGGAAGCCCAGATGCGCGGCAACTTCACCCATCCCGACTTCCTCTACGAGGCGACCCGCGTCTACCTGATGCTGGGCGGGCAGGGGCCACTCGACCGTGCGCTGGTCAAGGAATGGATGACCTACGATTGGCAGGCGGCTTATGCCGGCGCCTATAACGCCGCCGTCCTGACTGGCCTCATTGGTCATCTCGACGCTCTGCTGGCCCGGCCCCTGCCGGCCGTGCCGCTCGACGATGCTCTGATTGCGCAGGCCCGCACGGCCTTCAGCCGCGTGTCGCTGGCGGCGCGCGTCTACTCGCGCATCAAGCCGTCCGCCGCGGCGCAGGCCTTGCCGCCGTGGAAGCCCAGCGACGCCCTGGGAACGGCGGGAGGGCGGGTCTTCATGCGCGCCTCCGGGCGCAAGCTCAGCGATGGTGTCCCCGGCTTCTTCACCGTCGATGGCTTCCATAAGGTGCTGCTGCCGGCGCTGGCCTCGGCGACTCGCGAGGTAGCCTCGGAGAACTGGGTGATGGGGCGTGGCGCTCCGGTCGCCCTGGACGAGCCCCAGCAGAAGGAACTCGCCAACGCCGTGGTCGCGCTCTACCTCGCCGACTACGCAAAAACATGGGATGCGCTGCTGCAGGATCTGGAGATCGTGCCGCTGCGCAGTCTGCCGCAAGCGGCCCAGGATCTTTACATCCTGGCCTCGCCGCAGTCGCCGATGAAGGAGGTGCTGACCTCCATTGCACGCCAGCTCACGCTCTCCGAACCACCTAAGCCTGCCAATGCCGTGGCGGCGGCGGCGACAGATGCCGCCAACAAGGTCCAGTCGGCGGCGACGGCTGCTACGACGACGAGCAAATCGTCGACATTGTCTTCGCTTTTGACGGGTCAATCAGGCGCGGCCGCGCCGCCGATGCCGCCGGGCCACGAGATCGACGAACGTTACCGGCAGCTGCGCGAGCTCGTGGCGTCCACGGGCGGGGCGCCGATCGATCAGGTCCTGAAGCTCCTCAACGACCTGCAACAGCAATTGGCCAAGCTCGCCGCGGCGCCCGTTGGCAGCGCGGCGCCTGCCGGCGCCACCCTGGGCGATCCGTCGCTGGCGCTGCGGGCCGAGGCGCAACGCCAGCCGCCGCCATTGGCGCGCTGGCTTCAGGCGATGGCGGATTCGAGCACGGCCCTGCGCGGCGGCGGAGCCCGTCAGCAGGTGATTGCCGCCTACAACGGTGCCGGCGGGCCGGCAGCGCTCTGCCCATTGGCCGTCAACGGCCGCTTTCCGTTTGTGCCCGGCAGCTCGCTCGAAACGCCGCTCGACGACTTCGCCAAGCTGTTTGCACCGGGCGGGCTGATCGACGGCTTCTTCAACACGCAGCTCCGACCCTATGTCGATACCACGGGCAAGGTCTGGAAGGCGCAATCGGCCGATGGCGTGGCCGCGCCGGTTTCGGCAGCAGACATCGCGCAGTTCCAGCGGGCGGCCGTCATTCGCGACCTCTTCTTCGCTCCGGGAAGCACGACCATCGCCGTCCGGTTCGACATGACGCCGCTGCAGCTCGATCCCGGCGCATCCAGGGTCAGTCTGGAGTTCGACGGCACGTCGGTCACTTATGCGCATGGACCGTCGCGCTCGACCCAGATCACCTGGCCGGGACCGAACCGCATTCAGAATGTGCGGCTCGTCTTCGATCCGCCGCCGCCCGGCGGCACGGGCGTGCTGGCCGAGACCGGGCCTTGGGCCATGTTCCGTTTGTTCGGTCGTGGCACGTTGCGCCAGGCCGATTCGCCGGAGCGCTACACGCTGACGTTCACGCTCGGCAATCGGGAGGCGACCTTCGAGATCCGGGCAGCCTCGGTCCTCAATCCCTTCGCGCCGGGCGTCCTGCAGGATTTCCGCTGCCCGTCCGTCCGGGAATAGGTGCACCGTGGCGGCACTGCCTCTCCAGGCGAGCGCAGGCCTCTTCGGCAAACTGCCGTCGCGTGGGGATTTCGTGCGAGAAGGTCTGTCCCGCGACTTCACGGACGCTTGGGATGCCTGGTGGCAGCGCGGCCTGGCAGCCACGCAGGTCCGGCCTCGCGAGGAGTGGCTCGCGGCTTGGCTGGAGGCGCCGGTCTGGCGCTTCGTCCTGCCGCCCGGACTGCTCGGCGGGGATGGCATCCTTGGCCTCTGGCTGCCCAGCGTGGACAAGGTCGGCCGCTACTATCCCCTCACGATCGCCGCCACAGCGCGCAGTGACTGGGCGCCGTACGTGGGATTGATGACGGCCTTCCTGACGGCGGCGGAAGAGGCCGGGCGAGACGCACTCGAAGTCGACCTCGAACCGGCGGAGCTGTGCCAGCGTGTCCAGGCGGCCCTTGTCGCCGAGGAAGCATCGACGCCGACGGTCGACCTTGCTCCGGGGTACGCAGCGTGGTGGACCGAGGGCGGCCCGCGCGTCGCGGCCCGTTTGGAGACAGGTGCTGCGCTCCCTGTAGGAGCCCGCTTCGCGGCGCTCATGGATGATGGTTGGGGGGCTTCGTAATGGCCGACACCAGGATCGATCAGGACGTGGCCCGGTTCGGCAGCTTCTCTTCGTCAGCCGTCACACATGCCGGCACGGCGAACCGGCTGAACGAGGACGGCTTCGTCAACCGGCCGGATCTCGGTCTCTGGGCAGTGGCAGATGGCGCGGGCGGCCACGAGTCGGGAGAGGTCGCCTCGGCCGAAGTCGTCAGCAGCCTGCAGACCATCGAGCCGGGCCTCTCCGCCGCCGAGATGCTCGTCGAGGTGCGCTCCCGTCTCGAGCAGGCCCATTCCCGGCTGCTCGAGGCGGCATCGCAACGTGGCCCGGACGTGCTGATGGCCACGACGGTCGTGGTTCTCCTGGCACGCGACGACCATTTCGCCTGCCTGTGGGCGGGCGATTCGCGCGCCTACCTGTTGCGTGGCCATTCACTTACGAGGATCACACGCGATCACAGTCTGGTTCAGGCGCTGGTCGAGAGTGGGACGATCACGGAAGGGGAGGCGATTGGCCATCCGCACGCCAACGTGATCACCCGCGCCGTGGGTGCCGACGGCGACCCTCTCGAGCTCGAGAAGCGTACCGGCCGGCTCCAGGCAGGCGACCGGCTTCTCCTGTGCACCGACGGCTTGTGCAAGACCTTGCCGGAAGAGCAGTTGCTGGAGCTGCTTTCCGGGGACAGCGACTCCGGAGCAGAACGCCTGGTGGCGGCTGCTCTGACGGCCAAGGTGAACGACAATGTCACGGCAATCACCATCGACTTCGGTGCCGAACAAGCGGCAGCGATAGACGTCACGACAGTGAATGCATCGATTCCGACGATGCCGAAGGACGCGTAAGGTACGCCCGCCGGTCAGCCGATCAGGACCATCGGATAGCCCATAACGACCGTCCCGCCATGCGCGGTCAAGCTGCCGAGCTGAGCGGCCGGTCGCCCGCCGAATATCACCGTGAAGGACCCCATGACGATGGCATCGGGCGGTCCGGCGCAGGTGACGATGTCGCCGACACAGGCCGCAGGCATGCCGCCGATCAGCACGGTGGGGCAGCCCGGCCCGACAATCGGCCCGCCGACATGCGGGACGAGCACGGTGACCATGGGGCAGACATGCATGTCGTTCAGGCGGGCGGCCGGCATACCCATCAGACTTTCTCCACGTCGATGCGGCCGGCGCCGCCGGCAGCGATATCCTTTGCCGAGGCGAGAAAGGCACGCAGCCGTTCTTCGCGCCGTACGGCCGAGCCACGGACGGCCGACATGGCGACCGCGCCGGCGACGGCAAGCCCGGTGAAATGCGGCTGCGGCGGCACCTTCGGCACGTCGGGTGGCGCCATCGAGTCGCCGCTCCAGAACGCGGCGACGGCGGCCCAGGCCTCGGGGCTTCCAAAGCCGGATTTCTCGGCTTCCTTCATGGCTGCCCGGCGCTGTTCGTCGGATTGCCGGCGCACCCATTCTTCCGCGGCATCGCGTGCTGCCGCTTCGGACTCCGGATTGGTGCTGGACGAAGAGGTGTGACGCGAACAGGCACAGGCCCACCAAACGGCTTCCCGGGCCGGCAAGGCGTGGGCGACAAGCCGTGTTGCCTCGGCCAGAAGGCCGGCCTCTTCGAGGCGGCTCAGGGCACCGACAGCTTCCTCGCAGCCATCGAGCGTCGCGGCCGCCTCGGCATCGAGCTGCAGATGCGGCAGCAAGCTCGAAAGCTCTCCGCTGATCTTGTTCCGGGAAGGAGATTGCGCGGGCATCGTGGAGGTCTATCAGTTGATCGAAAGGATGGCGCCCTTGAGCGTCAGCATCGCGGTGCCGTTGACGGTGGTCATCGTGCCTTTCAGATCCGTCATTATCGACCCGTCGATCTTCACCATCATGCCTTTCACCGTAACGCCCATCTGATCCACCGTGATGGAGCTCGTTCCGACCTTCAGCGTGATGGATTGAAGGGCCTCCATGGAAATCTTGCCGAGGCTGGTGGTTACCGAGACATCGCCCATATCCAGTTTGGTCGTCTGGTTACCCATCTTTAGCGTCACGTCTTCGTTGCCGGTGATCACGACCGTGCGATTGTTCTCGATCTTCAGGTTCTGATCGTTCTCGACCTCGACCTTCATGTCTTTCTGCGCATGCAGGAAGAGCAGTTCCTTGCCCTTCTTGTCGTCGACCGAGATCTCGTTGAAATCGTCCGAGCCCCCCTTGGTCGTGGAGCGCGAGCGAAAGCCAAGCTTCGTCTTCTCGCCGACGGGAAAGATCGGCTTGTCGTTGCCGTTGTAGAGGCCACCAACGACGATCGGCCGGTCGGGATCGGAATCCATGAAGGCGACGGCGACTTCCGTGCCCACGCGCGGAATGAACTGTGCGCCCCACTGATCGCCGGCCCAGGGTTGCACGACGCGGGCCCAGTTGCCGCTGTCGGCGGTTGCATCCTCGCGCCAGTCCCAGGGAAACCGGATCTTCACCCGCCCATGATCGTCGGTGTAGATCTCCTCGCCGCTGGGGCCGACGACGATGGCGGTATGCAATCCCTCCATGCGAGGGCGCGGCGTCTCCATCGGTTCCCGCCAGGGCACCGAATTCGGAAAGGCGGCGAAGCTGTTCAGGTAGCTCGCCGTTCCTTCGTTGGCCATGGCGGCCGTGTCCTCGGCCGTGTGCGTGATCTCCCGGACGACGTAGACGGTCTCCGTGCCGCTCTTGTCGCGGAACTTGTACTTGCCGCCGGCAAAGAGGCTGGCCAGCGCGCCATTCGCTTCGATCAGGGAGACCGACGCTTCGGCGGCTTCCATCCGCCGCTTGGCGCGTTCCTTGGCTTGCGAGGTGTCGTAGGTCAGGGCAGGCCACTGGAAGACCGGGCGATGGCTGGTTCCGCCATGCTTGAGGATGGTGCTCTGCTCGACCTTGAGATTCTTGCTGGGCGCTTCGTCGTCGTAGTCGCGCAAGGCAATCTTGCCTTCGGCAAACTCTTCGATCCTTCGATGTTCGCTTAGCATGTCTGACGCATCGCCCACGCCAAGTCGGACGGTGGCGTCGGCAATGGTGGCGAAGCCGTTGTTGTCGTTGGTCACAACGAGCGTGTGACCGTCGGACGCGTGCTCGAAGAAATAATACCAGCCTTCTTCTTCCATCAGCCGGGTCACGAAATCCAGCGACGTCTCGTTGTATTGCGTCGTCACCTTGCGCTGCGGCGGCTGGGAGTAGAGACGAAACGCCGTCTTCGTCACGCCCATTTCGTCCAGGATGGTCTTGATGATGTCTTCGGCGGTCTTGTTGAAGAACAGGCGGCAGTCGCTGCGAAAGTCGGCGTGAGCGAGCTGCGGTTCGAGAACCATGAGATAGAGCGAGTCGGTATGGCCTTGCCGCTCGATGAGGCTGAAACGGCTGACGATTCCGTGGAAGTAGCGCGTGGTCTCGTTGCCATGGTTGACGGCGAGGCAGGCCGGCTTGTTCAGCATGGCCTTCATGTCGATCTTGTCGTCGGTCGTCGGCACCACTTCGATTTCGAAGCGAAACAGATCGCAGATGATCTCGTGCGCCACCATCCGAATGGGATGCAGCGGCGATTCCGCCGTGCTCGTGAGTGACAGTAGCGGTTTCCTGTCGGGGGGCATCTGCTACGGCATCCCAGCGGGTAGAAGCCACATCGCGGTCGGTTCTCCCAGGCCGGCACGGTATCCCAGCTCAACTGGAAAAGGAACAAGCATGGCGAGGCGCACCTGCCGACGTCTCCCTATTCCGGCACGATCCGAAGCTGGCGAAGGATCGGAACGCGCTGTTCGACGGCAATGCCCATCACTTCCCGAACCTTGTCGCGCTTTTCCGGCAGGATGTCGGCGCTGAGCTTTTCGATCCAGGCCTCGATCCGATCCTCGCGTTCTCCACTCAGGAGCCGGCCGGCGATGAATTGCACGAGGGGGGGCGCCGATAGGCCGCCGCCCAACCGTGATGACGCAAGGCCGCTCGACGTCTTGGCTTCCGCAATCGACTCCACGCGCGCGGCAAGGGTGCGATTCAGTCGGTCGGCAGAATCGGGCTGCGGTCCGTCGGGCCTCAAGGCAACCTGGCATTGATTGGAGCCTACCAGCACGCCGATGAGCTCCGGCGGCGTGCTGTGGCCGGGTTCGAGCGCAAGCAGCTCGGCGACCGTTGCCGGGCCCCGCATCGCCGCCGCCATCATCTTCTTCAGGGGTTCGGACATTTCTGCCTTGCCGGCCGGGACGTGCAGCGTCGTCTGCAGTTCCGCCGGGCTGACCACGGGGATGACCGTCAGTTGGGCGAGCCTGGCGTCGCGCTCGTCGCTGCGCAGTCGTCTGGCGCCGCGCATGAAGACGTCGTGGCGCAGTTGCCGTGGAAAGCAGGTATCCTTGACCAGCTCGCGCATGATCGGATCGTCGTAGCGATCCAGCAGGGCGCGCTGCTCCTCCGTCAGCATCAACTCGTTGAAGTTCTCCAGCGGATTGGCCGAAGCCACCCAATCCAGCTTGGCTTCCGCCATCGCTGCGGCGACGTCGGCATGAAAGGCCGGTGCCCAATGGGCGCTCATGAATTCGTGCGACAGATACTCTGCCGCCATGGCGCTTGTCGTGTCGATGAGGTCGCTCGCAAGCGGGCTCTCGACCAGGTACTTGCCCCCGGCAGCCTTGATGTCGCGCGCAAGGGCCAGGCCCGTCTGGGCCTGCAGGTCGCTGCTGCCGGCGGACCGGATGCCGGCCTCGTAGACGATGCGCTGCATGCCGACGGCGCCCTGCCAGGCAGGCAGGGCATTGTAGCTCACGTGCACGGCTCCGCCGGGCCGTGTCTTGGCGGCGAGGAGCCGGACGATCCCGGCTCGCACGTCGCGGCTCACCCAGGACCACAAACCGTGCATGCTGACGAAATCGGCCGCCGGCATCGCCCGTCCTTCCGCGCTCTCGGCGAACTGCGAGAGATCAGCCTCGACGAAATGGATGTTGTCGAGGCGAGCCGCCCGCGCGAGGCTGGCGCCGGCGGCAATATGGGCGGGGTTGTAGTCGACCGCGGTCACCCGCCATCCCGGATTGGCGGCGGCGGTCAGCAGCGCACCGATGCCCAGGCCGCATCCCAGTTCGAGATAGCTGACCTGGTCGTCAGGTTCGGGAAGGTCCATCGCCACACCGCCGATATGGCAGGCCAAGGCCAGTCGCATCGGCGACTGCTGGACGTAGTAGCCCTCGATATATGCGACGTCGGCGACGTAGCCGTTGCTCCACGGTCGGCTCATGCATGTCCTTCGACAACTTCACCCTCGAATACAGCGTCGTCAGCATCCGTCCGTCGAGGGAGGGCCGCGGATGCTGGCAGCCAGGTATTCCAGCCCAGAAGCGGCCCCGCGCCGGCGGCGCCGGTCGCGTCCGGAGGCGAGAGGGCAAGCGGCGGAACGGCGGTGCGCGCAAGCACCGGATTGATCGCGAAGCCCACCTCGAAGCCCACGAAGGCGCGCACCAGCGAGACCAGCTCGCGCAGCAACGGGCTGTTCGGCAGCAGCCGCTCGAAGTAGGGCAGGTCGAGCGGTCCGATCTTCAGAACGATCCGGGCCTGCTGGTCCCAGGCGCGCACCCCGGCGGCAGCGTCGATACCTAGTTGGCTGAAGGCGCCGAGCGAGACGCCGGTTGGCAGACGAGTGCGTTGATCCACGGGTAGGGCCATCCAGGCGCCGGCAAACTGGTTGACCTTGACCGGCCGTCCCAGCCAGTCCGAGGCAAGGGCTTCCAGGCGATCCGTCGAGCGCGGGTGGGCGGAAAAGAAGCCCGCGTAGTGGCGCAGCGCCGCCGGGCCCGCCAGCAGGCGGTTGGCGAGATGCGGCGTCGCGTAGCCCGTCAACGCCAGAAGCGCATCGGCCACAGGATCGGCCGGCTTCTGTGGCGATGCCAGCAGGCCGGAGTCGGCCGCGCGATGCGGACGGTATTTTGCGCCGGCGGCGGCGAAGGCCGCGATCATGCGATGGGAGACGACGTCGAGAAAGTCGGTGAGCGAGAAGGAGCGCGTCCTCTGATCGGCGACGATCGCGTCGGAATACTGCCGCGGCAGTACGCCGACCGGGCCGGTGAGACCGATGAGACCGACCGTGACGCGCGGCGCAGAGTCCTTGGCGTCGGATTTCACCTCGGTCACCTCGGCGCCGGAATAGGCCGATCCGGCGACGGCCGTGAACCTCGTCGCCTCGGCGGGATCGGGCTGCCGGCGATGGAAGGTGAGCAGGCGCACCGCCGCATCGAACGTGAAGCGCCTCGGTTCCGCCTGCAGACGCGCCCAGGCGCTGCGCGGGCGTCGGCCCCGGGGCAGCCCGGTCACAGCAGCACCTGGCTGCCGGCGCGCGGCGGCCACTTGGCGACGGCTTCGGGACGACCGCGCAGGCGTACCTCGGTCCGGACAAACGAGTTCACCGTCGCATGCAGGGCGAGGAAGCGGTCCAGTACGGAGGCGAGCACATAGAGGCCGTTGGTCGTCCAGGCCTGGCCGTCGAAGGTCAGGGTTACGTCCAGCCCGCGGCAGAACCCGCCGGCCCGCTTGCCGGGGCCGCTGAGGCCCGGAATGCGTGCGGTCCCCGGGCGCGACGACACGTCGAGCAGCGCGCGGATAGCTGCTCGCGACTCGGTCGACTCGCGGCAATCATAGAGGCGCAGGACCTCGCGCAGCGCGTCGGCCGCAGCTTCCCCGCCGACGACGCTGAGATGACCGAGGGAAAGATGGGAGATCAGGCGCCAGAAGCCGCGCTCCTGGAGGGGCATGCGCAAGGTCGGCGTCGGCGCGGTGAGGCAGGTCAGGCCCGTGACGACCGCAGCGCCTTCCACCAGACGCAGCGTCGGCCGCCCACCCCCGAAGGGCAGCGAGGTTGGCAGGTCGCGATTGCAGCAGAGGGCGTCGATCGACAGAACGCCGGTCGTCTCGTCCTGGGGATCGAAGCCTGCGTCGTGTGGCAGCAGGAAGACGTCGGTGCCCCGGATGCCGCCAGTCGTTTCACGACGCGCAGTACCGAAGAACCGGCCGACATCGGCGGCATCGCCTGTGTGGCGACGTGTCAGGCGATGAAAAGGCTGCCAGGTGCGGAACTCGCCGCCTGGAAGACTCTCGCGGACACGTTCGACCGACCAGATTTCCAGGCTCGCCGGCCGGCGGACATCCGGTTCGATGCGATACTCGATGCTCGTATGGTCGAGCTGAACGGGATCGCACTTCTGCTCGAACAGATTGACGATGGGCGTGCAGCCGAGCGTGAGGCTGGATGCCTGAACCGACCTTTCGAGATCCGGTATCGCGCGGTCGAGATAGACAAAGATGTCCATGCGATTGCCGGCCGACACCATGGTCTTGGCGTCGAGGCGGGTGAAATCGATGAACAGGAATTTCTCTCGGGCAGCGAAGTACTCGCTCAAGAGGCGAAAGCCCGAGAAGGAGCGCGCGGGCCAGGGGAAGAGCGCTTCTTCCGGTGCGAACCCCACAGCCTGCAGCGCCTCGGGCGGCAGGATCACCGGCCGCGCGTCCGTGTGATCGTCGGCGAGGGCGACCGACACGGTGTGCGCCATTAGAAGCTCGAGGAGCAGCGATCCCTGCTCGCCGCCCAGGAAGAAGCGCAGCCTGTCGAGTCCGAGCTGCGTGAAGGTGACGGCAGGGTCGACGCATCGCAAGGTGATCCGCAGGCACGACACGGCTTCTTCCGCCGCCGGATTGGGCGGGGCGGACAGGGGCATGCCCGAAAGGCGAACCGCTTCGACCTCGATGGGCCAAAGCGTCAACGGATAGGCCGTGCGAAACTGGCAGGGCTCGCCGCCGACCGGCTCGCTTTCGATAGCGAGGCCGGCCGGCAGGTGGGCGGGCCCCGGCATGCCAGGATCGGCAGCGAACCGGGTGATCGCCACCGATGGCATCGGCGCGAGATAGTGCGGGTAGAGCACCGAGAGCAGGCCATCGGTCAGCTCCGGAAACTCGTCGTCGAGCCGATGCTGGACGCGGGCGCCCAGGAAGGCCACGCCCTCGAGCAGGCGGCCGACATGTGGATCGTCGACGGTGTCCTTCGTCAGGCGGAGACGGCCGGCGATCTTGGGATGACGCTCGGCGAACTCCCCGGCCAGCCCGCGCAACGCCTGGAGCTCTCGATTGAAATAGGCAAGCAACGCGTCCGACACTCGTCAGCTCTCCTCTTCGGAAACAGTCACGGTCTTGGCGACGAGATCGACGACGGTGTCGAAGATGATGGGCTCGGGCGCCGGCTCGGCCCGGAGCATCGCGTCGATCCGCAGCCGCAGGGTGCCGCTCGTCCTGTCGGTTGCCTCGACGAGCGAGACCCTGAGGTTGGTGATGCGCGGCTCGAAGTTGCGGATGCATTCCTCGACATGCAGACGCAGTTCTTCGCGCCGGCGCGGGTCGTTGAAAGCGCCGGAGGCGAAATCGGGCAGCCCGAACGCGACGAGGGAGTGTTTCAGTTCGGCGAGATCGGGATCCCAGGAGCGCCAGCGGCGGCGGGTGTTCAGCAGCTCTTCGAGGTCGCTGCAAACGCTGGCACGCAGGACGGCCATGGCGGCCGACGTCGAAAGCGCGCGGTCGGTCTGCTCCGTCGGCTCGGCGTCGATGAGCCGGTCGAGCAGCGGAAGCTGCGCCCGCCGCGCCCGTGCGGTGCCTTTGCTTTCCGGGGCGGCGCGTCCTCTGACGTCGCTCATGCAGCAACCTGGAACTTGAGGTCTTCCATTTCCAGCCAGGTCTGGGCCTCCTCGCCCACCAGCAGCGTCACGGCGCCTACGCCACGCATCGGGCCCTTCTCGCCAGCCTGCTGCCACTCGGTGGCCCGCCCGAGCTTCAGGGCATCGGACAGGGACGCGGCCGTTTCGGAGGCGGGCGGATAGAGGGTCGGCAGATAGACGTCGCCATCGGGGCCGCCGGTCACCTGCATGGTGGCGCGACGCCAGAAGAGGTCGCGCGGCCGCTTCATCGGGTGCAGTTCCAGCAGGGCGACCCTGTCGGGAGAGATCCAGAAATACTTGCCGGTCGTGGTGATGACTTCGAAGCAGGTGGCCAGCAGGTCGTCGGCGTCGCGCATGTCGTCGAACGGCGTGCCGCGGAGGGTGCCACGGGGATGCGGGCGCGCCTCCTCGGCCTGCGCCGCGAGCTTGCCCGCCTCCTCGAACGCATCGTTGCGCAAGGCCACGACAGCCGCCAGCGACAGGCGCTGGGCCTCGGTCGGCTCGCCAAGGAACTCAGGCACACGACCCTCCTTGAAGAGTTGCCGCCGCGCCGTCTCCCCGCGCAGAAGCTGGCGGAACTCTGCCACCACCACGGCCGCGGTCGGGTCGAGCTCGGCACAGGCATCGAGAACCACGTCGACGCGGTCGATGTTGCCGGAGAAGAGCAGGAGTTCGGCGAGGAGAACGCGCGCCCCGATGTCGGTCGGCGCCTTGCGCACCGCAGCTGTTGCGGCGGTCACCGCGTCGGCGAGATTGCCTTCGTGAAAGAGGCGGCCCGCCTCGCTGCGGCCGGAAGTCATCGGGGGAGAATTTGACATCGATCCTCCAGACAGGGTGATCCGACGCGGGAAACGTCAGGTGCGCGGCGCGGCCAGCTCGGTGACAAGGTGGAATGCGGTCGTCACGTCGTCGAGCTGATAATGCGGACGCAGGTGAATGGTACAGCCGAAGACGCCCGGCTTCCCCGGGAGTTCGCGCACCTCGACATTGCCCTCGACCAGCGGATAGCGCGCCCGCGAGTCCGTCGTGCCGTCGATGTTGGTGTTGACGTAGTCCTGCAGCCAGCGATTGAGCTGGCGTTCGATTTCGTCGGCCGTTCTGAAAGAGCCCACCATGTCCCGGCCCATGACCTTGAGCAGGTGGGCAAAGCGCGCGGCGCACAACATGGAATTGATCTGGGCGGAGAGCCGGGCGTTGGCCTCGGCCGCCGCCGCGGTCGCGCCCGAATAGCTCGCCGGCGCCTGCAGGCTGCGCGAGGCGCCGAACACCATATCGGGGCCGAACGGCAGTACACCCACCGGCATCATGCCGACCTCGACCAGCGCCTGCTCCTGCCGGCTGCTGAACTGATACTCGATACCGCGGCGCGGCCAGGCGAGGGGCGGGCCGCTGGCAAAAGGTTCGGACGGCAGGTCGGTGACCAGCCCGCCGCCGACCCGATCGATTTCCACCCCTCTGACGTCGGCCGGCCAGTTGTTGTCGGCGAAGGCACGCACCGCACACGCGGCGAAGGCATAGCCGGCACTCATCCATACGCGCGATGCCGTATCGGGGGCATACTCGCTGTAGCGAAAGCCATCGACGCGGCTGGGGTCGTCCGTCCACGGATGGCGCGCCAGCAGTCGCGGAAACGTGATCGCGATGAAGCGCATGTCGGCGCGTCCCGCCAGGCTGCGCCAGCGCATATGCTCCGCGCTGCGCAGCGGCGCGGTGATGTCCCGCACACCTTCGAGATCGGCGAACTGACCGACTTCGAGCACGTTCGGATCGAGCGACAGCACAGTCGGCATGAAGGCGGCCGCGGCGACCGCGGAAAACCTCATGAGGGCCCCGACATCGTCCGTCGGCGCGCCGGGACCTACGTGATGCCGGACGGCATGGTCGATCACCATCAGGCCATAGGGTTCGCCACCCGGCATGCCGAACTCGTCTTCGTAGATCCTCCGGAACATCTGGCTCTGGTCGAATTCCAGGGCCCGTTCGAGATCGCGGCAAACCTCTGCCCACTTGACGGGAAGCAGCCGCACCTTGATGCGCCGCCCCGGTTCGATGCCGGCGACCAGCCAGGCCAGACCGCGCCAGCGCCCTTCGAGCTGCTGGAGCCGTGGAGCGTGCAGCACGGCGTCGAGCTGCTGGCCCAGCGCCGCATCGATGTCGGCAATGTCGCGGTCGATGGCGCCCCGCAGCGTCCCTGCCGCGAGAAGGCCGGTCAGGCCATCGCCGAACCACGCCCGCAATGCATTGAGAGTGTCGAGTCCTCCGTGCAGGAAGGTACTCAGGTCGCCAGCCGTGGCGGCATGGCGGTCGGCAAAATAATGCCCGGCCAGAACGCGTTCTCGCAGCGACTGGTCCTGCAACGCGGCCCCTTGTACGGCGGGCGCCACGGGCGTCGCCGCGGCCGCCGATATCGTTGCATCACTGCCCATGATATCGCCGATCCCACCCTGTCAGGCCGGTTGGCGCCGGCGGGAACCGCCCGCGCGGTCAGGACATCTTCGGAATGCTCGCGACCATGCGCAGGCTCGTGGTCAGCTCTTCCATCTGCAGCCAGGGACGCAGATAGGCGACGGCGTTGTAGGATCCCGGCTTGCCCGGGATTTCCTTCACCTCGACCTTTGCCTCGCGCAGTGGGAAGCGCGCCTTCATCTCCTGTCCGGCATCTTCGTTGGGATTCACATAGTTCTGAATCCAGCGATTGAGCCAGCTCTCGACGTTGCTGGCCTCCATGAAGCTGCCGATCTTGTCGCGCGCCATCACCTTCAGGTAATGGGCGAACCGGCTGGTCGCCATGATGTAGGGAAGCCGTGCGGAGATCGCGGCATTCGACGTCGCCTCCGGGCGGTCGTACTTCTTCGGCTTCTGCGTCGTCTGCCCGCCGAAGAACACGGCGTAGTCGGTGTTCTTGTAGTGGCTGAGCGGCAGGAAGCCCTGGTTCGACAGTTCGAACTCGCGCCGGTCGGTGATGCCGATCTCCGTCGGGCACTTGGTGTCGGCGTCGCCATCGTCCGAGGTGAACACGTGGGTCGGCAGATTCTCGACCTTGCCGCCGCCCTCGGCGCCGCGGATGGCGGTGCAGAAGCCATAGCGGGCGAAGGCATCGGTCAGCTTTGTGCCCATGACATAGGCGGCGTTGGACCAGCAATAGGAGTCGTGGTCCATCACGCGCGACTTGCCGTCGGCGGCCAATGGTGCCTCTTCATAGGCGAATTCATCGAT
>Ga0209792_1000618_pt1 | contig 23129 bp, 22 predicted proteins | sample EBPBio142005_DNA_FD_185860 | JGI IMG/M metagenome (GOLD analysis project Ga0209792, IMG submission 185860) | Wastewater treatment Type I Accumulibacter community from EBPR Bioreactor in Madison, WI, USA - Reactor 1_6/14/2005_ DNA (SPAdes)... | ecosystem: Engineered > Bioreactor > EBPR >... | reverse complement strand
CGGGCCGAACTCCTCACCGAACCACAGCGCATCGCCGATCAGCTGGATCGACTCGAGGTCGAAGTCCGAGCCGGTCAGGTATCGCTTGGGCGTGTTCTCGTTGACGATGCGGAACGGCACCTTGCGATCGGGATCGTGCAGGAAGGTGGTCGAAACGCGCTCGACGGCGCCGCTCTTCCAGTCGGGCTTCAGCACATGGAACGTCAGCATCGCGTCGGGCGAGTTGGCCTTGGAGCCGAAGCCGTTGTCGGTCACCGTGAGAAAGCTGCCATCCTTCAGGTTCTTGATACCGGACAGGCCCTGCACCGGCTGGCCCTTGAGCGGCAGCTTGAGGCCGGTGGGCCGGGGCGCAGCCTTGTCCGACAGGGCGGAGAAGGCCTGGACGCTCTCGGGCGTGTCCACACGCTGGCCCGGCGGACCGGCGTAGCGGCCGGAAATCTGCAGCTCCTGTGGCGCATCGGCTGGCGCCGGCACCAGGGTCATGGCCGGCAACACGGCGTGGCCTTCCAGCGTCGCCGGGAACTTGGTCTGGGCCGATGCGGGAAAGGCAGCCAGCAGGAGAGCGGCGAAGGAGGCGCCAAGAAGCAGATGTGTTCGCATGTTTTTCTCTTCAGAGGATGTGACGTCTGCCTGCTACAGACTTCGCGCTACGGTTTGCTGACGGTCCTTGTGGATCGTGCCGGGGCGCGGCAAAGATCGTAATGGAAACGCCATCTTTGGCCGTTAGCCAGACAGGCTGCTTTCCAGGAGACTTCATGGCTGCTCGCAAGGACGACTTCATCGACCCCGACGATATCGGTGTGAATGTCAGCAGCGAGCCTTCGATCGGGGAGTTGATCGAACGACGCCTCAACCGGCGCGAAGCTTTGCGCGGGCTGGCTGGCCTCGGTGCTGTTGCGGCGTTCAGCAATCCGTTCAGCGCGTCGACCGCGGAGGCACAGCCGGCCGGCCCTTCCTCGCTGGGCTTCAAGGAGCTGGCCCATACGCTCGATGCGACGCATCACGTGTCCGAAGGCTACGACATGCAGGTGCTGATCCGCTGGGGCGATCCGGTCCTCGCCGGTGCGCCGGCCTTCGATCCTGCCGGGCTCACGGCGGCCGCCCAGGAGAAGCAGTTCGGCTATAACAACGACTATCTCGGCCTTTATCCGTTGCCGGCCGGCAGTGGCAGCGGCGACCGCTTCCTGATGGTCGCCAATCACGAATACACCAATGCCAACCTGATGTTCGCAGGCCTTGGCAGTGGCAGGGATGCTGCCCTGAAAGCCTCGAAGGAACAGGTCGCCGTCGAGATGGCATCCGTTGGTGGCGCGGTCATCGAGATCGCGCGCGAGGGCGGCCGCTGGAAGGTCGTGCCCGAGAGCAAGTTCGCGCGCCGCATCACCGCTACGACGGCGATGGAATTTTCCGGACCGGCCGCCGGCAACGCCAAGCTCAAGACGTCGGCCGATCCGGCGGGCACCAAGGTTTTCGGTACGTTCGGCAACTGTGCCGGCGGCAGCACGCCATGGGGCACGTGGTTGACTTGCGAGGAGAACTTCAACTTCTACTTCGGCGGCGACCCCGCAAAACTGGCGGATGCCGAACTCGCCAAGCGCTACGGCGTCGGCCGGACGGCCAATGCCTGGAGCAAGCATGTCGATCGCTTCGACTTCGACAAGGAGCCGAACGAGCCCAACCGCTTTGGCTGGGTGGTCGAAATCGATCCTTACGATCCGGCCTCGACCCCGATCAAACGCACCGCGCTCGGCCGCTTCAAGCACGAAGGCTGTACCTATACCCTCGCCAAGGACGGTCGGGTGGTCTTTTACAGCGGCGACGACGAGCGCTTCGAGTATGTCTACCGCTTCGTCACTTCAAGGCCGTGGACTCCCAACGACCGTGCTGCAAACAAGAACCTGCTGGACGAGGGCACGCTCTCGGTCGCGCGCTTCAATGCCGACGGGAAGATCGAATGGCTTCCGTTGGTCCAGGGGCAGGGGCCGCTGACGGCGGAGAATGGCTTTGCCAACCAGGGCGACGTGTTGGTGAAGACGCGGCTCGCCGCCGATCTCCTGAAGCCCACCCCCATGGACCGGCCGGAAGACATCGAAACCAATCCCGTGAATGGCCGTGTCTACGTGTCGCTGTCCAACAACGGTCGGCGCAAAGCCGACCAGGTCGACAAGGCCAATCCGCGGGCTGCCAACGATCACGGCCATATTCTGGAGATCGCTCCCAAGGACGGTGACCACGCGTCCGCCGAAGGGACATGGTCGATCTTTCTGCTGGCCGGCAAGCCCGGCCAGGATGCCGGCGCCCGCTATCATCGTGCGACGTCTGAGAACGGCTGGTTGAGCTGCCCCGACAACATCGCCTTCGACAGCAAGGGGCGTATCTGGATCGTGACCGACGGCGCGCCGAGCGCCGCCGGTGTGGCCGACGGCGTCTATGGCGCCGATACGACAGGCTTCGGCCGGGCCCTCACGCGTTGCTTCTATCAGGCTCCGACGGGCGCGGAGGTGTGCGGGCCGATCTTCACGCCGGACGACAGCACGCTCTTTCTCGCCATCCAGCATCCTGGCGAAGACAGGGGATCGACGTTCGAGAAGCCCTCAACGCGTTGGCCCGACTTCAAGGACAACACGCCGCCGCGACCTTCGGTGATCGCCATCACCAAGAAGGGCGGCGGACCGATCGGTACCTAGTTCTTCCTCCCCAGATACATGAGGCGATGCGTCAGCCGTCGATCACCGCCGTCGCGTCGATCTCGAACAGCCAACCCGGCCGGACCAGGCGGCTGACATAGATGAACGTGCTGGTCGGCGGGTGCGCGAGATCGACGTAGCGATCGCGCACATCCCGGAAGGCTGCGATCTCCTCGGGCGGCACGCTCGCCACGCAGTAGTTGTTGATCTTCACGATGTCTTTGAAGGTGCCGCCGGCGGCGCGGACGGCGGCATCGAGATTCTTGAAGATCTGCTCGACCTGCGCGCGGAAGTCGCCCTCGCCGACGAGCTTGCCGTCGATATCGTGCGCGACCTGGCCTGCGATCAGGACGATCTTGCCTTTGGTCACCTCGGCGATCTGAGAGTAGCCGGTGGGCGGCGGCAGGGTCTTGGGACTGGAAAGAACGACGGTCATGACACGCCTCCCGGCGCAGGTTGAAGGGGAAACTGGATCTCGGTGAGGTCGAAACGGGTATTGCCCACGCTCGAGAAGTAACGTTCGCGCATCGGGCCGCCGATCTCGAAGCGCTGGCGCGACGAGGCCATGCGCGCGGCGTTGCAGGCTGGCGCGAAGGCATCCTCGTCGCTGGGATGCACCACGCAGGCCGCCCGACAGGCTGGCAGCTGATAGACCTTGATGCTGCGCGGTGCCCGCGTCGGCCGTTCCAGCACGACGACGGCTTCGCAGTCGATCTCCCGGCGCTCGGGCGCGCAGTGGTGCCAGACGGCGCCATGGCCCGCGATCCGCGCCGTTCCCGGCAAGGCGGCGGCAATTTCGGCGAACAGATGGTCGATGGCGGCGTAGTCCGGCACGACGCGACGCAGGCTCGCCACGACTGTCGCCGGCACGTCGCGCACGACGACGTCATATTCGGGGCCGTGCGCGTCTTCCAGATGGCGGATGCGTGCCTCGATGGCCGCGAGCTGGGCGCGCTCGGCATCGATCCGGCGGGCGAGGAGCGCCTTGCGTTCGTCGAGCAGGGCACGCATGACCGCCGGCGACGGGGCCTCCTCCAGGAAGGTGCGAATTTGCTCCAGCGGCAGGCCGAGCGCACGCAGCACCATCAGCCGGTGAAGCACGCCAAGTTGGGAGGGTTCGTAGAAGCGGTAGCCGGTGACGGGATCGACCCGAGCCGGCTTGAGGAGGCCCATTGCCTCATAGTGGTGCAGCGCCTTGACCGACACGCGGCCACGGCGCGCGAAATCGCCGATCCGAAGCATCATGTCCGCGACGGTAGCGTCTCCCCTTAGGGGAGAGTCAAGGCGAGCCCGGCGCCTGACTACACGTTAAAGCGGAAGTGGAAGACGTCGCCGTCCTTGACCGCGTAGTCCTTGCCTTCGAGGCGGAGCTTGCCGGCGTCGCGGGCGCCCGCTTCGCCGTTCAGGGTCACGTAGTCGTCGTAGGCGATGGTCTCGGCGCGGATGAAGCCCTTCTCGAAGTCGGTGTGGATGACGCCGGCGGCTTCCGGCGCCTTGGCATCGCGGTGGACCGTCCAGGCGCGCGCTTCCTTGGGGCCGACGGTGAAGAAAGTCACCAGGTCGAGCAGTCCGTAGCCCGCGCGTACTACGCGAGCGAGGCCCGTCTCCTCGAGGCCGAGCGAGGCCAGATAGTCGCTCTGGTCCTCGGCCGGCAGCTGCGCCACTTCGGCTTCGATGGCCGCCGAGATCACGACCGACGGCATGCCGCGCGACTTGGCGAAGGCCTCGGCCTTGGCGCTGTGCGCGTTGCCGGTGGCGGCCGAGGCTTCCTCGACGTTCAGCACGTACATCATCGGCTTGCCCGTGATGAGCTGCAGCCGTGCGAAGACCGGCCGTTCGTCGTCGCTGATCTCGGTCTCGCGGGCGGCTTTGCCGTCGCGCAGGAGGACCAGGACCTTCTTGACGACCGGCACTTCGGCAGCGGCTTCCTTGTCGCCGCCCTTGGCGCGCTTCTCCAGAGCGGGCAGGCGCTTCTCGAGGCTGTCGAGATCGGCCAGCATCAGTTCGGTCTCGACGATCTCGGCGTCGCGCACGGGATCGACGGTGCCCGAGACGTGCGTCACGTCGCCATCCTCGAAGCAGCGCAGCACATGCGCGATAGCGTCGACCTCGCGGATATTGCCGAGGAACTGGTTGCCCAGCCCTTCGCCGCGCGAGGCGCCCTTCACCAGGCCGGCAATGTCCACGAATTCGAGCTGCGTGTTGATGACCTTGGCCGAGCCCGCGATGCCGGCGAGCTTGTCGAGCCGCGGATCGGGCACGGCGACACGGCCGACATTCGGCTCGATGGTGCAGAACGGATAGTTGGCCGCCTGTGCTGCCTGCGTGGCGGTGAGTGCGTTGAACAGGGTCGACTTGCCGACATTGGGCAGTCCGACGATTCCGCAGTTGAAGCCCATGATCTACTCTTTGATGTTCAGCCGGGCCGGAAGATCCGGCGGCGGCGCCAGGCTGGCGACCCGGCTCATATACTTCTCGTCGGCCTTGGCGCCACCTTCGACCAGCAGCGCCGATTCCTCGGCCAGCGCATTCAGCACCTTGGGCAGCCAGCCGGTCCTGGCGTCGAGCTCGTCCGGCTCGAAGTTGCGCAGCACCCAGTGCAGCACGAGATCCTTGTGGCCGGGGTGGCCGATGCCGATGCGCACGCGGCGATAGTCCTTGCCGACATGGGCGTCGATGTCGCGCAGCCCGTTATGGCCGCCGGCGCCGCCGCCCTTCTTCATGCGCACCCGACCGGGCGCGATATCGAGTTCGTCGTGGAACACCACGACCCGGTCGAGCGGGACCTTGAGGAAGCGCACGGCTTCGCCCACCGCCTTGCTCGATTCGTTCATGAAGGTCATCGGCTTCAGCGCGATGACGCGCTCGCCGCCGAGATGTCCCTCGGCGACCTCGCCGTGAAAGCGCGAGCGCCACGGTGAGAAGACACGGCGGCGGACGATTTCGTCCACCGCCATGAATCCAACATTGTGCCGGTGCCCCGCATAGCGCGGCCCGGGATTGCCGAGCCCGACCAGCAGGAGCATCGACCGAGCGGTACCTTCGCCCGCCGCTTACTTCTTGGCCGGAGCCGGTGCCTTGGCACCCGCTGCCGGGGCTGCCGCCGCACCTGCCGCCGGAGCCGCTGCGGCTCCTTCGGCCGGCGCTGCCGCGCCCGCATCCGTCGTCGTTTCGCGCACCACGGTCGGCGCGGCGATCGACGCCACGGTGGCGTTGTCGTCGCGGCTCACCACGCGCACGTCCTCGGGAATGTTGAGGGTCGACATGTGGATCGAGTGACCGATTTCGAGGCCGGTCAGATCGACTTCGAAGAACTCCGGAATCTTGTCGGCCTTGGTGCGCACGGTGATTTCGTGCAGCACGACGTTCAGCACGCCGCCGCGCTTGATGCCGGGAGATGCCGTTTCATTGCGGAAGTGAACGGGCACCTGCACGGTGATGATCGAGTCGGGCCCGATCCGCAGGAAGTCGAGATGGAGGGGCTTGTCCGTCACCGGATCGACCTGCACGTCACGCGGCAGGACACTGAAGTCCGTACCGTCGACGGCGATCTTGAGCAGGTGGTTGAAGTAGCCTTCCTTGTGCAGTTCGCGTTCGATCGTCTTCGGCTCGACCGCAATCATGACGGGGGGCTGCTTGTCGCCGTAGATCACGGCCGGAATCAGTCCTTCGCGACGGCTGGAACGGGCGCCCCCTTTACCGGCCCGATCTCGCATCTTCGCGACGACCTTTGTCGTCTCTGCCATCTCACTTCTCCTTAGGTTGCTCTCTTATCGCGGCGTGGCCTCCAGGGGTGCCCATCGCCGGATCTCTTGAAACTCCTGAAATTCCTAGTCGAACAGGCTCGAAACCGAAGCCTCTTCGGCAATGCGCTTCATCGCCTCGGCCATCAGCGTGGCGATGCTGAGCGGCCGGATGTTGGGCGACACGCGCACCGCCTCGGTCGGCATGATCGAGTCGGTGATGACCATCTTCTCCATCGGCGAGGCGGCGACGCGGGCAACCGCACCGCCCGACAGCACGCCGTGCGTAACATAGGCCGAGACCGATTTGGCGCCCTGATCCATCAGCGCCACCGAGGCGTTGCACAGCGTGCCGGCCGAATCGACGATGTCGTCGATCAGGATGCAGTCGCGGTTCTTCACGTCGCCGATCACGTTCATGACCTCGCTGACGCCCGCGGCTTCGCGGCGCTTGTCGATGATGGCGAGGTCGGCGTCGATTCGCTTGGCGATGGCGCGGGCGCGCACCACACCGCCGGTATCGGGCGACACGACGGTCAGGTTGCGGTTGGTCAGCGTTTCCTTGATGTCCTTCGAGAAGACCGGGCCGGCATAGAGATTGTCCAGCGGAATGTCGAAGAAGCCCTGGATCTGGCCGGCATGCAGGTCGAGCGTGAGCACGCGATGGGCACCGGCATTGGTGATCAGATTGGCGACCAGCTTGGCCGAGATCGGCGTGCGCGACCCGGTCTTGCGGTCCTGCCGGGCGTATCCGTAGTAGGGCATCACCGCGGTGATGCGCCGGGCGGAGCTGCGACGCAGGGCGTCGATGATGATCAGCAGCTCCATGAGATGGTCGTTGGCCGGAAAGCTCGTCGACTGGATGACGAAGACGTCCTCGCCGCGCACGTTTTCCAGGATTTCGACGAAGATCTCGTTGTCCGAGAACCGCCGGATGTTGGCCTTGACCAAGGGCAAAGCGAGCTTCGCGGAAATAGCCTCCGCCAGCGGTTTATTGCTGTTGCCGGTGAGAATCTTCATATCGCGCCCCTTGCGCCGGGACGGGATCTCGTTAAGCCGTTGATATAGAACGACAAAACGGCCATCCCAGGCCGCGACGGGGCGGAACATACCAATGAGTCCCGCCGCTGTAAACGCCCTGAAATATAGGCTTTTCAGCGCGCCCGCTTCACTTCTTCTGCGGGGCGTAGAAGACGCTGTCGATCTCGATCAGGTCGTCGTTGAACAATCGTCGGACCTCGACCATCGTCCGCGGCGGATAGGGCGGCTTGCCCCACAGTTCGGCCTGAACCCTGTCGACCAGCGGCGCCACCCGCTTGAGGTCGCTGACATAGACCGTGAGCCGCACGCAGTCCTGCAGGCTGGCGCCCTCGGATTGGGCAATCGTCCTGATGTTGAGGAACGCCTGGCGGATGCGGGATTCGGGATCGGGCACCAGCTTGTTGGTCGCGGGATCGATGCCCTGCATGCCTGCCACGAAGACGAGATCGCCCGCCCTTGCGCCCAGACTCCAGGTGCCTTCCGCCTTGATGGCGCCCGGCGGATCGAGCGTCCGGACGCCGTTCGCCGATTGCGCTGCGGCGATGCCCGTGGACATCGCCGCAACCGTTGCCATCAGACCGCAGCGAGCGGCGCGGCTCATGCCGTGTGCGGCTGGGCGACGAAGGGCCACTGCGCCTTGTCGGCCTTCCTGTAGGGAAGCAGCGACCAGTCCGGCACCAGCGCGCCGGGCGCGGCGACATAGACCACTTCGCTGGCGATCGGCGCATAGGCGGCATGGAAGTGCTGCATCGACTTCACCACGACGACTTTCTTGGTCGAGGGATCGACGCCGAGCTTGGTGAAGCAGTCGCGGCTGAGGCACTGCGTGCGCCGCGAATTCACGATCACCGTCACGCCCTCGATCTCGAGCGCGGCGGCATCGCCGATCGAGCCCACGCTCTTGCGCTCGCCGCCGAACTCGATGGTGACGTCCTTCTCGACTTTCAGCACCTTGGCGCGTGCGTCGACCGGCAGGCCGGATTGCGGCCCGAGCTTGCCGCCGAGGCGGATGTCGAGTTCGGCCCCTTCGCCGACTTCGAAGGCGAGCTTCACGGCACCCGGATCCCAGATCATGGCCAGCGCCGCGTCCTTGACTTTGCGGTCGAGCAGTTCCTTCAGGATGAAGGTCGAGTCCGATGCCGCGCCGCCGCCGGCATTGTCCGACACGTCGGCCAGCACCATGGGCTTGGGCAGGTTGTGCGAGCTGACACGCGCCATGGCGGCATCGAGCGTCACATAGGGCGGCTGGGTCTGTTCGCGCATGGCGAAGAATTCCATGCCGAGGTCGCGGGCGAGCTTCTCGGCCTTCGCCTTGTCGTTGTCGGTGATGGCGATCAGGCGCGTGCCCATCTCCTTCACATCGGCCCAGGGGAAGCCATGGCCGATCGACAGCGAGAGCACGCCGTCCTTGCCTTCCATCGCCTGCAGCTTGTCGACGAAGCCGCGCATCGGCTCGCGCGTGGTGTGGAACACGCCGATCATGCGGCAGTCGAAGGCTGCCATGACGGGCTTCGTGCGGCCTTCGACGGCGCCTTCGATGACGGTGAAGAGATCGTCGGCGCGCTCCGGCACGTCGACATGGGGATACTCCTTGAACAGCACCAGCGCCGTCGCATCGCGCAGCAGGCTCTCGCCGATGTTGCAGTGGAGATCGAGCTCGGCGCCGACCGGCACGTCCGGACCGACGATCTTGCGGACATGGGCGACGAGGTCGCTTTCGCAATCGTCGTAGCCTTCGGCCACCATCGCCCCGTGCATGGAGAGCAGGACGCCGTCGACCGGCAGGGCCGCCTTGAGGTCCGTCAGGATCTCGTCGCGAAAGGCTTCGTAGACCTTCTTTACGGTCTTGCCGGCCGGCTGGGCGAAGGCGCAGAGGCTTTCCACCACTTCCCAGCCCTTGGCCTCGGCGCGGCCGCGCCACACAGCCAGCGGCGCGCCGAACATCGGCACGTCCTTGCCGTAGCTCGCCTTGCGATAGAGGCAGGTTTCCTCGAAGAGTTGGTGGCCGGTCGGGATGGCGGCAAAGGTATTGGTCTCGGTGCCGAGGCACGCCGTGAAAATCTTCTTCATCAGGTAGGGTGTACTCGCTGCGACTGCTCCGGAGCGTCGGGCCCCGGCGATGGGCGAAAGTCTAGTGGCGCGCCCGGCGGTCGCAAGCACCTTCCACCAATGCAGGCATCAAACCGCCAATGCGCGGTCCACCAGCCTGGTCTCGGCCTCGCCCAGATCGGCCGCGCCATACTGTGCGAAGCGGGTGCCGCCCAGTCGCGAGTCGGCGTAGGTCGCGGCGAAGGGCGATCCCGCTTCGGCAAGCGCCGACACCGCAGCGATCTTGGCGAGGCCTTCGCAGAGGAAGCGGGCGCGGCGCTCGGCCTCGCCCGACTTCAGCGTGCGCTCTAGCGATTGCGCCAGCGGGCCGACATTGAAGGCCTGCGCGGCGGAGCGGACGAGGCGCGAGAGCGTGTCGGTCGCCGCGTCGGGGTGGCGGCCGGCGGCACGCAGAACGTCGAGCGCCATGACATTGCCCGAGCCTTCCCAGATGGCGTTCAGCGGCGACTCCCGGAAGTAACGCGCCATCGGCAGGTCCTCGGTGTAGCCGTTGCCGCCCAGGCATTCGAGCGCTTCGTAGACGAGTTGCGGCGTGCTCTTGCACACCATGAACTTGATGGCCGGGGTCAGGAGACGGGCATAGGCCGCTTCGCGTGGATCCGACTCGGCATGTTCGACGGCACGGCAGAGACGGAATACGAGTGCGACCTGCGCTTCGAGTTCCAAGGCCATGTCGGCCACGACGGCGCGCATCGACGGCTGGTCGGCCAGGCGACGCTGGAAGACCGAGCGGTTGCGGATATGGTGGATCGCCTGCGTGAGCGCGATGCGCGACTGGCCGGCCGACGCGATGGCGCAGTCGAGCCGCGTCAGGTTCACCATCTCGATGATGGTGCGCACGCCCGCGCCCTCGGCGCCGATCCGCTCCGCATAGGCGTCGTGAAACTCGACCTCGGACGACGCGTTCGACTTGTTGCCGAGCTTGTCCTTCAGCCGCTGGAAGCGGATGGCGTTTTGCGACCCGTCGGGGCGGTGGCGCGGCATCAGATAGCAGGTGAGGCCGCCCTCGGCCTGTGCGAGCACCAGGAACGCATCGCACATCGGGGCCGACATGAACCATTTGTGGCCGCTGATCTCGACATGATCGCCATGGGCCGTTGCGCGGGTGATGTTGGCGCGAACATCGGTGCCGCCCTGGCGCTCGGTCATGCCCATGCCCAGGGTCACGCCCTTCTTCTCCCACCACGGCAGCGGCCGCGGATCGTAGGTCCGCGTCCGGATGTGAGGCAGCCATTTTGCCAGCACTGCCGGCTCCGAACGCAACGCGCCGACGCAGGCATGGGTCATCGTGATCGGGCACATGTGGCCGCTCTCGGCCTGCGTCGCGAGATAAAGCCGTACCGCCCGGACGGATACCGGCGCCGTGCTGTCACTGCCGTCATGTGTCGATGCGTGAATGCCATGGCCGATGCTCTTTGCCATCAGCGCGTGATAGGCCGGATGAAACTCGACGAGATCCAGCCGATTGCCCTTGCCGTCCATGAGCCGCAGCTTCGGCGGGTTTTCATTGGCAACTCTGCCGAGGTCGAGCGTCTCGGCGGCGCCATAGTCGCGACCGCACACGGAGAGCGCGGCGAGATCGAGGCCCGCGCGCTGCGCGGCATCGGCCAGGGCGCGGTCGGCGCCGAAGAGATCGACATCGCCGAATGGCGGCGACTGGTTGAAGGAGGCATCTTCGAGAAAGGACGTCGTCATGATCCGCGAATCTACTCTTCTACGGTGCGGGGGCAATTGACGGCTGCGATCTTCTTGCCTAAATATTTAACTCTTCGGTTAACTAACCCGACAAGGCGAGGTTCGCATGCGGAAGGCCCTGGGAATCCTGGGTATTATTGTCGTGACGGCAATCGCGGCAATCCTGATCTACGCCTCGACCAAACCCGATTCGTTTCGCGTACAGCGTACGGCGAGCATGAATGCACCGCCGGAAAAGATCTTTCCCTATCTCAACGAACTCGAACGCTGGCGCGAATGGTCGCCCTACGAGGCGCGCGATCCCGATATGAAGCGTGCCTATGCAGGCCCGAAGAGCGGCAAGGGCGCGGCCTATGAATGGGATGGCAACAGCAATGTCGGCAAAGGTCGCATGGAGATTACCGACGCGGCCCCGCCCAACAAGGTCGTGATCAAGCTCGATTTCATCAAGCCGTTCGAAGGTCACAACACGGCCGAACTTACCCTGCAACCAAAAGACGGTCAGACGATTGTTACATGGGCGATGTATGGGCCGAGTCCGTTCATGACCAAGCTGATCGGCACGTTCATGGACATGGACGACATGATCGGCCGCGACTTCGTCGCTGGTCTCACAAAGCTGAAGACGATCGTCGAAAAATAGCCGTTAGCGTAACGAGGAGAAGAACCATGAAGAATGGAATGCGGATGCTCGCCGTCGCATTGGCGATGTCCTCGCCGGCAGCTCTTGCCCAGACGCCTCCTGCGACTCCTCCCGCAGCTCCGGTGGCCCTGCCTCCCGGCGTCTTTGCGGCGGAACGCGACATCGCCCTGGCGACGGCCGGCACCTATGCGCTCGACGAGACGCACACGGCGGTCATCGCGCGGGTTTCCCATCTCGGCTACTCGCACAGCATCTTCCGCTTCGATCGTGCGAAGGGAAAGCTCACCTGGGATCCGGCGGCGATCGAGAAGTCGAAGATCGAGGCGTCCGTCGAGACGGCCTCCATCACCACCAACGTGAAGGGCTTTGCCGAGGAGCTGGTCGGCGACAAGTTCCTCAAGTCCAAGGAGTTCCCGCAGGCGACCTTCGTTTCGACGGCCTTCAAGCCGACGGACGAGATGCGCGGCAAGGTCGAAGGCCAGTTCACATTGATGGGCAAGACCAAGCTCGCGACGTTCGATGTCTCGCTGGTCGGCGCCGGCAAGGGGTTCGGCGGCAAGCCACGGATCGGCGTGACCGCGGTTGCCACCATCAATCCGCAGGATTACGGCCTGCCGCCCTTCTTCACCGATCCCATTCAGATCGTGATCGACACCGAATTCGAGAAGGCTGAATGAAACGCGGCTTTTCCAGACCGCGGCTCGAACGTCTGCGCGGCCTGCTGGATGCGGGAGTAGAGCGAGGCGACATGCCGGGCTTTGTCGCCCTCGTCCATCGGCATGGCAGAACGCATGTCGCCGTCGGCGGCAGCTTGGCAGCGAGCGGCAGGGAGAAGATGCGGCGGGATACGATCTTCCGCATCTCCTCGCTCACCAAGCCGGTGCTTGCGGCGGCGGCCATGTCGATGGTCGAGGAGGGAAGCCTCCGGCTCGACGATCCGGTGGACGAACTGTTGCCCGAACTTGCAGATCGCCGCGTCCTGAAATGTGTGTCGAGCCCGCTCGATGAAACCGTACCGGCGGCGCGGTCGATCACATTGCGCGATCTGCTGACGTTCCGTCTCGGCATCGGTGCGGTGATGGACTTCTCGGCACGGCATCCGATCCAGGAAGCGATGGAGCAGGCGGGCGTTGCGCCAGGTCCCTTCATGCCGACCGTCACGCCCGATCGATACATGGCGTGTCTGGGCGAGTTGCCGCTGATCCATCAGCCCGGCGAGCGCTGGCTGTACCACACCGGCTCCGATGTGCTGGGCATCCTGTTGGCGCGCGCCGCGGATCGGTCGCTGGCCGAGGTGCTGCAGGAGCGTCTCTTTCAGCCGCTCGGCATGAAGGATACGGGCTTCCACGTGCCTGCCGAAAAGCTGAAGCGGCTGGCGTGTGCCTACGGCTACGATTCGACTGCCGGGAAGCTTGTCTGCGTCGACGAAAGTAAGGACGGGCGCTGGAGTCAGCCGCCGATTTTCGAAGCCGGCAGCAGCGGGCTCGTCTCGACGGCCGACGACTATCTTTCCTTCTGCCGCATGATGCTCGCGAAAGGGCGGCATGGCGGCAAATGCCTGCTGTCGCGGCCGACCGTCGACCTGATGACGACGGACCAGCTCCTGCCTTCGCAGAAGGAAGGTGCCGAGCTGTTCTTCGGTGACGCCAAGAGCTGGGGACTCGGGCTTGCCGTCACGGTGCGCCGTACCGACCTCTGGGAAACGCCTGGTCGCTTCGGCTGGGACGGCGGTCTCGGAACGTCGGCCTACACCGATCCGCAGGAAGGGCTGATCGGCATTCTGTTGACGCAGCGCATGATGGATTCACCTCAGCCGCCGCGTGCCTACACCGATTTCTGGAGTGGTGCGTATCAGGCAATCGACGACTGACCGAAGGAGGAAGCGATGACGATCCAGCCTTATCTGTTCTTCAATGGCCGTTGCGAGGAAGCCCTCGACTTCTACAAGAAGACGCTCGGCGCCAATATCGACATGGTGATGCGGTTCAGCGAGAATCCCGAACCCGATGCGGCGGGGATGATGCCGAAGGACACCAGCAAGATCATGCACGCCGCCTTCACTATCGGCGATGCCATGGTGATGTGTTCCGACGGCATGCAGCACGACAAACCCAACTTCCAGGGCTTTTCGCTGTCGCTCACCGTCGCCAACGAGGCCGAGGCGGATAAAGCCTTCAACGCCCTGGCCAAGGAAGGTCAGATCCAGATGCCGATCGGCAAGACGTTCTTCTCGCCGCGCTTCGGCTGTGTCGCCGACAAGTTCGGCGTTTCCTGGATGGTGATCGTCGAGCCCAAATAACGAAGGAGGGCGCTAGGCGCCCTTCTCCACATTGGCGCTGCGCAGCGGGACACCGAACTCGCGGCGGCAGACCTCGGCCAGCACCTCGACGCCCTTCTTGATGGTCTCGGGCTCGGGGTTGGCGAAGCAGAGGCGCAGCCGCGAACGGGCATACTCCTTGTTGGTGGACCATTCCTGACCGGGGTTCAGCGACACCCCGGCAGCCAGTGCGGCCTGCGCGAGTTTGGTCGTGTCGACCTGATCGGGCAGCTTGATCCAGAGGTAGATGCCGCCTTCGGGGTCGCCGAATTCGGCGGCCGTGCCGAACTGCTCGGCCAGAGCTTCACGCAAGGTTTGCAGCTTGGCGGCCAGCACCTTGTTGAGCTTGGGCACATGGTCGGCGAAATGCTGCTTGCAGAACTCGGCCAGTACCATCTGCTCCAGCGCGCCCGAGCCGGCATCCTGCTTCAGCCCGAGGATGCGCGCGAGGACCTCCCACTTGGCCACGATGTAGCCGACGCGAAGCGCCGGCGCGATCGACTTGGAGAAGGAGCCGATATGGATCACGCCTTCGCCGTTTGCCATGGCGAAGAGCGACTTCGGCCGCTTGCCGCTCCAGATCAGGTCGGAGTAGCACTCGTCCTCGAAGATCATGACGCCGTAGCGCGCGGCGAGAGCGATCAGATCGGCGCGGCGCTTCTCGCCCATGATGGCGCCGGTCGGATTCTGCACCGTCGGGATGGTGTAGATGTACTTGGGCGTCACGCCCTTCTTCTTCAGCTCGGCCAGCTTCTCTTCCAGCACGTCGAGCCGCAGCCCCTCGTCGTCGAGCGGGATGCCGATCACGTTGGCACCGAGCTTGTTCAGCTTGGTCAGCGCGCCGCCATAGGTCTCCTGCTCGATCAGCACCGTATCGCCCTTGGCGACCAGCAGGCTGTTGATCAGGTCGAGGCCCTGCATGGAACCGGAGGTGATCAGGATCTCGTCCGGCGAGCACTCGATGCCGGCATGCCCCTTGAGCTTGCCCGCCAGGAACTCGCGCAACGGCTTGTAGCCCAACGGGCCGCTGTTCAGGCCGTAGGTGGCGAGGGTGGCGCCTTCGCGCTTCAGCACGGCCGTCGCCGCGTCGATCAGCGCGTCGACCGGCACGTTCTTGGCGTCGTTGTGCCCGCCGATGAAATTGTACTTCGGGAATCCGTTCCACTTGACGGCGGGCGCCGGGGTGCCGGGCGCCAGCAGGGGCGCGAAATCGAACGGAGCAGTCATGGCGTTTCCTTTCGTGGTCGGCCCATTGCTGGGCCAACCGGCGTGTTGCTGCAACAGATTTGGTCGAATCAGGCCGTCGCGCGGAACGAGTGCGGGCTGGCCATGTCCCAGGGCCTGCGCCAGCGCGGATTGCCCGAGCCTGCAATCAACTCGCCCTCGGACAGGGACGGGTAGACGTCGGCGTAGGTCAGCACTTCGCTGGACGAGATCCGCCGCGAGATGTGGATCGGCTTGAATTCCTGCGGGTGGTCGAGCCCGGCCGCCGCCGTCAGCTCGGCCAGTTCGTGCAGGGTGGCGCGATGGAAATTGACCACGCGTTCGATCTTGTCGGGCACGACCAGCGCCTTCTGGCGGCTGGGGTTCTGCGTCGCCACGCCGGTTGGGCAACGGTCGGTGTGGCAGGACTGCGACTGGATGCAGCCGACGGCAAACATGAAGCCGCGCGCCGAGTTGCACCAGTCGGCACCCAGCGCCATGGCGCGCACGATGTCGAAGGCAGTGATGATCTTGCCGGCGGCCCCGATCTTGATGCGGTGGCGCGCCCCGATGCCGATCAGCGCGCTGTTCACGAAGTAGAGGCCCTGACGCATCGGCTTGCCGATATGGTCGATGAATTCCATGGGCGCGGCGCCGGTGCCGCCTTCCTTGCCGTCGACGACGATGAAGTCGGGATAGATTCCGGTTTCCAGCATCGCCTTGCAGATGGCCAGGAACTCCCATTCGTGGCCGATGCAGAGCTTGAAGCCGGCCGGCTTGCCGCCGGACAGCCGGCGCATTTCGGCAATGAAGTGCATCATCTCGATCGGTGTCGAAAAGGCCGAATGCTGCGAGGGCGAGACGCAATCCTCGCCCATCGGCACGCCGCGGGTCAGGGCAATTTCCTGGCTCACCTTGGGGGCGGGCAGAACGCCGCCATGTCCGGGCTTGGCGCCCTGGCTGAGCTTCAGCTCGACCATCTTGATCTGGTCGGCGGCGGCCACCGCGGCGAACCTCTCGGGGCTGAACGTGCCGTCGGGGTTGCGGGCGCCGAAATAGCCGGAGCCGATCTCCCAGATGATGTCGCCGCCATTCTCGCGATGGTAGGGGCTGAAGCCGCCTTCGCCGGTATCGTGCGCGAAGCCGCCGCGCTTGGCGCCACCGTTCAGCGCGCGAATGGCATTGGCACTGAGCGCGCCGAAGCTCATGGCAGAGATGTTGAACACCGATGCCGAGTAGGGCTTGGCGCATTCGCTATCGCCGATCATGATCCGGAAAGGATCCTTGGTGAGCGGCCTCGGTGCGATCGAGTGCGCCATCCACTCATAGCCGACGCTGTAGACGTCGAAGGTCGTGCCGAAGGGACGGACGTCCAGCACCTTCTTGGCGCGTTGATAGACCACGGCGCGCCGGTCGCGGCTGAACGGCATGCCGTCCTGGTCGCCTTCGAAGAGGTACTGCCGCATCTCCGGGCGGATCTCCTCGAAGAGGAAACGTATATGGGCCGCAACCGGATAGTTGCGCAGGATCGAGTGGTTCGTCTGGTTGAGATCGTGGATGCCGACCGCCGTCAGGAAGGCCGCGACGATGAAGCAGATCGCCAGCACCGGATGCGGATCGGCGATCCAGGCGATCCCGAAGACCGGGACTGCAATGATGCACAGCGTAAAAGTGATGAAGCGGGGCGCAAAAGGCGTGAGCAGGCGTGACATCGCGTTCTCCTTGCCCCGCCACCATAGCGCACTCAGGTGCGCTCGAACGATACACTCTTGATGACGGCGAAGACCGGCCGGCCCGGCGCGAGCGCCAGGCGTTCGACGGACTTCTGCGTGAGGCGCGCCATCAACAGGGCGCCGTTGCAGTCGAGCCGCACGTCGGCTTGCGCGCTGGAAATGGGGATCACGGCAGCGACGCGGCCCGCCAGTACGTTCAGGGCGCTGATCTCCTCGGGCGGGCGCAGGCTCAGCATGACGTCGCGCGCGCGGATATACGCCCGTACAGGCGCGCCGGCCGGGGCGCCGAGCCGCGGCACCTGCAATTCGCCGGCGGCGGTGGTCAGCACGGAAAGCTCGAAGGTCTCGTCATGGCGGCTGACCGTAGCGTCCAGGACCGAGCCGCCGTCGCTGGCGTCGGCCAGCGGCAGGGTGTCGAGCACGGGCCCGACGGCCGTCACCCGACCCTCGGCCATGATCACGACCGTCGTGGCCAGCCGCGCGACCTCGGCCACGGAGTGGCTGACATAGAGGATCGGCACGCCGGCTTCGTCGCGCAGCCGCTCGATGTAGGGAAGGATTTCCGATCGGCGCGCCTCGTCGAGCGAGGCCAGCGGTTCGTCCATCAGCACCAGCAGCGGCTTGGCCAGCAGGGCGCGGCCGATGGCGACACGCTGCTTCTCGCCCCCCGAGAGCGAGTCCGGCTGACGGTCGAGCAGATGGCCGATGCCCAGGAGATCGACCACGGTGCCGAGATCGCCCGCCGCGCCACCGCTGCCGCGGGCGAACCAGCGTCCGTAGAGAAGGTTGTGGCGAACGCTGAGATGCGGAAAGAGCCGGCTGTCCTGGAAGACATAGCCGATCCGCCGGCGATGGGGGGGGACGAACACCCGGCGCTCGGTATCGACCAGCACCTGGCCGTCGACGACGACTTTGCCGCGGGCAGGCCGGATGAGGCCGCCCACGATATCGACGATGCTGGTCTTGCCCGAGCCCGAACGGCCGAACAACGCTGTCAGGCCGGGTGCCGCGGTAAAATGCGCCCGGAGCTGGAAGCTGCCGCGCGTATGTTCGACATCGACCTCCAGGCTCATGCGGCTTGCCGCCGTGAGCCGATACGACGCGCCAGCAACTCCGAGCCGAGCAGGGCGACCATCGAGATCGCAATCGACACCAGGGTGAGCCGCATGGCCGCCGCATCGCCGCCCGGCACCTGGGTCAAGGTGTAGATCAGCGAGGGCAGGGTCTGCGTCTCGCCGGGAATGTTCGAAACGAACGTGATGGTCGCGCCGAACTCGCCCATCGATTTCGCGAAACCCAGAATGGCGCCGGCGATGATGCCCGGCAGGCAGAGCGGCAGGGTGACGGTGGCGAACACCCAGAGCGGATTGGCCCCCAGCGTCCCGGCGGCAGCTTCCAGCCGGCGATCGACCGCTTCGATGGAGAGCCGGATCGCGCGCACCATCAACGGAAAGCCCATGATCGCGCAGGCCAGCGCCGCGCCGGTCCAGCGGAAGGAGAAGACGATGCCGAACTCGTCGGCGAGGAAAGATCCGATGAAGCCCCGTCGCCCGAAGGAGAGCAGAAGCAGGTAGCCGGTCACGACCGGCGGCAGGATCAGCGGCAGATGCACCACCGTGTCGAGCACGCTCTTGCCCCAGAACCTGCCACGCGCCAGCAGCCAGGCGATGGCGATGCCAAAGGGCAGACTGGCCAGCGTCGCCGTCGTGGCGATCAACAGGCTGAGCCGCACTGCTGTCCATTCTTCCGCAGTCATATCCTCTTCCGGTCAGGAAGTCGGTATAGTCCGTCGGATATAGCGCTCCGTCCAGAGCCTGTTCGCCGCGGCAATCCCGCGTCGAAGGGCGACCAGCACGATGACCAGCAGCGAAACGGCCAAAACCCTGTGGGCCGGGCGCGGCATCAGATCGAAGTCGAGATTGGCCGCCAGCACGCGAAGCGGGTCGATCTTGTTCACGAGTCCGTACCAGGTAGCCTCGATCACGACGGTGCCGAGAGTTGCCGCGAGAGCGAGCAGGAAAAGGCCGGCGAAACTCGTGCGCAGCTTCACCGGCAGGGCGCGCCACAGAATCAGCCAGAGGAACAGGCCCGCCGCAAAGGCCGCCTCGCCGATCTTGACCTTGGACTGAATGAAGAAATGGACCAGCGCCACCGCAACGGCCGGATAGATCAGCCAGTGCAGGCGCTTCCAGTTGCGCTTCAGCCGGCGCTGCCAGCCGTTGGTCGAGGTCACGGCGAGCGCCACCAGGGCCAGCAGGGCCACGAAGCCGATCGTCAGGTAGAAGCGCTTCGCGATCTCGGTGGCGACGACGATCAGGTTCCATTTCTGGTCGAGCACGTAGATCAGCAGATGCGCCAGCGCATAGAGCGCGGCGGCAACACCGATCCGCCGCCGGATGTGGATCAGCGGCATCCAGTCGAACAGGGCGCGGGCCGGCGTCATGGCCAGCGACACCAGAAGAAGCACGACGGCCCAATCGCCCGTGGCATGCGTGGCGAGCGTGACGGGGCGCGGTTCGAGCGCGCCGGTGTACCAGCGCCAGGCGAGTTCCAGTGCCGGCACGCAGAGTGCGAACAAGGTCGCGAGTCTGAGCCAGAAGATGGTTTGCTGCGTGGACAGTCCCTTGGGCACGGGCCGGACCCTAGGCGATCTCGCGATCAACAGGCGGTCAAAGAAATGTCATCGCTGGTTGCCGAACAGCAGCCGATAGGTGCCGACCGTGGGGGCTGTCTCGACACCGAACGGACGCAGCTTGGTCGTCGTGAACATCAGGCGCGCGGCGGCACTGACGGCCGGAACGTCCGCACCCTCCAGCAGCACCGCCCATTCGGCCTCTTCGGCTCGGGGATGGTCCATGCTCTTGTCGTGCAGCGGTGCGTGCACGACCTCGAGATCGTTCTCGCCGGCGCTGGCCCCCAGCATGCCGGGACGCTGTATCGCCTTGGGAAGGGCAATGGTGTTCAGCCACTCGACCAGGGCCTTGCGCCGTCGTGGATCGGGCACGAAGCGCACGCAGGCGAGCGCACCGCCGACGCCATGCGTCTGGTCGACGAGGATGCGCAGGGTCAGCCGCTGGAAGTGGGTGAACCGGGCCATGACGGCCTGGCTCCACGGTGTCTGGTTGGCCAGCAGCTTCAGATAGTCCGGGGTCGCGAGATCGGCGACGCTGTCGCATTCGTAGGTCGCGAGATATTTCGGCGTTGCGCGCACGGCAACATATCGGCGGGCGCGATGGAAGCCGGGCAGGTTCACGCGCTCGTCGATATGCTCGCGGTTGTACCATTCGTTGAAGTCCCGCTCGTCGCGCGCTGACACCTGCGTCAGCGTAATCAGCATTCCCTTGCCGTAGAGGGGCATAGTTTCATCCCGCGGTGGCCAGCCCCTAGTCTATGCTGCCGGGCTCGCGGGAGGAAACACCATGAAAATAGCCAAGATCGAGGATCTGCACTGCGACGCCGGATGGCGCGACTTCTCGTTCCTCAAGATCACCACGGACGACGGGCTGGTCGGCTGGTCCGAGTACAACGAGGGCTACGGCAGTGCCGGCCTGACGGCGGTGATCCGCCGCATGGCCGAGGGCCTGATCGGTCAGGACCCGCGCCCCATCGAACGCATCATGACGACGATCTACGCCATCACGCGCCAGGCGCCGGGCGGCATGAACCAGCAGGCGATGGCGGCCATCGAGAACGCCCTGCTCGACGTCAAGGCCAAGGCGCTGGGCATCCCGGTCTATGAACTGTTCGGCGGGCCGGTGCGCGACCGCCTGCCGCTCTACTGGTCGCACTGCGGCAGCTACCGCTTCCGCAACGCCGAGGTCATGGGCGTCGAGCCCGTGCGCTCGCTCGACGATCTGGTCAAGCTCGGGAAGCATGTGAAGGAGCGCGGCTTCAAGGCGCTCAAGACCAATATTTTCCGCTTCGATCTCACGCCGGCAAACATGTACCAGCCGGGCTTCGGCCGGAGCCCCGGCGGCCCGGAGCTGAATGCCGACGGTGCCGTCATCGCCGCCATCTGCGACGGGCTCGCGGCCTTCCGCCAGGGGGCGGGCCACGACATGGGTATCCTTCTCGACACCAATTTCAACTTCAAGACCGAGGGCTACATCAAGGTCGCGCGCGCCTGCGAGCCTTTCAATCTCTTTTGGCTGGAGATCGATTCCTACGACCCGGAAGGGCTGCGCCTGATCCGCGACCGCGCGTCGATGCCGATTGCGTCGTGCGAATCGCTGTTCGGCCGGCGCCAGTTCCGGCCCTATTTCGAGAACCGTTCGATCGACGTTTCCATCATCGATGTGCCGTGGAACGGCCTTGCAGAGTCGCTGAAGATCGCGGCCATGGCCGAAGCCTACGAGATCAACTGTGCCCCGCACAATTTCTACGGCCATATGTCGACCCTGATGAGCGCGCATCTCTGCGCCGCGATGCCGAATTTCCGTATCATGGAAATCGATATCGACGACGTGCCCTGGAAGGACGATCTGGTCACTCATCCGCCGGTCATCCAGAATGGCGAACTGATCGTACCGACCCGGCCTGGCTGGGGCGCCGACATCAACGAGGAGGCGGTGAAGGCTCATCCGCCCAAGAACCCGCATCCCTGAGAGGAACGAGATGGTCTACGAATTTCGCTGCTACACGCTGAAGCCCGGCAAGATGCCGGAATATCTCAAGGCCGCCGAGACGATCGGCCGGCCGGCCCGCGGCCAGAACTTCGGCGAGAATCACGGCTACTGGACGGCCGAGTTCGGCGCCCTGAACCAGGTCTGGCATCTCTGGAAATACGAGAGCCTCGACGAGCGTACGCGCCTGCGCGGCGAACTGGCCAAGCACAAGCCGTGGACCGAAGGCTATGTGCCGGCGATCCGGCCGCTGATCGAGCGCCAGGACTTGCGCATCATGAACGCCGTCGTCGACATCAAGCCCAGCGACGGCACGACCGGCAACGTCTACGAGCTGCGCATCTATCGCACGCAGATGGGCGGCGCTCAGGCCTATGGCAAGGACTTCAAGGAGGTCCAGGAGGCACGCGAGAAGTATTCGCCGATCTGGGGCGCCTGGACCGGCGAGGTTCCCGAGCCCAACGAGTGGATCCATCTCTGGCGCTACAAGAACCTGCAGGAGCGCTTCGAGGCGCGGGCGGCGGCGATGAAGGACCCGGCATGGCAGGCCTATCTGGCCAAGGGGCCGGCGAAACTCGCGGCGATGCACTCGACTCTGCTGCTGCCGACGAATTATTCGCCGCTCAAGTAGCATTCGCCCAGCTTACGCGTTGAGGACAGGTTGATGGATTCTTTCGACGACACCGGCCTTGCGTTCATGAAGTTCGGGGTTGGCCAGTCGGTGGCGCGCACCGAGGACCCGATCCTGCTGCGGGGCGAGGGGCGCTACACCGACGACATCAACCTGGCCGGCCAGGCCTATGCGGTCATGGTGCGCAGCCGCATCGCGCACGGTCACCTCAAGGGGATCGACACTGCGGCGGCGCGCGCCCTGCCGGGCGTGCTGGCGATCCTCACCGGCGACGATCTCGACGCGGCGGGCTTCAACCCGTTGAAATGCCCGATGAACATCCCGCAGCGCGACGGCTCGCCGATGAAGACGCCGGTCCGGCCGTCGCTGGCCAAGGACAAGGTGCGCTTCGTCGGCGAGGCCGTGGCCTGTGTCGTGGCTGAGACGGCGCTGCAGGCCAAGGACGCGGCCGAAGCGGTCGAACTCGATATCGACGAACTGCCGGCGGTCACCACGCCTGCCGCGGCCTTGGCCGAAGGCGCACCGCAGATCCACGGCGATGCACCGGGCAACCTTGTGCTCGACTTCCACTACGGCAACGCCGAAGCGGTGGCGAAGGCCTTTGCCGAAGCCGCGCACGTCACGCGGCTGGAGATCGAGTCCAACCGCGTCGTGGTCAATGCCATGGAACCGCGCTCGGCGATCGGGTCGTGGGATGCCGTCAAC
>Ga0209792_1000616_pt1 | contig 23322 bp, 25 predicted proteins | sample EBPBio142005_DNA_FD_185860 | JGI IMG/M metagenome (GOLD analysis project Ga0209792, IMG submission 185860) | Wastewater treatment Type I Accumulibacter community from EBPR Bioreactor in Madison, WI, USA - Reactor 1_6/14/2005_ DNA (SPAdes)... | ecosystem: Engineered > Bioreactor > EBPR >... | reverse complement strand
CGAAGAGGCGGAACCGGGCGCTTTCTCCGCGTTCAAATTCACCTCCGTGCCTTTGAGCGATATCGTGCTCGAAGAAGGGGAGAATGGCTTTCTCGACGGCTCTTTCCGCCAGTTGAAACTGACCTTGGCGCAAATGAAGGACAGATATCCGGCGGCGGAAATTCCCGCAGACATTGCCCGCGAAGGCGAACGCGACCCTCAATACCGTTTTGCGGTTCTTGAAAGCATCCTGCCGGAAGAGGGGGCTTACAATTATACCGCGCTTCTCACGGAACGCGGGCAGCCGACGGAACCGCTGACAGGCCGTTTTGCTACATCGCCCTGCATTGCCTTCCGCTGGATGAAATCGCCGGGTGAATTGTATGGACGATCACCCGTGATGAAGGCTTTGCCTGACATCAAGACAGCGAACAAGGTTGTCGAACTGATTTTAAAGAATGCTTCCATCGCCGTCACCGGTATTTGGCAGGCGGATGATGATGGCGTGCTCAACCCCGCCAACATCGAACTCGTGCCCGGCGCGATCATACCTAAAGCCGTTGGCTCGCAAGGGCTCAAGCCACTCGAAATGCCCGGACGTTTTGATGTGTCGCAGATCGTTCTCGATGACTTGCGCGCCCGTATCCGCCACGCGCTTCTGATCGACAAGCTCGGCCAGATGGACGGGCGAAAGATGACGGCAACGGAAGTGATCGAACGCGCAAGCGAAATGGCGCTGCTGCTGGGTGCAACCTATGGCCGTCTGCAATCGGAACTTCTGACGCCGATGATCCGCCGTGCCTATGCGATTTTAAGACGCCGCGGAGAAATTCCCGATATCGCGCTCGACGGACGCTTTGTCGGCCTCGACTACCGCGCACCCTTGGCACGGGCGCAGGCGCAACGCAATGTGCAGAACATCATCACTTGGCTTACCACCACGCTCGGCATGGGAACGGAGGCGGCAAGCGTCATCGATATTCCTCGCGCCGCACGGTTCCTCGGGGAAGCGCTAGGCGTTCCCAGCGACATCATCAGAAAGGACATATCCGATGCTGTTCTCTAAACCCACGCCCTTCGCCGATCTAGCAAAGGATGTCGAATATACCAGCCACATCGCGCGGCTGGAGCAAAAAGATATTGAACGGTCCTTCGCCCGCCTGTTTCCGACGGAGGAGGGGAAGAAAGTCCTCGCCTATTTGCAGGTGATGACATTCCAGCGTGCGGGCGGTGCCAACACCACCGATGAACAACTGCGGTACATGGAAGGACAGCGCAGCCTGATGGCTTCAATCCTCCGCATGATCGACCGCGGCAAAAGCAATTAGTTTAAAAGGAGAAAAACCATGACAACCACAATGACCATCCCCGACAAATTCAAAGACCCGTCCACGGGCGAACTGAAAGTCGAATCTCTTCTGACATCCTATTCCGAACTGGAAAAGAAACTGTCTAAAACGCCAAGCGTTCCGAAATCGCCTGATGAATATTGCGTCAATTGCGACCACGGCTATTTCGGCGTGGACAAAGATTTGAACCAGAAACTGCACGCCAAGGGGTTCACCAACGAACAGGTGCAGACTGTCTACGACCTCGCGGCCGAAAAAATGGTGCCTCTGGTATTCCAGATCGCTGCCGATTACAACGCCGAACGCGAAATCGAAAAACTGGTGAAAAATTTCGGCGGTGAAGAACAATGGCGCGAAGTCTCCCGCCAGCTTCTGGCTTTCGGGCAAAAGGCGCTTCCTGCCGATGTTCTTGAAACGCTCTCCAGCTCTTATGAAGGCGTTCTCTCCCTCCACCGGATGATGAAAGGCGAGGAGCCAGGCCTGTCCCGTTCGGAACCCGCTGGCAACAAACAGGGCGAACTCGAACTCCAATCCATGATGCGCGACCCCAAATACTGGCGCGATCAGGATCCGTCTTTCGTGGCGAAGGTCACGGAAGGGTTCCAGAAACTATACGGTAGAAAATAAATTCTAATTCCCCGCTGAGGCGGGGAATTTTCTTTTTCTCATATTCTCGGTGAAATGCTGAATATCTGCTTCATCATATCCCAACAAACGGCCAACGAAGTATTCATGAGTATCATCATAGGGAAGTCTGCCTTCTCTGGATTCTTTGTGGATCCACAAATAAGCTTGGGCTCTCCATTCATTTCCGGGAGAAGCAAAACAGACTTGGCGGATTCTTATTTTATCTTTTGGATGTAAATATTCTTCCGAGATGCGAATGATTTCTCCCCTGGACACATAGGGAGCGAATGCTTTTTCAGGGATGATTTCCTCTAAAATGATATCATCTGCGGGCACAGAATCTCCAAAGACGGCCAGATGCTTTTTGCCTGCCAGCATTAATTCCAGCTCTTTGCCCTGATGCGGTCCGATCATAGGAATAGGATAGGGGAAATTTGGGAAGTTGCCCATGCGGCTTCTTCCCAAAATCCCAACTTTTATTTTTTCAAAAGAATCTCTTGCAATACCCCAAAGTTAGGCGCATACCACCGCGCATTAAAAACTAACCAAGGTGTGTATGACTATGTATCTGAACAAAAGCGGCTATGCCGAAGTCTTCGATATTCCCTATTCCGTTATGAAAGGCGAAGAGCTGAAAGCCGCCGCCATTCAATTGAGACTTGAACATCTGAAAGCGCTGTCCCTGCCGTTCGCAAACAGTCCTGTTCTTAATTGCTCGATCGCAACCGGCGGAAGCTGGGAGGAACATCATCCTCCTATTTGCCCGGAAGAGCTGAAAGCGCAGATGGACGATCTTGAGGCTTACAAGGCGGCAGAGCGTTACAAAATTATGCAGCCCAAAAAAATACAGGGCGAAGTGATCGCCCTGAAATTCTAGAATACTGATTGTCCTTTAAGCGAACTGGCTTTCGGCGAATTCGCGGGTCACGTAATCGTCGACGACCTGTTTGAATTTTTTCGTAATGTCGCGTGTCAGCGGCTCGAACTGGATCGCGAGGCGGTCGCGGGTCTTACGGACGACGCGGCCACGATGGGGGATATCGACGATTTTGCCCGTCAGGCGGAATTTCATGGTGATTTCAACGGGTGCGCCCTGCGTAAACATACGTTCATCGGCCTGTACGAGCATGCCGCCATCGCTCCAGTTATGGACCGGATAGGCTTTGCCATTAATGACGGAGATGCAATTGTCGGCCGCGCGTCTGGGGGATTTGCGGCGGGTATCGTCTTCACCGGGGTCGTTGCTGGCGTCTGTAAACATCAATCCCATTTCTGACCTGCCCTGTTACGTTAACGTCTTCTTATAATATTAGCTTAGCGCATCGGTTTGTAAATTGCCAACTTTCAAAAAGTTTCTGCTAATAAGCAAGAATATTCCTTGACAATTTAGGAAATAAATCCTAAATTGTTATTTATCAACGCCCCAATTGCGCCTTTTACAAGAGCGATGGGGCGTTAACTATTTTCAGGACAACGATAATTTTTTATCGCCCGCTTTCCGGTTTCAGCCTTCGGGCCCCTTATTCACAGGACAACCCCTGTCACCGGCCATTTCCCTTCAACATTTACGAAAGGTACTATCATGGCCACAACCATCGATCAGGCTTTCACCAAGCAATTCGAACGCGAGGTGCATGAAGCCTACCAGCGCCAGGGGTCCAAACTCCGGAACTCCGTGCGCAACTCCAACAACGTCAAAGGCGCCTCCACGGTCTTCCAGAAAGTGGGCAAGGGCACGGCCTCGACGAAATCCACACACGGCATGGTGCCGGTGATGAACCTCGCCCATACGAACGTCGAATGTACGTTGCAGGACTTCTATGCAGGCGACTGGGTAGACCGTCTGGACGAGCTGAAAACGAACATTCCGGAGCGTCAGGTCATCGCAAATGCAGGCGCGAACGCGCTGGGCCGCAAGACGGATGAACTTATCATCTCTGCCCTGACAACGGCCTCTATCCATGTCATCGGCGACGGCAATGTCGGCCTGACGAAGGCAAAGGTTATGACCGCGTTCGAAACATTCGGCATCAACGATATTCCGGACGATGGCCAGCGCTACGCCGTCATCGGCTGGAAGCAGTGGAGTGAATTGCTGGCGATCGAAGAATTTGTCAGCGCCGATTATGTCGGCCCGAACAATCTCCCCTACAGCAGCACGATGACCCAGGCCAAGCAATGGCTCGGCACGATCTGGATACCGCATTCGGGCCTTCCTATCGACGGAAACGATATCCGCAAATGCTTCTTCTATCACAAGACGGCGATTGGCCACGCTTCGGGATCGGACGTTCAATCCGATATCACATGGCACGGCGACCGCGCGGCGCATTTCGTCAACAACATGATGTCTCAGGGTTCCGCCCTGATTGATGGCAGCGGCGTCGTTGTCATCAATTGCGATGAAACGCCTGACGCGTAAGAAAGGAAAATGAACAATGGCTTTGATCCTTCATGACCTCAGCGTCCTTGCCTACGCCAACAACTTTACGCTCTGGCACTACAAAACGTTCGACAGTGCCGTCACGGGCAGCGGGTATTTCAACAATGCCGCCACCATGATGCACACGGGCGACCTGATTATCGCGAACCTTGATACCGACGGAACGCCGTCCACGAAATTCTACATCGTGACGGGTATATCCAGCGGCGTTGTCACCGTGGCGGTCTATTCATAGACCCCTCCCTATGCCACGGATGAGTTGGCTTTGAGCAAGCATTTGCTCGCCTGCAAGCCCGCATTTTCCGTCGGCGGTTTCCGCGACGGCCGTTCCCCGCCACCCAAAAAGGGCGGGGGACGGTCTCTTATTGTACATGTGTTTTTAGAATCGCAACTGCGGCCAAAAAACGGCAAATCATAAATTATCATTTGTTATCAATATGATGTAAGATTCCATTTGCCTTTTTCTCGCCCGTTTTGCTATTAAGGTTTCATTAACAAACAGCAAAAATTTGAGAAATCAGAGCTCCAACCGTGCCTTTGAATAATGTACAAAACAACGCAAACGACTTTGGCTACCGCCTGCTGACGCCCAATGGCGAAATCATCTCCCTGAAACATGCTGACCTGAACAAATATCGCGCCGATGACAGCGACGAGCTTGTGATGAATACGCTCCATGGCCAGACAAAGGCCCTCGCTCACCTCGATATTCCTGTCGTCATGGCCGGAAAGGGCGGTTCGCTCATTATCGCGAGCAATGCCGCCACGGCCGAAAAAGCCTCGGCCCAGGCCTTCCCTGTTTCCGAATATGACCGCACGCCGCGCCAGGTTACACGCTCTGCAGAAAGAGCCGAAGGCCTGAGAGCAGACCTTATGAACAATTTCGATTTCGCTGCCTCCGGCCAGTTCATGCCGTTGCCGCTGAAATCCGACTTCAGGGCGGCTGTCCGTCCGGACAACATTGTCCGTCCGGTCTTCACCGTCGGCGAAGACATGCGCCTCGCGGCATAAAGAATTGCTAGACTAAAATTCCAAAGCGGCCTTCGGGCCGCTTTTTTTATTCCCAAAATTTTACCAAGGAGAAATCTCATGGCTTTGAACGATGTGGGGCTGTGCAGCCGCGCGCTCATCCGGCTGGGCGCTGCGCCCATAACCTCTTTTGCCGACGGTACCGCGGAATCAGAAATCGCAGGCGCTTTGTATGGCCCGACGCGTGACGCGCTGCTTTCGGCTTATAGCTGGAGCTTCGCCTACGGTCAGGTCAATCTGACGCCGCTGGTCGATGCGCCGACGGCCGACTACCAGAAGGCCTTTCAATTGCCGAATGATTATCTGCGCGCCGTTTCCGCGGGGCAGGGCGGCCGCGGGCGTGGATTGCATTACCGCATTGCGCGGGGCCTTTTGCACGCCAACGCGAGCGAGGTGATGCTCTCCTATATTTTCCGGCCTGAGGAAGAGGAGTTTCCGCCCTTTTTCGATATGGCCCTGATCGCCCGCCTTGCGGCTGAATTCTGCATCCCCGTCACGGAAAATACATCGCGGGCTGAATCCCTCTACAAAATCGCAGATGTCGAATTTTCCCGCGCGCGGCAGATTGACGCGCAGCAGGATTCGCCAAACCGTCTCGAAAACTTTTCCCTGACCGATGTGAGAGGTTAATCATGACCCGTATCAGGCAAGTCAAAACCAATTTTACAGCCGGCGAGGTCAGCCGTGATCTTCTGGGGCGCGGCGATCTTCGCGCCTACGAGAATGGCGCACTGGAACTGCGCAACCTTTTCATCTTTCCGACGGGCGGTATCACGCGCCGCGCCGGGCTTGGCTATGTCGATGCGGCGGCGGGCGAGGGCAGGTTGATCTCCTTTGAATTCAACACCGAACAAACCTATCTGATGGTCGTTACGAACAACCAGATCGATATTTATGCGGGGGGAATTAAAATACAAACCCTTTCCGCGCCATGGACCTTGGCGAAAATTCCGCAAATGACATGGACACAAAGCGCGGACACGCTTCTCATGGTGCATCCCGACGTCAGGCCCAAAAAACTTCTGCGCAATTCTCTGGGCTCCTTCGTCCTCGAAGACTGGAATTTCTTCATCGACGGCAACGTTATGCAACAACCTTATTACAAGTTCGCGGACAGTGCCGTAACACTAACGCCGAGCGCCACAACAGGCACGATCACGCTCACGGCCTCCGCCAGTGTTTTTGAAAGCGGGCATGCGGGCACACGTCTTCGCATCGGCGGAAAAGAAGTGTCGGTCACGCTGGTCAACTCCCCAACTGTTGTCACGGCAACCGTTATTCAGACACTTGCGGCGACAACGGCCACGATCGACTGGGCGGAGCAGGCTTTCTCGGATGTGCGCGGTTATCCGGCAACGGTTGCCTTTCATCAGGACAGGCTGGTCATCGGGGGATCGCGCGACATGCCGAACCGCCTGTGGTTTTCCAAGAGCGGCGATCTGTTCAATTTCGATCTTGGCACGGGGCTGGACGATGAATCGATTGAATTCGCAATCCTCTCCGATCAGGTCAACGCCATACGCGGAATTTTCTCCGGTCGCCATCTTCAGGTTTTTACCAGCGGCGCGGAATGGATGGTGACGGGCGATCCGCTGACGCCGCAAACGGTCCAGCTCAACCGCCAGACACGGGTGGGTTCACGCACGGACAGATATATTCCGCCCGTGACGGTCGACGGCGCCACCATGTTCGTTGCCCGCAACGGCAGCGAAATTTGTGAATTCCTTTATACGGATGTCGAGCAGGCGTATCAGGCGACCGATCTTGCGCTCGTATCCCGCCATGTTCTCGGCCGGCCCGTCGATCAGGATTTCGATGCGCTGCGCCGTCTTTTGTTTATTGTCCGCGATGACGGAAAATTCGCCACGCTTACCATTTACCGCGCCGAACAGGTCGCGGCCTGGACGCTTCATGAAACGCAGGGGATTGTAAAATCCGTCTCGGTTGTGGGGGACGAGGTCTATCTGATGGTCGCGCGCGACGGAAGCCATTTTATCGAAGTCTTCGATGATGCGCTTAATCTCGACTCTGCCCTGAAAGGAGAGGCAGGGAGCCCTTCCACAGAATGGTCTGGTCTTGACCATCTGGAAGGGATGAGCGTTTCTGTCGTCGCCGATGGCATGGTGCTCGATCCCCACACGGTCACAGGTGGGCAGGTAACTTTGGAAGAACCCGCCACAACCGTTGAAATCGGCTTGCCCTACACCCACATTGTCGAACCTCTGCCCCCATCCGCGATTGGGGAAGGCGCGATGATCCGCAAAGTGCGTTTGATCGAAGGCGTTTTCCGCGTGCAGGACACAAAGGCTTTGAAACTCGATGTCGGGCGCGGCCTCCGCGATGTCTCCTTGCGCCAGATGGGAGAGGCGGAAATTCTTGACGAGCCGCCGCCGTCGGTGAGCGGGGACATCCACGTCCGCGCCCTCGGCTGGCAAAGGGAATTGTCTGAACCGCTCTGGCGCATCGAGCAATCGGCCGCGCTTCCCTTCACACTGCTTTCGGTCATGACCGAAGTCAAACTCAACGATTAATTTTTAAGGAGATTATTATGGGTGGATTAACCTCGCTCGCGGCGTCCGCGATGCAGGCGCTTTCGGCCGCCAATGCGCTGATTGGCGTCGTCGACCGTCACCAGAATTCCGGCCAAAGGGACTATGATTTCGCGAAGGCGCAATCTGATCTGTCCCTACAAAATGCCCGCGAACAGGCGGCCTTGCAAAAAGAGCAATTACGGCTATCTGCAGAACAAAGCGAAACGAACCGGCGTGCGGCTTTGCGCCGTGCCATGGCACGGCAACGCGCTCAATTCGGGGCGAGCGGTATCGGCTCCGGCACAGGGTCTGCGCAGGCTGTCCTTCTCGGCATGTTCGACGAAAGCGAAGAGGAATTGCAGAAACGTCAGGCGCTCGATTCCCTCAAAACCGCCGCAATCAATCAGGGCGTAAGCCAACAGCAACGCATCAATACATTGCAATTAACCCAGATGAAGGAACGGGACCGTCTGAAAAACATCGGCTCGACCCTGCAATCCGCACACGATCTGGGCAGCATCATATTCTAGGGGATTTTCATGAGCGATCATATCAAGATGCCGGAAATCGCGCCGATCGTGCGATATGCGGCCAACGGCCTTAAAACCGTTTTCGAATATCCTTTTCCGGTTTTCGCGAGCGAGGATTTGAAAGTTTATTTCGATGGTGCCCCCCAATATGCCGGTTTCGATGTTGCGGATGCGGGGAGCACATCCGGTGGCACCGTGACGTTCGACCTTCCGCCCGCCGATGGAATTGTCGTGACCCTTGAACGCCGTCTCCCGCTCGAACGGATGACTGATTTTCTGGAAGGCGGCGATTTTTCGGCGCAGGCGATCAACAACGAACTCGATTATCTGACTGCGAGCCTGCAACAGGTGGATAGGCGCTTGTCGCCCATGCTTCGCTACTCCGACCATGAAAATCCTGCAGGAACCGTTCTGCCATCACGGGAACAACGTGCCAATAGGGCGCTGGGTTTCGACGGTGACGGCAATCCGGTCGCCGTGTCTCTGGAAGGATCGATGGCACCACCGGACTTCACGGCCTATGGCACCGGCGCGGTGACGCGTCCGTCCTCCGACAAATTCTCGGAAGTGGTCTCGGTGAAAGATTTCGGCGCTTACGGGAACGGTCTTCATGACGATACTCTGGCGATCCAGAAGGCGCTCGAGGCTCATGACACGGTCTTCATGCCACCGGGAACGTATCTAATCTCCGGTACCATCACGCTCGGCGAACGGCAAAGGCTATTTGGCGCGGGGCAGGTGTCGGTTCTGCAATGTCAGGACAATTCTTTCAACGGGATCGAAATCGTGGCGGACTTTGCCACGCTGTCCGACCTGCGCATCAATGGCGGTGCTATCGGTCTGAAGCTGTTCGGCCGTGATCGCCCTTGTGTGCAATGTGCTATTACGGATGTCACGATTTTCGCTGCCGATATCGGCGTCCAGCTGGACGGTCACAACGATACAAACCTGCCATGTTACTGGAACAATTTCGACCGCGTTCTTGTGGAAGAGCCGGCCATTCACGGTATACATCTGACGCGCACTGGTGCGGGGGACACGCCGAACGCCAATAAATTCCATGCCTGCCGCGTCTACAGCCACGGCGCGGATATCTCCGGCCACGGCATCTATGTTGAACACGGCGCCTTTAACAACGCTTTTATCGATTGCGAGGCAAATGTGAAAGGCACGGCGCAGGGATGTATCACGATGGGGCCGGGGTCTTACAAAACCCTCCTCATCAACCCCTATACCGAAAGTTTCAACACGGTTCCGAACATAAAGCTGGAAAGCGGGTCGGACGAAACATCCATCTTCAATCTTCTCTCCATGTCCGATGGTTCCGCCATCAGGGATTTATCGGGCGGAAAATACACGGCCTACAATGCGGGATTCCCGAACAAGAACAGGCTGCAACGGACGACGGCGGTGGACATCAACGCCACGCTGCAACGCTATGACACGGAATATATCGATGCAAGCGGAACGGTAGCTCTCGATATTTCCCATTCCGTCCATCTGGTGTCCAGCTTCGGCGGCGCGCTGATAGTGCAACTCCCGAATGCCGCGAACGCTGTCGGCGTCATGATGGTGGTCAAGAAAACAGACCCGTCCCCGAACGTCATTACGATCACGGAAATAGGAGGCAACGGCCCCGATGGGCGCAGCTACTATCTCGGCGCGGAAGGCGACTTTATGCAGGCCGTCTCCAACGGTGCGGAATGGTTTGTTATTTCCTCCAACCGGGCACCGGGCAACACACGCTATCATGACGGATCGGGTGTCTATGACATCGACATGGCAGTAGACGTTTATCTTCTATCGTCCTTTGGCGGCGCTATGACCGCGCGTCTGCCACCGGCCAACGCGGCGATTGCGGTGGGGCGCACCGTTACCATCAAGAAAACCGATGTTTCCGGCAACGTCATCACCGTGACGGAATACGGGGGCAGCGGCCCGGATGGTTATGGCCAGCCATTGAATGCGCAATACAACGCCATCACCGTCGTCTCCGACGGCGCACGCTGGTACATCATTTCAAAATTCTGAGGATCATTATGGACGATAGATTAGAACTGCTAACACGCGAACAGGTCATGGAGTTCCTTCCGGCCGCCCTGAAACGCGCTTGCACCGAATATCACGCCTTTATGGACGGCCTGCCTGACTCCGGAGACTCCAAAAAGTTCTCTGACAAACAAGCTGCCGGAAAGGCGGCCATCGCCCATATCCAGCTTCTTGCGAAGCTTTCGCAATGGGCCGGAATTACCAAAAAATCCAATGAAATCGACGATTTTGCGGATTTTATGAAGGTCGCCAAGACGGAAGCAGAGGCTTTTGAAGTGCCCCGACAAGACTTGGCATAGGCCATATCTATTTTAAATAACATCTTATATTAGAGGACGCATGACAACACATCGTTGCAATGATGGTGATTTCAGCGTATTTTTAGCCCTATGGAACGTAACGCAAAATTACAGAACGCCTACAATCCACTTCCGCCTCGCGACCTGGCTGCAGAGGTACTGGGAGCGTGGAGAAACGCGATTGCTGCTTCAGGCCTTCAGGGCAAGCGGGAAATCGACACTCGCCGCATTGTTCGTGGCATGGCTGATATGGCGGGATCCGGATTTGCGGGTCCTGGTATTATCAGCGGAAGCCAGTTTGTCCCAGAAAATGGTCCGGAACATCCGAAAGATCATCGAGAGACATCCTTTAACGACAAGGCTTCGTCCAAGTAACCCCGACCAGTGGGCCTCTGACAGATTTACCGTCAATCGTAACCGCATCTCGCGCGACCCATCCGTGCTCGCGAAAGGGCTCTTCGCAAACCTGACCGGTGCGCGGGCAGATGTGATCATATGCGACGATGTCGAGGTTCCGAACACTTGCGATACGGCGGAAAAAAGGGAAAAGCTGCGCGACCGCCTCTCCGAAAACCAGTTTATCCTGACGCCGGGCGGCACGCAGATTTATATCGGGACACCCCACACTTACTACACGCTCTATGCCGACAAGCCGCGCCGCGAAATCGGCGAGGAAGAAATCTTTCTTAAAAACTACAAGCGCTTGTCTATTCCTCTCACCGATGCAGATGGCAACAGCGCGTGGCCGGAACGCTACGGGCCGGAAGAAATCGAAACCCTGCGTCGCAACAGCGGACCGGCAAAATTCGCCTCACAGATGTTGCTGACGCCGGTCAACATATTGGACAGCCGCCTCGATATAACTCTTCTTCGCCGATACGAAGAAGATGTGCTCTATCAGGAAATTCAAAAGAAGGCTGTCCTTTCTATCACACGGCATAAACTTGTCTCGGCCTCCGCTTGGTGGGACCCGGCCTTCGGCAAAAGCTCCGGTGATGCCAGCGTACTGGCCGTCGCCTATACCGATGAAGACGGTGACCAGTGGCTCCACCGCGTGGAGTATATCCGCGTCAGTGCGGGGCCGGATGAAGACGAGGCGAGCCTGCAATGCCGGATAGTGGCAAAGATCGCGAAAGACCTCTATCTGCCATCCATCGCCGTTGAAACCAACGGTCTTGGAAAGTTTCTGCCGGCCATTCTGCGCCGCGAGCTGGCGACACAGAAAATACCTTGTTCGGTTTTGGAAAAGCATAGCACGCAGTCCAAGGAAACACGCATTCTGGAATCGTTCGATGCGGTGATGGCCGCACGGTCTCTCCATGTGCATGAAAGTATATACAAAACGCCCTTCATCACGGAAATGCAGGAATGGCGTCCATCGCTCAAAGGCGGTCATGATGACGGCCACGATGCGGCTGCGGGGGCGCTCTCGCTCGAACCCATGCGCCTGCGCCGTTATTACACAGGCGCGGGAAAAATTTGGTCGGGATCGGGCGGTGGCCACGCCGCGCAAACGGATTTCGACATACACACATAAAGGAACATGATGAACACGATTATCGATAGCGGCCTGGTCTGGTGGATCACGGCCGTAGACCTGCCCGTGATGTCGGGGCTCTTCTGGCTCACGCTGAAAGTCCGGCACGATGCGGAAAAAAACATGGACGCGCTCTATGAAACGCTGGACGTCCGCTGCACACAACTGCGCGAGGGACTATCGGCCTTTAAACTTGAAGTCGCGAAATCCTACGCTTCGGTGACGGACATGAAGGACCTTGAATCGCGCATCGTCTCGCACCTACTGCGCATCGAATCCAAACTTGACCAGACCGCCCTGAAAACCGAAGCGCTGAAGGCGCTCAGACCGGAGTAAGAACCATGAAAAAATTTATCAAATCCCTCACCGGAAAAGGGGAGGGACAACCAAAAAACGCGGCCGAATTCTACAATGAAATGGCAACCGACGTTCTCGCCCGTACCTTGTGGGGCGAGGGGCGCAGCGAAGGTTCGCGGGGAATGGAAGCCATCGCCAGCGTTGTCCTGAACCGCGTCGCGGTGGCACAGGAACGCGGCGGCTACTGGTGGGGCGGGGACATTATTTCTGTCTGCCAGAAACCATATCAGTTTTCCTGTTGGAACCGCTCAGATCCCAACTACAAAAAACTTCAGGCGGTGACTGACAAGGACATCCATTTCGCAACCGCCCTGCGCATCGCACGCCGCGCCGTCGCCGGAACGCTCGCCGACACTACCTATGGCGCGACCCATTACCACACCAAAGCCGTTGCGCCCTTCTGGGCGGAAGGGGCTGACCCCGTCGCCGTCATCGGCGCCCATATTTTCTACAGATTGATAGAGGTATAAACATGCTTGCATCTATAATCGCCAAACTCGGCATCCCGCTCCTTGTCAGCGTCATCGCGGGCGCGCTTGGCCGCGTCGACAATCCCGTGGCGAAAAACACGGCGGACGCGCTCAACAATTTTGAAACCGCCATGGCGGGCGGCGTCATCTCCGCCGAACAGATGGCCGAGGCAAACCGCCATGCCGAAGAAATGGCCAAACTAAAGTCAAAAGAATATGAAACCGCGCTCAGCGAGATCAACGAAAGCATCCGCGCCGAGACGGGATCGAGCGATGCCTATGTCCGCCGCATGCGCCCGACCTTCGGCTATTTGATGGCCATCACCTGGGCGGCGCAGATGATGGCGCTCGCCTATGTGGTCATCTTCGAAACGGACAAGGCGCCCGCGGTACTTGACGGGATGGAGGCGCTTTCCACCATCTGGGCTGTCGGCCTGTCCGTCCTTGGGATCTACGTTTATAAGCGCAGTGAAGAAAAAAGAACACCCGCGCCTGTCTCAAAGCCTGTCGAAAAGACGACCAACATCACGGTCACGAAATCAACCCAGCCGAAACTGAACGATTAATCCAGATGGTGCGCGCGCCTGTATTCCCGCCACAGGGAGTACAGGCCCGCCCCGATGACCAGCGCCAGCCCAATCCATGTGTTCGCTGTCGGAAGCGCCTGAAAGAAAAACCATCCGAACAAAACGCCCCAGATAATCTGCGTATATTGAAACGGTGCCACAACCACGGCTTCCGGTGCCTTCGCAAATCCCATCGATGTGCCAAGAATGCCTAGAATAACAATAGGCCCGTGTATCAGGAAGTAGGGCATATACTCGACCGCATAAGGTTTAAACACGCCTGTCGCCACCATCATGCTTAGGTTAAAACCCGCAATGGCCGCAAAGGCATAGACACCATAGAGCGGGACAGGCCCTTTCGCGCCAATCTTCCTGAGCGCGATGATATTGCATGCGGCGCAAAACGCGCCGATCAGGGCGCAAACGATTCCCTCGCCAATATGCTCAAACTGCGGACCTGCCAGAACGACAATCCCTAAAAATCCCACCACAGCAGCCATCCAGCGCCGCCAGCCAATCGTTTCCTTCAACAAAGCGACCGCCAGTATCATCACCAGAAACGGCACGATGAAAATAATCCCGTAAAAATCCGCAAGCGGCAGGGTTTGCAGCGAACGCACCATAAAATATGCCGTTCCCAGAACCATAAGGGCGCGAATTAAATGAAGTTTCAAATTCGCCGGAAAAAACGCTCTTTTGCCATATCCGATGAAAAGCCAAAGACTTGTAATAATAAGGCCGATAGAGCTGCTCGTTCCCAGAACCTGATAGATCGAATAGCTTTCCTGCAGCTTTTTCGAGCACAAATCCGCAACGCTGAACGCAAAATAACCGAACACGACAAGCGCGATCGATTCAAGCAGGGCAACCTTACGGGAAATGATTTTATCGGACATTTTATCCATTATTTCTAAACAGATAAGGAATATGACGATATACTGAAACCATGACAAGCGATAAACCCCAGTTTATGGCCCGCCTTTTTGATCGCCTGAATCCGCGCCGCATCGTCGATGCCGGGCTGGAATTCCTTCGGCTCGAGGCTGCGGGCGGGGTAATCCTTATATTCGTATCCGTGCTGGCCTTACTGGTGGCCAACAGTTCGTGGTTTCCAAGCTACGATTATCTTTTAAACCACCTCGATCTGCGCATCGGTTTTTCGGATGGAAATGACAAGAATTTTTACGTCGAAAAAAGCGTTCTTCACTGGATCAATGACGGGTTGATGGTGCTCTTCTTCATGCTGATCGCACTGGAAATCAAGCGCGAAATGATGGTCGGTGCGCTCAATACGCGTCAGAAGGCGCTGCTTCCTGTCCTGACCGGAATAGGTGGCATGATTGTGCCCGCGCTGCTGTATTGGGGGATTAATAAGAATTCGCCCGAAACCCTCGTGGGCTGGGCGATTCCTTGCGCGACGGATATCGCCTTCGCTCTGGCCATTATCGCCCTCCTTGGAAATCGCGTTCCCGGGTCGATCAAGGTTTTGCTTCTCGCCGCCGCGATTATTGACGATCTTTGCTCCATCATCGTGATTGCACTGTTCTACTCGGACGGCCTTCATATGAATGCTCTTTTATTTGCGATGCTGCCGATCACAGCGCTTTACCTGCTCAACAGTTTTGGTGTCTGGCGCATCGCGCCCTACATACTTTTCGGCACTATGCTTTGGCTGGCTGTTCTTCAGTCAGGCGTGCATGCAACTCTGGCCGGGGTTATAACGGGCTTTTTTATTCCTCTGCGCGTCGATGACGAACGCCGTTCGCCCAGCCAGCGGCTGGAGGGGGATTTGCACCCTTGGGTCGTCTATCTCATTCTTCCGATTTTCGGTTTTGCGAATGCGGGCGTCCCTTTTGCGGGGCTGACTGTTGAGTCCCTCCTGGAACCGGTTACGCTTGGCATTATTGTCGGCCTGATCGCGGGCAAGCAGCTTGGCATTTTCGGCACAGTCTTCCTGTGCGTGAAATCCGGCCTCTGCCCCAAGCCCGAAGGGGCGACCTGGATCCAGATCTACGGCATGTCCATCCTCTGCGGAATTGGCTTTACCATGTCGCTCTTCATCGGCGGGCTGGCTTTCTCCAGCGTGGAAATGCAGGCGGAGGTGCGTCTTGGCGTTCTGGTGGGGTCTTTTATTTCGGCGGGGCTGGCCTATATGCTTCTCAGAGCAACAAGCAACAACAAGGCCGCTTAAATGAGACAATTCTTACTTATGCTTCCCGTCCTTCTGGCGGGATACGCCGCCCATGCAGAGGAGCCGAAAACCATGTCCGCATCCAAAACCTATCAAAAAACCGACGAAGCAGTGAGCAAGCTGACGGACATGCAAAAGTATGTGACCCAGCATGAAGGCACGGAGCGCCCGTTCGAAAACGAATATTGGGATCATAAGGAAGAGGGCATCTATGTCGATGTCGTCTCCGGCGAACCGCTCTTTTCCTCGACGGACAAATACGATTCCGGCACCGGCTGGCCGTCCTTTACCAAGCCGATTTCCGACCACAATATAAAAACCAAAACAGACAAAAAGCTGATTATGGAGCGCACAGAGGTACGATCGTCTTCAGGCGACTCACATCTTGGCCATGTCTTCCCCGATGGACCGAAGGAACATGGCGGCAGCCGTTATTGTATCAATTCTGCCGCCCTGAAATTCGTGCCCAAGGCCGAACTGGAGAAGCAGGGCTACGGTGAATATCTCGCGCTGTTCAACCAGTCCAAGCCGGTAAAGTAACCGCCTTATTTCTTTTTTAACCAATATGCGGCTTAATGGGCGGGTCTTAAACCTGCATTCCCGGGAGATCAACCGTGAGCATTTTGCCGTATAAAATCCAAGGTTCCATCGTCGACATGACAGGGGACGGCGTCTGGCCGCACATGGCCGCCGAAATCCGCGACCAGCTAATCGCCCATTACTTTCAAGTGGACTGGAAAGTACATGACATCTCCCTTCAATCGCGCGACAAAACGAATGACGGCTCTCTCGAGGCCGCCATCGCCGACCTGAAAACACACAAATCCTCGGTCAAAGGCCCGACGATTACGCCGACGAAAGAAGAGACCGCGAAATTCGGCCTCTCCAAACAATGGGATTCGCCGAACGGCATCATCCGCCGCGCCATCAACGGCGCCGCGATCCTCCGCAACACAATTGAAATCAACGGCATCGATAAATTCGCCCCGCTGATGCGCGATGTGACGATCGTCCGTCAGGCTGTCGGCGGTATTTACGGCGCGCCGAACGTTGCCATCCCGGGCAGCGGAAAACTGAAACTTGTCTTCCAGAGTGATGACGGCTCCGAAACAATCCTCGTCGAAAACCGCAAGGTAGATACGGGCGTCGCGCTTCTGACGACCGAAACCGACAAATCCATCAACGATTACGCCCACGCCGTATTCCAGCAAGCGCTGAGCATGCACAAATCCGTCGTCTTTGCGGGGAAGGATACAATCAACCCCACCTATGACGGGCGCTTCATCGATATCTTCAACAAGGTGTTCAAGGAAAGCTACTCCGACAAATTCCGTTTCGCTGGAATTACCTTCAACGACAAGGTGCAATTGATCGACGCTGTCGTTTCCAAAATTCCGCAAGGAAAAATGAACAACATGATCATCGCGCTGAAAAACTATGACGGCGACGTTGTCTCTGATCAGGTTGCGGGCGAACACAAATCGCTCGGCCTTATGGATTCCACGCTGGTCTCCGCCGACGGCACATTGCTGGCCGATCCGCCGCACGGCACGGCGCCGGATCTGGAATCCGCATGGCATGAAAAGAAAATCCTGCTGGCAAACCCCGCCGCCTACATCTTCGCCTATGCCGAAGCCATTCGTCACAAGGCGGAGTTGAACGGTCAGGCTGAAGGCGTCGATATGGCCAAGAAACTGAAACGCGCTGTCGTCCTGACGATCGAAGAGGGGCTGCAATCCGGCGCTCTGACCGGTGATCTTGCCCGCGACCGTACGAAGGCGATCACAGGTCAGCAATTCATCGCCAACGTCGCGCGCGTTTACAAAGGCATGCTGACAACACAAACCGGCATCATGAAATCCGCCGTTTAAAACTGTCTTAAGAAATCCGGTTTATAACCGTAGAGAAGAAAGGCCGCCGAGGTGTATAAGGCGGTCTTTTTTATTGCGCGGCTTTCAGCGTGTTCTGAAGGAGGCAGGCAATCGTCATAGGGCCGACGCCGCCCGGAACAGGCGTAATCGCTCCTGCAACCTTGACCGCCTCATCAAAATCCACATCACCCGCAAGTTTGCCCGTATCGAGGCGGTTGATCCCGACATCGATCACGATGGCTCCGGGCTTTATCCAGTCGCCTTTCACCATCTTCGCGCGGCCAACGGCGGCGACGAGAATGTCCGCCTGTCTGCACATCGCGGGCAGATCTTTGGTTTTCGAATGTGCGGTCGTCACGGTGCAATTCGCGGCGAGCAGCAATTGCGCCATCGGTTTCCCGAAGAGGAGGGAGCGGCCGATCACGACTGCGTGCAATCCCGTAAGGTCCTTTTTCACAGATTGAATAAGTTGAAGAGATCCTTGCGGCGTGCAGGGCACCATGCCGCTTTCATCGCCCGCGACCAGCTTTCCGGCATTCACGAAGGTCAGCCCATCCACATCCTTGTGCGGGGCGATGGACTGGATCAACGGGTCGGAATCCAGATGCGCGGGCAGGGGCAGTTGCAAAAGAATGCCATGCACCGAAGGGTTCATATTCAGGTTCTTGATCGCGTGGCGCACTTCCGCCTGTGTCGATGTCGCGGGCATGCGGTGCTCATAACTGGCAATGCCCACTTCCTCGCATGCTTTCACCTTGTTCCCGACATAGACATGGGATGCCGGATCGTCGCCGACGAGGATGACGGCAAGGCCGGGGTTCTTGCCGGATTGTTTGAGCGCGGCGACGTCGCCAGCGATTTTCTTGCGCAGGTCTGCGGCAAACTGTTTGCCGTCGATGATGGTCGCTGTGCCCATGTGAGCTTCCCTAGAATATAAAGATACTGACGACGATATGTTTCAGCAGGTAAATCGCGAAAATGACGATGATGGGGGTCAGGTCGATCCCCGCGATCGGCGGCACGATCTTGCGCAGCGGCTTGTAGACCGGCGCCGTGATGCGGTCAATCAGCCGGACGAAATTCGCCGCCTGCGGGTTGCGGATGTTGATGACTTCAAAGGTGATCAGCCAGCTGAGCACCACCTGAATGATGATGATCCAGAAGCAGATGTTGAGGAGGAAGAGAAGGATTTCGCCGATAAATGCCATGATGCGGCCCCCGCATGTTTAATGGTCAATAAATACTCCTTGATATATACTCTATAAAACAAAGGCCGGTAAAGGGACTTAGCATTTGATCGGATTAGATTATTTAGTCGCCAGCCATCTTATGCTGGCGTCCGGCACGGTTGAATGCCGTTTAAAGAAAGCCCCGCAAATCCATGTCGCGGCCTCGGATACCACCGTCCGCTATGATCACACCAAAACCCAGAAGGAACTGGACAAAATGGGGACGGACACGGTTTCCCCGTATGGCGCCAACGCCCAGACTCATGTCGGCGGCCTGATGGCGGGGGAGGTCAGCATATCCCAGAATATCCGCATCATGCAGGAAAGCTGGCCGCACCTGAACGCCGGCTGCCTTTACGTTGATTCCCTGAAGGTCGATATTCATATCAAGCCAGTCATCTACATCGCCCGCGATTACCCGAAAGGCGGCTGCATGTACCAGGCGATCATGCAGCACGAGAAAAAACATATCGAAGTCGACCGTATGATCGTCAACAAATACACGAACATCATCATCAACGGCCTTGATAAAGCACTCAAAAAACTCGGCTACGCACAAGGGCCCTTCCGTCTGGCAGAGCTGAAACAAAAACAGGAAATGATGCAGCAGTACAGCCAGGACATTGTCCGCGGCTATTCCGAGCAGATGAGCAAAGAGCGTAAGAAACTTCAGCAAGACGTTGACAGCCTTCAGGAATATGAGCGCGTTCAGGCGCAATGCCGCGGCAGGACCTAGCGAATACAAACCATGAAAAAACCGCTGCCTTCGGGGGAATGGCAGCGGTTTTAAAATTTAACGGTTTTTGGCTACCGGATGGAAACTTTCAGGAGAAGGAGGAATGTCCGGTATGATTTAATGATCGCTCCTGAATGTGGCGAGAATTGGGATCATTTCTGCCTTAATTAAACAATTGCCTGCCTTTTTTGCCGCGGCGCACGGGCGTATTAACTACTTTTTATCCAATCTGGCTGATGATAGACTCCTTGGTGCGTATTCGCGCCGTTTCTCTATTTGATTTCAACCAGTTAAGAACCACTCTCAATAAGGCAGACATCCATGGCACGCACCGGTCAAGACACGCTTAAAGCCCGCAAGACACTCACCGTCGATGGGAAGACCTATGATTACTTTTCCCTGAAAGCGGCAGAGGCGAAGTTCGGCGATATCTCGAAACTTCCCTTCACGCTGAAAGTGCTGCTGGAAAACATGCTCCGATTCGAAGATGACCGCTCTGTCACGGTGAAAGACATTCAGGCCGTCGTCGACTGGCAAAAAGACAAAAGATCGGATGCCGAAATCGCCTACCGTCCCGCCCGCGTGCTGATGCAGGACTTTACAGGCGTTCCGGCCGTTGTCGATCTGGCCGCGATGAGGGAGGCGACCGCCACGCTCGGCGGCGACCCGCAAAAAATCAATCCGCTTTGCGCTGTCGATCTCGTCATTGACCACTCCGTGATGGTCAATGAATTCGGAACCGCCAACGCGTTCCAGAATAACGTGATCGAGGAATTCAAACAGAATATCGAACGATACCAGTTCCTGCGCTGGGGCCAGAAAGCCTTCAACAATTTCCGCGTCGTGCCGCCGGGCACGGGCATCTGCCACCAGGTGAACCTTGAATATCTGGGCCAGACGGTCTGGGTCGAAAAAGACCAGCATGGAAAAGATGTCGCATTCCCCGATACCCTCGTTGGTACAGACTCTCACACGACCATGATCAACGGCCTCGCCGTTCTTGGCTGGGGCGTGGGCGGTATCGAGGCGGAAGCCGCGATGCTCGGCCAGCCTGTCTCCATGCTGATCCCTGAAGTCATCGGATTTAAAATTACGGGCAAGATGAAAGAAGGGACGACGGCGACAGACCTCGTCCTCACCGTCACACAGATGCTGCGTAAAAAAGGCGTCGTGAACAAGTTTGTCGAATTCTATGGCGATGGCCTCGACCATATGTCTCTTGCAGACCGCGCAACGATCGCCAACATGGCGCCGGAATATGGAGCGACTTGCGGTTTCTTTCCGGTCGATGATGAAACGATCAACTTCCTGCGCTTCACGGGCCGCGACGAAGCGCGCTGCAAACTCGTCGAAGCCTATTCGAAAGAGCAGGGCATGTGGCGCAATCCGGGTCATGAGCCTGTCTTTACAGACACGCTGCATCTCGATCTCGGCGATGTCGAGCCAAGCATCGCAGGCCCGAAACGCCCTCAGGACAGAATCCTTTTGAAAGACGCTGCGCCTGATTTCGCGAAACTAGAACTCTCCGGCAAATCCATTCCGGTGGAAGGCGCTGGTTACAATCTCGAAGATGGCCACGTGACAATCGCGGCTATCACTTCTTGCACTAATACGTCGAACCCGTCGGTCATGGTTGCCGCCGGTCTCGTCGCCAAAAAAGCGCACGAACTCGGCCTGACACGCAAGCCATGGGTGAAAACATCTCTCGCACCGGGATCGCAGGTCGTGACCGACTATCTGAACAAGGCCGATCTTTCGAAACATCTGGATGCCATCGGCTTCAACCTCGTTGGCTATGGCTGTACGACCTGTATCGGTAACTCCGGTCCTCTGCCGGAACCGATTGCGAATGCTGTAACGGCGGGGGATCTCACCGTCGCCGGCGTTCTTTCCGGCAACAGAAATTTTGAAGGCCGTATCAACCCGCATGTGAAGGCGAACTATCTGGCCTCTCCGCCGCTGGTTGTCGCTTACGCCATCGCCGGTTCCATGAAGATCAACCTCTTCACCGATCCGCTGGGCAAAGACAAGAACGGCAAGGATGTCTTCCTGAAAGACATCTGGCCTACAAACAAGGAAGTGACCGATACGGTCGCATCCTGCCTGACGCCGGAAATGTTCAAGTCGCGTTACTCCAACGTGTTCCTTGGCCCGAAAGAGTGGCAGGACATCAAAGGCGCCGCGAACTCGGAAACCTACAGCTGGGACAACAGCTCCACCTATGTGCAAAACCCGCCATATTTTGACGGGATGAGCGCAAAGGCCGGAAGCAAAATCTCCAACATCAAGGGCGCGAAACTGATGGCACTGTTCGGCGATTCCATCACGACAGACCACATCTCGCCTGCAGGTTCGATCAAGAAAGATTCACCTGCCGGTAAATACCTCATCGAAAACGGCGTTGCGCCGATTGACTTCAACTCCTACGGCGCACGCCGCGGAAACCACGAAGTCATGATGCGCGGCACCTTCGCCAACATCCGTATCAAAAACGAATTGCTGGGCGGAAAAGAGGGCGGCTTCACCAAATACAACGGCGAAGAGATGCCGATCTATGATGCCTGCATGAAATATCAGGCCGAAGGCACGCCGCTGGTCGTGATCGCCGGTAAGGAATATGGTACGGGTTCATCCCGCGACTGGGCTGCGAAAGGCACAACGCTGCTCGGTGTAAAAGCCGTGATCGCGGAGAGTTTCGAGCGTATCCACCGTTCGAACCTCGTCGGCATGGGCGTCGTTCCGCTGGTCTTCAAAAACGGCATGACACGCGCTGACCTGAAACTCGACGGTTCCGAAACCTTCGACGTTACAGGTCTCGAAGGCGATCTGAAACCATTGCAGGATGTCACGCTCACCATCACCCGCGCCGACGGCAAGAAAGAGGACATCCAGCTTCTCTGCCGCATCGACACGGCGGACGAGATCGACTACATGAAGAACGGCGGCATTCTGCACTACGTTCTGCGTGACCTCGTCTCGGCGAAATCTGCTGCGGCTTGATAATATAAGCTTAGAATAAAAACGAAAAAGGCGGGATCATGTCCCGCCTTTTTCCATGGATAAGGTTTCTAATTTAAAACCCGTTTTATTCCAGTATCGATCTCTACATTGAAAAAATCTGCCGAGGGGATTGGCGTTTCTCCTGAAACATATCCTGTCAACAATCCTCTCAGGCCTGCTGCGAAATTATCGCCGCCTGACTTGACGTTGAACGCTGAAAGATCGCCGTTGCCGAAAAATTCCTGCCGCATCTTGCCTAACGCATGTTCGAAGAGACGTTCGGCTTCCAAAGCGATCGTTTTCTCCTCGGCAGGACCAATGCTGCGCAGGGCAGCCAAGGTGCAGAGCATTTCCAACTCCATATCCTGAAAATCTTCTTCTGATATCAAATCAAGAACGGCATAGAGCGTGGTGGCTTCATTGTAAATGCTATCGTCCTTGCGTAAAAAATCCGATGCCTCGTCGTTGAATGTCTTCAACGGCGAGGGGTTGTCTGATGTCTCTGTTTTCTTTTTCTTCATAACAATTA
>Ga0209792_1000615_pt1 | contig 23399 bp, 20 predicted proteins | sample EBPBio142005_DNA_FD_185860 | JGI IMG/M metagenome (GOLD analysis project Ga0209792, IMG submission 185860) | Wastewater treatment Type I Accumulibacter community from EBPR Bioreactor in Madison, WI, USA - Reactor 1_6/14/2005_ DNA (SPAdes)... | ecosystem: Engineered > Bioreactor > EBPR >... | reverse complement strand
GCACAGGCGACGCAACCGCCTGTCGCGCGGCATGGGCAGGTGCAGTGGCAACGACTGTTCGTGGTGCAGCTCGTCGAGGATCAACGCCACGACATGACCGGCTGCGCCTCGTTCGTCGTAGTGCATCGGGAGTTCTGTCGCGCGCACGATCAGCTCTCGCAACAGGGGCGAGACCTGCAGCACGCGACAAACCTCGGGCATGCCGGCTGCCGCATCGTGCCGAAGATAGAGCGTTCGCATGGTGACATTGCCCGACATAACGATGGAATGGCGAACGCCGGCCGGCATCCACAGCGCGCGCTGCGGCGGCACTACCCAGACGGCGGCATCGGTCGACACGCGCATCGTGCCGACAGTCGCGTAGATCAACTGCGCGCGGGCATGACGATGCGGCGCGATCTCGTAGCCCGCGGGGAAGTCCTTGGGCATGGCTGCGACCGCCCGCGCCACCCGCTGATAGTCCTCGGGGTTCGTCGAGCGGGCGTTCGCGGGCGGCGTGGCCGCTTGGCTTTTTCGCGACATAAGTTGGCACTCTAGCGCAAGACAGACAGAGCGGCGACGCTTACTCTGTTAAGCACCGGAGGAAGCGTAAAAATGAGTCACGGAAGCCCGACATCCATTCTGCTGAACATCGGCCATGCCATGGATCACTGGATCCTTGTGGTCTTCGCCTATAGCTGGGGCGTGATCGCGGGCGTCTGGGGCGTCGAATGGACGGAGCTGACGCCCTTCAACTACGGCGCGCTGTTCATGTTCGGCGCGGGCTCGCTCGTCAGCGGCCGCTTGGGCGACCTGTGGGGCCGCTGGATCATGATGGTGATCTTCTTTGCCGGCATGGGCGTCTCGGCGCTGATCATCGCGCTCTGCACCAACAAGTGGCAGATCGGCGCGGCGCTGACCCTGATGGGCGCCTTTGCCTCCATCTACCATCCGGTCGGTATCCCGATGCTCGTGCAGAAGGCGAAGAATCCCGGCTTCACGATCGGCGTGAATGGTCTGGCCGGCAACATGGGCATCGCCATCGCCGCCGGCGTCTCGGTCTATATCGCCCAGCGTTTCGGTTGGCAGATGGCCTTCGTGATCCCCGGCATCATCTGCCTGGTTTCCGCCGCGGCGTTCGTCCTCCTGGTGCCGCGCGAGGAAGAGGCGCCGGCCAAGCGCAAGCCCAAGATGCTCGACCTGCCGCCGGCGGTGATGGCGCGCGTCTTCGGCATCATGACCTTCACCGCGGTGACGGGCAGCATCATCTTCAACTTCACGACCAACGGTAACGGCGAGCTGCTGCGCGAGCGCGTGAAGGGCGCCGTGCAGGATCCCGCCGAACTCGCGATGATGCTGTTCGTGATCTTCTCGCTGGCGTCGCTGGCCCAGCTCGTGGTCGGCAAGCTGATCGACCGCTATCCGCTGAAGAACATCTACCTGCCGATCGTGCTCCTGCAGGTGCCGCTGTTCCTGATCGCGTCGCAGGTGACGGACTGGGCCCTGTTCGTGACGGCGATCCTGTTCATGCTGCTGGTGTTCGGCGCCATCCCGTTCACTGATGCCATGATCGTTCGTTACATTGATGACCGCATGCGCAGCCGCGTCACCGGCGTGCGCCTGGCCATCGGCTTCGGCGTCAGCTCCATCGTCGTCGCGCTGATCGGCCCGGCCGTGAAGGACGCCGGCTTCCCGATTCTGCTGATGGTGTTGGCAGGGGTAGCCTTCTGCTCCTTCCTGGCGCTGTCGCTGCTTCCCAGCGAGCGCGACGTGCACAAGGCGTCCTCGTCGCTGAAGCCTGCGGAGTAAATGCCGCATCGCGCGACCGGCCACTGGACCGGCGCACCGAAGCGCAACAACATCGCGACTTCCTCCTCTGCCGATGCGGAGGAGGAACGTCATGAAAGGTTGTTGCTATGGCCGCTGGTTCCGCCGTTCCTGTTCCTGCCTCCCATCTCGATGTCGCGCGCGACGCTGAGCCTGCGACCCGGGCGGCGAATGCCGCGATGGCGGCACGGCTGCCGTTTTCGGATACCGCGGATTTCGAGGCGGCCCAGCGCGGGCTGATCGCGCCGGTGCCTGGCGGCATGGTGCGTACCGCAGGCGGCACGGTGCTGTGGAATCTCGGCGAATACGCCTTCATCGACGGCGAGCTGGCGCCGGCGACGGTCAATCCCAGCCTGTGGCGCATCGCCCGGCTCAATCTCGCTAACGGCCTGTTCAAGGTCACCGACCGTCTCTACCAGCTGCGCGGCTTCGACATCGCCAACATGACGGTGATCGAAGGTGACAGCGGCCTGATCCTGATCGATCCGTTGACCACCGCCGAAGTGGCGAGGGCGGCGTTGGAGCATTACTGGGCGCATCGGCCGAAGAAGCCGGTGGTGGCCGTGATCTACACCCATAGCCACGTCGATCACTACGGCGGCGTGCGCGGCGTGGTCGACGAAGCCGATGTGAAGGCGGGCAAGGTCGAGGTGATCGCGCCGACCGGCTTCATGGAGGCCGTGTCGGGCGAGAACGTGCTGGCCGGGCCGCCGATGATCCGTCGCGCGCAGTTCCAGTTCGGCTCGCTCTTGCCGCGCGGCGCGCGGGGCCAGGTCGATGCCGGCCTGGGCAAGGGTGTGGCGCGCGGCACGCCGGGTCTCATCGCACCGACCCGATCGATCGTGAAGCCGGTCGAAAAGCACACGATCGACGGCATCGAAATTGTCTTCCAGCTGGCGCCGGAAACCGAAGCGCCGGCCGAGATGCACATGTTCTATCCGCAGCTCGGCGTGCTCAACATGGCAGAAAATGCCTGTCCGCTGCTGCACAACTTCATCCCGTTGCGCGGCGCCGTCGTGCGCGATCCCCGCATCTGGGCCAAGTATATCGGCGATGCGATCGCGCTTTACGGGCCGCAGACCGAGATCTTGATCGGCCAGCATCACTGGCCGACCTGGGGCCGTGAGAAGGTGATCGACTATCTTGAGGCGCAGCGCGATCTCTACAAGCACATCCACGACCAGACCCTGCGCTACATGAACAAGGGCTGGCGGCCGGCCGAGATCGCCGAGCAGATCGACCTTCCGCCGGGCCTGGCCGAGCGCTGGTCGGTGCGTGGTTACTACGGCACGGTGAGTCACAACGTGAAGGCGGTCTACCAGCGATACCTGAGCTGGTACGACGCCAACCCCTGCAACCTCCATCCGCTGCCGCCCGCACCGGCGGCGCGGAAGTTCGTCGAATACATGGGTGGTGCCGCGGCGGTGATCGCGCGCGCGCGCGCAGACTTCGCCAAGGGCGAGTACCGCTGGGTCGCGCAGGTCATGAAGGAGGTCGTCTATGCCGAGCCGGGCAACCTCGAAGCGCGCGCGCTGTGCGCCGATGCGCTGGAACAGATGGGCTATCAGGCCGAGTCGGCGACCTGGCGCAACGCCTTCCTCTATGGCGCGCAGGAACTGCGCCATGGCGTCTTCCAGGTGCCGGCGCGATCCACCATGGGCGCCGATACGCTGGCAGGCCTTGCGACCGGCGTCTTCTTCGACCTGATGGCGATCCGCCTCGACGCCGCCAAGGCGGCAGGGCAGGCGATGGTGATCAACTGGCACTTCACCGACCGCCGGGAACGACTGGCGCTCACGCTGAAAAACTGCACCTTGACCCACCGCATGGGCGAGGAGGCGCCAGACGCCAGTGCATCGGTCACGACGACGCGCGCGACGATGGACGACATCGTGCTGCGTCGCACGACCGTTGCCGATGCGCTGGCAGGCGGTGCGATGAAGCTCGAGGGCGACATGTCCAGGCTCGCCGCGTTGTTTGCAATGATGGAGCAGCCTGCCGGTATGATGTTCGACGTCGTCACGCCGGGTGAGGGGCGCTGACGGCGTGGAGATCGCTTGACATTGTCCGTGCCGACCCTTGTGATGCGCATAACGAATGCGCGCACAAGCGCGCGATTGGGAGGAACGGGAATGTCCAGAACGATGGGTCGGCGCTTGCTCGGCGCGACGGTGGCCGCTGTGGCCGCTCTGGGTTTTGCGGTTTCGGCCGCAGCTCAGGAAAAGAAACTGAAGATCGGCGTCATCTACGATCTCACCGGCCCGCTGGCCGGCGGCGGCTCGGAGCTGCAATACACCGGCGCCAAGATCATGATCGACGACTTCATCAAGAAGGGCGGGGTCGAAGGCTACAAGATCGAGGCGATCTATGCCGACGCCCAAAGCAAGCCGGACGTCGCCATCAATGAGTCGGTCCGCCTGATCGAGCAGGAGAAGGTCGACATCCTGCTCGGCTTCTTCTCTTCGGCGCAGTGCGTGCCGGTGGCCGCCCGCGTCGAGCAGCTCAAGAAGTTCATGTGGATCACGACCTGCATCTCCTCGGCGGTGCTGGAGAACAAGAACTACAAGTACATCTTCCGCCCTCAGGCCAGCGGCAACCAGTTCGGCCTGATGACCATGGACTTCATCGCCAACAACGCGAAGGCCAAGTTCGGCAAGGAGCCCAAGGACCTGCGCGTGGCGATCATCCACGAGGACGGCGCCTACGGTGTGGACGTCGCCAAGGGCAACGAGGCCGGCGCCAAGAAGGCCGGCTTCAATGTCGTGCTGAAGGAAGGCTATGCCGCGACCGCGCCCGACCTGTCGTCGATGGTCACCAAGCTGAAGCGCGCCCGGCCGGACGTGATCTTCCACACCGGCTACAATCCCGACATCACGCTGTTTGCCCGCCAGGCGCGCGAACAGGGCCTGAAGTTCGGCGCTCTCGTCGGCCACGGTGCGGGCTATGGCGTCTACGAAAAGCTCAAGGAAGGCATGGGCAAAGACGTCAACTATATCTTCAACACCGACCCGATTTCGATCTGGCTCGCCAAGCCGGAAGGTCTCAATCCCAAGCTGCCGCCGGTCATCAAGATGGTCGGTGAGGAGTTCGACAAGGCCAAGCCCGGCATGGCGATCCGCTCGGCCCATGTCGGCATGGCTGCCAGCAACGTCTATGTGCTGCTGACCGAGGTCGTGCCGCGCGCCATTAAGAAGTATGGCGGCGTCGATCCGGAGGCGCTGCGCAAAGCCGCTCTGGAAGTCGACCTGCCCGAAGGTGGGACCATGCTGGGCTTCGGCGTGAAGTTCCCGGCCGACGGTTCGATGGCCGGCCAGAACGAGCGCTCGTTCCCGGTCGTGATCCAGTACATCGACGACAAGTCGTACGTGGTGTGGCCGAAGAGCCAGGCACAGCGCGAAGCCGTGCTGCCGCTGCCGAAGGGCACGACCTACAGCAACCAGTAGGGCGGGTCCGCCAGACTGCCGATCGGACGTAAACGTCGCGTCAGCGAGGGTATCGACAGTGTTAGTCGTAAATGGGCTGGTGAAGCGCTTCGGCGGCTTCACCGCCGTCAACAACGTGTCGTTCAAGGTCGAGAAGGGCGAGATTCTCGGTCTCATCGGCCCGAACGGCTCGGGCAAGAGCACCATCTTCAACATGCTCTCGGGGACCTTCCCGCCATCGGCGGGATCGATCTCCTTCGAGGGGCGCGAACTCTCGGGCCTGGCGCCTCATCGCATCATCAATGCCGGTGTCGGCCGTACTTTTCAGATCCCGAGGCCGTTCCGCCGGCTCTCGATCTTCGAGAACGTGGCGCTGGCGGGTTACTACGGTCAGGGCAGCCATAGCGCCGCCAAGGCCAACGAGGCGGCCGAGCGGGCGCTGGCCATGGTCGGGCTGCCGACCGATCGGGCGGCCAGCGTCGACGGGCTGGGCGCCGCCGGCCTCAAGAAGCTGGAGCTTGCCAAGGCGCTGGCCACGTCGCCGAAGCTTTTGCTGGCCGACGAGAGTCTCGGCGGCCTCGACGAGAGCGAGATGGATCAGGCAGCCGACATGCTGCGCAAGATCCGCGACGAGCTCGGTATCACCATCATCTGGGTCGAACACATCATGGGCGTGCTGATGCGCGTGGTCGATCGCGTCATGGTCCTCGACCACGGCGAGAAGATCTCCGAGGGCCTGCCGAGCCAGGTCTCGAACGATCCGCGCGTCATCGAAGTCTATCTCGGCACCGACGCCCATTCGACGCAGGCGGCGGCCGCTGCTGCCGAAGCGCGGCGCTGACGGGGAACTGGATATGCTCGAACTCAAGTCGGTCGACGCGGGCTACGGCAGCTTCCATGCGCTGTTCGGCGTCAACCTCGACGTCAAGGCGGGCGAGGCCGTCGGCGTGATCGGCCCCAACGGGGCAGGCAAGACGACCCTGATGCGGGTGATCTCCGGCCTGATCCGGCCGACCAAGGGCAGCATCGCGATGCAGGGCACCGACGTGCTGGCCACACCCGCCCACAAGATCGTCGGACTGGGCATCGCCCATGTCCCCGAAAATCGCCGGCTGTTTCCGCGGCTGACCGTCGAGGACAACCTCAAAATGGGCGCCTATATGCCGGCGGCCCGCGCGCGCTATGCCGAGCGGCTGGAGTTCGTGTTCGACCTGTTCCCGCGCATGAAGGAGCGGCGTCACCAGCTTGCCGGCACCATGTCCGGCGGCGAGCAGCAGATGTGCGCCATCGGCCGAGCGCTGATGAGCGACCCGAAGCTGCTGCTGCTCGACGAGCCGTCGGCCGGCCTGGCGCCGGTCGTGGTGCAGCAGGTGTTCGAGCTGGTGAAGCGCATCCGCGCCGGCGGCCTGACGGTGCTGATCGTCGAACAGAACGTGCAGCAGGTGCTGCAGGTCGTGGACCGCGCCTACCTGCTGGAGGCCGGCTCGATCCGCACCTCGGGCACGTCGGCCGAGCTCCTGGCCAGCGACACGATCCGGCAGGCCTACCTCGGTGTCTAGTTCAAGCGGGCCGCGTGCCCGCGCTCCGGTCTGGAGAAGGTGATGGGTTCATTTCTCGAAATCTTCGACATCTACCTCCTTGAAGCGGTCCTCAACGGGATCCTGCTGGGCGGCGTGCTGGCGCTGCTGGCGCTGGGTCTCAACCTGATCTTCGGCGTGATCGATGTGACATGGATCTGTTACGCCGAACTGGTGATGATCGGCATGTACGGCATGTACTACCTCGTGCAGTACTACGGCCTGTCCTATTACGCCGCGGCGCCGCTCGCGATCCTGCTGGTCGCGGGGCTGGGCGCACTGCTGCACTTCCTGGTCATTGCACCGCTGCTCTCGTCTCCACCGATCAACCAGCTCCTCGCGACGGGCGGCGTGCTGTTCGTGCTGCAGAGCTTCGCCACGGTCGCCTTCGGCATCGACTTCCGCAATCTCGGCATTCGCCTGCCGATCCTGACCCTAGGCGACATGCATCTGAGCTACTCGCGGCTGCTTGCCTTCGGTGCGGCGCTGATCGGCATGATCGTCGTCTATCTCTTCATGACGCGCACCTTCACCGGCACGGCCATCCGCGCCATCGCCCAGGATCGCCAGATCATGGCGCTGATGGGGGTCGACGCGAAGAAGATCTATGTCGTGACTTCGGCCCTGGGCGGCGCCCTGGCCGGGCTCGCGGCCTGCCTGCTGGTGCTGCAGTACGACGTGCATCCCTTCGTCGGCCTGTCGTTCGGTCCGATCACCTTCCTGATCTGCGTGCTGGGCGGGCTCGGCAACTTCGTCGGCGGCTTCGTTGCAGCCTTCCTGTTCGCCGAGATCATCTCGCTCGGCGGTCTCTTCTCTGACCTCGAGTGGGGTTACGTGCTGGCCTTCGCCTTCTTCATCGTGATGATGTTCGTCCGGCCTGCCGGTCTTCTGGCGAGGCGCTCGTGAACCTGCGCCAGTACATGCCCTGGATTGTCGGCGCGGCTCTGGTCGCGCTGCCTTTCGTCTATCGCGATCCCTATCACCTGCACATCCTGATCCTCATCCTGATCTGGTCGTTCGCCTATACGTCGTGGGCGGTGATGGGGCGGTTCGGCCTGGTCTCGCTGGGCCATGGCGGGTTCATGGGCGTCGGCGCCTATGTGACCGTGCTGTTGTGGAATCACTTCGGCCTGACGCCCTGGCTCGGCATTCCGGCGGCGTTGCTTTGCTCCGGCGCCCTGGCGATGGTCGTGGCCTATCCCTGCTTCCGGTTTCGCATCACCGGGCACTATTTTGCGCTGGTGACGCTCGCCCTGTCGGGCATCGTGCTGCAGGTCATCACCGCCACACGCAACCACACCGGCGGTTCGCTGGGTTACACGCCGGAACGTACCAAGGGTAACCATATCCTGGCATTGCAGTTCGACGACAAGGTCGTCTGGTACCTGATCGCCCTGGGCGTGTGGGCAGGCGGCCTGCTGATCTGGCACTGGATAGATCGCAGCATGAGCCGCTACGCCATGGAAGCGATCTCCGAAGACGAGGATGCCGCCGCCGCCGCCGGTGTCAACGTGACGGCGGAGAAATTGCGCATCACTGTCATTAGCGCGCTGATGACGGCGCTGGCCGGCGCTCTCTATGGTCAGTATCAGATGTTCATTTCGCCCGACACGGTGAGCGGCATCGGCATTTCCCTGCAGATGGTCTTCGCGGCGGTCGTCGGCGGAATCTACGTGGCACTCGGACCGACGGTCGGCGCGATCATCACCATTCTCCTTGCAGAGGCCCTGCGCATCGGTTTCGGCACCAAGGCCGTCGGCTGGGACAACCTCGTCTACGGCGTTCTGCTGGTCGTGTTCATCATCTTCCTTCCCAAGGGCATTCTTGGTAGCTTGCTGGCGAGTATCAAAACTCCCAGTAAGCGGCAGAATGGATGAATTCGACTTCGTAGTTGTGGGGGCAGGGTCTGCGGGCGGTCCGCTGGTCGACCGCCTGACTGAAAGCGGGCGATACAGTGTCCTTTTGCTCGAAGCAGGGCCGAACGACACCAGCCGCTGGATTTCGATGCCGCTCGGGTTTGCCAAGACCTTTCTCGATCCTGCAGTCAATTGGAAGTACGTGACGGCGCCAGAGCCACGGCTCGACGGACGGCGTATCTACTGGCCTCGTGGCAAGGTAGTGGGCGGCAGCAGTGCCATTAACGGCATGGTCTACATCCGCGGCCTGCCGTCGGACTACGACGGCTGGCGGCAGATGGGCAACGAGGGGTGGTCGTTCGACGACTGCCTGCCGTATTTCAAGCGGCTCGAGAGCTATCCTGGCGGCGAAACCGATCTGCATGGCGGCAACGGCCCCGTAAAGATTACGCAGGGCGAGTATCGCAACGAACTGAGCGACAGTTTCCTCGCTGCGTGCGCCGAAGTCGGCCTCCAGGCGACCGACGACTTCAACGGCACCAGCCAGGAGGGCGCGGGCTACTATCACGCCACCATCAGCAGCGGCCGGCGCAACTCGACCGGCCGCGCCTACATCGCCGAGGCCCGCAAGCGCCCGAATTGCCGGGTGATCACCGACGCGATGGCCGAGCGCATCCTCGTCGAGAACGGCCGGGCCACCGGGATCGCCTACCGTACGAACGGCGAGAGCCGGACGGCGCGCGCGCGTCGCGAAGTGGTGCTGTGTTCCGGCGCGATCGGATCGCCGCAGCTCCTGCAGCTATCTGGCATCGGACCAGGGGCGCTGCTGTCGCAACTCGGCATCCCGGTGGTGCGCGACGCGCCGGGCGTTGGGGAGAACCTGCAGGATCATTGGGGCATCCGTTCCACCTACAAAACCTGGTGGCGACTCACCATCAACGACGACATCAATATGATGCATCGACGGGTGAGCGCCGCCGTCGAATACGTCCTGATGAAGACGGGGCCGCTGACGGCCAGTCCGGCCTTTGCCGGTGCCTTTACGCGCCTGATGCCGCAGTCGGCCGAGGCGGATACGCAGTTCCATTTCTTCCCCTGGTCGACCGACCGGATCGATCGAGGCCCTCACAAGTTTTCGGGTTTCACGATCCTCGCGAACCAGTCGCGCCCGGAGAGCCGGGGGCATGTCCGTGTCGTTTCGCGCAATCCCGAGGATCATCCCGAGATCGTCGCCAACTATCTGTCGACGCCCAACGACCAGAACGCCGCGGTCGCGGCGATCAAGTTCACACGCGTGCTGAGCCGCACGCCCGCTTTGTCCCGCATCATCACGGAAGAGCTGCTGCCCGGCTCCGAAGCCTGGACCGACAGCGACTTTCTCGACTACGCGAAGCGGGAGGGGCAGTCGGCCTATCACCCGGTCGGGACCTGCCGGATGGGACACAATGCGGACTGCGTCGTCGATCCCCAGTTGCGCGTGCGCGGGATCGAGCACCTGCGCGTCGCCGACGGATCGATCATGCCCACGCTGGTGTCGGGCAACACCAATGCCGCCTGCATGATGATCGGCGAGAAAGCGGCCGATCTGATCCTGGCCGACGCGCAATAATTTTTAGTCGACGCGCGATAGCGCCGAGATGCCGAGGGGTGCCGTCCGGCCGCGAATGGCCAGGGTCGGCAGCTGTGTAGCCTTGAGCCCGGCCGGCAGCTCGACGATTTGCAGCAGGTCCTGTGAGACGAGGATGTCGTGCCCCAGGTCCTTCGCCGCGTCGAGCAGCCGGGCGGCGACGTTCAGCGTGTCGCCGACATAGGCGATCTCGCGCCGCACATCGCCGATCTCGCCGGCGACGATCTCGCCGCAATGAAGCGCGGCGCGGAACGTCGGGACGACGCCATAGCGCTGGCGATAGTGCTCGGCATTGCGGGCGATCAGGTCGCGGGCCAGGAAGGGACAGGCGAGGCACTCGCCCTCGGCCAGCGCCGTATCGATCGGCCAGGTCAGGATCGCCTCGTCGCCGACGTACTTGTGGATTTCCGCTTCGCTCTCGAACGCCGCTTCGGCGATGTCGCGAAAGAAGCTGTTGAGCAACTCATGGAAGCGGATCGGGCCCAGTGACTCGGCGAGCCCCGTCGAGTCGCGCATGTCGATCAGCAGAAACGCCCTTCGCTCCCGCCGCGGATGTACGTAGCGGCCGGTCAGTATGTTCTTCAAGGTCGAGAAACCGAGCAAGCCGCCCGTCTCGACGATCAGGTTGGCGAACAACGACATCGCGACGCCGAAGGCGATCGAGCCTCGAAAGGCCGGGGTAAGGGCGAAGGGATCCTCGTCCGGGGCGTGCGTCAGCACGCGCATGATCAACAGTCCGCCGACGATGACGACGACGTAGAACAGCGCCTTGATGGTGAAGAAGGCCGCCCACGGCAGGCGCCGCAGGCGGCGCAACAGAGCGATGCGGCGGCCGCGGACTTCGGTGAAAGTGATCGGCGTGGCGATCAGCAGCGAAGCGAGGATACCGTGCCACGCTCCCCGGATCGCCGACTCGTCCTCCGCCCCGACGGCATACCCGAAATAGGCGCTGATGGCGGCGCTCGCGACGCTGAACCAGAGGAAGAACCGCCATTCGCGGCGGGCGCGCCGCGACAGGGTCATGCCTTGGCGCGGCCGAGAGCCCGCTTGAAGGTCTCGTGATCGACATTGCCGCCGGAGCAGACGACCGCGACGGCGCGGCCTTTGACCAGCAGCTTGCCCGTGAGTGCCGCCGCCAGCGCCACGGCGCCACCGGGTTCGACCACGAGCTTGAATTCACGGAAGGCCAGTTCCATCGCGTCGAGCACCTCGTCGTCGCTGACGACAAGACCCGGCCCCAGCACTTTCTGGGCGAGCGGGAAGGTGACGTCGCCCGGCGTCGGCGCCAGCAGCGCGTCGCAGATCGAGCCCGACAGTTTCTCGTTCCTCTGCTTGGTGCCGGTGGCCAGCGAGCGCGCCAGGTCGTCGAAGCCCGCCGGTTCGCCGGCATGCACCGACGTCGTCGGGCTGATGCCCTTGACCCCGAGCGCGACGCCGGTCGCGAGGCCGCCACCCGAGCAGGGCGCAGCTACGGCGTCGAGCGTGACGCCCAGCGCCTTGGCCTGCTCGGCGATCTCGATGCCCGCGGTGCCCTGGCCGGTCAGGATCCAGGGATGGTCGTAGGGCGGCACGACGGTGGCGCCGGTCTTGGCGGCGATGCCCTGGCCGATCTCCTCGCGGCTGTCCTTGACGCGATCGTAGAGGATCACTTCCGCGCCGCTGGCTTTGGTATTGGCGACCTTGAGGGCCGGTGCGTCAGACGGCATCACGATCGTTGCCTTCACGCCCAGCAACCGTGCCGCTTCGGCGAGGCCCTGCGCATGATTGCCCGACGACCAGCCGACGACGCCCCTGGCGCGGTCGGCCTCGTTCATGGCGGCCAGGAAGTTGTAGGCGCCGCGCAGCTTGAACGAGCCGGTCCGCTGCAGGCACTCCGCCTTGATGAAAAGCCGGCCGCCCAGCGCACGGTTGACCCGCTCGTTCTCGAGCAGCGGCGTGCGGACCGTCACCCCGTCGAGGCGGCGGGCAGCGGCTTGAACATCGGCGAAGGTCGGCAACGAACTCATCGCGAAACACCTATCAGGTCGGGAAGCCCGGAAAGATCGCGGATTTCGCGCGCGAGTGCACCGGGTAGATTGTCGTTGGGAACGCCTGCCCGGTTCACCCAGACGGCGTGAAAGCCGAACTGGGCGGCGCCGTGGGCGTCCCAGCAATTGGAAGAAAGAAAGCAGACCTTCGTCGGAGGCACGCCGCAACGCGCCTCGACCAGCTCGTAGACGCGCGGATCGGGTTTGAAGATGCCGACCTCGTCGACGCTCAGAACGGCCTCGAAGGCGTCGGCCTGGCCGGACGCCGCCACCATCGGGTCGAGCATTTCGGGATTGCCGTTCGACAGGATGGCCATTCGCATGCCTGCGCGCTTCAGGCCGGCGAGCATGCCGGGGACTTCCGGAAAGGGATCGAGCGCCAGATAGGCGCCCATCAGTTTTTCGCGCACCGCAGTATCGGTGATGCGGTGTGCGGCGAGGCAATGATCGAGCGCTTCGCCGGTGACCTGCCAGAACTTGGCGTAGGTGCCCATGCTGTTGCGCAGCCAAGTGTACTGGATCTGCTTGGTCCGCCACATCTCCGACAATGCCTCGGCGGACGCTCCGATCGCGCCGCGATGGCGGGCTACGGCCGAGTTGAAGTCGAACAAGGTGCCGTAGGCGTCGAAGACGCAGATCTCGATGGCGGTCAGGTCGGCGCCCATCATTGCTCTCCGGAGGTGAATGGACGTAGGCTCACTCGCATGTTTATCGCCATCGTTCAAATCCCCATGAGCAAGCGTCCGCGCGACGCCGCCGTCGATGCCGCGCGCAAATCCGCCCCAACCTATACGGCGCTCGGCGCCAAGGGGCTCCTGAAGAAATACTACCTCAACGGCGATGCCGGCGGTGGCGGCGTCTATCTCTGGGAATCCGAGGCCGCGGCCCGCGCCTGGTACACGCCGGAGTGGGAGAAGCGCATGGCGGCCGCCTTCGGTGCGACGCCGACCGTGACCTACTACGACAATCATGTCGTCGTGGACAACGAAGCGGGCAAGGTCCGCATCGAGGGTGAGTCCTGATGCAAAGGCGGCGTCTCGGACGCACCGGCCTCCAAGTCTCCGTTCTGGGCTATGGCGCCGGCGCGGTTGGCGGCCTGTTCACCAAGGGCGCTGCCGCCGACCAGGAACGCGCGATGGCGCGCGCGATCGAAGCCGGCATCAACTATTTCGATACGGCGGCGATCTACGGCAACGGCGAATCGGAGCGCAATCTGGGCCGCGCCCTGAAGGCGCTGAAAGCCGATGTCGTGGTCGGCACCAAAGTGCGTCTTGTCGCCGAGCATCGAAAGGACGTGGCGGGCGCCATCGTGCGCGGGATGGAAGAGAGTCTGAAGCGCCTGGGGCGAGACCATGTCGATCTCTTCCAGCTTCACAATCCGCTGGCGGCTCAGGACGCCGGCGACAGGCTCGCCGTGGACATTGCCCTGGAGCAGGTCGCGCCCGCGATGGAGAATCTCAAGGCGTCCGGCAAGACACGCTTCATCGGCTTCAGCGGCGTCGGTGAACCGGCGGCATTGCTGCGCGCTGTCGAATCCAAGCTCTTCGACACGGTGCAGGTCGTCTACAACGCGCTCAATCCCAGCGCCGGCGGCCCGATGCCGGCTGGCGCGCCGGGGCTCGATTATGGCGGCCTGCTCGACAGGGCGAAGGCTGCCGACATGGGTACCATCGTCATCCGCGCCCTGGCCGGCGGCGCGTTGAGCGGCACGACCGACCGCCACCCGCTTGCCATGCAGGACGTGCCGCCGATCGGTTCGGCACCCGACTTCGCCACCGACGTTGCGCGTGCCAGACAGTTGGAGCCGCTGATCCGCGATGGTGTGGCGGACAGCCTGACGGAACTTGGCGAGCGCTTCGTCATTTCCCATTCCGCCGTCTCGACGATGCTGATCGGCTATTCGACCCTAGACCATCTCGAAGCCGCCATCGCGGCCGTCGAGAAGGGGCCGTTGCCGGACGCAGCCTTGCAGCGATTGCGCTAGGAGCGTCCCAACGCCGGCGGCACGGTGCGGACCTGGCCGTTCAGGCGATCGCGGTAGACGGCAGTACCTTCCATGATGCGCTGAACGTAGTCGCGCGTCTCGCGGAAGGGGATGCTCTCGATCCAGTCGACCATGTCGATCTTGCTGGTACGCGGATCACCCATGGACTCCAACCAGCGCGCGACGCGGTTGGGCCCCGCATTGTAGGCGGCGAGCGCAATCTCGTAGGAGCCGCCGAAACGTTGCAGCATCTCGGTGAGATACTGGCTGCCAAGCTGGACGTTATAGGCCGGATCTCGCGTCAGCCTGTCCTGGATGAAGGGCACGTTGAGCCGCCCGGCGACGTCGCGGGCCGTGCCGGGCAGGAGCTGCATCAAGCCGAGGGCGCCGGAGGACGAGACGGCGGCAGCGTTGAACGAACTCTCCTGCCGCGTCAGCGCCAGGGCGAGGGCGCGCTCGACCGAGCCGGTCGCACCGAGATCGACCACGGGGAAGGCCGCATCGAACAAGGTCACGCCGTTCTGCGGCGCGCGACGGGCGATGGTCAGGCCGACATCCGGACGCTTCAGGTCGAGGGCGAGCTGGGCCAGCAGCGCGGTTTCACCCGGTGCCTTCACCAGCCGGGCGAGCTGCAGCAGGAAGGGCCGCGTCCGCTCGAAGTCGCCCGCCTGGCCGAGATAGCGCGCCATCGTTGTTAGATCGCGCCCGTCGAGCGACTGGCGTTCCGTGGCTGTCGCGACTGGATCGCTGGGCAGCTTCGCGCTGCCGGCCGCTGCCTTGCGCGCGGCAAGCTGGCCGTAGAAGGTCTGGCCGTAGCCCGCGGCGCGGGCGTACCAGTTGCCCGCCTCCTTGGCGCGGCCGGCGGCTTCGTGCGCGCGGGCGAGCCAGTAGGCGCCGCGGCTCTTGGAAATGTCGGTCGTGACGCCGTCATGCAGCTTCTGGAAATGCTTCACCGCGTCGGCCGGCTTCTTGAGCTGGCGGAGTGCTACCCAGCCCGCGAGAAACTCCGCATCGGCGAAAGCGACGCCCTTGGTGAGACTATGGCCCGACGCGACCGCGTAGGCATCGGCAGGCCGGTTCGCTGTCAGCAGATCGCGCGCGAGTTGATTGCGCTCGTTCCACCAGGCGTCGGGCAGATTGGTGGTGGGGCCGGCAAACGCCGTCTTGGCCTCGTCGAGATTGCCGGTGCGGCGCAGCCACTGCACGCGCTCCAGTCGCAGCGTGGGCTCGTTGAGCTTTGCGGCCGACACGTTGCGCAGGAGCTTTGCCGCATCGGCCGCCCGCGTTGCCATCGCGAGCCGTGCGCTGGCAACCGGCTGATAATCCGGCGGCAGCTTCGACAGAAGCTCGCGCGCCACCTCGACGCGACCGCTGCGCAGAATGCGGTCGAAGCGCGCGATATGGTCGGGCCCGGTCAGGAGCTGGGCGTAGCGGTTGAGGAAGTCGTTCTCGTCCGAATTGCGCAGGGTCGCATTCTGCCAGGTGTCACGCGCAAACCTGGTCACGTCGTTGGGGCTTGCGGCCTGTGCGGCTTCGAGACGGCGCATGTGGCCGTTGCTGGTGAGCGGCGGGAAGGCGGTGAAGTAGCGGACGATTTCCTGTGCGGGCGTTTCCGCCGCGATCCGCTCCTCGGCCTGACGGCGCAGCACTTCGGGCTCCGGCCAGTCGCCATTCTCCCGCAGGAAGCGCCAGGTCGAAGCGAAATCGGCATCGGTCTTGGGAGCGGCGCGCAGGATGCTCCAGGTGATGTAACGGTCGAGCAGAGGCTGGCGGAAATTGGCAACCGCCGCGCGCGCATCGCTCCAGCGGTTCTCGTCGATGGCCTTGAGAGCGGCGGTGAAGGCCGCAGCCTCGGCCGGGCTCAGCGGCTGGGCCGGCGTCGCAGCCTGGGCGACATCGCTGCTCTCGACCTGCGGCGGTGCGGCTTGTCTGGAGATCGGCGCAGGGGCCGTGGGGGTTGCCGGCGCCGGAACCGACGGAGGCGTGCTGCCATGGTCGGTCGGTACGCGCCGCAGGCCGGTGTTGGGGGCGCCGGAGACGGGCTGATCGCTGCCCTGATCACGCAAATTCTGCGCGCTGGCCACGGGAGCCAGAGCAGGCGTTGCTGTCAGAAGAGCCAGCAGGAGGAGGGAGGACTTGTTCTTCTTCACCCAGGAATCGTAGGCAGGGAGTTGGGGCATCACAATGGCAAGTTGCTCACCTTGCGGGGGCCTAACCCGGGGCTTAGAGTGAATTTATCAAGGCAAAATCGGAGGAAGCCATGTTCACCGGGTCGCTCGTCGCGCTGATCACGCCGTTCAAGAACGGGTCGGTGGACGAGAAGGGATTCGAGAAGTTCGTGGCCTGGCAGATCGCCGAAGGCACCGACGGGCTGGTCCCGTGCGGCACGACCGGCGAATCGCCCACGCTCTCCATGGAAGAGCACAAGCGGGTCATCGACATCTGCATCCAGACGGCCAAGGGCACCGGCGTTCCGGTGATCGCCGGGACCGGCTCGAACTCGACCGACGAGGCGATCGAACTCACTCGCCACGCCAAGCAGGCTGGCGCCGACGCCGCCATGCTGGTCGTGCCCTACTACAACAAGCCGACCCAGGAAGGCCTGTTCCAGCATTTCAAGGCGGTGGCCGAAGCCGTCGATATTCCGATCCTGCTCTACAACGTGCCGCCGCGGACCGGCGGCGACATGCAGGTGGAAACCGTGGTGCGCCTGTCGCAGGTCCCGAACATCATCGGCATCAAGGACGCCAGCTACGACATGGCGCGGCCGACCCTGACCAAGCTCAAGGCCAAGAAGGGCTTCATCCAGCTTTCCGGCGAGGATGCGAGCGCCGTCGGCTTCCTGGCGCAGGGCGGCGATGGGTGCATCTCGGTGACGGCCAACATCGCGCCGCGCCTGTGCGGCGACATGCACGATGCCTGGAAGAAGCGCGACCTCGACAAGGTGTTCGAGATCCAGGACCGGCTGATGCCGCTGCACAAGGCGCTGTTCGTCGAGACCAGCCCGGGCCCGGTGAAGTACGGTGCCGAGCTGCTGGGGCAGTCGGCCGCCAAGATGCGCCTGCCTCTCGTCGAATGCACCGAGGCGACCAAGAAGCAGGTGCGCGAGGCGATGATCCATGCCGGCCTGATCAACTAGCCGATCTCCAGAGTCCCGATAGCACGAGCGTCCTGTGGTCAAGAAACCGGAACTGGACCGCACCGTTGTGGCCCAGAACCGCAAGGCGCGGCACAACTACTTCATCGAGGAAACCTTCGAAGCGGGCCTGGCTCTGACCGGCACCGAAGTGAAGTCGCTGCGCGGCGGGCGCAGTACGATCGCCGAGTCCTATGTGACGGAAGAAGGCGGCGAAGCCTGGCTGGTCAACGCCAACATCCCGGTCTACGCCTCCGGCAATCGCTTCAACCACGAGCCGCGGCGGCCGCGGAAGCTGCTGCTGCACAGGAAGCAGATCAACAAGCTGATCGGCGCCATCCAGCGCGAAGGCCGCACCGTCGTGCCGCTGCAGGTCTATTTCAATCCGCGCGGCCGGGCCAAGATCGAGATTGCCCTCGTCACCGGCAAGCAGGCGCACGACAAGCGCCAGTCCATCAAGGATCGCGACTGGCAGCGCCAGCGCGCCCGGTTGATGTCGAGTCGTCGCTGAACCTTCGGAGGGGAGCCCCCGCATGAGTACCGTTCTGATCACCGGCGCCGCGCGTGGCCTTGGCCTCGACTTCGTGAAGCAATACGCAGCCAAGGGCTGGAAGATCCACGCCTGTGCCCGCAAGCCCGAGGCGTTGAAGGACGTCAAGGGCGACATCCACGCCCACAAGCTCGAAGTCACCGACTATGCGGCGGTCAAGGCTCTGGCGGAGAAGCTGTCGGGCGAGGCGATCGACGTGCTGATCTGCAACGCCGGCATCTCTGCAGGAAGAGCCTCGGCTCTAGGCGAGATCGACCCGGCGACATGGCGCGAAGTCTTCGAGGTGAATGCCCTGGCGCCGTTGATGATGGCGGGAGCCTTCGTCGATCACGTCGCACGGTCGAAGGATCGCAAGCTGGTGGCCATTTCGAGCCGCATGGGCAGCATCGCGAACAATGGCGGCGGCAGCTACGCCTACCGCGCCAGCAAGACGGCGTTGAACATGGAATGGAGCTGCGTCGCGCGCGATGTGGCGGCAAAAGGCGTGACCTGCGTGGTGCTGCATCCCGGCTGGGTGCAGACCGACATGGGCGGCGCCCAGGCCACGCTCACCATCGCCGAGAGCGTGCCCGCGATGGTGAAAGTGATCGACGGGCTGAAGCCCGCCGACAACGGCCGGTTCATCAACTACGATGGCAGCGCGATCGACTGGTAACCCGGGCGGAAACCGATGCTGCTCAGCGAAGAACAGACCCTGATCCGCGACACCGCCCGCGCCTTTGCGCAGGAGCAGGTGCTGCCCAATGTCCGCGCCTGGGAGGCTGCGGGCGAGATCCCTCGTGCGCTTCTCGCCGAGATGGGCCGCATGGGCTTCATGGGCATGTGTGTGCCCGAGGAATGGGGCGGTGCCGGCTCCGACATGGTCTCCTACGTCCTGGCGCTGGAGGAGATCGCGGCGGCAGACGGCGGCCTGTCGACGGTGATGAGCGTCAACAACTCTCCCGACTGCGCGGCGCTGCAGGCCTACGGTTCGCCCGAGCAGAAGGAGCGCTGGCTGAAGCCGCTGGCGCGCGGCGAGATGTTGGGCGCCTTTTGCCTGACCGAGCCGCACGCCGGTTCTGACGCCTCCAATCTCAAGACGCGCGCCGAACGCCGCGGCAACGGCTGGGTGCTGAACGGCGTGAAGCAGTTCATCACTTCGGGGCGCACCGCCGATGTCGCGCTGGTCTTCGCCGTGACCGATCCGGCGGCGCCCAAGCGCGGCATCTCCTGTTTCATCGTGCCGACCAAGACGCCGGGCTACCGCGTCGCCTCGGTCGAAAAGAAGCTCGGTCAGAAATCGTCCGACACCTGTCAGATCGCCTTCGAGGAGTGTGTGGTCGGGGCCGACGCCATGCTGGGCGCGGAAGGCGAAGGCTATCGCATTGCACTGGCCAATCTGGAGGCCGGCCGCATCGGTATCGCCGCCCAGGCCATCGGCATGGCGCGGGCGGCGTTCGAGGCCGCACGCAGCTACGCCAACGAGCGTGTGGCCTTCGGCACGGCGATCGCCAACCATCAGGCGGTGCAGTTCCGGCTGGCCGACATGGCGACCAAGGTGACCGTCGCCCGGCAGATGGTTCTGCATGCGGCAACGTTGCGTGCCGCTGGGCGCCCATGCCTCACCGAAGCCGCAATGGCCAAGCTATATGCTTCGGAAATGGCCGAGGAGGTGTGCTCGGCCGCCATTCAGATCCACGGCGGCTACGGGTACGTTTCCGACTACCTTGTGGAGAAGATCTGGCGGGATGTTCGCGTCTGCCAGATCTACGAGGGTACCAGCGACGTTCAGCGCATCCTGATCGGCCGCGGATTGGGTTCTTTGTAAGGCCCGTCTTTTCCTTGTTCCTGGCCCCGACGCGTGCAAAGCTTATCGGGTGTGTAAATAAGGCCGCAGAAGCGGTCGGGGGAGCTGGGAGAGCCGGGCGACGGATGGTCGGTCGTGCGCCGTAACTTAGTGAAAGTCATTGGCCTCGCCGCAGTGCTGGTTGCGGCGGCGGGACTTGTTGTCGCCCAGGATAAGGCCCAACCGCCTGGAAAAACCGGCGAATATGGGCGCGTCATCCAAATGCAGACAGCCTTCAGCCCGGCGCTTCCAGGCTCCGGCGACGGCGTTCGCGTCTTCACGCGTACTGTCAAACACATGTCGGGCGGGGCCCTGGCCATCAAGATCATCGAGCCGGGGCGGGTGACGCCAACTGCCGACATGGTCGATGCCCTGCAGAACGGCGACCTCGAGGCCGCCTTCACCTGGTCCGGCTATGCCGCCGCCAAGGCGCCGGTATTCGGGGTCTTCGCCACGGTGCCGTTCGGCCCCGGCCCGGAGGACATGACCTCGTGGATGCTGGAGGGCGACGGCAGCCGCATCCACCGCGAGGCCTACGAGAAGCTGGGCATTGCCGGCATTCCGTGCGGGATTCAGGGTCCCAAGGGCGGCGGCTGGTTCCGCAGCGACGTCAACACGGTGGCCGACTTCAAGGGCCAGCGTCTGCGCTACGGCAAGATGGCCGCGGAAGTGATTGCCCGCATGGGCGCCGTGCCGGTCCCGCTGCCGCCGGGCGAGTTCTTTTACAAGTTGCAGCAAGGCGTCGTGGATGGCGGCGAGATGTCGACGCCCGCCATGGACGCCGCCCTGGGCTTCGACAAGCTCGGCCTGCCTTACTACATGCCGGGCTGGCAGCAGCCCTCGGCCGTGCTCGATTTCCTGATGCGCAAGGACAAATGGGCGGCGCTGCCGGCGGCGTTGCGGGTGCAGATAGAAACCGCTTGCCGGGCAAATATCGCCTGGATGCTGGGCCGCTCGCCCAATGTGCAGGCCATCGCGATGGAAAAGCTCAAGGCGTCGGGCGTCGTGATCCGCGAATGGTCGGCAGATGTGCTGGCCGCCTTTCGCAAGAACACCGAAATCGTGCTGAAAGAGCAGGCCGAACGCGATCCTGATTTCGGCGCCGCCCTCGCCAATCAGAGGGCTTTCGTTCAGCAGTCCGCGAGTTGGCGGGTCATGTCCCGCCTGCCGAGCCCGCAGCAGCCCTAAACGACCATAAGCGCTCGCTTGCACGGGGCCGCCGGTCCGGGCAGTTTTGTTCGGACATGACTGTACTTTCTTCCCAGATCGACACCCGTTCCGACACCTTCAAGCGCAATGCCGAGGCGATGCGCGCGCAGCTCTCGGATTTGCGCCAGCGCACCGACCGGATCCGCCTGGGGGGTGGTGAGGACTCGCGCAAACGCCATGTGGCACGCGGCAAGCTGCTGCCCCGTGAGCGGGTGCGGGCGCTGCTCGATCCCGGTTCGCCGTTCCTCGAACTGTCGCCGCTGGCGGCGCTCGACATGTATGACAACGAAGCGCCCGGGGCGGGCGTGATCACCGGCATCGGCCGCGTCAGCGGCGTCGAATGCGTGATCGTCTGCAACGACGCCACCGTGAAGGGCGGCACCTACTATCCGATGACGGTGAAGAAGCATCTCCGCGCCCAGGAAGTGGCGATGGAGAACCGGCTTCCCTGCATCTACATGGTCGATTCCGGCGGCGCCAACCTGCCGCAATGGCCCGAAGTCTTTCCTGACAAGACCCACTTCGGCCGCATCTTCTACAACCAGGCCAACATGTCGGCGCAGGGCATCCCGCAGATCGCCGTCGTGATGGGCTCCTGCACGGCCGGCGGTGCCTATGTGCCGGCGATGAGCGACGAGACCATCATCGTGCGCAAGCAGGGCACGATCTTCCTGGCCGGCCCGCCGCTGGTGAAGGCCGCGATCGGCGAGGTGGTGAGCGCCGAGGATCTCGGCGGCGCCGACGTCCATGCCCGCACCTCGGGCGTCGCCGACCACTATGCCCAGAACGACAGCCATGCGCTGGGCATGGCGCGGCGCATCGTGGCCAATCTCAACTGGAAGAAGAACCCCTCGGCGTCGCTGCTGCCGCCGCGCGATCCGCTCTATGCCGCCGAAGAGCTTTACGGCGTGGTGCCGCCGGACAGCCGCACGCCCTACGACATGCGCGAGGTCATTGCGCGCCTGGTCGACGGCAGCGAACTCGACGAGTTCAAGCATCTCTACGGTACGACGCTTGTGACCGGCTTCGCCCGCATCTGGGGCTATCCAATCGGCATCGTCGCCAACAACGGCATCCTGTTCAACGAATCGGCGCTGAAGGCTGCGCATTTCATCGAACTGTGCGGCCAGCGCGGCATTCCGCTGCTGTTCCTGCAGAACATCACGGGCTTCATGGTCGGCCGTAAGTACGAAGCGGGCGGCATCGCCCGTGATGGCGCCAAGATGGTGACGGCGGTGTCGACCGTGAACGTGCCGAAGTTCACGGTGATCGTCGGCGGCAGCTACGGCGCCGGCAACTACGGCATGTGCGGCCGCGCCTACAGCCCGCGCTTCCTCTGGATGTGGCCCTCGGCGCGCATCTCGGTCATGGGCGGCGAGCAGGCCGCCAGCGTGCTGGCCACCGTGCGCCGCGACAATATCGAGGCCAAGGGCGGCGCCTGGTCGAAGGAAGAGGAAGAGAAGTTCAAGCAGCCGATCCGCGACCAGTACGAGCGCGAGGGCCATCCGTACTACGCCACGGCGCGGCTGTGGGACGACGGCATCCTCGACCCGGCCGACACGCGCATGGCGCTGGCGCTGGGCCTCTCGGCCGCCATGAACCAGCCGATCGGTCCGACGAAGTTCGGCGTCTTCCGGATGTGATGCGGACCATGACGTCATCCATCCTGACCAGGGTCGACGGGGGCGTGGCGACGCTCACCCTCAACCGGCCGAAGGAAATGAACTCCTTCGACGGCGACACCGCCTGCATCATCATCGATACCGTCGCGGCTTTCGCCGCCGACGAGACCGTGCGCGTGCTGGTCGTGGCCAGCGAAGGGCCGGCCTTCTCCGCCGGCGGCGACTTCAACTGGGTGCTGACCTGGCCCGAACTCGATGCCGACGCCCGCAGAATGGGGGCCGATGCCATGATGGGCGCGGTGCAGGCGGTCTACGATTTTCCCAAGCCGTCGATCGCGCGAGTCCAGGGCGCGGCGGTGGGCGGCGGCATTGGCCTGATGCTGGCCTGCGATTTTGCCGTGGCATCGTCCAAGGCCCGCTTCGGCCTGACCTCGGCACGCAACGGCCTGCTGGCCGGCATCGCCATTCCGGTGCTGATCCAGGCGGTGGGCCCGCGCAAGGCGCGCCAACTTCTGATGCACGGCGGAATCTTCGATGCCGCGGCGGCCTTGCAGATCGGCCTGGTCGACCGGGTGGTGGATGCCGATGCGCTCGACGCCACCGTGGCGGAGCTGGCCGGCGAGCTGAAGCGCGGGGCGCCGTCGGTGCAGACGCTGGTCAAGCGGCTCGTCACCGAGATCGACGGCATGACGCACGATGGGCGGGTCGCCGGCCTGATCGGCGAGCATGTTGCCGCGCAATGCACGACCGACGATGCG
>Ga0209792_1000612_pt1 | contig 23426 bp, 29 predicted proteins | sample EBPBio142005_DNA_FD_185860 | JGI IMG/M metagenome (GOLD analysis project Ga0209792, IMG submission 185860) | Wastewater treatment Type I Accumulibacter community from EBPR Bioreactor in Madison, WI, USA - Reactor 1_6/14/2005_ DNA (SPAdes)... | ecosystem: Engineered > Bioreactor > EBPR >... | reverse complement strand
TCAGGGCGATGATCAAGCGGCGCAGCGCCGTGGAGCCCACCATCGGGCACATGAAGATGGATGGCCGATTGGCGCGCAACCCGCTCAAGGGCGCCCTGGGCGATGCCATCCATGCCGTGATGTGCGGTGCAGGCCACAACCTGCGCCTGATCCTGGCCGCGCTGCGGCTTTTTTGCGCCCGAATGGGGGTGACGATTCAGGCGGTCATCGGGCTATTGGCCGACCAGCTGCGCTTTACGGTGGCGGTCTTTGCTTGAAAACTGAATTGTTCAGGGCGGACTCATTATGTGATGGGGAATGTCTGCAGTTGGCGAAACTAGGGTTTGCCCGATCAGCGAGAATGAATCGTCCCGGGGCGAGGTTCAGGATGGGCAAAGATTTTTCGGCCCGGGAGATCCACGCATCAAGGGCGCTGGCGATTGCCACCATGGAGGGCGCACCGCTGCGATGCTCGCTGTCACCGGCGTGGTTACCGCCGCGGGGTGCCGAGGCGTGGCGGCAGGTGCCCGTCTGCTTCGAGGCAGGCCGCGTAAGGCTTTTGTCGCTGCACCATCGCCTGGAGATTCTTTCCGGCCTGCGCCATGACGTCCGCGACATGAGCTTCCACATTTAAAGCCGCGCATCCTGGCGGATTCCATCGACTCGATCCACCTCTTTGCCTTCAAGCCATATCTGTGTGGCACCGAGAACTATCTTATTTGTCGACCAGGCTGAGTAGGGGCTTCCTTGGATCTTGGTTCAGCCATATATTTATCCATATGGCTAACTATCCAGCCTCTGTGAACCAGGTATTCCATGCACTGGCGGATCCGACCCGGTGCGCCATCGTGTGTGCGCTGATCGGCGGAGCGCAGACCGTGTCGGCATTGGCGGCGCCTTTTGACATGGCGCTGCCATCCTTCATGAAGCACCTGACGGTGCTGGAGAGCAGCGGCTTGATCCGCAGCAGCAAGCAGGGGCGCACGCGCACCTGTGAACTGGTACCGGAGGGGCTGCGCCAGGCAGAGCAGTGGTTGGCGTCCTCACGTGCCCTGGATAGGCTTCACGGCGGTCATCACGATGGAGGACGAAGAGGCCGGTAGCCGCTACACGGCCCGCGTGATGCACCCGGACGATGCCGCCCGCGAGCAGCACGAGAAGCTCGGCTTCTTCGAGGGTTGGGACACCGTCATCACCCAACTCGATGCATTCGCACTCTCCCTCCGTTGAAAGGAATCCCCATGCAGATCACTGTTGAAACCACCGTTGCTGCACCTATCGCCCAAGTCTGGAAGGCCTACATCACGCCCGCGGACATCATGCGCTGGAACGCCGCGTCCGACGATTGGCACACCACCGCCGCCACGGTGGATCTGCGCGTGGGCGGCGCGTTCTCGTCCCGCATGGAGGCCAAGGACGGCAGCATGGGATTCGACTTCGCGGGCACTTACACGAAGATCGAGGAAAACCAGTTGATCGAATACGCCTTTGGAGACCGCGCGGCGCAGGTGACGTTCACCGAAGGGCCGCAAGGCGTGGCGGTGCATGTGCGCTTCGATGCCGAGAACGAATTCCCGGTGGAGCAACAGCAGCAAGGCTGGCAGAGCATCCTGGATCGCTTCAAGGCCTATGTGGAAGCCCAGGCCTGATCCCAGGATCCATGCGCATGTTGGATGGGAGCCTCATCGGCGAATGCCATCAGGGCCAGCGGGCAACCAGTCTGCAAAACAGGCTGGATATAAAAGACAGCAGCCCAGCCTCCTGACTCTTCACGCACAACGGTTACTTGCAATCCGAGAGGCTTTCATATAAGCCGCTCTAAAACCAGTTTCGGCTCACCAATACAAAAAATATGCCTGCCAACAAGGGCAGTTGCATCCCTCCCCAAATCAACGAAACACCTATAGTCACAATCGTTGCCCATATCAAATCCTGTGATTCGTGAATCTGCATCACCAAGAATACAACCATTAAGCACATGCTGGCGTTACTCAGTGCACGCCTTGCCTTCTCAGTTTTTGAAAAATGGTGGGCGATGCCGAATCCGGCGAATCTAAGGGCCATCGTGCATGCAGCCATAACGATTATATTCGTCATTTCTCTAGGATAAAGGTGGCTGCAAAGGCCACGGCCGCACCAAACAATAGAGCAGTCGTCTGGCTAGAAGAAAAACACCAAATCAACAACCCCACGCTAACACCCCATGCAACTGGTGGCATTTTTGCAAGTTTGGATTTTAGACCATTACTAACAAACAATGCAATTGATAGCGGGACTAATGCATCTAATCCAAGCTTGGAAAACATGCTTTGCGTCATGATTGCACTAAAGAAAAAACCCGCAAGACAGCCTATGAGCCATGCTGAACTAAAAATCAAGCTTATTTTCACAGCGTAGTTTTCGTCAAGATAGCCTTTCTGTGCTGCAAGTTGACAACAGGCCCAACTGCTATCCGTCGTAAATGCCCCGACGATAAAAATCTTCAGTGAATTTCCTCTGTAAATGTGAGGCCAAATAGAGGCCGTATATGCGAGCATTTTCGCATTTAGTCCAATGGTGAGTGCCATGACCCCCCAAATGGTGAATGGCTCCGGCGGCGCCATTAGTGCAAGCTGGGAAGCTGCGGCATTAATACTGATCGCTGAGAAGGTTATATCGATCAATCCCAAGCCCTTATTGCTTGCAACAGTACCGACAAGCAGTCCAAAAAAGACGATCTTCGGCAAGAAGGTAAGTCCATCCTGGAGATAATTTGGGATCTTCGAATTGAAATGCACGCCTTAGACCCAAAACAAAAGCTTTTTCTTCCTAGGGCCGAAAAATCCCGAGAACGTCATTCGTTCACCCTCAGACGGCAGCACCTCATGAAGCCGTGTTGATCTAAAAATGAGCAAATCACCTTCCAATGGCCTGCACTTCGCAGCATCGGTTTCGTCATCAAGCTTCTTTATTTCATCAGTGCGATAAATGACCGTTTCACCGCCTCGATCAGGAATTTTCAGATAGAAGTTCCATGCAAATTGATCTTGGAGTTCGTGCGCAAAGTCCAAATACTGTGTTTCGCCAGGCATCCAATCACGATGAATCGGTGCAGTACCCAGATCTCGGACTGTGCACCCCATCATCATATTTCCAGCGTGTGTGGCCGTTTCGGTTGGTAGGTCAAAAATCTCAGAAGCAACCTGTTGAACCAACTTATACAAATCCACCTGAGATAAAATTTTCTCAGTAAACACTGGCCAAGTTACCCGCACTCTCTCGAAGTACTCGAATGGCTCTTCCTTGAATCTAAAGAAATTGGGGCCGAGCTTTCCTTTTCGAACAATTGCACCGCCCTTGTCATCACCCTGGAAGTACTCCAACCCAATACCATCGATTGCCTCAGTGAGCTTTTGCAGATCCTGAGGGCTGATTAAGCTTTCAACACGTATACCAGCGCAGCTATTCGACAGAAATGCATCGCGCACCCGCCTTTCAATACTCCCATTCTTGATGTCAAGAATTTTCCACTCTGAATCAATTTGCAACTTCTAGTCCTCCTGCCGGAGAGAGTAAGCTGCACGGAATGCATTCGTGGTATACGCGTATACAAGAATCTACTCTTTTGTCAGAATTTCCTCCAAACGCCGAAGGTCCACCATAAATTTTTGTTTTGATTTTGCAGGTATAGCGCCGCCACGCTCTAAATCTGTCAAAGCCCTTGTCACAGAAACACGTGTCAGGGCAGTCATCTCCGCTATGGTCTCATGAGACACAGATATCTCCACCATTGGAGACGATCCGCCATTTGCACTTTCAAGTCGTGAAGCCTTGCCTATTCTAAGAATTAGATCGACCACACGCTCTGTAGGATTGCGGGAGGTCATGAATGACATCTTCCCAACCACCATTTGATTCTTGAAGCCCAGTATCCGCAGGAGAGAGGTAGCAAACCCTGGTGATTCCTGGAAATGCTTACTTACTTCCGATGGATGGTATCTACTCAGTACACAAGGGGTCTCCGCCCGTGTCGTAGTCGGTCGTGATATTTCGGAAAAAGCTGGGCCCTCGCCAAATATAGCCCCAGGCCCAAAGACTTCCAGCAGAATCTCTGAACCACTTCGACGCAGCACTTTAGAGCTGACCAGCCCGCTTCGCAGGAGATAGAAATAGCCATGGATTTCCCCCTCATGAAATAGGAATTCCCCCGCGTCAACTCGAATCACTTGTCCGAAATGGACTGCATCAAGCCAGGGTTGTGCCAGTGTCAGGCATGCATCCCAGGTCGCGTAAGGAGCAGCACCGAAATATTTACGCTTTGTCATATATTTTCTATGCCTTTGACATGCGACGGCATACTTCGGACACCCCTTTCACAATTGCCTTACCCCTACTCACCATCGTTGGCCGTATGTCGCATACAGATCTCTCGTACGCGCCACAGCGCTTGCAGATATGACATGGAAGGATTTTCTTTTTGCAGTCTGCTTGTCGCCGACTCAATTGCTTTTGAATAGTCTTCCTCAAACTGATCCGGCTCGCTATCGGGAACGGAGGAAAGATAGAGACAATAGGCACGTCCCAAATAGTAGTCACTTGAACTCGCCTCTGTATTCATCGGCTGTGCCAGCACATGGGGTACATGAAAAAAAATCCCGCTTATTACGGCCAGTCGAACAGCTGACCGAGATTTAAGGAAAAGTGAGTCAAAAATACCAAGCAATAGGCCAGTTCGATGGGGCTTCATAATGATCTTTCATGATTAGACTATTTAAGTCTATGAAATAATCCGACCTCCTTCTGTATACGCATATACCTAAATGGCACAATTTTTACGTTTTCATGCCCTAAATGCAGCCAGAAGGAGCCTGAGTCGTTGACGAGGCCTATCTGAAACATCACGGGCACAATGAGCAACCTGTCTTTAGTCCGTCCTGAACAATTCAGTTTCCAAGCAAAGACCGCCACCGGAAAGCGCTGCTGGCCGGCCAATAGCCCGATGACTTCCTGAATCGTCACCCCCAGTCGAGCGCAAAAAAGCCGCAGCGCGGCCAGGATCAGGCGCAGGTTGTGGCCTGCGCCGCACATCACGGCATGGATGGCATCGCCCAGGGCGCCCTTGAGCGGGTTGCGCGCCAATCGGCCATCCATCTTCATATGCCCGATGGTGGGCTCCACGGCGCTGCGCCGCTTGATCATCGCCCTGAGGGTCTTGGTGATGCCCCTTTTCTGCCCCGAGCGCAAAATGCGCACCCCTGGCACCTCTACCCCCTGATAGCCCTTGTCCACGATGGCGGTCTTCGGGCGTTTGTCCACGCCGGTGAGGATGCCCACCTGTTTCGAGCGTCAAGGCGATCTATTTGAACAGATGGAGGATGCTCTGTAAGTGCCCGGCGACTCGACCCGCCACCCGAGCAGGCATCTGGGCTCTTCATCCGGCTCGTTTACGTTTGGACCTGACAACTGGTTGTTGACGATGAGCCTATGCGCAGCAGGGCACTGCGGCGGACAAGGATCTTGTGCACTCAGCTCGATTTGATGAGCGTGAACTGTGCCATAACACTGGTAACACCGCCCAGTTCACCTGCAACGCAAGAGATCCGGGGAGCTAGCTTGCGCAGGTTGCAGGCACTGCGGTGCAAGGCTCCAATCGACGCCTGCCATAGAGCACATGCTTGAGGCTGTATATGAGTAAATTCCACTTGTTGTGGCATATTGGTTTGATTTATTTATAAGGAAAATTCTATGGCTGCGTTGCATTCCAAATTTGTGGCGGAGTCAATGCTCGTGCAGAAGATCATTAATCGCCTGAAGCTCCGACATCTTCTAGTACTTCTGACCATTCAAGAACATCGCTCATTGACAAGGGTCGCTCATCAGCTTGCGACGAGTCAGCCAGCAGTGACGCAACTGCTCGCGGAATTGGAAGCGCTTTTTGGTGGTCCGCTGTTTCTGCGCTCTTCACGCGGGATGGAGCCTACACCGCTAGGCCAAATAGTGCTTGCGCGGTCGCGCACCATGCTCTCGGATGTTAACCACTGGGCGAGGGATCTCGAGGCTCGATCTCAAGGTAGCGCAGCCCACCTGCACGTTGGGGTGATTCCTTTTCTGCCGGGGAGGCTCCTCGCGGAGGCAATCAACCGGGCGCGTCCAGAAGGGCGTCGCATCACCGTATCCCTCCATGAGGACACCAGTGACCATCTGCTGGCACGTTTGCGCATGCATGAACTAGATTGCGTCATCGGTAGAACCTCGGCAATCCTGGATATGAGCGGCCTGCGACATGAGGTGCTCTACCAACAGGAGCCCAAGTTGATCGCGCACCGACGTCTCGCTGTGCGCCTCAACCGGAAACCTCTGCAATGGTTCGAGCTTACCGAACTGGATTGGGTGCTCGGCGCTCGTCGTACCCCGATGCGGGAGCAGATCACAGACTTTTTCCTCCGTGCGGGAGTTGCGCCGCCACCGCCGTTTGTTGAGAGCTTGTCGTCGAAGGTGATAGGGGAACTCGTCGCGGCCAATGAGAGGGCTGTATCTATCGTTCCGGCAGATGTTGCGAGCGAACTCGCACGTATTGCAGGCGTTGGTGTTGTGCGTCACCGCTTTGGTTGGACATTGCCACCGATAACACTGTTTCAGCGCATCGGTGGGGCTCAATATGAGGAGCAGGAACTGCTGGCGCATGCGCTCAAGCAGGTTGCAATCGAAATATCGGAGGCCACACAGTGAAAGTCAGCGTCGTTACGCAACACGAAAGCCCTGGTTGAGATCACGTATTCCAGCAAAGCTGAACCGGATAACCATCAGGTCCGAGTAAACAGACTTATGGAAACCGAATGCACTTCGGCTCAGAAGGACCGTCACATCCCATGCGGGGCTATGGTTATCCCAGTAGCTTAGGCAACGAGGACGCCAGAAGGGCCACTCCGGATGCGGTGAGCAGGCTCAGAACGACTTGGCGAAAGCGGATATCGCTGATTCCGATGTACACGCGAGTGCCTATCAGAGTGGGCACTAGCATGGCAGGTGCCACGATTGCGAACATTGGCCACATGTCTCGTGTGACGATGCCGGATGCAAAATAGGTGGCCATAGTGACCATTAGCATGGAGAGATTGAAGTTCTGGATGATGGATCGTTGTACGTCTCGTTCATAGCCACGCAACGTGCACCATAGAGTGGGCAGTGTTCCGGTAAAGCCGCCGATGCCTCCCATGATGCCACCCGCCATTCCGACCACAGCGTCAGCAAGTCTTCCGCCAAATGAGATTCGGGGAAGGCGCTTGGACATCAGCATGACTGGGCACCAAAGCACTAGCAGGGTTCCGAGAAAGGCCTTAAATAGATTCATGTCCAACTTGGGCAGTAGCAGAACACCGAGTGGAATGCCTGCAAGACCACCAAGCACAAAGGGCAGAAGCTGCTTTATGTCGAACCCTCTGCGTACTGAAAAGACAGCGAGCACTTGTCCCGTCAGTGCGCCAAAGACCGCTAGTGTTGCCGCGAGCCGGGGATCCAGCACCCAGGCCCAGAATGACATGGCCACCATGCCGAATGCAAACCCAGAAAGTCCTTGAACAAAACCCGCCACGATGGCGCCCAATGCGACCACGACATACATCGAATCCATGCTCTCCTCCTTCTTCTTCTGCCACACGTTGATGCGAAATCAGTCCTTCCATTGTGTTCAGAAGTCATTAGATGAATATTCAGAATAAGTATCGTTCGATACTAAAAAACTTATACGCTTTGCAGTGGCTGAGTCTCCGGCTTCCGAAAGAGCGTGCTACTCTGGCAATGTGAATGCCACTGGAGATAGCAACTCATGGCCTTGTGCCGAGCGCTGGATTTGAGCAGGCTGAGTGGCCGAGTCGACCAGATGCTTCTGATCGGCATATGCACTTGAATGTGTGGTCGACGCACCGATGACGCCGGGCGGTGTGTGCGTCGCGAGGTGCGATGCGATAGTCTTTGCGTGAAGAGAAAGACGCTCGATCGCTGAGACATAGAACAGGGAGCCCTGCGTTAGGGGCCCTAGCGCATAGAGTCCGCTCTCACCGTCCACCATGAACGTCGTTGGATCGACCGCGATACCGCCATGTGGACATTGCTTAATCAGGGCCTGGTCCAGCAGTCGTTCGATGAGGGGGGCATCGAGTCGCGCTAGATTACCGGAAAAGCCAGTGGCATCAATCGCGTAATCTAACGTGAGAGTGCCGTCTTTCACATCCACGAAGATAGTGCCGTCTCTGCCAAGACGGGTCGCCTTGTAGCCGCCATGGATCGACAGGTTCCCCTTTTGGAGCATGGCCTTGATCTTGCGCGCATTCTCGATCGGCATGGGATGGCGGTAGCTCATCCAAAGGCCCTGATACTTCCGGTAGAAGCGACGCTTTTGGTTGCTGTCTAACTGTTGCCAATACCTATCGATGTGGGTCTTGGTGGCGTCCAGCCAGAGCTGCCAGTCGCGGACACGACTCGCGGCTTGAATTTCATGGTTGAGGCGGGAAGCTGGATCAAGGTGGCCAAGAAAGCCCTTGTACTCGCTTTCGTAGGTGTGCAGTCGCCGAAACCAGCGTAGAAAACCAGCAATGCTATCTGGAGGGAGTTTTCCATGTTCAATACTGGGCGGGGCAGTTGGAATCACACCGCGTACCAGCGGCAGGCGGCCCGAATTGGAGTAAATGTGAATTTCACCGACTTCGATAGAGTCCATCAGGATGGACATGTCAATGGCCGTCAGCTTGGTTCCCAAGATTCCGACACGGGCGCCGGGTCCGATGCGTGCACGCATCTGCCTGAGCTCGTGATAGGGGTTCGCGAAATAGCGGTCAGAGTTCGGGAAAGGCGTTCGCTTGCGCAGGTGACCGACGGCAAGGACCACATTGTTAAAGATCTCTGAGCCATCCGATGTGTGCACGCGATAGCCACCAGGCGCGCGCTCCAGATTCACCACCTCGCTCGCCATCATGCGCAGGCTCATGCCCTGCGCCTTCATGCGTTGCGCAGCCACTTGGAGTTGAGCGCTTAGATACTCGCCCATCTTGCGTCGTGGCACATAGTCGTTAGCGCTTACCGACGGCAAATGGGCTTGTTCTATGAGCCACTGAAGGAAGCCATCCGGTTCGGAGGTATCGACTCCTAGGAGGGCTGCAGCCATGTTGAGGATAAATACATCGTCCGTGCTGTCCTCCCCATAGGGAAGGCCTGGCCCGAAGCGACCACTGCCCTCGTACAGCACGATTTCGGATATGCCGGCACTTTTGCAGTGCTCGCTCAATTCATTGCATACGAGTACGCCAGAGCATCCTGCGCCGACCACAGCCACTCTTTTCGTCATAACAATCTCCCAGCACTTCGGTTGATTAAGCAGTCTGTTGCCGACCGTGGAACTCACGCATGAGCATGTCCGCGCGCAGGTTGAGCGGCGCGTCATGAAACAAGGTCAGGAGATCCTTGAGGGAAGAAGGTGCGCCTTCCAGGTAGCGCCGGATGGAGTGACCGTCGTGAGCGCGTGCAGGATCCTCTCGCAGCACGACACCTTTCATCCGCAGTAGCCGTCTTGTATCGCCGCTCCTATGGAAGGCCCACCTGGCTTTGTCGTAGCTGTGTGCTTCCGGCAGACCTTGCTGCAGCAGCAAGGTGGTCGCTTCATGCTCTTCGCTATTGCTTGGTAGATAGTCGGGAGTCGTCGTGCCTGCGAGGCTGCGGATGTCGTTGTAGGCAGTGATGTCAACAATGGGGGTACCCGACAGGGCAATGTTGACGTCGCTCGCTGACCCAAATGAGACCGCCACTGCACGATTGAAGATCTCGTCCTGTTCCAGTGCTGAGTAGCCCAATGCGGCCAGATCATGGCGCATCGCATTGTCCATCTGTTGAAGTGTCGCTGCCCCCGAACTGTGTGCCAACAGGTGAAGCCGCGGCATGTCTTCGATGCCCTGGAACGAGAGCCTCGTAGCGGGTCGCCCGTTGAGGTCAAGCGGCTTGCCTTCGCCATCTCGCTCCACCAATCCGTCCGGGCGGCGCTTGAGCTGATCCGATCGGGCCACCAAGCGTGGCAGCATGATCTGCTCATAGAGTAGTCTGGCAGGATGGCTGATGATGTGTTGATGCGCGTGGGTGTTCAGTGTGAAGCGGTTGTTGAGCATGTACGGCTCGGTGATCGGATCCCCGTGCTCGTTCAAGCCGGAGTGAACGAAACCAATCAGTCCTGGGAAGCGTGGCGCTACGCTGGAGAGGAAGCGCGCAAAAGTCGAAATGAGGCCCGTCCCCAATACGATCCCTTCCGGATAGTTGGTGGTCGGTGTGCTGGGAAGCACGGCCCAGGGATACGCCGCAAGTTGGCGTAATGCATCTTCCTGCTTAAGTTCGGCACAGGCTTTGCCTTCGACTTGGAATGCACGTGTTCCGGCTTGCTTGACCTCGGCGTTGGAGCGCTTGCGCATTTCGCAGGTGAGTTCGTAGATTGCATCGAACAAGATGGCCATCGTGTCGCTGTAGCACTCATCGAACCGTAGTACTGTGTTGGAGGCTAGTGTCCGTGCTCGGTTGTAGCGGCAGGGGATTGACACGAGGTACTCAAGGAAGCGCAGGTCTGCCCCCTTGAACTGTGTTGTTCCTATCACGTAGGCGTCAGCATCAAGATCATCTGCCATTGCAAGGGCACGTAACGCGCTGTCCCAGACGGCGGTATCCATTCCCCGCTCTGCCATAAGTTCTCGCGCAAAATTGAGTGCTTGTAAGGGATAGATACGCGGCGCGAAATTCTTCAGCGGCTTGGGATAGCGGTCTCTCTCTTCGATGAAGTAGCGTACATACAAGCCACTCTCGGCAATTGCCTGCATGACGAAGTCTGCACGCTCTGCGGCAAGTCGCGCGTCGCACGGATGGGTGAACTCGTTCAGAGCCGCCAGTTGTAGATGGTCTACAAGGCGTACCTCTTGTCTTGTGTAGGATTGCTGCAGATCCCGTAGAGCGGCCAATGTGTGGTGTGCAATCGGTCGTCGCTCATGCGTGGATGGGTTCGTTAGCAGTGGCCGAAGTGCATTGGCTGCGATCCTGAACATAAGGCATTCTGGGGTGGGCATTTGTAGCCGCTCCCGTGTTTCCTCGGCGGTGAGGATGCGAACTCCCAAGGCTTGGAGTGCCAATCGCATATACCTAACCTGGTCCGCAGTGGTGCACTTTCGGACACCACCCGGCACGCGGTCGTCGGGCACATTCAGTGCATCTTCAAGACCCACGCGTACGCCATCAAGACCTAGCGCCACTGCCACGTTCGGCAGGATCTGCAACATTGGCCCCGGCATGAGGGACGAGATAATGGCATCAGGCGAGTGTTCGCGGATGCGTGCGACGACCGGCTTCAAACATGCTACGGTGCGCTCGACAGCGTGTTGCAGTGAGTTGCCGCTACCGTCGAGTAGAAGGCGGAAGATTTCCTTTCGCTCATCCGTGGGAATGAGGGAGTCGTCCTCAAGGCCTCCGTCAGCGGTACGGCGGTGCTGGTCAACCCCTGCTACTAGCATGAAGAGAACCGGCCCGCCAGCGTCCTGAAGGGGTTGCCAGTAGGGGCCCAATGCCTGCTCAAGGATATTGTGATTGAACACCTCGACTTCTGGTCGGACGCCATGCAGCTTGAAGTGGGTGAACTGTTGATCGAGAAAGAGTGGTGGATTCTCGTAGCCGCCGCCCATCTGGAAGATGACCGGACCTGGACTGAACGAGCCGACGTCAGGCGCGCGCGCTTGCAGTCCATATCCATGGAGATGTGCCCTTCGCAAGGGACTTTCGAAGTTAGCGCCACCTCGCACGCTCGTCGAGAGATTGATGATCGCAGATGGGATTTGCTGGTGCAATTCGCACACGATGCGCTCGAACTGGTCAACATCGATGTGGTTCCGCTGTGTTGCGAGCGTTATAGATTCGCCTGTTTCCTTTATCGACAGTACAACGGTGTCGGAGGTATCGCGGGTGTGCAGGTGAATGACCGAAGCTCCCTGTGCTGCAGCCTGGATGCTTGCCTCTGCAATGTCCTGAGACGTTATCGGTACTTCGGGAGAGGCTGCGCGCATCGGGTTCCAGAGTCCGGGGCCGACAGCTCTCCAGCCGAGATTAGCTAAAGTTTCTAGGACTTGAGGGCAGTTTTGCCGGATCCGGTTGACGAGACGTGGGTGGAGGAATGGCCGTTGGCGTGGGTTCGTTTGTAAGAGGCTTCCCTCTTCATTCGCGCGCCATCCACTGGCTGTGATGGTGAGTACCATCTCTTGCTGATCTGCCGCCGAAGGGAGCTTTTCCAGCAACGAATCCGGGATGATGGCTAGGTCGCCACCTGGTTCAAGCAGCAGGCCACCGGCTTCTACAGACTTCCAGCCGGCGTTCCGTAGGATGTCACTATTTGTTGCCTCTGTGCCAGAGACATCAAGGCGAGCGAGTGTGAAGCCGTCGGGGATGTACTTGGGCTCCGTGTCAGAAACGTGCCTGGGAACGGCCCCGACTGGGGCTGCTGTGATAAACATAGATTTAAACATTGGAGTCCCCTTACGTACCAAATCGTGGATGCACGCGCTGTATCGCAGCGTGTGTTGTTGAACTCATCGAGTTCTGAGTCGATTTGAGCGATGGATCCAAAGTTGTGAAACTGTCCTTATGGTCAGGTGCCCGTAGTGGGGATGGGTAGCGACTGCTCCGGCGCTATCCGATTGCGATGCAAGGAGGGTAAATCGGTATTGGGGGGCAATGCTGATGTCTTCCCTGAGGCGTCATGGGTGTCAAGGCTTCAGAATGGAGGCTGACGGCAACTGTTGGCCAAGGTTGCTACGCATAGCTCAGTATTGAACTGCGGATAGATTGACACGAAAGGAATGGCATGGATCGATGGACACGAGATGTTCGTGAAGCGTTCGATCAGGCACAGAGTGAGCAAAGCGTTTTTGCAGTGATGCAAGAGGCCACACGGTGGATGGGTTTCGAGTGGTGTGCCTTCGGTTTTCGTTTCGCCGATAGTGTGGTGCGTCCCTCCTTCAAACTAGTGAACGACTACCCCGCGGAGTGGCAGCAGCGCTATAAGCAGGCCGGGTACTTGGCAAAGGATCCGAGTATTCGGTGCGGGTTGCGTTCGCAACTTCCCTTCGTGTGGAATGACCTACTTTTTGCTGAAACACCCGAACTCTGGCGCGAAGCGCAGGCTGTAGGGTTACGCTATGGCTGGGCGAAGTCTCATTTTCATGGAATGGGTGCGGTGAGTCTGCTGAGCTTGGCGAGATCCAGTGAGCCCTTGACCGAGGCTGAATTCACATCCAAGGCACTACAGTTGAATTGGCTAGCGCTACTGTCGCATGAGGCATTTACGCGAGTTCTCGCACGAACCCATGCTCCCAATCGGCAGGTGAAGTTGACAAAACGAGAGATTGAAGTGCTTCAATGGGCGGCCGAAGGCAAGACAAACGAAGATATCGCTACGATTCTCGCTATTAAAGGACGCACGGTTAAATTTCATATCGAAAATGCTGTAATGAAGTTGGGAACATCCAATCGGATTGCAGGCGTAACCAGAGCATTGATGATGGGATTATTGAGTGATTCTTGAATATTGCTGATGCGGCAAGTGCATTGGAAATGCGAAATTTCATCAAGATGATGTCGTTCGCGACGAAGCCATGAATCACCCCGGGTTTGAACTAACCTCCAGAAGTTGGACGAACTTCAAGGGGTTCTCATGGAGAGATACAAGACGGAGTTCAAGCTCAAGGTCGTCCAGAGCTTTCTAGCTGGTGAGGGCGGCGCGAAGTTGCTGGTCAACGGCCCTTAACCATATCCAGCCTGGCAAGCCCACGCAGAACACCTATGTCGAACGCAAAACCCACCGCACTGAGGTGCTGACTGCTATGTCTTCGATTCACTGCAGGAGGTGCGTGACATGACGGCCGACTGGCTGCACCGATACAACCATTATCGACCCCCATGACGCCCTCGGCCGAACCCTCCCATTCGAGTACCGTGTCAATCTATTCCCCAACCTCAATTTCTGATTGGCTCAGGAATTCGAGAGGACTTCGACTTCAGTAGTCCGTCCTGAACAATTCAGTTTTCAAGCAAAGACCGCCACCGTAAAGCGCAGCTGGTCGGCCAATAGCCCGATGACTTCCTGAATCGTCACCCCCAGTCGGGCGCAAAAAAGCCGCAGCGCGGCCAGGATCAGGCGCAGGTTGTGGCCTGCGCCGCACATCACGGCATGGATGGCATCGCCCAGGGCGCCCTTGAGCGGGTTGCGCGCCAATCGGCCATCCATCTTCATATGCCCGATGGTGGGCTCCACGGCGCTGCGCCGCTGGATCATGGCCCTGAGGGTCTTGGTGATGCCCCTTTTCTGCCCCGAGCGCAAAATGCGCACCCCTGGCACCTCAACGCCCTGGTAGCCCTTGTCCACGATGACCGTCTTCGGGGGCTTGTCCACTGCGGTGAGGATGCCCACCTGTTCCAGCGTCTCGGCCAGGGTATGACCGTCATACGGGTTGCCGGGCATGCTGCGCATGCCCACCACCAGGCCTTCCTTGAAGGTGGTGGCCACACTGACCTTGACGCCAAACTCGTAGGGCGTCCTGGCCTTGCCCTTGGCGATGCATTCGACCTCGGGGGCGTGCAGCGCGTACAGCTTGTTCTTGTCCTTGCGCTGCTGGGTGAGGATGCGGCCCGTGCGCCCGAGTAACTCCTGCACCTTGGGACGCGCCTGCTCGGACAGTTGGTGCAACTGGCGCTCAATGTCGCGGTGCACCCGGTCCACGCGGCTGTGCAAGCTGCGCAGCGCGCAGCGCGCAGCGCGCGGCGCATGCGCTTGTACTGCTTGGCGTGGGCGTAGCGTCCCACTTGCACGGCCAGCCTGGGGGCGCAGCGGTTGTAGTTCTGGCGCAGTTTCAAGCCATGGGCCTTGGCGGCCTTCACCAGATGCTGGCGGCTTGTCTCCAGCAAGCGGCTGTCGGTGGGGTGCGCGATCGCCTTGGGCATCACCGTGGTGTCCACGATCACCTGCTCGCAGCTTGTCTTTTTGATCACCTTGGCGCCGCGTGCCGCGTCAATGCTCAACGCCAGCAGCGTCTCCACCCCTTCTTCCCCGATGCGCTTTCTCCAGCGCGTGAGGCTGCTGGGATCGATGGGTGGTTCGGTTTGCAGGTAGGTCTCGCCACAGAAGTACTGCCAGTACGGGTTCTCCACCCAGGTGTTCACCACCGCTTGGTCCGACGCCTCAAAGGTGTGCTGCAGGTACAGCAGGCCCGCCACCAGCCGCGGGCGCAGCGCCGGCCGCCCTCGCTCCGAGGTGAACGACATGCTGAAGTTGCGCTCGATCTCCGCCCAGTCGATCAAGGCGGCCAGGCGGATGAGGGGATGACGCATGTTCAGCAGCTCATCCAGGCGTGGGCGGAACAACTCGGCGGTTTGCGGCTGGGAAGGTTGCGCGCCAGCCGCCCCCAGGATGATCACGGGCGAATGAACAGCAGCAGAATGGGGAAAGAGAAAGAAGCCGAAAACGACTCAATTTCTCCCGAGCTTGCACTCGCGCTAAAAAGCCTCCAGAGCTACCGTGTGGACAGACCCATTTCCTGTACACCACCATGCCGTCAGCAATCTTTCGTCGCCGCAGGCATGTTCATCTCAGCGCCCGCCTGATTGCATTGCAGCTGGCTCTGATCCAAGCCGAACAAACATTGCATCACGATGACCTTACTATCTTGCTCAATCGCAAGGGATTCCGACGAGCCTGCGATCTACACCCCGAGCCCGGATCTACGGTGCTCTCCTGCGCCATGATCGACCTTGATGATTTCAAAGCGATCAACGACACCCTGGGACATCCAGTAGGCGACCAGGCCCTGCAGCATTTTGCCCAGGCTCTCAGGGGTCGACTTCGCCGTGAGGATGCAGTCGCACGTCTCGGAGGAGACGAATTCGCCCTCTTGCTCATCAATGCCTCAAACAGGAATGTCGAATGCCTCCTACAGCAGATTCAATGCGACTTGCGGCAGGAGGCCATGCCCTTCGGGATACTCAGGTTCTCCGCGGGGATTGCTGAAAAGGCCCCAGATGAATCACTGTCACAGACGCTTGCACGCGCTGATGCAGCTTTGCGCCAAGCCAAACAACGGGGAAAAAGTTGCATTGTGTACGCAGCAGCCACAACAGCCAGCTAGCCGATCATCAAGTAGGCTTGTCTCTCTCGATCTCCTGAGCCGTTGAAAACTCCAGCAAACGCGCAGGCGGGCACTGGAGTGCGTCAGCCAGAACACAGATGTTCATTAAAGAAATGTTCCGCACGCCGCGCTCTATGCCACTCACGTAGCTGCGCGCCAGGCCGCTGTCCAGCGCCAAACGTTCTTGCGAAACGCCTTTGCTCTGCCGCACCGCGGCCAGATGGCGTCCGAAGCGTTTAAGGGGGTCGTAATTCAGTTCCGTTGCACTCATACTGTACATGGAACACTACCGGAGCACGCCCAATGAGGCCACGCTCCATAAGTTCACGCTCTATGAGTTACATTACTCAGAACTTACAAGCCCATACACTCATACCCACCGTGACCGATCGCAATGGCCCTCACGGCACCAGCATGACCTCGAATTCCATCTCCTCTGCATCTGCTCATCCACCAGCGCCAACTCATCGGCTCCTCCATCGAATCAGCAAGACCCCGTTAGGCTCGCCTGAAAACCAGCTGTGCATTGGAGATACGACCGTTGCGCTTCATGACAATGTCCTTATCATCGAAAACAGCGCCACCACCCATATGTCAGAGTTCCAGTCCAACACTCTCCAGGTGCTTCTCGGCACTCAGGACATATTGATCGACATGTGGAAGCATTCGGCCTACAGCGTATCCATCGGCGCGTCGCCCGAGGAAATTGATTTAGCAAGGGCTTTTTTCCTGGATCGCGGCATCGCCGTGTACCGAAAATAGTCACCAAATCGAAACCTTCAAACCCATCATGATCTAACGTGACCTTGGGGATCCAGGATTGCCGGATTCAACGAGCGCTTCGTACGAGGGCACTCCCCAAAAAGGTCAATCGCACCCTCCTCCAGACGAACCGGCTTTAGCAAGTCTTGCAAGGTACGTGCAGCAGCCCGCGCATAAGGTGTTAGCGGATCACACTCTTTCCAATGCTGCAGATTCCGCTCGCGCATCCAGAACTTACGTCCACGGGCCGAATTTGCCGAAACCTCTGCTTGGCGATAGCTCTCCGCAGCATGCTGCACAGACGTTGGCGCAACGAAGCTGAACACCTGAGAAGCTCTTCCCGCCAAGGTCGGCTCGACGAGCAAATACATGTCAATCCGGGGGGTGTTCAAGACATATCGAGCCAAACGCCCAGCCTCCTGCTTGGCATTCGGATAGCCCAGGCGTCGCCATAGATATGCGAGCACCGCATCGTAAGCCACCGCATGCCCGACGATTACATCGCGCACCGGATCGACTTGGCCAGTAACACACCCTTGATCGTCATAACACTGGGACAGGAACTGCAACTCATCATATTGGGTCACACCGACTGGAAGCGATGTGAGCTTCAGTTGAAAGGACATAGCCGGAACCTCCAAGACAATGATGGGCCCAAGGCCAATACCTTCAACCCACGATACCGCGGTCCAGCAAAACTACGCGCACGAATATTTTGAGCAAACGAGGTCGGAAGCTTCCACAACACACAGGAAAGCATCTCACTCGCACCACTGTAGGTCGACTCGACATTTGAGCGCCAACAGCACGCATCCACCATACCGGCTTTTGCGAGCATTTCTTGGGCGGGCGGCATCCAGCCGTACCCTCTGTCATTCATACTGAGGGCTCCCCGCGCCTCCGCTCCGGAGGCTTCCCAGGCGCAGTCTGGGCGCCGCAGGCGTTAACTGCCTTGTCATCTCCTAGATACTGCCACCCAAGCAGTAATTGGGTATTCCCAGTGGCATCCAGCCCGAGATGGGGTTCATCTGCGGCGGGCGCATAGATGTCCGGTCAATAGCGCTGGTACATCAAGCTGCCAGAGTACAAACGCAGGCCGTGCATCTGGTCCATGGCACGCAAGGCAATAACTCACTGGATTCCGAAGGTGCAATCCAGCATGCGGCAAAGCCTGCAAGGCTGCCAGAGTCGCCCCTCTGCCTGGGCCTTCGTTGCCGCGCACGGCACGGATGTAGGCTTCTTGCGTGCGAAGCTCCAGCTTGCGCATTCGCATGTCTTCAAGCATGCGTTGGCGTAGCGGCGAGATGGGCTGGGCTGAAGGGATCATGATCGCGCTCCTGTCGAAGAACGAGGCCGATTGCCTCGCCCGCCAACATAGGCAGGGGCGCGATGTGTACTCTGCGTGAGGGCCTTCGCGGTGGGCTACCGCGCGAGCGGTTTAGTCCTCTGACGGAAAGTGGCCATCGGGATCATCGGCGCCAACGGCGCCGACCGGTGTCGGATGCGAAGCAGCCCTCGAATCCGTCTGGCCGCCAGTTTCCGCGTGCTTCACAGCGCGGCCGCTACCTGGGGCAGCGAGGGGCATATCAACGGCGGGCGCAAGGCGGCCCACAAGAGCGCTTTCGTTGCGGCGGTGCAGACCAGCGAGGACGGACATCCGTTGTACATGCGCCTGACGCCCGTGGCCGACTTCACCAATGCAGAAATGGCCCAATGGGCCAAGCACTGCCTGGCACCCACCAGCCATGTGGTGAGCGATGGCACGCGCGCTTTCGCGCAGGTACTGCAGGCGGGGGCCACGCATGAACGCTATGTCACGGGCGGGGGCCGACAGGGGGCCAGAACGCCCCAGCTGCGCTGGGTCAACACCATGCTGGGCAACCTCAAGACCAGCCTAGCGGGCACGCTGCATTCGTTTGAGCATGCCAGGTACGGTGCACGCTACTTGGTCGGCCCTGCAAAATTCACGCAACCGCCAAGGCCGAGCGATCTACGCCAGTCTTCCTCGCCCTCTGTGCCGTTGTCAGCGCTGCGGCCAACGTGGCGAGCAGCGCAGATAGCGGCGCAAAAAGGCCCTTGAGCCCCAGACGCACAATCGCGCGCAGCAGCCAGCGGATGTTGTAGCCGGCCGCACACAGCACCGCGTGCAGTGCATCGCCGGTGGCACCCTGCAGCCAGCACCGGTCCATGGCGTCGTCGTGTTTCAAGTGCCCGGTCACCGGCTCCACCGCCTGCCTGCGTTTGAGCCAGCGCCGTTGCTGAGCCGTCAGACTTTTGAACTTGCCCCGGTGGATGATCTGAACACCCGGGTTGGCTGCGTCCACACCTCTGAAACCCAGGTCGACGACCACCTGCTTGGGTTTGGCACCGGCGTCCTCTGTCAGGATCTTCACCTGCTCCAGTTGCTCGTTCAACGTGTGGCCGTCGTAGGGGTTGCCGGTGAAGCTGCGCACACCGACCATCAGACCCTGCTTGTGCGTGACTGCTACGCTGACCTTCACGCCGAATTCATAGGGCTTTCTGGCTTTGCCCTTGCCGATGCACTCCACTTCCGGGGCGTGCAGGGCGTACAGCTTGTTTTTGTCCTTGGGCCGCTGGCTGCGGATGCACTCGGCACGCTGCATCAGTGTGCGCAGATTCGTCAATGTCAGCGCTGTTGCCTCGGTCGCTTGTTCGATCTTGCGCCCCACCTCGCGCAGCACGATGCCCAGGATCGTGCGCTGGCGTTTGACCACCTTGCGCAGGCGCTTGAACTGCTTGGCATGGGCGTAGCCGCCAGCTTTGCGCCGCAGTGTCTTGCCCTCCCTGACGAAGGTCTGCTTGAGCGCGATGCCTGCCCGCTTGGCCGCGGCCACCACCTTGTGGCGCGCGATCTCCAGCAAACGCGAGTCCACCGGGTGCGCAATGGCCTTCTCCTGCACTGTGGTGTCCACGATCAGCCGCTCGAACTCGGCCGGCTTGATCGCCTTGGAGAGCACCGCTGTGTCGATAGTAGCCTTGAGCAGTTCCTCGACGCCGGCCTCGCCGATGGCGGAACGGAAGCGGCCGATCTGCGTGGCATCGCAGGGCAGGCGCGGCTCATAGAACGCCATGCCGCTGAAGTGCTGCCAGACCACGTTCTCGGCCCAGCGCTGTACCAGTTCCTCGTCGCTGAGCTTGTAGGCATGCTTGAGGTACAGCAGGCTGGCCATCAGGCGCAGGGGAAGGCGAGGACGGCCGGCGGCGGAGACGCCAGCGCCGGCCACTTGCGCCGAGGAGCCGAACAGGTCGTTCTGTGCAATGGCCCGCCCCGCGCGTACCTGGCGGGCGAAACGCGGTGCCAGCGCCGCCTCGATCTGCGCCCAGGGCAGCCGGCTGGCAAGCACGGCCAGTGGGTGGTGCGGGTCGATCATCTGGGCCAATGGCTGGCGGAAGAAATCAGCCTCGGACATCTGCAAAACCCCCAGGAATCAGAATCTGATTTGAAGATTCTCGGGGGATCGGCTGCCGCGTTCTACCGGAGAAAACCCAGTGTTCATGCGGGTTGGCGGGATTCTGCAGGGCCGACTACTTGGCCGAGTTTGCCTACCGCTTCAATCGGCGCTTTGACATGCCGGCCATGATCCCCAGGCTGTTACGCGCCGTGACCGTCACAAAGCCTCAGCCTTTGCGGTTGCTGCGCGTGTCTGATGTATGTGCCTAATCAGGAGAAACTGGCCGCTGGCCCTCATAGGAATTGCATAGACAGCTATTACTTTTATAGCCAATCGATTTCATGAACAACGGAGTTTGACCGTCATTGCCTTATCACGTCAGACCGTTCGAGATCCCAGATATCGGGGTTCTGCTCCTCAAGCTGATCCTCGAACCAACGCCACCCGTGCTCTCGAACAAGCGCGGCCTCTGTGGCTGTGATGGGCACCAAGTATGCAAACACTGTCGCGGGCGACTCAGAGACGAACTTGGTAAGCGAATTGTCAAATGGGCTTGGATTGGTGATGTAGACCGCAGTGAGCGTTGATCCCGCAATTACTGGCGATCCTGGCCCAATGACCTCACCGCGCAGCAAGGCGTTGCCGCGCTGTACAACGAGCTCAGCAAGTGACAGCACTAGTCCCGCAACAGCATCAGCCGAGAACACATCGTTTGCAGAGATCAAGAGTTCTTGACGAATCTTCCGCGTCCCGGATAAATCTAAGACATATCGGCTAAGGCCCAGGGTCGCAAATGTAGTCACGCCAGATTCTGGCTGACCCTTGAAACTCGCGACCTGGATGCTGTGAGTCTGTTTCTCATCAGACCACCCACGAACAATCTCGCCTAATTGACGCTCGTAATGCGCGGGTAAAGAGGTTAGGCTTTCATTTGCCATTGTCAGACCTATTGCAGCCCACGCAGCGAAGGCGCGTGTCGCGGTTGTACTCGTCGAGAACACCCTTGCGATCCTTGCCGGTCAGATCGCGGTCTCGCCAGGGAACAACGTGATCATTGTCCCAGTCCTTCCCCTTCTCGCCCGGTTTGGACTGCACTTCTTTGCCGCAAGTTGGACACAACTTGCTGCCATTTTCACCATCTTCGGCGTTGTCCCAGTTCCCCTGCTCGGTGCCTGTACGAACGCGGGATGGGCGCTTAGTCGTGTCTCCACTGTCTGCCCCTAATAACCAGCGGCAATTGCCTCAAGCTGCTGCAATACACTTTTTATTTTTTCGAGTTCATTGGGCGTCATATTCCGAGCCTTGTCGATAATTTCGCTATTAACGCGTTCCAAGTCAACGACGATCTCGAATAGTCGATCCTCCCAGAGCTTGCCTCCTATAACGTTACCGAGGGCCTCGACTCTGTGAACGAGATCATTGAGACTAAGTACGCCATTGCGATAATCAACCACAGCCAAGTGGATCAGCGAGAGTTGCCGTTTTAAGAAATCGTCCATTTTTCGGTCCTCACTCATCTAGTTTGAACAGTGATTACTCGACCACTCCCCGTATCAGTTATAACAACCACGCGGCCATCGGGGCTTCTATGTTCGGTACGTGATCCAGGGTAGTCCTTGTCCGGACGTGAACTTCCATTTTGAATAGTGTCCTCGACAGCGGCGGGCGGGACGCCACGCCCTTGCATTTGATCTAGCGAGTGACCGGTGTAGTCACGGTCACCAATGGTCGTCGGATCGTTAGTACCTTTAGGTACATTCATTGGTGATCCGCGTTGACCTGTTGGTGTACTTGCATCTTTGTCACCACTGTCTGCCCCGCCCTCATTAAAAATCAAATTCCGGCATCCCGAGGAGAGCATGCAAGCAGTCCCGATCGCAGCCGGAACAGCTGTGTACGGGTTTACGTACAAGGGCAGCGGCAATAGCTGTGCCAACTGAACGCTGCCACTTGAATTGACCTGAGTATCGCCCTGATTCGATAGCGTACTGCCTGAACTCGCGCTCATGCTGCCACTGCTACTGGAGCCTCCAACGCTGCTGCTGCTACCCATGGAGCTTCGGGCATACAACCCCGTCGGATCGGTCCTATTCATGGGATTGCCCCCCACATAGGCATACAGATTCATGTCGTCCTGCGTCCCGATCGGATCGGTCTGCAGGAACCTGCCGAGTTTTGGGTCGTAGAACCGCGCCTTGTAGTAGTAGATGTCCAGCCCGCCGATCAGCTGCTGGCCCGTGTAACGGAAACGCTGGCCTGTCATGGTGCTAGGCTCGCCGTAGGGCCCGTAGCTGTAGATGGCGGTATTGGTGCCGGTGGCATCCGCCGTGGCCACGATGGAGCCCAGGTGGTCGGCATACAGCCAGCTCTTAGCAGTGGTGCCTGCGCCCTCGTAGGCCACCAGCGGCTCATCCACCCCGGGCCCATGCACCCAGCGGCGCTGCAGCGCCTCGCCCGCGTCGTACTCGGCCACCAGATCCACCCCGTCGTAGGCCTTGTTCAATGTGGTGGCCGTGCCGTCCGTGACCACGCTCTGGCGCAGCCGCCCTTCGGCGTCGTAGGCGAGTGCAGCGCTCGTGCCGCTCTTGCTGGCGGTCCTCAGCCGGTTGTTCTGGTCGTAGCCATAAGTCCAGGTGCCGTTGCCCGTCAGGTTGCCGTTGGCGTCGTGCGTGACAGCGCTGCCAGCGGCGGCCGTGTACTGGTTCAGCCCGTTGGCGCTGTAGTTGCGCGTGCCGTTGGTGGCGTTGCCCGGCACGCCCGCCCACTGGTACAGGTCGTTGCTCCAGCTGTGTGTGGCGATCTCGCGCGCCTGGTTGCGCGTGTAGCCGTAGGTCTGGTCTTGCGCCGTTCCCGCCAGGTTGTGGCTCAGGCTGGCCAGGCTCGTCTGGGCGTCGTAGCCATAGGCGGTGGTGGTTCCGTTGCCCAGCGTGACCGTGGTGCGCCGGCTCAGGTCGTCATAGGCGTAGCCGGCCAGGTTGACGGTGTCGTTCTCCTTGAGCACGGTGGGGCGGTTCAAGGCGTCGTAGGCGGTGGTCACGAAGAACGCGGTGTCCGGCCAGGTCATGCGCGTGCGGTTGCCGGCTGCGTCGTACTGGTAGGCGATGAC
>Ga0209792_1000608_pt1 | contig 23676 bp, 27 predicted proteins | sample EBPBio142005_DNA_FD_185860 | JGI IMG/M metagenome (GOLD analysis project Ga0209792, IMG submission 185860) | Wastewater treatment Type I Accumulibacter community from EBPR Bioreactor in Madison, WI, USA - Reactor 1_6/14/2005_ DNA (SPAdes)... | ecosystem: Engineered > Bioreactor > EBPR >... | reverse complement strand
TCCCCCATCTCCAGATGCACGCCGCACGCCATCAGGCCGTTCGCCATCATCAAAAGACGGTCGCTTTCTTTAACGCGCAATTCTTCCAGACCGGTCATATAGGTTGTACCGTTGGCGCAGGCGGCGGCCACGGCGAGGATCGGGAATTCGTCGATCATGCTGGGCACGCGGCTTTCCGGCACGGTAATACCCTGTAAGGTTTTGGTTCCGCGCAAGCGGATATCGGCGACAGGCTCTCCCGCTTCGATCCGCTCATTTTCAAATGTTATATCTGCGCCCATTTCCTGCAGCGTTATGAACACTCCGTTGCGGCGCGGATTCATACCTATGCGGGGAAGAAGGATGTCGGAGCCCTCATTTAACAAGGCGGCAACGGCCGGGAAGGCCGCAGAACTTGGGTCGCTGGGGACAAAAATATCGTCATTGGCTACCATTTCCTGGCCGCCACGCAGATTTATGGCTTCCGCCCCATTTCCAATTTGCTGCACATCGACGGTGACGCCGAAATGGCGCAGCATATTTTCGGAATGATCGCGCGTCGGCTTTTCCTCAATAACGGTCGTCACGCCTTCGGCGCGAAGACCCGCCAGCAGGATAGCGGATTTTACCTGCGCCGAGGCAACGGGAAGTTTATATGCAATCGCTTTGACGTTTTGTGCGCCATGGACGGTCATGGGCAGTTTGCCGCCCTCGCTGGCCTTGAAGTTCGCCCCCATCGATTCCAGAGGGGTAATGATCCGCCCCATCGGACGTTTTGTCAGGGACGCATCGCCCGTAAAAGAGGCGGTGATCGGGTGCCCTGCGACCAGTCCAGCCAGAAGGCGCGTGGACGTGCCGGAATTCCCCATTTCCATAGGCTCTTTGGGCGATTGAAGGTTGCCGATGCCGACCCCTTCGCACACCCATTTGCCATCGGGCAGTTTTTCGATCTTCGCGCCCATGGCGCGCATGGCGACGGCGGTGTTGAGAACATCCTCACCCTCCAGCAAGCCATGCACAACCGTGCGGCCGCGGGCAATGCCGCCGAACATCAAAGACCGGTGCGAAATGGACTTGTCGCCCGGAATGACAGCGGTGCCGTTCAGGGGGCCTGCTTTGGTGGAAACAAAGGGAATGGGGGCGGCGTCATGGTGGCTCATGCCGCCTGTTATGGCTTATTTGTCGAAGGCCTTCAAGTCGCCCTTATAGGACGCGACAAATTTGTTGAAATCCATCAGCGGGATCGGGCGGGAATAGCGGAATCCCTGCACCTCGTCGCATTTTTCTTCCATCAGGAACGCTTCATGCTCCCGCGTTTCCACGCCTTCCGCGATGACCTTCAGGTTGAGCGAATGGCCGAGGCGGACGATGGTGCGGGCAATCGCCGCGTCGTCATGGTTGTTCAGCGCGTTGCGAATAAAGGACTGGTCGATCTTCAAACGGTCGATCGGGAATTGCCGCAGGTAAGACAGGGATGAATACCCCGTTCCAAAGTCGTCGATGGCCAGCTCCACGCCCAGCGCGTGCAATTGCTGCAATGTTTCGATCGTGTGCTGGATATCGTCCATAAAGACGGATTCGGTGACTTCGAGTTCGAGACTGGAAGGCTTCAAACCCGTCTCGCGCAGACATTGCGAAACGTAGTTTACTAGGTCTGACTGATAGAACTGCGCACCTGATACGTTGACGGCCACGCGGATATCATGACCGGATTTCGCCCAGGCGGCGGCCACTTCACAGGAATGGCGGAGCACCCATTCGCCGATGGGAACGATCAGGCCCGATTGTTCTGCAATAGGCACGAATTCGGCCGGTGAGATGAATGTGCCGCCGTTTTTCGAATTGTCTTTCTTGAACCAGCGGAGCAGCGCTTCCGCCCCGATGATCTTGCCGTCGTTGAGGTTGAATTGAGGCTGGTAGTAAAGCTGCAGCTCTTTCGCTTCCATTGCGTCGCGCAGGTCGCGCAGCATCTGGAACCTTGCCTGTACGGCCCGGTCGAAATCCTCGGAATATTCCTTCACCGTGTCGCGGCCTTCTTCCTTGGCGCGGTTCAGGGCGATATCGGCGTTTTTCAAAACCTGATCGGGATCAATGGCATCGTCCGGGAAAGTGGACACACCGATTGAGGCGCGCACCTGGAAGCTTTCATTGAACACTTTGAACGGCTCGGACCGGACGACATTTGCAACCTTGTCGGCTAGCTCGCGTGCGCTGTTTACCTCTGCCGACAGAGGCATCGTAATCGCAAATTCATCCTCTCCCGAACGGGCGACGACGGCGCTTTCGGGCAAGGCGGCACGAAGGCGCTTGCCGACACCGCGCAGGATGGCATCGCCGATATTGTGGCCCATCGAATCGTTGATGTCCTTGAAATGGTCCAGATCCATCGCGATAACGGCAAAGCGTCTTGTGCGTGTTTCCTCATCATCGTTCGCCGCGCGTGTCTGCTCGGTCAGGCGCTGCAGGAACAGGGTGCGGTTGGGAAGGCCGGTCAGCGTGTCGTAATAGGCCAGCTTGTGGATCTTGTCTTCGGCGGCGGATTTGATCTGTTTGATGTTGTCGGCGTTTTGCTGGATCAGCGTTTGCGCCATGCTTATGGCACCGCCGATTTCATCCTGCGGATTGAACGGGTTTTCCTTGATTTCGGGACTTTCCGGATTTTCGGCTGCCGATATCAGGTTGTCGCGCATGAAAAGGATCGGCTCCAGCAGCCATTTGGACAGAGAGATCATTAGAACGACCGTCACAAAAGCAGACATCAAAAGCATGATGGCCAGCGTCTGCTTGATATAATCGATCAGCGCCGGCGCGACCTTTTGCGCATCCAGCTTTGCGACGACCATGTAAGGACGGCGCAATTCATTGGACCTGAAAACAACCTCGTAACTGTCGCCCGAACGATATGTTCTAAAAGCGCTCTCATCATCCAGCATGACCATGGAGACTGGCTGACCGTAGGATCCGAGCAAGCGAAGATCGAGCGAATAGACGGTCATCCCTTTCACCACGGTCGTCGCGGTCATTCGTTCCGCCTGTTCGGTCGTGATGGGCGAGGTCAGGATATCGGGCGCGTTGACGATCGACGGCGCGATGATCGAGCGGCCGAGTTCGCGCAGGTCGCTCAGAAGCATGGCTTCCTGCTGTTTGAAGGTGAAAATCAGAATTCCGCACTGGACGACCAGGATGGTCAAAAAGACGCTCATGGCGATGCGCCAGCTGATCCGGGAATTCCAGATCTTGGTCGGTGATGGCGATACGGCCCCCAGAGGATTCGCTTTTTTGTTGCTTTTACGCTGTATCAAAGTTTTCGACCAATCAGATAGGCTGCGGCGAAGCAGACCAAACCGTCCCAAAATCTCGTTAATTTCTATTCAGAGTTACCCAAATCCCCGGCTTGAAAGCAGCGGCTTCCATGGAATTAAGTTTAGAACAGGATACTTAAGAAGAGATTACTGAACGGGCCTGAAACGCCCTGCGGATAAGCAGAGTCTAATACCACAAGCACCTTATTTGAAAGGGATTTTTAGGAGCGTTTCAAATAATCGATAAATTTGGCTAAAAATTTATTCAAATTTTCGTGAGCGGGTTTGAGGAACTGTAAACTTTCGCCTTCCACGGTGCGGTAAAAGCAGCTTTTCCGTCCCGTATGACAAGCGCCTTCGCCGTTCTGCTCGACGAGCAAAAGGACGGCATCCTGATCGCAATCGATACGGATGTCTTTCACCCGCTGGATGTTGCCGCTGGTGGCGCCTTTGTGCCACAACTCGCCGCGGGAACGGCTCCAGTAATGCGCCTCGCGGGTGGAACGTGTTTTTTCAAAAGCTTCCTTGTTCATCCAGGCCAGCATCAGAACTTCACGTGTCAGCCAGTCCTGAGCGATGGCAGCGATAAGCCCGTCCTTATCGTAATTCGGGGACAGTTCTATAGTATCGTCCAGTTTGCTGCTCATAACGTCAGCTTCCAGGGAAGATTTTTGCGTCCCAGTCCCAAAGGCAAAGGCACAACAGGTCCATCCTCAGTCTCAAGCATCGTCACCGGTGTATCTTCCAGCGTCAGTGTGAAAGTTTTTTCGGGGACGGGAAGTTCATAAAAGCGAGGTCCATTAAAGCATAGAAACTTTTCGAATTCACTATGTCCCTGGTTAAGATCGAATGCTTCGGCGTAGAGCTGCGGGGCGATCTCTCCCGTAAAACAACCGGCGGCACAGCCGCATTCGGTGGCTTTGGTCGTATGCGGGGCGCTGTCAGTGCCGGCAAAAAACTGTGTGTTGGCCGGATTGCGTACGGCCGCGCGAAGCGCCTCGCGATCTTCTTCGAATTTGACCAGTGGCAGGCAATAGAGGTGATATTTAAATCCCTGAACAAGGTCGCCCATAGTATACAAAAGATGCTGGGGCGTGATGGTCGCGCCGGTATTTTCGCCAGCCTGCGCCACAAAATCGGCGGCGGTCTTCGTTGTGATATGCTCGCAGGCGATCTTCAGCTTCGTGAATTTTTCGCGCAGAACCGGCACACGCTCGCGATAGAAAACGTCTTCGGCGTTGGAATTCCGCCCGAAATACCGCTCGCCGGACAGGGCATGTTCCTCGCCATGGATGTTCAGAATGATGCCATGCTCTTCCATGGCGCGGAAGACGCCATTGTCGATGAAATTTTGTAGCGGGCGGCCATGGTCGGAGTTTGTCGTACCATGGGGCGGGTAGTATTTTGCGCTCTGAAGCAATCCGGCTTTCGCCCCGTCCTCGATCATCTTTGGTGTGGTATCTGCCGTCAGATAAAGCGGCGTGATAACGGTCGTAAATTTGTCGCCGCCAGCATCATTGATCATCTGCCGATATTCTTCGATGCTCCAATAAGGCAGGGAATCAGTCTTGAACACCTTGCCAACCGGGGGTTTTGTGTTCGGCATGGCGAGAATACCGATGCAGCCCATGGCGACATGGGCGCGGATATAGGCCTCCATCGCGGCGCCTTGGCGCATATGGACGTGAAGGTCGTACCAGAGGGGAAGGGTGATCTGCATGACTGCGACTATCTTACGGAAGTCCTTTAAGTTCAAGGAATTCTATACGTGTTTTTAAGGGTTGAGGACTAAGATTAACCATAACGTACTTTCACTGGGGATAGAGGCGTTTGATGAAAATTGTGACCAACGGTGCCGAGCACCAGTTTTTGACCTTTCTTGAGAAACTGAAAACCAATTCCGCGGGCTGGCTGGCCTGTACCTTTCCGTTTTCTCGGGCGCTCAATCATGAAGACCTCATGGGAAAACGTGCTTTCATAAAAGGCGAGCTGGCAAAGATCGGGGCGGATACCCAGAAATTTATAGATTCATTTTCGGATTCGGTTGGAAAATTACCGAACGGTCACCTGTTCCGCTTCTCGGACAATGATGTGATCGTCTTGTGTTGTCCGCACAACGAACTCGAACAGAAACAGGTGCGCGAGATCCTTGAATCCGCTGCCGCCCAGTTTCCGAAAGGATTTTGCGATTACGGCTTCCTGACGAAGGAGCTGTATGTGTACCAGAAGATCGCAGACCACAAATTGCTTACCCAGAAAAAAATGGGCGTGTATGACGTACTCTCGCAAGACGCGATGATCGAAAGCCTGCCCCTGCGCCGGAAAAAACGCGAGGAACCGATCATTCTGGTGGTGGAGGATGACCGTTTCACCGCCTCCTACATTTCCGGATTTTTGAAGGATTTTGACCTGATAATTGCCCGCAATGGCGAGGAAGCCGTCATGAAATACGTCGAATACGCGCCAGATGCGGTGTTTTTGGACATTCACCTGCCCGGAATTAACGGACATCAAACACTTCAGGCGATAAAATGCGCCGATCCCGATGCTTTTGTGGTGATGCTCAGCGTGGATACCGCAAAATCGAGTATTATGAGCGCAAGCGAAAACGGGGCGGTCAGCTACCTGAAAAAACCGTTCACGCGTGAACGTGTGCTCAATACGCTGCGCCTGTCACCCTTTATCCGCGACTCACGCGGCATATTGCCTCTGCAACGCGTCTAAAGAATAAAATCGCCTGGTACGGGGATATAAAACTGCTCGGGTGTTATGCCGTACTTCGCCATCGCCTCGATTGTATGTTTCCTCGGCGCATCGAACGCCTCGTCGGTCAGCTGGAAGGTTTCAAAGTGAAATCCCATGCCGCGCTTTGCCTGCAAAAGGCGGAAAGCCTGCATCGCATCGTCCGGATTCATATGCGAATATTCCATGAACCAGCGCGGCTCGTACGCGCCGATGGGAAGAAGGGCGATGTCAGGCGCACCGTGTTTTTTATAAATGCCCGCGAACAAGCCCTCGTTAAACCCGCTATCCCCGCAGTAATAAAGGCTCTGCCCCGCGCCGGTTTTCAGGAAAAACCCGCCCCACAGATCGCGGTTGATATCGCTGTATCCGCGCCGCGACCAATGTTGCGACGGCGTCAGGGTCAGGGATACGGAATCGCTCAAAGGCAGGGAATCATGCCAGTCCAGTTCTGCAACGGGGCATTTTCCGACCCACATCTGGATCAGCCGCGAATTGCCCATCGGCGTGATGAAAGACGGCTTGTGATTGCGGGCGAGGGCGGAAAGGCTCGCCTTGTCCATATGGTCGTAATGATTGTGGCTGACAAAGACGTAGTCGATCTTGGGCAGGTTGGCGATATCGACATAGGGTTTACGCACGCGGCGGGGGCTGATGGCGGAAAAGGGGCTACACCGCTCCGAAAAGACCGGGTCGATCAGGATGTTGATGCCCTCCACCTGCGCCAGCAAGGTGGCGTGCCCGATAAAGGTGACACGCAAAGGACCATAATTTGCGGGGATCGGCGAACGCGGCTCGTTCTCCACCTTTGCCGGCCATTTGGCGCGTAGGCCGCTGGTCTGCCATTTCAGCATGTCGCGGAAGCCTTTTTGCGGAAAGCGGCCCCAGGGATTGAAAAAACGCTCGCCGTCGAAATGGTCGGTCACGGGAAGGGAAATACGCGAAGCCACGCCTGAAAACTCCTTTGGCATTGAAACATCCGGCAATGATATGCAAAGCTACGGCCATGATTAAGCTATATAATTCCCTCGCCCGCGAAAAACAGGTTTTTGAACCTATAGACCCGTCCCACGTCCGCATGTATGCGTGCGGACCGACCGTCTATAACTATGCCCATATCGGCAACGCGCGCATGGCCGTGTCATTCGAACTTCTGGCGCGCGTTCTGCGCACGGTGTACCCGAAGGTGACATACGCCTCGAACATCACCGATATCGACGATAAAATCATGGATGCCGCGCGTGAAAGCGGGGACGCGATATCGACGATCACGGAAAAGTACGCCCGTATCTACAACGAAGATATGGCCGCGCTGGGCGCACGCATACCGGACATACAGCCAAAGGCGACGGAATCAATTCCCGAGATGATCGCACTGATGGAAAAACTCATCGCCGCCGGACACGCTTACGTGGCCGAAGGTCACGTCTTATTTCACGTACCCTCCGATCCATCTTACGGCGTTCTCTCCGGCCGTTCGCGCGACGAGCAGATTGCAGGCGCCCGTGTCGATGTCGCACCCTACAAAAAAGACCCCGCCGATTTCGTCTTGTGGAAGCCGTCCACGGGCGACCAGCCGGGCTGGAATTCCCCTTGGGGATACGGACGTCCGGGCTGGCATATCGAATGCTCGGCCATGGCGGAAAAACATCTGGGCCTGCCTTTTGATATCCATGGCGGTGGCGCGGACCTGAAATTCCCCCACCATGAAAACGAAATCGCGCAAAGCTGCTGCGCGCATGGGCAGGAAAATTCCCCCGAATCCTTCGCCAAATATTGGGTGCATAACGGCTTTCTCACGGTCGATGGCGAGAAGATGTCGAAATCGCTCGGCAATTTCAAAACCGCGCACGAACTGCTCGAAAAATACAAAGGCGAGGTATTGCGCCTGACGCTCCTCGGTGCCCATTACCGCCAGCCGCTTGACTGGTCGGATGGCGCGATCGCGCAAAGCCAGAAGCAGCTGGATGGCTTCTATGGTCATCTGCACGCGCTCAAAGACGAAACCGCGACGCAGGAAAATGTTCCCGCCGAAATTCTCGAAGCGCTCTATGACGATTTGAACACGCCCCTTGCCATCAGCCGCATTCACAGCGTCATCAAGGACGAAAAAAATCCTGCCGCGCTCAAAGGCAAGTTGATCGCCATTGGCGCACTGCTTGGCATTCTGCAGGAAGATCCGGCCTCATGGCTGGGCTACGGACAGACAAACGATGTAATCTCCGCCGCCGAGATCGAAGCGTTGCTCGAGAAGCGCCAGCAGGCGAAAAAGGCGAAGGATTTTGCCACCGCCGATGCCATTCGCAAACAGCTTGACGAGGCAGGGATTCTGATCGAAGACACGGCGCTGGGGCCGGTGTGGAAAAGCAAATAATCTAACGGGCCAGCAGCACGAAATAGATGTGATACCCGCCATCCGGCTCTGAGCCCGCGCCGCGGAAGCAAAGTGTTCTATCGGCATTCATCATATTGTCCCACGTATTGATGTTCGATCCGTTCTGGAAGACGCCATCGACCTTCTCGCCATAATTGTAGGCCGTGCCGGCCTCGCCCGGAATAGGATCTGTTTCGTAATTCCGCCATCCGACATATTTGTTGTAGGCGTCACACAAATCCTGCCGAACCCACGGCAGAACCATAATGATTTCCATCTCGCTGGCGTTGCCGCAACTCGCCCCGCCTGTGCCGACACCGGGAATGCAGGTGCGGTTTGTAAAAAACCATTCCTGATATCCGTCCTTGCCCATATCGGCGGTATTGAGCCAGTTGCTGGATGGCGGCGTGTAAGTCGCCTTTCCACCGGCAAGGCTGAAAACATCGCAACTACCGTCTGAGGGCGATACGGGGTTTTCGTTTCCGGCAACAGGCATGGATTCGAAACTGATCTGCTCCGCAGTGCATCCGCGCAGCCTTAAAGTTTGTACGGATTTGGCGAACGTATTCCCGAAGTCGGAAATTTCCTGCGCCGCAATCTGCAGCTGCTCCTTGTTCAGGGATGACGCGCCGCTACGGCTGCCTTGCGACACGGCGTAGGACAACATGCCGAACATCATGATGGCTATCAGGATGATGAAAAAGGCGGAACCGTGCTGGCGTTTGCGGGCGCTTGTCATGTCTTTGATTCTACCTGAAATTATGTCAGGCACCGAGAAATTGTTTGAAGTCTTTGGCGTTCGATACGGGGATATGGACTTCTGTTTCCTTGAAACCCCTAGCGGCGAGGGTCAGGAATATGTCGCGGCCCGCGCCGATCTCTACATTGTCCAGAATGCCAATGCCCAGCACGGGGCGGTCGATCGCCTCTCCTGCACTCAATTTATTCTCGATTTTCACACGTTTGTCGCGCTCATGCATCGGAAGCTCGTCGAGCGAGCGGATGGAGCCGTCAGGGTTGAGCCATTCAAAACTAAACAGCGAGGATCGCCAGCTTTTCAGGATGGCATCCGTACGCACGCGTATGACCGTGTAGCGGTCCTCGCGGCCCTTGATGGAAGGGCTGTCCAGAAAATGGGTGTCGAGCGTTGCCATGCCCTTAAAAATTCCTTTGATACCAAGGGGATTGCCTAAAAGGCCCCACCATGCCAATTTAAGGCGAAACTGGATAACAAACGGTTAAAAACGATGCTGAACACCCCGAACGCCCAAGCCCCTGAAATCATTGAAGTTCCTGCCAACACCGATGAGGTGAAATGCGATGGCGGCAACGGCGCTCTCGGTCATCCGGTCGTCTGGTATACTTTCGGCAGTGCGGACCGTGTCGAGTGCGGCTATTGCGACCGTCTTTTCTTGAAAAAAACGGCTTAAACCCTATATCCTTCTCTGTAGGGGGCGCTGCATGGTGCGGGCCTCTTAGATACTAGCTCGCTCACAGAGGAGTTATAGCGATGACCAGCAGATTGACTGTATTTGATTCCCCGCTTTTTCTGGGTTTTGACCAGTTTGAGAAGACTGTGGACCGTATGCGCAAAAGCGCCAGCGAAGGATATCCTCCCTACAATATCGAACAGGTGAATGAAAACGGCCTGCGCATCACGCTCGCCGTCGCCGGCTTTACGATGGATGACCTCGACATCGAGATCGAAAAGAACCAGCTTACGATCCGCGGCAAGCAAAAGGACGATACCGAGCGCGTATATCTGCATCGCGGCATTGCCTCGCGCCAGTTTCAGCGCAGCTTCGTTCTGGCCGACAACATCGAAATTCTCGGTGCCTATCTCGACAATGGTTTGCTTCACATCGATATGAAGCAGCTGGAGCCTGAAAGCACCGCGCGTAAAATTCAGATCAACGGCCCTGCCATCGATGGCAAATCGCAAAACCAAAAAGCGATCGATATCGAAAACAAAAACGCGTAAGCGGTTAACATCCGATTCACCGCTTTTGTGTTATGATGAAGGAAGGTAGATATGAACGATTCCCAAGAAAACATAGTCCGCAATATGCTGGCGGGTCTCTCGCCCAAAGATTTCCTGAAAATCGGGATGGATGAGATCGCCTATGTGCGCCCGCTTTCCGTTCGCGGTGTGGAGAAAAAAGTTTTCGGCGTCTATGCTGCCGACGGCACGCAGCTATCTGTGCTGGATTCCATGGACATGGCCATCGCGACAATGCGTCACAACGACCTGATTCCCGTTACGCTGCATTAGCGGCGTGGACACGGCCGTGAAAGCTGTTCGGTGCCGGCCGCGGCGTCCTTATCTCGACCTCGTCGAAATCTGCAAAATCGTGAACCGCGATATGTTCCAGATAATCGTGCAGCGCGAGAAGTTTGTCATTTTCCTCGATGCGTCCCGATGATGGCATAACAAGGTCCGTATCGACGACCAGGCGTCTGCGCATACGGTCCTGCACAAAGGTTTCACTTACACGTATACTCTTTATGTTGGGGTGTCCGGATAACATGGGGGCCTCCTGATGGTTTGTTAAAACAACAAAACCACATCCCTCAAAGTTCCTGTTCGCCGAATTCAAATTTTCTTTTGATTTTTTAAAGCGTACGACTCGGAGAAAAACGGATTACGCGGCCATCAACTTCGTCGAGGATTGGCCGAGTATGGCACGAATCGTTTTTTCGTCCGAAGCTGCCCGTAGTCTCTCACAGATTTGTGCGTTGCGCAAGAGTCGGGACAGGCGTGCCATCGTACGCAGGTATGACGATCCTTCACGCTCGGGTGTCAGAATGACACAGATCAAATCGACCGGCTTGTTGTCGGGCGCGCCGACATCGATCGGGTTTTTCAATTTTATAAAAACATTCAGGGCGTTTTGCAGGCCGCTCATCGGCAGATGCATCATCGACAGGCCATCGCCCATCGCCGAAGGGCTTTGTCTTTCCGTGTCGCTCAAACGGTCGGAGAGAATTCGTTCCTTGATCCCGATTACTTTCGCAATCTCGTGCGCTACCAGTCGCGTCAGTTGCTTCCTGTTCGGAACGACGAGCGATGGAATGACGAGATCAAAAGTGATGGATGGTTCGGATGGTATGGAGCGAAGTGTCATAAATGTCGAAATCCCCTTTTCGGCGTGATCTAAATAACCCCATCTGAACGATCCGCAAAGCGATTTCGTTGTAGCGTTGCACCAAAATATTTTTCGTGTTTTGAACGTTGGGGTTTTATCAAAAAAGGTCTTAATTTTTGATTAAGGGGAAAGAATGGAACCTTGCGGAAACGGCATGTTTCCGCGGCCTGTGCAGGCATTAAAAATTTTTTGTCACGGTGTTTCCTTAACCCGTGCGAGGGTCATCAGCCCTTGCATTCCGTTCTTGCGCGGGGCATCGGCAATAGTGATCAGCATCGTCACGGGCCCGTTGATGTCGCCGGAATATTCGCGCTTGGTGACACTCTGCTCGTCGACACGTTTTTCCCGCAGCAGCTTGAAAGGTGTTTTAACGCCGAACCATTTATCGAGCGCGGCGGCAAAAGCCGTCTTGTCGGTTTCACGAATGGCGATACTGCACATGCCGTCATAATTGCTGTTTGTCATCAAAACGGCATCGCCCATAGCATAGGGAATCGCGAAGACGCGCCCTCCTTGCGGCGCGAGTTTCTTGGCTTGATCGGGTGCAAATTCCTGCAGGCCCATGCGCACCGCAAGCTCGCCCGGATCTTCCTTGTTGCCGATGGCGGGAAGGCAGAATTCAAGAAAAGCACGTACAGGTGCCGGTGCCGAATTCGTGCTCTGCGCATTCACCGGAGAGATAATAAAAAAACAAACCCAAAAAAGAATAAGGTATCTCATGATGGAGATACCTTATTCAAAGCGGTTGTTGCCGTAAAGAGCGGCTTATTTGCCGACCTTCGTCGATTTGCCGTCGGGGTCTACCCAGCCGACATTTCCATCGGCGCGGATATAGACCATGTTCAATCCGCCATGCGAGGCGTTCTTGAACATCATCGCCGGCAATCCGGAAAGTTCGAGCCGCATGGCCGCATCGCTCGGCGACATGGTCTGGATCGGCGTCGACATTTCGGCGATTACGAGGTGGTCGCTGACCTCCTCGTTGTTCTGTTCGACGGACAGCGTGTAATCGAACGCGGCCAGATGGTCCGCCGATTCCTCGATCCGCTGATGATGGTCGCGCAGGCGTCGCTTGTAACGGCGTAGCTGCTTGGCCACCTTGTCAGCGGCCTGGTCGAACGCGATATAGGGGTCCGTCTCCGTGGCGTCGGAAATCACCATGATATCTTTGCCGACGCGGATGGAAATATGGGTTTTCGTAAAGGCATGACCTTCGGGGGAGAAAGTAACGGTCGCGTCGATCGCGCGGTTGAAATATTTGCTGTTCAAATCCTCCAGTTTTTCAGAAACATGCGTTCTCAGCGCGTCGCCAAGATCCATTTGTTTGCCTTGTACGGTTAATTGCATAGGTGTCACCTTTTCGTTTTTTGGATTTTATAAAAGGTAAGAGACAGGCCGTTTGCGGCGGAAATCCGGCAAAAAACGCTGTTCTCTTGCATATAAGTAATTATAGTCCTTTCTGGTTAATAAAAAAAGGCAAAGCCCTAAAAAAATGAAAAACGGCGGAAAGATTGGCGTTTTCGACTCCGGCCTAGGCGGCCTTTTCATAGCGGATTCAATCAGGAAGCGCCTGCCTGCCTACGACTATATTTATCTCGGCGACACATTACATTTGCCTTATGGACGCCGCTCCAACGATGCAATCTACGATCTCTCGGAAAAAGCGATGCGTTATCTTTTCGATCAGGGCTGCGAACTGATCGTCATGGCATGCAATACCGCGAGCGCCGCCGCGCTCCGCAAATTGCAGCAAGGTTTCCTCGCAAAGGAATTTCCGGACCGCCGTATTCTCGGCGTTGTCGTCCCGACACTGGAAGTTGCCATCGAACATGGCGCGCACCGCATCGGTTTGCTGGCAACGCAGCGCACCGTGCATTCGAAAATCTATGAAATCGAACTGAAGAAAATCAACCCTTTCGTCCAGTTGACGGCCGTGGCCAGCCCGCTTCTGGTTCCTCTCATCGAAGATGCCGGCGAAAAATACCTCGATATCGTACTGGAAGATTATCTGCGCCCGATGAAAGAGGCAAAGGTGCAAAGCCTGATTCTCGGTTGCACACACTATGTCGCGCTGAAAGACCGCGTACAAAAAATGATGGAAGATTGCGACCTGATCTCGCAAGACGATATTATTCCAGCCAAGCTCGAAGATTACCTAGAGCGTCACCCGGAAATGGAAACACGCCTTACCAAGGGCGGTACATTTGATATACGCGCCACAGACACAAACGAGAATTTCAAGAAAAATGTCCGTGACCTGATGGGCGAAGATCTGACCCTTCAACAGGCGCTTTACTAACGCTTCTGCTTCCTGCGCTGGACGGAGGAAGGAATATTTAGCATCTCCCTGTATTTCGCAATCGTGCGGCGGGCGATATCGACCCCGTCTTTTTGCAAAGCCTCGACAATCGCATCGTCCGATAGGATATCATCAGGCTTTTCCGCATCGATCATCGTCTTGATACGCGCCTTGATGGATTCTGCCGAATGGGCGGTGCCGTCGGCCGAGACAAGCGCGGTCGAAAAGAAATATTTCAGTTCGAAAATCCCGCGCGGCGTGCCGATATATTTGTTGTTAGTCACGCGGCTCACCGTGCTTTCATGCATGGCGATCGCTTCCGCAATATCTTTCAACGTCAATGGCCGCAAAAACTCGATCCCAAAATTAAAAAATGCGTCCTGCTGTTCGACGATTTCCGACGCCACCTTCAAAATCGTCTGGGCCCGCTGGTCGAGGGATTTGACCAGCCAGTTCGCATTGTTCATCTGCGTCGTAATATATTCGCGGTCTTTCTTGTCCTTCGTGGCTGCAGACACTTCCGTGTAATATTCATTGTTGATAAGGACGCGCGGCAGCGTTTCCGTATTCAACTCCACCCGCCATCCGCCGCCCAGATTTTTCGGCAGCTTTTTCATCAGCACATCGGGAATGGCCGTCTGTACGACAAGGTGCTCAAAATTTGCGGCGGGCTTAGGGTTTAAAGCCTTTATGTCCCCGATCATATCGAGGAGGTAGAGGCGGTTCACATCGCATTTCTTGGCAAGCGCTTCCATATCGTTGCTGGCCAGCATATTGAGGTTTTCAAGCAGCGCACGCATAGGCGTGTCCAGCTTTCCCTGGTCTTCCAACTGAATGGACAGGCACTCCTTCAGATCCCGCGCAAACACGCCGGACGGGGAGAATTTTTTCATGGTGGAGAGCAGGGCTGCGATCCGCTCGGCATTCGTGCCGAGCCTTGCCGCCACTTCCTCGTCGCCCTCGCGCAGATATCCGGCTTCATCGACCAGATCGACCAGCATAGCGCCGATCAGACGGTCTTTCGGGTCGTCGAACGCCATATTCAGCTGCTCGATCAGATGCTCGCGGAGTGTCTCCGTCTTCGCCATGGAATTTTCAAAAGCTTCGTCGAGGGAATCGAAATTGCGGCTTCCCCCCGCGCCCATCTGCGCGGTCCCGGCATCGAAATCGCTGGAACCGCTCTGCGCACCTTCCGCCTCGTTCCCTGTCCAGTTGGAATCGAAATCCTCCTGCACATTGTCGGTTTCGGAAGGCGGCGTTGAATCGATACTTTCCGATTCACTCTCGCTCGGCGCTTTTTCCAGCAGCGGATTTTGCGCGATTTCGCTCTCTATATATTCGGCCAGTTCGACGTTGTTCAACTGCAGCAGCTTGATCGCCTGCTGAAGCTGCGGTGTCATGACGAGGTTCTGGGACTGGCGAAGATCGAGCCGCTGGGTGATGTTACTCATAGTCCCGATTATACCACGGGATCGGGTTTTTCTCTAGCCATGATAAGGGCATGCTGGAACCAGAAGGCCACCCAGACGACGCCAAGATTCACATAAACACCGCCGAAATCATAGAGGCCGAGCGTGGCGAAAGAGACAAAGACGGCAAAAGGCCAGCCATCGCCTGTGTCCTTGCAAAGCCGCCATGACCCTCGCGCCACAAGAAACATGATGCCAAGAAGGAGGGCCAGCGAAACGATCCCGCCCTGTACCAAGGTGCCCAGATAGAAACTGTGCGGATGCGATGCCTGTTCCACTCTTCCGCCCTGCACAGAATAAGGGTAGGTGAATTTCGACCCTACGCCATATCCGAAGAGCGGGCGCTCAGCGATCTGCTCCACCGACTGCGCCCAGACTTGCGGGCGGCCTGTGTCGGCGCGATTGATGATCGGTATCTGCTCGCGCAGACCCGTGGAGAAAATAACGACAAGGGCGACAAGCGCGGCAAGAACGCCACCCGCCAAAAACCTATATTGCTTCTTTTGCAGGGTCATCGCGCCCACAGCGATGGCGACGGCGAGGAGGGGGCCGCGGGACATGCTGCAAAGCATGACCGAAATCATGACAACCGCTATGGCTATCCTGTATTTCCACGCGACCTTTGCAAAAGATTTCGCATACGTCACGGCAAGAAAAGCCATGCCGTATAGATAGCCCGCCATGACCGAATTTTCGGCGCGGCCAAGGCCTTCCAGACGCGGCATATAAAGGGCTGCATAGTTTTCAATGAAGTGCAGGGGTAGAAGATAGAGGCCGCTGACAACCGCGCCGGTCACAAAGGCATAAACAAACCATTTGTAGGCAATTTCCGCTTTTTTCACTGTCAGGAAAATACCGACCATCGACAGCGGAAGAAACAAAAGGATTTTTCCCTTGTCGAATTCGCGTCCTTCTTCCGTCGTATCGGACCAGAACAGGGAGATTGCGAGGTAGCCTAGATAAAAAGCCGGAAGAAGGATTGCAGCTTTATGCGCGGCATAGAATTGTTTCAAAAAGGCCCAATTCCGGAAGGCCACATACAGAGTCAGGGGAAGGCTTAGATAAAAGATATCTCTGTGGGCATCCGTCGGAAGAAAGAAAAATCCGGCAAAAATCGCACAGTAAAGAATCAGCAGCGCAAAAATCACCTTGTCCTTATGATAGAGCGCACGGGCGTCATCGATGATCGGTTTCAATCGTCCCGTCATGAGCCTTCTCCATTGAACAACTGGATCCACCGCTCCGCCGATACTGGCCAGGTGTAGGCGGCTTTCCGCATCAATCCGGCCGACGAGAGGGATTGCCAGACGGAATCATCGTTCAGCACCATTAGGAGCTTTTCCGCAAAGCCCGTTTCGGACGGCACGATAAATCCGTTCCGGCCATTCTCGACCCTTTCTTTCAGCGAACCTGTTCCATAAGTGATAACGGGAATATGCATTGCGAGAGCTTCGGCGGCGGCAAGACAAAATGTTTCATCGGCATGACCGGGGATGAGGCACACACGCGCTTCTTCCATATCCTTCATCAGCTGCCGGCGCGGCATCCGCCCGAGCAGTTCGACACCGGCCTCAGACAGATCGCGGTCTGAAAGGCCGGTTTTATAATCCTCCTGCAAGTGTGATGCGTAAATACGAAGTTTTGCATCCGGTGCAGCCGGGTGGATTTTTTCAACCCACATCTTCAGCAATTCCGAAAGCCCGCGATAGGGCTGCGAAATAAAAACCGCGACCGGCGGGCGCGTGTTGATGTTCGCAGGAAGGTAGTTCAGCACCTCGTCTTCGATGCCGTGGCCGATGATTGCGCGGCGGCTTAGCGGGATCAGTTTCGTTCCCGTACTTTCATGATCCGTGCCAAGGAAAACGCCGACGGGGCGCCAGCGCAGCATCGGCATCATGCGGCCCTTGCGCAAAATTTTGAAAAACTGCACGCGGTTGTGAAACCACAAGTAAGGCTTAAAATTTTTGTGTCTACTGGCATTCGCGTAAGCATCGAACAGTTTGGAATCGTTACAGGCAATGACAACGTCATATTTCCCAAGAAGATCCGCCCGGTTCTTCGGTATCCAGGAAACGCCGCCTGCCGTGACTGGCTCCTGCGTGCCGTTCCAGACGCTGACGCTCAAACCCTTGCGCACTAAATTTTCCGAAAGCTGTATCACCGCGCGCTCGATACCGCCCAGCGCAAGTTCGGTATGGTTCGCGGAATTATAGGGCTTCCCCGTGCAATCGATGATAAGGACGGATCGGGACATCATTCATTAACGCGAAAAAGATTCGCCCAGATAGACCTTGCGCACTTCTTCGCTCGCGACGATCTGGTCGGGCGTGCCTTCCATCAAAACCATCCCGTCATGCAGGATATAGGCGCGGTCGACAATCTCCAGACAGTCGCGGACATTGTGGTCTGTGATCAGGACGCCGATACCTTTTGTTTTCAGGTATCGAATCAAATTGCGGATTTCGCCCACCGCAATCGGGTCAATCCCCGCCAGCGGCTCGTCGAGAAGCATGAAATGCGGACGGCAGGCCAGCGCGCGGGCAATCTCGACGCGGCGGCGCTCCCCACCCGACAAGGCCAAGGATGGCGTGCGGCGCAGATGCGATATGTGGAATTCAGAAAGAAGTTCTTCGAGCAGCGTTTCCTGTTCTTCGTCTTTCAACTCCTGCGCCTGAAGAACGGCGCGGATATTGTCCTCGACCGTCAATCCGCGGAAGATGGAGCTTTCCTGCGGCAGGTAGCCGATGCCGAGCCGCGCCCGGCGGTACATGGGAAGGGTCGTGATGTCCTGCCCGTCGAGGAGGATCTCACCCGCATCGGCGGGGATCAGGCCGGTCATGATGTAGAAAGAAGTGGTTTTCCCCGCGCCGTTGGGGCCGAGAAGGGCGACAGCCTCGCCGCGCTTCACATTCATGCTGACATCGCGCAGGACGGGTCGCTTTTTATAGCTTTTGGCCAGATGGCTGGCGGTCAGGCCTTTGGGCACTTCTTTCAGGTGGGGCACAATCTTCGTCCTTAGTAATCAATGCGCGGGCTGACCTTAGCAGGTGCCGGGGCCGGTGGAACAGGGGAAACTGCTTCCGGTACGGCAGGTGCCGCCACAGGCGCAGGAGCGGGCGCGGCAGGTACGGACGGGGCAGGCGGCTGTGCGGGAACTGCCGCCGGTTTATCCTGTCCCTTGTTATTTGTCAGCGTATCCGATCCCGGGAAGAAAACCCCGCGTACGCGTCCGCCTTCTTTCTCCGACCCGAACATCTTGCTGACATTGGTGGTCAGGTTCACCTCCGCGCGGTTTCCTTCGAGGACATTTTCCCCGCGTTCGAGGCGAACCTTCCCAGTAATATTGGCGGTGTTCGTGTCGGCGCGGTACACGGCCTTGCTGCCATAAATCGTTTCTGTCGGTGTCTTGATGACGACATTGCCATCGGCCTCTAGGCGGTCGATATTTCCGCCCCCGCCAAGAGGGCTGTTGGCAGGTTTTGCGGTTTGGGCGGCAGGCGCGGCCACAGTTTCGTCCTTGAAATAGGCTGTCAGCGTGTTGGCCTTGAGCGTATCTTTCGCGCGCACAACCGTTGCGTTGCCGATGGCTTTGGCGAGCCGGTCATTGGCGTGATATTCCATCCGTTCTGTCGCCGTCACGGTCTGGTCGGGGGAGACGAGTTTCAAATCTTTTCCCGTCAGAACGGCCACACCTTTGGTTACATCGTAAACACCGTGGTCGCCATAGGCCGTCGTCGTCTCGTCGAGGATTTTGACATTCCCCTCGGCGGTCAGCTGCCAGATCTCCATCGAGCTTTCCGCGCCCTCGCGGTAATCGGCTGTCAGAAGGTCGGAATGGATTTCCATCGCGCCCTGTTTGACGATGACGTCCTTGCGCGCCACATACTGCTTTTCGTTGCGCAGCCATTCGACTGTTTCCGTCGCGGTAATCTCGATGGGCTGACCGCTGTTTGCGGGGGCCGGAGCGGGCGCAGGCGCGGTTTGTGCAAACGCCGCCGTGGAGGCCAGCAAAAGCGCGGCGAGAAGGGAAAGATGTTTCATGGTGTTTTCGCTTTCGGTGTCAGGAAATTTCCATCGCTGTTCAAAATGACCTTGGCAGGCCCCGTAAAAATCATCTTGCCGCTTTCGGTATCGCCTTCTAGGCCCGTAGCGTCGATCGTGCCTTCCGGCCCTTCGACCCGCACATCGCGGCCCGAATAGGCTTTCTGCGTGGCAAGGTCGATGCGCAGCTCTTCTGTTTTCAACGTAAAGCCGTTGCTGTGTTTCAGATGGACGTCGCCTTCGAGGTTCAGCTTCTGGCTTTTCTGTTCGTACAATCCGGTGGCGGCATCGCCTTCGATCTTGCTGCCGTCATTTTGCGTCAGGGCGGCAACCGGCTTGTCCAGTTCGACGATGTCCGGATTCTCGCGCCCTTGCGTCGCGCGGTCGGCGGTGACGGTGAAAGGCTGGTTCTTGTCATCGACGCTGTTATAGACGGGTTTGAGCAGTTCGTTCTGGATGTTTGCCGAATTGTCGATCACTTCCGCCTTTTTGAGCGGCTCGACGCGCCGTCCGGCCTCGTCCCATGTCAGCACGATGACGGTCATGACCAGCGCAAGAAGGGGAAGGATAAAACGCAGCGAGCGCACAAAACCGGAATAGCGGCGGTTGACCTGCGTGCGGCGGCTGTCATCGACCGTCAAACGGCCAAGTCGCTGAGACTCCTGCGGCTCTTCTAGGAAATCGTCCATGGGTTAAGAAGTACCTGAAAAGGCGGTATCAGGCAACGCCGCGCTGCAGGCAATCCTGAAGTCTGATCAGGCCTTTGAGGGCGCCGCCCTCGTCTGTGACGATCAGGCTGGTGATATATTGCCCCGGCGTCTTGGTCATGACGTTCAGAGCCTCGACGGCCAAGGCTTTTTCCGCAATCGCGCGCGGCGAATGGGTCATGATGGCGGATGCCGGTTTTTGCAGCAAATCGGCCGCCATATGGCGTTTCAAATCGCCGTCGGTGACGATGCCTTTCAGGTTCTCGCCTTCCATGATGATGACGCAGCCGAGGTTTTTCTCGGTCAGCTTCACGATCACCTCGTCCATGGTCGCGGACTGGGGCAGGATCGGCAGATCAGACTTTTTGTGCATGATATCGGCAACGGTGAGCAGCTTCTGGCCCAGCTTGCCGCCCGGATGGAACACGCGGAAATCTTCCGCTGTCAGGCCCATCCGCTCCAACAATGCAATCGCCACCGCATCGCCCAGCGCCATCATCATGGTCGTCGATGTTGTGGGGGCGAGACCATTCGGGCAGGCTTCCGGTGCTCGCGGAAGCTGCAGCAAAATATCGGCATGGGTCGCCAATGTGCTTTCCGGCTTGCTCGTAATCGCGATCAGTTTGATGCCGAAACGGCGCGTGTAATGGATCAGGTCGGAAAGCTCGGCATTCTCGCCAGAATAGGAGAGCATAAGGACAACATCGCCCTCCATGATCATGCCGAGGTCGCCGTGGCTGGCCTCGCCCGGATGCACAAAATGCGATGGCGTGCCGGTCGAGGCGAGGGTTGCGACCAGTTTCTTGGCCACATGCCCGCTTTTGCCGATACCGGCGACGATCAGGCGCGCGCGGCGTTCGGTCTTCATCGTGTGAATGATCTCGACGGCCTTGGTGAAATTGTCGTCTAGGGAATCGGCCAGCAGCTTCAGGCCTTCCATCTCTGTCAGGATGGCCTTCTTTCCGGTCGTGACGTCTTGCGAAGGGCCGGACATTGATTTAGTGAGCGAAGATATCGACATCGGCCCATCCTCCCAGATCCATGTTGGAGCGCTGCGGCAGGAAATCGAAGCAGGCTTGCGCCAGATGCAGGCGGCCTTCGCGCTCCATCATCGCATCCAGCTTGTCTTTGATTTTGTGCAGGTACAAAACATCGCTGGCGGCATAGGCTAGTTGTTCATCGGAAAGCTTGTCCGCGCCCCAGTCCGATGTTTGCTGCTGCTTGCTCAGTTCAACGCCGACGAGGTCCTTGCACAATTCTTTCAGCGAATGCTTGTCCGTGAAAGTCCTTGCAAGGCGTGAGGCGATTTTTGTGCAGTAGATCGGCGTGACATCAACATCTAGATAGGCTTTCAGCGAAGCCACATCGAACCGCGCGAAATGGAAAATTTTCAAAACGGATTGGTCTTTGAGCATCGCCTTCAAATTTGGCGCAGCGTAATCTCCTGCGGCCAATTGCACCAGATGCGCATTGCCGTCGCCGCTCGAAAGCTGGACGAGGCAAAGCCGGTCACGTGCGGGGTTCAGCCCCATAGTCTCTGTATCCACCGCGACGGCTTCCCCGAAGATCAGGTCGGCGGGTATGTCCCCCTTGTGAAGCGTTATGGCCATGTCTAAAAGCGCCTTCTTGTTATCTGGAGCCTTGTATTTATCTTGAAACCTGCAGAATCACAATATTTTGTATCGGATTAGATGGTTAAAGGAGGGTGAGAAAAAGGATTTGACAAATTATTTACATAAATATATGATAATTTGGTATTTTGACGGAGTAGCATAATGTCCGACGATTCGACCAGACCTGAAGATGAAACAGTTTTTCTGCCAAAAAACTTGTTAAATTCCGTTTTTAACGATCCGAGTAGTGAAAAAACTAATCAGAATTTTGCAAATGCTCTAGCTAAGGATTCTCCTGAAGCGTTTGAAAAAACGCTGGATTTTTATTATCGCCCTGGGATATTCGAGCAGTTCTTTGAAGGTAGTTACATACACCGTATGCTTAATCGTGAAAAACACCCTGACCTGAGTGAGGTACCTCCGATAGAGGTTTTAAAGGCTGTTAAAGCCTTGTACGAAGCTGGTGAATTACCGAGAAGACCTGGCGAATCTGAAAAATACCTCCCACGTCTAGATAGAGAACGCGAAATTGTTATGTTGTACGAAGCTGGTGAATTACCGATAGAGCGAGGCAAAATTTCACCTGAGTGGCTAAATCGAGAACGAGTTCCCCCGATGGAATTAAGCAAGCCATCTATCGTTCAAAATCCTTTTCCGCCAAAATGTGGACTTTAAGAATTCTGACTAAAAAGACCCTGTAAATGGTCTTTTTAGTGGTGCCCATGAGAGGACTCGAACCTCCACATCCTTGCGAATACTAGCACCTGAAGCTAGCGCGTCTACCAATTCCACCACATGGGCCTAAAACGTGGAGATTCTTTATAGCAAGGCCCCATTGTTGTCAAACACCATAATCCGGCGCTTTTACCCTCTCAAACGGCCCTTTATCCCATTCTTTTATTTATTTTTTACCATTCTACCCCCACAATAAGGGTCAGGGGTCTTTCCGGCCCTCAGGGACAAGCATAGCCACGCCATGAAAATTCTGATTATCGACCGTGACACGATGTTCTCGAACCTGCTCGCCTCCAAAATGCGGGCGGCGGGGCACGAGGTATTCGAAACCACTATCAAGAATGACGGGATCGAACAAATCGACGAGAAAAAGATCGACGCGGTCTATTTCGACCCGTCCCCCATGGCGGACCCGCGCGGAATCCTGCTCCATGTCCGCCGGATGGTTCATACTTTCCCCTATCTCGTCCTGCTGTCCAAAGAGATGACGGCGCAGGAGGCGATTAAAGCCGGTTGCCATGCCGTGCTCGCCAAACCCATCGACCCGCAGGCGCTGGACCAGAGCCTTGGCAACGCCGAACGCATGGTCGACCTGATGACCCGCATCGGCGATGAATCCTATGATTTTCCCTCGGGCGGCGGCGTGATTTCCAAATCCGCCTTCAACCAGCTTTTCCGGTCTGCCATCGACCGTGTCGGACGCTACGGCGAAACCTCGCAAGTGCTGTTCATCGGCATTCCGAATTACGACGACATCAAACTCGACGACGGCAAATACGCCGCCGATTATGCGGTCTCCAAACTCGCGCAAAATCTCGTCCGTCTGCGCCGCCAGTCCGACATTCTCGGCCAGACAGATGTTCATGAATATGCGCTGCTACTGCAACGACCGCAGACGGAAAGCGAATCGATCGACGCCGCTAAACGGTTTACCGCCGCGCTCGACGAGCTGTCGGACATCACCTCGAACGGCGTCACCGACCTCAACATCGATGTCCGCCTTGTCGATATTCCGACCGGGGCGCTCGAATTCGAACACCGCCACCGCATCGCCGCGCAGGGCAAACTCAGCGCCGGTTAAAATCATCCACAAAATCAAACTGAGGATTCACAAGGCCTTGTCCTGTGGATATTTTTTCGCGTCTTTTCATCCGCCGATTCTTGCGTCTTAGTGATTTCATCATCACAAAAACCGCCGCGCAAAACGGCAAGCCGGACACAGAGTCCGCCGATCAGAAAAGACCATGAAACACGACCCGGCCATAGCCG
>Ga0209792_1000604_pt1 | contig 23706 bp, 31 predicted proteins | sample EBPBio142005_DNA_FD_185860 | JGI IMG/M metagenome (GOLD analysis project Ga0209792, IMG submission 185860) | Wastewater treatment Type I Accumulibacter community from EBPR Bioreactor in Madison, WI, USA - Reactor 1_6/14/2005_ DNA (SPAdes)... | ecosystem: Engineered > Bioreactor > EBPR >... | reverse complement strand
AAACGCCAGACCTTGCAGCAGCGTCGCTTGCAGCACCACGCCAAGGCCGCCTAACCTCAAACCAAGATGAGCCAGAACCTCCGTTCCTGAGAAACGAAAACCGTCTCAAATCATCTGACGACGGACACGCTCGAAGACCTCGTCCTGCACGACGCCGGCATGGATGTGCGCAGCCCGACCCACGAAATCACCCGCGCCGCCGGCTTCTGGGCCGAGCGCCGGCGCCTGGCGCGGCGCGGGCCGGGCGAGATGCTGAGCCCAAGTACCCTGCGGCAGCGGCTCGGGCTCTCGGACGCGCAGCTACCGGAAGAGCCCGTCGCCGCGCCGGTCGCCACCAACCGGGCCTCGGCGCCCTGGGAGCGGGGCCTCCTCGATAGAGACGACGATGACCATCCGGTCGATGCGGATGATACCGGCGTCGAAGATGAGCCGGATCTCGCCACCGATCCGGCCTTCGCCGAGATCGACACCTTGCTGGCACGCACCCGCAAAAAGCTCGACAGCTGGAACGATTTTTCCTCAGACGCCGGCCGCAAGAACCTGACCTTGCGCGATCCCGGCTATGACGCCGCCGGACGATGCGAGCGCTGGCTTGCTATTCTCGAAGAGGGGAGGGGGCTGCCGGCGGTGCTCGCCGCCGCGCTCGCCCTCGACGCCTGGCTGTGGGTCGAGCCGTCGGAGCGCGCCGGCGAGCTCGGCTTCGCGCTGGCCGCCACCGTGTTGCGGCAGCGCGGCTTGGCGCAGGCGCATCTGCCGACGCTTGGGTTGGGGTTGAGACGGGGGCGGTTTCGGTGGAGTCCGCATCAGGCGCTCAGGGTCCGGATCGCGGGGCTGCTCGGCGCCTTTGCCGAGGCGGCGGCCTTCGGGCAGGGGGAGCTTGATCGGTTGGGGTTGGCCAGAATCCTGATGCTGCGGAAATGTGAGGGGAGACGGGGGAATTCGAAATTGGCCGAGCTGGTCGACCTGTTCGTGTCGTCGCCGCTGGTCACCGTGCAGCTCGCGGCCGCACGCATGCAGGTCACGCCGCAGGCGGTCGAGGCCATGCTGAAGCAGCTCGGTCCCAGCCTGCCGCGCGAGCTGACGGGTCGAAAGCGCTATCGCGCCTGGGGGATCATGTGACGCAATATGCACTTGACGACATAATGTCGTTCAGGGCATATTGAGCCGATGCCTGGGCTGTCCAATCTGTCGCTGAATTCGAAGGTTGGTTCCTCTCTCTCGAAACCGGCGTCCGGATCGAGATCGCAGCCAAGATCAGCTTGTTGCAACAGATCGGCCCGACGCTCGGACGGCCGCATGCAGACACGTTGAAGGGTTCGGCCTATCCGAACATGAAAAAGCTGCGGATCCAGATCGGCGGAGATCCCTGGCGGGTGTTCTTTGCCTTCGATCCGAAACGCTCGGCCATCTTGCTGGTCGGAGGCAACAAGGGCGGCGATGGCCGCTTTTATGAGATCAATCTGCCGATTGCCGATGAGCGCTATCGCAAGCACCTGACGACGCTGGTCGTACCACCGCTGAAGAGAGGGCCAAGACGATGACCACCGCCTGGAACGAGACGCTGGCCAAACTCCCGGTCGACGAGCAGGCTGCGATCGCCAAGCGCGGTCGCGAGGTGATGGCTGAGTATGTCGGCCTCAAGGAGCTGCGCAAGGCGCGCCGCCTGAGCCAGGCGGCTTTGGCCGCGCGGCTGCACACTGATCAGGCCGGCGTGTCGAAGCTCGAGAAGCGCGCCGACCTGCTGCTCAGCACGCTCAAAGGCTATGTCGAGGCCGCCGGTGGCAGCCTTGAAATCGTGGCGCGGTTTCCAGATGGGCCGGTCTTGCGCATCGACCGGCTGGGGCAAGTTGGTCGGCCCACGAAGGCTGATGCCGCATAGAACGCGACTTCCGCTCGATCGCCTTTGCGGTTTGGCCCTTAAAGTGCCCTTTGCTCATCGGGATCATGCCAATGATAGTTGCACGACGCTGCATAGCGCAGCGACAGTGCTCCAGGAACGCCGCATCCGAAATTGTGCAACTCTCATCCGCCGTGCAGTCCGCTTGCGCGGAGGCAACGGCGGGGAATAGCAGTTGATGTCGTGCGCTCGGAGAACTGCCGACGCGTCGCGCGGCGGATATCCTTCACAACCTGCTCTGCCGGTGCTTTGTCCGGCCCGGAGTTCGCTGCCGCGGTCCTTCGGTTCTGTCTCATCTGCGCTCCTAAATGGCTGCGATGATCCAGAAATCCTCCCTTCCCGAAAATCCCTAAATGGTCTCAAGGGCCCTGACGGCAGACATTGCGAACATTGCGATCTTGATTGCGAGTTCCTATGCTGATAGCAATCCAATCGTTCTTTGGGATTGATAGCAATGGCTTCTGTCACCATCCGCAACGTCCCTGACGACGTCCATCGCGCCTTGCGGGTTCGGGCCGCGCAGCATGGCCGCAGCACCGAAGCGGAAATCCGCGACATTCTGGAAAAGGCCGCAAAACCCGAAGGCCGCGTCAAGCTGGGGTCCCTATTGGCCAAGATCGGCAGGGACGCTCGACTGAGCGCCGAGGATGCCGAGCGGTTCGATCGGGTGCGGGACAAGACCCCAGCCAAGCCGATGACCTTCGAATGATCCTGGTCGATACGAATGTCATCTCCGAGCCGTGGAAGCCGGCACCGAACGCGCGGGTCCTGGCATGGATCGACGCCCAGACGATCGAGACCCTGTATTTGTCGGCCATCACGGTCGCCGAACTGCGTTTCGGTATAGCGGCCATGCCCGTTGGAAAACGCCGAGCGACGCTGCACGAGCGGCTTGAAGGTGAGGTGCTGCCGCTGTTTGCAACCCGGGTCCTGCCGTTCGATCTCGACGCCTCCAGAGCTTTCGCGAATCTGATGGTCCGTGCCCAGAAGTCCGGCAAGGCCATCGGCACGGCGGACGGTTACATCGCTGCCATCGCCGCCTCACTAAACCTTGCGGTGGCCACGCGGGATACTGGCGGCTTCGCGGCAGCTGGCCTTGCCGTCATCAACCCCTGGAACCATTGAGCCGCGGTGATCAAGTGCTGGTTCAGCCCCACGAAATCCTGGCGGCTTGCGGGAGTTGTCACGTTAACGCAGGGCTGCGGAGCCGCGACGGAATTGGTGCAGTAGCTGAAGCCAACATCGGTGGGTAGGCTTCAACCTCGGGCAGTGGCAAGTGTAGCCTCCGGCCAGCGCCCGGCCCGAACTGCACGGCTCTACGGGAAGCGGCATTTGGGTTCTTGATTGACGGCTTAGCTGCAAGCATATACAATTGGCATATACACAGGAGATCTACGCTATGCCTGTCTCGTTGCCGTCGCCCAGGCCGAAGGAGGCCAAGCTGTTTCGCAACAACCGCAGCCAGGCGGTGCGAATTCCCGTTGAATTCGAGTTGCCGGGCGATCGAGTCCTCATTCACCGCGAAGGTGACAAGCTCATCATCGAGCCGGTGAGGCGGCCAACCAATATCATCGAGCTGCTCGCCGAATGGAAGAAGGAACCACCGCTTGGGCCAGAGGACCAGTTTCCTGACATCGAAGATGCGCCCGCACAGCCGGAGGATATCTTTTGAACGGATATCTGCTCGACACGAACATCATCAGCAACGTCATTCGCAACCCGTCCGGAGCTGCCGCACGCCGCATCGGGGAAGCCGAAGCGAAGGAAATCTGCACGAGCATCGTCGTCGCGGCTGAACTGCGCTATGGCTGTGCAAAGAAGGGCTCAGCAAAGTTGCTCGCGAGAGTGGAAAGCGTGCTCGAGACGATCCCGGTCCTGCCGCTCGATACACCTGCCGACACTGAGTACGGCGGTATCCGCGCCGAGCTGGAGGCGGCCGGACAGCCAATCGGCCACAATGATTTGCTGATTGCTGCGCATGCTTGTGCGCTTCGTCTGACGCTCGTCACCGACAATATCCGGGAGTTCGCACGTATTCGTCGTCTAAAGGTCGAGAACTGGCTGGAGCCGTAACGACGTCGCGCAGTTTGCCTCGGCGCTGAAGTCAACGTTTTTTCTGAGGCAGTTCAGCCGCAACTCGATTCAGACGATGAACCGGGCGACCCCGATCGTTTCAGGAAACTCATTAGACCCGGAATCCCAGATGGGGGTTCCATGCACATGATTACGCAGCTGATCCATCCCCCGTTGAATTGGCCCACCTGAAGTATGATGATGTGGAACGGCTCCGCTTTGCGGCATCGCTGATCCGGGCTTGTGTTCCGGAGTGATGTTCATCTCGGAGGGGGCTTTCCTGATTGATCAGATACGCGAGGCGATTCCGCGCCGCGACATGCAGCCGCCGCGCATTCCCCACGGTGAAAGGCCGTTCCTGGCTTTCGTCGCAACCGCGAATGTCCTCACCGGTCGGCAACGCGTGGTCAATCTCGCCGGCGAGCTTGTAGTCGGACCACAGTGTCGCGCCAATGAATCGGATGCCGCCGATCTCTGCGGCATCAGCCTCAAGAAGCAGAATGCCTGCGGTCTCGGCAGCGCGTCGGGCCGCGGCTATCGTCGCATTGATTTCGTCGCGGAAGTACTCGTGGTTGCCGAGTACGGCGACGATGCGTTTGGAGCCGGCCATCTTGCGCAGAATTTCGAAGCCGCGGCCGACATTGCCCAACCAGATATCGCCAGCCGACACCAGGACATCGAAATCGGAAGGTGCTGGCCGGAATGCATCCGGGAAAGGCAGCGATTCCAAATGCAGATCGCTTAGAATCAAGAGCTTCAAGGCTGTCGCATCCTTGGTCGAAACGTTTCGCGAACAGCGGCGCGACGGCTGCGGTTCGGATTGCCCTTTTGAGCGGCCTTGGCAGTGACAGTAAGCTGACGATTTTTGTCGCGCCTGAACCGCAAGCGGAGCGCGATCAAGCCGACCGATGCGGGTCCTGGGGCAGGCGCTCTTTGATCTCGGATACGAGCTCCTTGAAGAGTTGTTTTTCGCGCTCTTGCATTTCCGCGATCAACGAGAGCACGAACTTGTTCAAGCTAGGATTTGTCGGCAGTTTCTCGAGGATTTTTTCGCCAAGGAGGACCTTCCTTCTCATGTCCGCTTTTCGGACTTGAGTGCGCTCGGCGGCCTAGATCTTCTGAAGCTTTGCCTTGGCCCGTTCGACTTTCTCGCGGGCCAGCATTTTGCGGGTAGCGAGCGGGCTCGGTTCGATATCGCTCATGTCAGTATTCCAATCGAATATGAGTTGTTTGAATGGGTGCTATTATAGAGCCCGTCTCAGGGGTCGTCGAGCTGCGCCTCTGGAAAATTTAGCAAGGGCGCACTTATGCAAACTGCTAGAGTTTGCTATGCTGTGCGTGAAGGCTCAGGGAAGCCAATCTGACGAAACGCGATGGCCATCTATCACCTCAGCGTCAAAGTGATTTCACGTTCTTCCGGTCGCTCCGCAACCGCGGCTGCGGCCTATCGCGCGGGTGTCATGATCGCGGATAGCCGCGATGGAGTGGTCCACGATTACCGACGAAAGGCCGGGATCGTGCGCTCGTTTCTCGTCGTCCCTAAAGCAGCCCGGTGGGCAGGCGACCGTGCCGCTCTCTGGAATGCAGCGGAGAATGCGGAGCGGCGATCCAATGCGACGGTTGCGCGAGAGTACCAGGTGGCGCTCCCGGCCGAGCTGAGTGCCGACGCCCGACGGGAGCTCGCGTCCCGTTTCGCGCTCCATCTGGTTTCGCGTTACAAAATCGCCGCCGATGTCGCGATCCATGCGCCGAACCCCGAGGGCGATCAGCGCAATGACCACGCTCATATTCTTACTACGACGCGCGTGGTTGAGGCAGATGGAAGGCTCGGTGTCAAAACGCGCGTTCTGGATTCTGCAACGACCGGATCCGGAGAAATCAGGCAGCTGCGCGCCACCTGGGCCACGATGGCAAACGAAGCCCTGCTTGCGGCCGGGCGCTCGGAGCGGATCGACCATCGGTCTCGGGTAGATGCAGAATTACCTGGCCTCGGTACGAGGCATATGGGACCAGATTTGATGGCGGTCGAACGACGACGGCGGCGCGAAGCGCGCCAGCGCGGCACGACCTATGTACCAGGCTCCCGGCGGGCGCGGTTGAATGAAGAAATCCTGCAGGCGCGTCAGGCCTTCAGGACCGCCTCCCAAGAGTACCGCGATTTCGATGCCGTCGAGAAAGGCGCTGGGATCGCTCGCTCTCCGGCTGCCCAGAATCTGGCGGTTCTTGTGCCGCCTCTCCAGTCCGATCTCCTCGTCGCGGCTGCGAAAGCAGTCGCACGGCGCGAGGTGACGAAAGCCGCCGCAGATCAGTCGTGGCAGCCAATGCAGCGGTCGCCTTTGGCTCTCGTCGAGGCCGCAAAAACGGTCGCCGCGCGGCAACGGGAGACAGAGATCGCCGGTGAAAAGCGGCAGGCCGAGCAGGTGGAAACTGAACTCCTTCATCTTCGCGAACGGGTGCAGTGGGAGTTGGAGCAGTTGGTGCGGCGGAAGCCAGCTCTGCGTAGCAAACAGGGTGCTGGATTTGTCCGGCTAGCAGTGCGTCGCGAGGACCTCGCTCCCCTGTCAGGGGATGCCACGCCAACAGGGCGAGTTCTGATTGCCTGCACGACGCCACAACAGCGGGCTGCGCTTGCGAACCAGCTTCACGATCATAGGCCGGTTTTCATCATGGCGGTCCCTATCCGCCGCCTGGGCGAGATCTGCGAGCGTGCCACGGACGCGGCCCAGATCAGAAACTGGTTGGTCACGATCGACAAGGCTCTCTCGCGAACCGTGCACCGCCTCGAGGACCGCCAGAAGCAAGCGGGGGCCGTTCGCCGATCGCCCGGGAGTGATCGAGGGATGGAATAGCCTCTGGCAGCGCGGCCAGGCTTGCGCTGCATTCCATGGAGAGCTCGTTCCTCGATCGATCACATTCGTGAATCGCTGGCGCGGGATTGATTCATTCTTTGCGTTGGACGGGTGCCTGCTATGAGCGCGAGATGCGCGCATGGACAACTCCTTCGTTAAAGACGCGCAGCGCTTGCAAATGTTGGTGTTGGACCGATCCGATCTCTACGGCGCTATGTGGGAGCGCGTTCGCTACGCTCGAGAAGGCCCTCGGTGCTCGGCCGATCGACGCCGTCAGGGCGGCGCGGTTCTGGTGATCGGGATCCCACGCCCCCCTGCGCCTATCGGCTTCGGCAGGCCCCCGCCGGACTACGCGCTGTAAGGTTGGCGTTAGGAGTTGAGTAGGATGCAATCCTATTCTGTGCTATAAGGGGCAAGGAAAGGTCCCGATATGCGTACTACCCAACAGATGAGCATCACCCTGCCGCACGAGCTGGCTTCCATGGTGAAGGCCAAGGTTCAGGCAGGCGGCTATGCCTCCGAAAGCGAAGTGATCCGGGAGGGGCTTCGGGCTCTGCAGGAGCGTGATGCCGTGGTGGAACGGTGGCTGAAGGATGAGGTTGTGCCGACCATGGAGCGTCATCGCGCCAACCCTTCCGAGGCTCGGCCGATCGCCGAGGTTATGGCTGACCTTGACGCCATGATGAGCGCAGACGCGAACAAAGCCCGCTAGCGGTGGCATATTGCATTAGGCTCCGGCCGGAGGCGGCAGACGACCTCAAGGCCATCTATACCTATATTCGGGATCAGGCCTCGACGGAGGTTGCCCGGCGATACGTCCAGCGCATCACAGCGTACCTCAACGGTTTCGACGTGTTTCCGGAGCGCGGAACACGCCGTGATGATCTCTTTCCAGGCCTTCGCATTGTCGGGTTCGAGCGCCGGGTGACGATCGCTTTCACGGTAGAGGGCTGCGAGGTGATAATCACCAACATCCTCTATGGCGGCCGTGACCTTCCCGATTTCCGGGACGAGGGGGCGCTAGCTGATGAGCGATAAGCGGTCGCTCTATGCTGGCAATCTCTATGCCCAGGTACAAGCCCTGTTTCAGGATGCCGTGACACCCAGCACCCCTCCGACCGAGGTGGCGGAAGTCCTGCTGCACGGTACCCGTGATATGCCTTAACTGCTCGCGGCGTTTGTTGCCTGACCGCCGTGCACAGCAAAAAACGGCGCTAGGAAGTCTATCCGGGACAATTCCTGCTCCGGAACACCCCTTTTGACCAAATCGATATCATAGCGTCCGCTTTTGGTCAGTCGCTCAATGTCTTGTGTGGATGGCTCCCGCGTTGCAAGGGGGCTGTGACGGTTTGGCGTGCTGGTCGGGTGCAGTCTTGTGTCCGGCCTGTTCGCGCGGTCATCGACCGCTGGCCCTGATGCTTTCCGCGGATGAGGTCCCATTCTGCTTAGCGGGCTTCGACGCCCTCGACATTCGGCGGGTTGTCCTCATCCCCGGTCTGACCGGTGCGCCATCATCTCACAGGGTCCTTCGCAACCTCCTTCGCGCGGGTAGCGCGCTGATTGGGCTAGTGATCCTCAGGTTGCTGCCAGGCGGGGCGCCGGCATGCGATAAATCTCGCCCCGAACCATGATGACCCAGATCGCCCGCGCTGCCCGGTTCGCCAGGGCGACTGTGACGAGCCGGATCGGCTTGCGGCCGAGTAGCGCGGTCACGCGAGGATCCGCTGCATCGGGGTGATGCCTGTTGCGTCTGACGAGCGACGTCATGCCCGTGACCAGAAGGCGCCGCAGGTATTGATCGCCCATTTTGGAGATGCGGCCGAGGCGTTCCTTGCCGCCGCTGGAGTTGTTGAGCGGCGTCAGGCCCAACCAGGCAGCGAACTGGCGCCCGGAGCGGAACTGGGTCGGATCGGTGACAGTGGCTGCCAACGCGCTCGCTTCGAGCAGGCCCACGCCCGGCACGGTGGCAATGCGCCGCGCGAGATCGTTCGATCGGTACCAGGCCAGCAAGTCTCGTTCGAGCTGGCGGATGCGGTCCTGAGCCTCGATCGCTTGCTCGGCCAAGGCGTGGGTGATCCCCTTCGGGATATCGATGCCGAACTCGGCCAGGAGCCCACGGATCATGCTGATGAGTTGCGTACGCTGACGAACGAGGAGGTCGCGGGTCCGATGAAGGGACAGCGCGGCCTGCTGCTCGACCGACTTGACCGGAACGAAGCGCATGGTCGGGCGCGTGACCGCTTCGCAGATCGCCTCCGCATCAGCAGCGTCGGTCTTGCCCCGCTTCACATATGGCTTGACGTAGGCTGGCGGCATCAGCCGCACAGTATGACCCAGAGCGGCCAGCTCGCGGGCCCAGTGATGGCTCGTGCCGCAGGCCTCCATGCCGATCAGGCAGGGGGCAAGCTTGCGGAAGAAGGGCATGACTTGAGCCCGCCTCAGCGCCCGTCGGGCGAGGACCTCCCCTGTTCCGCTGATGGCGTGCACCTGGAAGACATTCTTGGCCAGGTCGATGCCGACAGTCGTGATCTCCATCGTGGTCGCTCCAAGCTCGTGCTGCGTGACAGCACCACTGTGGCGCTGCAACGCCGGGAGCGGGAGCCATCCACCCCATCTGCTTGTGTGAAGGGTCTCAGATGCGGGCCCTTGCGCAGCATTGATGGCGAGGCTCCTAGGCCCGCGTCTGAGAGCCTCCAGTGGAGGAAGCCGCGGCCCGATGCCGTGCTATGGGGATTTCACCGCGCGGCCTGGCTTGCGGGATCGTGCGAGGCGCGGGACGGCGGCTTGATACAGTGATCGCGATGCCCGGGAGCCCGGTTTTTCCTGCACTCGAGTTCGATCTGAGATCGCTGCCGTCACCATTTCTACGATCAGGCCAAGCGGGATCGCCCGCGCTCTAGCCGAGATCGGCGCTGGTCTGCCCGGAGATCGTCGCGGTGCCATTGTCATGATGTGTCGATCCTGATGGCGAAGATGGTGCGGGGCGCTGTGCCCCGAGCGAAACGCTCGACGAGGATCATGCGGCCACCACAGCAGGGGCAAGGTGGACGGTGTTCATCGTCCGGATCGGATTCCTTAGCTGGAACCGAGACATCATCTTTAGCGATATCAAGCGGCCGCGCCGCCGTTGACATTCAGATTGTGGGCGACTGTGTTCTCCCAGAGCGACTGGGTGCGTTCAAGCGTGAAGGTATTCATGAGCATGGATGTCTCCGAAGTCAGCCGGCCATGGCGAAGCCGCCACGGCTCGCGAGTCTTGCCTCCAGCGCGTGCACGGCCGAGGTCAGGATGAGGTTGAGGGACAGGTAGATCGCCCCGGCCGCGAGGAAGATCTCGATCGGCGCGTAGGTCTCGGAGGCGAGCGCGCGCGCCTTGCCCGTGATTTCCATGATGGTGACGGTGCTGGCGAGCGAGGTCGCCTTCACCATCAGGATCAGCTCGTTGCCATAGGCAGGCAGCATCTGGCGCACCGCCTGCGGGAAGACGACCAAGCGGAAGCGCAGCCAGGTCGAGAGGCCGAGTGATTTCGCCGCCTCGACCTGGCCCTTCCCTACCGCTTGCAGGCCGCCGCGGATGATCTCGCTGCCATAGGCGCCGGTGTTCAGCGCCAGCGCCAGCAAGGCGCAGAAATGCTCGTTGCGGAACAGCGGCCACAGGCTGGATTGGCGGATGCCGTCGAGCTGGGCCAGGCCGTAATAGATGAAGAAGATCTGCAGCAGCAGCGGTGTGCCACGGATCGCGTAGACATAGACATAGGCGAGCGCGGACAGGACGCGATTCCCGGAGAGCCGGCCGAGAGAGATCAGGACGGCCAGAAAGAAGCCGGCGAAGGTCGCAGTCACGGCGAGCTGCAGTGTCAGTGGCACGGCGCTCAGCAGCGCCGGCAAGGCTTCGACGATCAGCTCCGGTCTCATGCCGGCCTCCCACGCGCTGAGCCGCGCTCGAAGTGACGCTCGGCCCGTTCGAAGGCGAGGTTCGAGAGCCCGGTAAGGCCGAGGAAAATCAGGATTGCGACCGAGTAGAACAGAAAGGGCATGCGGGTCGAGCCGGCGGCGATGTCGGTGATGCGCATTAGCTCGACGAGCCCGGTCACCGAGATCAGCGCCGTGTCCTTCAGCGTGAGCTGCCAGACGTTGCCGAGGGATGGCAGCGCGTAGCGCAGCAGCTGCGGCAGCAGGATCAGACGGAACAGCTGGAGCCGCCGCATGCCGAATGCGCGTGCCGCCTCGCCCTGGCCCGGCGGGATGGCGCGGATAGCGCCGCGGAACACCTCGGCGCTGTACGCGCCGGAGATCAGCGCTATCGCGACGACGCCGGCGCCGAAGGCATCGGCGGAGCTGGCGCCGCCATAGCCCATGACGATGCCGATCATGCGGAACAGCTCACCGCCGCCAAAGAAGAGCAAATAGAGGACCAGAATCTCCGGCACGCCGCGGACGACGGTAGTGTAGACCAGCGCAGGCCAGGCGAGCAGCGGATGACCGGTCAGCCTGGCACCCGCGAGCAGCATGCCGACGAGATTGCCGCCGAGAAATCCCAGCACGGCGATCAGGAGTGTCATCACCGTGCCGCGCAAGATCTGGCTGCCCCATCCGCCCGGCCCGAACGCCAGGAGGTCGATGAGGCTCATGGATTGGCCGCGACTGGTCGGACGGCGCCGTCGAAGCCCATCCATTTTTGGGTGAGGCGGGTCACAGTGCCGTCCTGTGTCGCCTCGGCGATCGCGCGGTCGAACAGCTCGCGCAATTCCTTCTCGTTCTTGCGGAAGCCGAGCGCCACGCCCTTGCCGAGCGCGCCGCCGCGCAAAGCCGGCCCGAAGACGACGAAGTCGCGGCTTTCCTTCTTCTGGCGCTCGATGAAGTTGCGGATCGGGCTGAAACCACTCACGACCATGTCGATCCGCCCGCTGACGAGGTCGAGATAGAGGTTCTCCTCCTTGTCGTAGATGCGGACCTTAACCTCCGGGAAGAGCTGCTGCATGAAGGTGGCGTGGGTCGAGGCTCGCTCGACGCCGACCGTCGCGCTAGCGAGTGACTTGGCGATCTCGGCAAGGGTTTTCTTCTTGTCCTCGGTCATCTCGAGCAGGTCGAGTGTGCGGCCCTTGCCGGCATCCATCTTGCTGATTGCGCTACCGGCAGCCGCGACGAACTGGGTCGGTCCGCCATAGTAAGGCAGGGAGAAGTCGATCGACTCGGCGCGCTTCTCGGTGATCGAGAGCGACGCCATGATCGCGTCGAAACGGCTCGCATTGAGCCCTGGGATCATGCCGTCGAAGCTTTGCTTGACCCAGTCGCAGGAAAGTCTCGCGCGCTTGCAGAGCTCGCCGGCGAGATCGACCTCGAAGCCGATGACCTTGCCGGATGGGTCGGTGAAATTGAACGGCGGGTAGTTGCCGTCGGTGGCGAGCCTCACCTTCCTCTCCTGTGCTGAGGCGTTGCTCAGCCCGGCCAGGATGGCCGCTGACATCAATAGGCCGATCCGGCTGTTCCGTCGCATGTCGTTCCCCATCTTTGGCGTTGTGATCGTGATTGTCATCGCCTTCAGCCGCAGGCTTCGAGGCACGCGGCTACATCGCCAAGACTAGGGAGCCGCCGGCGAAACAATCGTCCAAAGGGCTCTGAATCGGGATGATATATATCCGGTTTTGCCGCTGAAACGACGTTTTATGTCCGGCTCGGCCTGGGATACTAGCGAGGCGTGCAGGTGGATGCACGAATCTTTGCGGAGCCTGTCTTGTTCAAGCCCTTGCATAACTATGTCGATGGACGCTGGCGCGGCTCGGATACGCGCTTGGTCCGCGAGAGCCCTTCCGACACGAGCGAGATTGTCGCGGAGGCATGCGTCGCAGGCCTGCAGGACGTCGCGGAGGCAACCGCAGCGGCGCGGCGGGCCCTGCCGACATGGCGCAAAAGCCCACCCCAGCTGCGCTTCGAGCTGCTCGACCGCATCGGCGACGAGATCATGCAGCGCAGCGCAGCACTGGCGTCGCTGCTTGCGCGCGAAGAGGGCAAGACCGTGCCCGAGGCGCAAGCCGAGATCGTCAAGGCGAGCCAGACATTCAAGTATTTTGCGGGTGAGGCAGTGCGCCTCGCCGGTGCCTCCTTGCGCTCGACGCGACCGGGGGTCGATATCGACATCCGCCGCGAACCGGTCGGTGTGGTGGCGCTGGTCACCCCCTGGAACTTTCCGTTCTCGATTCCAGCGTGGAAGACTGCGCCTGCGCTCGCCTATGGCAATTGCGTCGTGCTCAAGCCGTCGGAGCTGACCTGTGCCACCGCTTCGGCGCTGGCGGCGATCATTCACGACGTGGGCGTCCCACCCGGCGTGTTCCAGCTGGTGATGGGCGGCGGCGATGTCGGCGGCGCGCTGATCGCGAACGAAGAGGTCGACGCGATCAGCTTCACCGGCTCGACCGCGACCGGCCGAAAGATCGCAGCTGCCGTCGTATCGCGCGGCGCGCGCCTGCAGATGGAGCTCGGCGGCAAGAACCCGCTGATCGTGCTCGCCGACGCCGATCTCGACAAGGCCGTCGAGGCGGCGGTGCGCGGCGCCTTCTACTCGACCGGGCAGCGCTGCACCGCCTCCAGCCGCCTCATCGTTGAGGATGGTGTCCACGATACCTTCGTCGAACGCCTGATCGCGCGCACAAGGGCATTGCGGGTCGGCCACGCGCTCGATACGACGACCGATATCGGTCCGGTGGTCAGCGAGGCGCAGCGACAGCGGGTGCGGGACTATCTCAGCAGCGCCGGCACGGACGGTGCCGAGCTCGCCTTTGGCGGGCAGGTGATCGAGGCACGCACGCATGGCTACTATCTGGAGCCGGCGATCTTCCTTGCCGGCACGATGGATCAGCGGATCAATCGCGAGGAGGTCTTCGGGCCCGTCGCCGCGGTATTGCGGGCCGGTGACTTCGACGAGGCCATGGCGATCGCCAACGCGACACCCTATGGGCTGAGCGCCGGCCTCTTCACCCGCTCCCATGCCAAGGTGCGCGCCTTCATCCGCGACATCGACGCGGGCATGGCGATGGTCAACCTGCCGACCGTCGGCTCTGATTATCACGTGCCGTTCGGCGGCCGCGGCGCCTCCGCCCATGGTCCGAAGGAGATGGGACTGGGAGCCTTCGAGTTCTTCACCCAGACCAAAACGGCCTACATCGCCGAATGACCGGGACCTGCCAAACCATGGACGTTCCGGCTGCCGGCCGCGCCCCCATCATCGAAGCCGCCTGCTTGCGCAAGAGCTTCGGCAGCTTCCTGGCGTTGAAGGGCGTGAGTTTCGCGGCGCGCCATGGTGAAGTCGTCGCGATCATCGGCGCGAGCGGCTCGGGCAAGAGCACCTTCCTGCGCTGCCTCAACTTCCTCGAACGGCCTGACGCCGGCGAGATCTGTTTCGACGGCGAGGTCATCCAGGCGGGTCCACCGACCGCGGCGCAGGCGCGCGGCGTCGAGCGGTTGCGGCGACGATCGGCGATGGTCTTCCAGCAGTTCAATCTCTGGTCGCACTGGACGGTGTTGGAAAACGTCATGAAGGTGCCGGTCCACGTCCAGGGGATGTCGCCGGCCGCGGCGCGCGAAAAGGCGCTAGCGCTGCTCAATAGGGTCGGTCTGCTCGACAAGTGGAAGGCCTATCCGTCGCAGCTATCCGGCGGGCAGCAGCAGCGTGTCGCGATCGCCCGGGCACTCGCGGTTGAGCCCGAGCTTCTGCTCTTCGACGAGCCGACATCGGCGCTCGACCCTGAATTGGTGGGCGAGGTCCTCGCCGTCATCCGTGGATTGGCTCGGGACGGCCAGACGATGCTGATCGTCACCCACGAAATGGGTTTCGCGCGCGAGGTTTCCGACAGGACGGTATTCTTCCAGGGCGGACAGATCGCCGAGATGGGCGCCTCACGGGAGCTGCTGATCCGGCCGCAGACGCAGAGGCTTGCAACCTTCCTCGGCTCGATCCGCTAAGCTGACAGCTTTTGCCACCCGCGGGCTCGTGATCGCGCAATTCCTGTCACCAAGCAGGCAAGAAGGAAATCTCGTCCCTCTACCCAGCGCTACCGTTTCTGCATCCGGTGCTTCGGCACACGGTTGCGCCACCAGGAGTAGATCATGTCCAGCACCGCCTATGTCATCGATCCCCACAACATCGAGCCCGACACCCGCTCGACCTACCCGACGCACCTGCAGGAGCCGGTCCGCGGCCGGCGCAAGCGACGCCTTGGATTGCAGGCGGGCCTGCGCAAATTGTCGGTGGTTCATGTCGAACTGCCGCCGGGAGCGGCTTCATCTCTCAAGGTCTGGCAGAGCCATGAGGACGAATACGTGCTCGTGCTCGCTGGCGAGGCGACCTTGGTCACGGATGCCAGCGAGGAAATCCTGAAGCCCGGCCAATCCGCCGGCTTCCCCGCCGGGCAGGCGATCGGTCATCAGATCGTCAACCGCGGCATCACGCCGCTCGTCTTCATCGAGGTCGGCACGATCGCCGACGAGAACGTCTCGACCTATCCGGATGACGACCTGCTGCAAGTGCCCGATGGTCGCGGGCGCCGCTTCGTTCGCCATGACGGCACGCCTTTCGGCGCGTGAGTGGACCGATGTCGAAAGTGACGCCACGTTTGTCGGAGCCGCTCGCGCCCGAGATCCAAGAGCTCGTGTTCCGGCCGCGGATTGAGCGTGAGCTGGCCCTCGGCATCGAGGATCTCTGCGCCGTCAATGCGGCGCATCTGGTGATGCTGCGGGACGTGGGGCTGATCGATAAAGACGATTCCGCATCGCTCGCAAACGCGCTGATTGGTTTGCGGGAGGCCGGCGCCGAAGCGATCGAATGCGATCCCGCCCGCGAGGACGGCTACTTCAACTTCGAGGCGGCGTTGATGCGGCAGGCTGGTGCCGAGGCGGGCGGTCGGCTGCATCTGGGCCGCAGCCGCAACGACATCAACGCCACGCTCGACCGGCTGACGGCACGGCGGATCGCGCTCGACTTGGCCGGTCGTTGCATCGCGCTGCGGCGGGCCTTGCTCGAACGCGCGCGGGCCCATGCCGACACGGTGATGCCGGGCTATACTCATCTCCAGCCGGCGCAGCCGATCACCTTCGGCTTCTATCTCGCCGGGGTTGCCGAGGCGCTGGCGCGCGACACGCAGCGCCTGCTCGATGCCTGCGGTGCCATCGACCTGTGCCCGCTCGGCGCCTGTGCGCTCGCCGGCACCTCGGTCCCGATCGAGCGCGAGCGGCTGGCCGCGCTGCTCGGCTTCGAGGCGGTCATGCTGCATGCGCAGGATGCGGTCACCTCGCGCGACTACGCCCATGACCTCGCCGCCGCCATGCTGAGCCTGGCCTCCACCTGGGGCCGCTTGGCCCAGGATCTTTATGTCTGGGGCACGCAGGAATTCGCTCTGATCTCGTTTCCCGACCGGATCGCGGGCACCTCCAGCATCATGCCGCAGAAGAGGAACCCGATCGCGATCGAGTATCTGAAGGCGAGCGCCGGAGAGGTCCTGGGCGGAGTCGTCGCGAGCTTCGCCATCGTCAAGGGCGGGCATTTCAGCCATGCCGGCGATACCGGCCGATCCGCTCTGGCGCCGCTCTGGCCGGCATTGCGCCTTGCCGGCAATGCGCTGTCCGTCGCCCGCGTCGTCATCGATGCCGTGGAACCCGATGGCGATACCATGGCGGCTCGCGCCGCGGCCGGCTTCTCGACTGCGACAGATATCGCCGACTGCCTCGTCCGTGATTCCGGACTGTCCTTCCGGCAGGCGCACCACGTCGTCGCAGAGCTAGTGCGCGCGGCGCTGGCGGCAGGCACTGCGCCGGAAGCCTTGTCCCCAGGCGATGTCAGTCGCGCCGCTGAAGCGGTGCTCGCTCGGCCGGTCACATTGTCGCCCGACCAGTTGGTGCGGGCCGTCGATCCAGTTCAATCCATCGCTGCGCGCGTCTCGATCGGGGCTGCTTCTCCAGAGGAAACGCGCCGCATGATCGGGCTCGCTCTGGTCGTCCTCGACAGGGATGCAGCCGAACTGCGCGACCGCAGCAGCGCGATCACGACCTCACAAGCAGGCTTGTGGCAAGTCGTGGCGACGCTGGCGCGTCCGGCCGCAGCGGTGGCGTCATGACAGGTCCTGTCCCGACGTTCGCGAATTTGACAGAAACGCAGCCTGTCACGGCCGGATGGAGAACAGCCTCGCGGGCCTCCGTCTGTACGGTCTCTACAGTGAGGTTCGGTGCATGGCGATGACGGTGAATAGAGCGGGACAATTCGTGCGATTGGGAGAGACGAGTCGTGCGTCCGTCCTCGTTCACATCGACGGCGAAGCGGTGTCATGTCTTGCAGGTGACACGGTGCTGACCGCGCTGCTGCTGCACGGCCGGCTGTTGCGCATCTCCGAATTCGGCGACGGACCACGTGCTGGCTTCTGCAATATGGGCGCCTGTCAGGACTGCTGGGTTTCGCTCGAGGACGGGGAGCGTCGCCGGGCCTGCACCACCTATGTCCAGGCCGGCCAGCGTGTCCTGAGCCAGGAGCGCCCATGATGACCGGGGACAAGATCGTCATCGTCGGCAACGGGCCGGCTGGAACCCGTGCAGCCGAGACGCTCTGCCGGGCCGGTTGCCGGGATGTTACCGTGATCAGCGAGGCGCCCGCCAGTGGGGGCCAGATTTACCGCCGCCAACCGCCGGGCTTCAGTCGCGATGCAAGGGCTCTCTATGGCGACGACGGTGACAAGGCGAGCCGGCTGCACGCCACGTTCGATGCGCTTGCTGGCGACATCGCATTGCGGTCGGAGACGCTGGTCTGGAACATCCTCGATCGCCGGATCTATACGCATGGCCCGGACGGCATCGAGATCCTGCCTTTCGACCGGCTGATCCTAGCCACCGGGGCCATGGACCGTATCCTGCCGATCCCTGGTTGGACCTTACCCGGCGTCTTCACTCTGGGCGGCGCCCAGATCGCGCTCAAGCATCAGTGCTGTGCGATCGGCCGGGCCGTCGTCTTCGTCGGCACCGGGCCGCTGCTCTATCTCGTCGCTTATCAATACGCCAAGGCGGGAGCCAATGTCGTCGCGGTGCTCGATTCCGCCCGTTTCGCTGACAAGGCCCGGGCGCTGCCGTTGCTCGCTCTGGCTCCGCGCCTTCTGCTGCGCGGGCTGGTCTATCGGCGCTATCTGACGCGGCGCGGCGTGCCGATACATGAAGGTGCCCGCCCGCTTGCAGCCATGGGCGATGATTCCGTGGCAGGCCTGCGTTTCCGCGATGCCGCCGGCGAGGAGCGGGTGCTGATCTGCGACGCGATCGGGCTAGGCTTCGGGCTCAATCCAGAACTTCAGCTCGCCGAGCTCGCCGGCGGCCGAACTATCTTCGACACCAACAGGCGGCAATGGCTGCTGGAGCATGACGGCGAAGGTCGTGCGGCCGACCGTGTCTATGTCGCGGGCGACGGTGTCGCTATCGGCGGGGCCGACGTGGCGGAGCTCGCCGGTGAGCGTGCGGCGCTGGCCTTGCTCTCCGACCTTGGCGAGCCCGTCGATCGGTCGCACCTCGACGAAATCGGCAAGAAACTGTCGCGGCTTGCGGCCTTCCGGGCCGGGCTCGATCGTGCTTTCGCCTACCCGGCCGGCTGGATCTCCGAGCAGCCGGACGAGACCATTCTGTGCCGCTGCGAGAACGTCACCTTCGGTGAAGTCCGGGCCACGATCCGTCGGCACTCCCCGCAGGAGGTGAACCGGCTCAAGGCGCTTGCCCGCCCCGGCATGGGCCGCTGCCAGGGGCGCGTCTGCGGTGCCGTCCTCGCCGAGCTGCTCGCCGCGACCTCGGGCCGCCCGCTCGCTACGGTCGGGCGCCTGCGCGGTCAGGCACCGATCAAGCCGCTGCCTTACACCGCCGCGTCCGACCAGGCCGCAACGGCGATCGATGACTGGATGACGACCGACGAAGTGGAACCTGTGCCGTGACGGAGCGGATCGAGACCGATGTGGCGATCGTCGGCGGCGGCATTTCCGGTGTCTGCGCGGCCTACTATCTCGCCCGCCGCGGCGCCCGCGTGCTGCTGTTGGAGCGCGGAGTCGTTGGCTCCCAAGCCAGCGGCGTCAATTTCGGTGGATTGCGTACCAATGGCCGGGCCGAAGGTGAACTGCCCCTGAGCCTGCGCGCCTGGCACGAATGGCAGCAAATCGAGGGACTGGTGGGCGACGGTTGCGAGGTCGAGTTCACTGGCCATGTTGAGATCTGCGACCGGCGCGAGCATATGGCAACGGTCGAGAGCTGGGCGAACATGGCCCGCGGCTACGGTTTGGATAGCGAGCTCATCAGCGGCAATACCGTCACAGAGCGTTTCCCCTGGATTGGCCGCAAGGTCATTGGCGCCTGCTTCGTCGCAGCCGACGGTGCGGCCAATCCACGTCTCGCCACACCGAACTTCGCGTTGGCAGCGCGCAGGCTCGGCGCGGACATCCGCGAGCAATGCCCCGTGCACTGCGCCGGCCATGACGGCAGCCGCTTCACCATAGAGGCCGGAGGAGGGCTGGAGATCGTGTCGCGCGTCCTGGTCAATGCCGCCGGCGCCTGGGCTGGCCGGATCGCGGCCCAGCTCGGCGAGCGCTTTGCCATGGACGTGATTGCGCCGCAGATGGTGGTGAGCGAGCCCTTCACACGCCGCATCACATCGACCGTGGATTATCCGGTCGCAGGCCGCTACTTCTATGTTCGCCAGGTCAAGCGCGGCAATGTCCTGTTCGGCCGTGGGCCCGGGCGCGCCGATCTCGATACGAGCCGGGCCCAGTTCCTGCCGCAGAACGCCTTCGACGCTGCCCGTATTGCGATGGATATCGTGCCGCTGCTGCGCGGGCGGACGATCTTGCGGACTTGGTCAGGCATCGAAGGCAAGTCGCCGGACTCGATGCCCTATCTCGGATTGAGCCGGACGGTCCCCAACCTGATCCACGCCTTCGGTTTCTCGGGCCACGGTTTTCAACTCGGACCTGGAACCGGCGCCGTGGTCTGCGAGCTTGCGCTCGACGGCCGCACCACAACGCAGATCGAGGCGTTCGACCCCTATCGCTTCGAGCGGGCGGCAGCTGCGGCCTGAGACGCTGGCGTCAGGCGGCGCGACGCAGGGGCGGATTGATCTCGGCCGGCGCCGGCTGCTCGTCCTTGATCTCGCGCAGAACGACGAAGCTGTCGAAGCGCGCGAGCGGCACGTCACCGGCGAGCAGTGCGCTGCTCGCCGCCTCGTAAGCGATCAGGTCGATGCAATCGAAACGCAGCATGTAGTCATAGCTGCCGCACAGGCCGAAGCAGCCGGTCACCAGCGGATTGGACCGGATATGGCGCTCAAAGATCTGGAAATCGGAGGCGCCGTGGTTCTTCAGGGTGACGAAGGCGAAAATCTTGACGTTCGGGTAGAGCCGGGCCCAGGCGATCCTGGCGCGGTAGCCGCTGATCAGGCCCATGCGCTCGAGCCGCCTGACCCGCTTGTGGCAAGGGCTCGCGGAAATACCGACCAGCTCAGAAAGCTTGTAGTTGGTGATGCGTCCGGCCTTCTGCAGTTCCGAGAGGATGCGCAGGTCGATCCGGTCGATCTTCTCCATGAGGTTGGCGGGCTCTGGCGAGATGGGTCGGACCGTCATCAGAGGCACTCCTGTTGGCACGCTATCGACCATATTCCGCTCGGCATCCGGCAGCTCGGATTGCCCGGATCGCGGAATTTTGCATTCCTTCAAGAGTGATCAGACCACGCGCCCTTGCAATCGAAACGATATCAATCCTGCATGCAGAAAACTCACGCCGGGCAGTTCAGATTTCCTTCGCTCAATGCGCTAGTCGTGTTCGAGGCGGCGGCGCGGCGTGGTAGCCTGACACTCGCGGCGGAGGAGTTGCATGTGACGGCGGGCGCGGCGAGCCGGCAGGTCAAGGCGTTGGAGCAGGCACTGGGCGTCGAGCTCTTCCGGCGCCGGCACAACGCGATCGAACTGACCGAAGCGGGTCTTGGTTTCCTCGGCCATGTCGACAAGGCGCTCGAACAGGTCCGAACGGGCATTCAGGAGCTTGCCGCCAGTCGGCAGAGGCTGACGATCCAGGCGCCGATCACGATGACGCAGCGCTGGCTGATCCCGCGGATCGAGAACTTCTGCCAGAGCCACCCGGAGGTCGATCTCCACATCCGATCGATCCATTCCATGAAGGGCGATGCGGATATCGACATCCGATACAGCCGGGACGAGCTACCCGAGGAGGACAGGCAGATCTTTCTGGTCGACCGGACCATTCCAGTCTGCTCGCCCCGCTTGCTCACATCCGGCACAATTCCCGCCTCCGCCGAGGAAGTTCTGAAATTGCCGATCCTGCTCGATACAATTGACGGCTGGGCCTGGCACCGCTGGTGTGATGCAGCCGGCACGGCCTTCCGGCCGGTTGGGGGCAGTATTGCCTTCGACACCGACGAGGCGGCGATCGATGCCTGCCTCTCCGGCCTCGGCGTCGCACAGGCCAACGCCGCTTTTGTCGAACCGATGATGGCGCAAGGCCGATTGCTCGGGCTTTGCCCAAACATTCGAGCAACCGTAGGGAGTTATTCCGCTGTAGCCCGCAGGCCGGGCCGGGTGGTGACTTCGTTCATCGGCTGGCTACGGACCCAATACCAGTCAACCTGATGAAAAATCTATGAAGCGATGTCCACTACCGCGGATTCTGTCGCAAGCTCGCGATCCAGGTTGGCCATGGCTTGAAGGCTGCTAGGTCTTCGAGAATGGACTGACCGTGGGAGCCGCGGCATTCTATTATAAGCAGATCAGCGACGATAAGGGGGCAGGCGCCATCCTGGGTGCGTTGCGCAGTCAGGACGCCGGCCTGGGGCCAGCCGTTGCCTACAGCACCTTGATCGGCGGTCGACCATTCAGTTTTTCGCTGCGCCATTATTGGGAGTTCGAAACCCGCTATCGGTTCAAGGGGCAGATCACCACAGCGAGTATTACGACGAGATTCTAGGCAGGTCGTCATCCCGCCACCATGCCCGAAAGGCAGGGTGGTGGGGCCATGGACAACAGGCACGCTTCGGAAGCGGACGACCGGTGCAGCGTCACCCCGCATGAGATATCCCTCATGCGGTCAAGCCACCGCACCAGAGGCGAAATATTCGAAACAAGGAGAATAACGAGATCATGAGGAAGAGAACGACAAAATATCTCGCCGCCATCAGCGGTCTCGCTCTGGCATTCAACGCTTTGGCGCCTGCTGCCTATGCGTGCAGCCGGGTACTATGGGCAAACGGAGATCAGGTCTTCGTCGGCCGGACCCAGGATTGGACCGAGCAGGTCAACTCCACGTTCCGCAAATTCCCTCGCGGCATTCAGCGCGTCGGCGCAGTCGCGGAAAATCCGCACAAATGGACATCAAAATACGGCAGCCTGGTCGTCACCGGCTACGACATCGGCACGCATGAAGGCGTCAATGAAAAGGGCCTCAGCGCCCATCTGCTGTATCTTGCCGAGGACGCCGATTTCGGCAAGCGGCAACCAGGCAAGGAAGCCATCGCGATCCTGCAATGGGCGCAATATTACCTCGACAACTTCGCCACTGTGGCCGAGGCGGTGGATTCGATCAACAAGGACCAGATTCAGATCGAGCCGATGGTTCTGCCGAACGGTAAGCCGACGCTTCTGCACCTGTCGCTCGAAGACAAAAACGGCGATTCCGCCGTGGTCGAATATGTCGGCGGCAAGCCCAAAGTCTATCATGACAAGCGCTTCACGGTCATGACGAACGAGCCGACCTACGACAAGCAGATCGAGAACCTGAAGCAGTATCGTTCATTCGGCGGCGACAAGCCGCTTCCCGGCGAGCGCACGCCATCCGACCGCTTTGTCCGCGCTGCCTATTATGTCAACGCGCTGCCTAAGCCCGAGAATGCCGATACCGGCGCAGCCTACATGTTCAGCGTCATCCGCAACATCTCCGTGCCTTTCGGAGCCGCGCACCCCGACAAGCCGAACGTCTCCAATACCATTTTCCGCAGCGTGATCGACCTCACCAACGACCGCTATTTCTTCGAAAGTACATTCGCGCCGAACGTGGTGTGGGTGGATTACGGAAAGCTGGATTTCAGCAAGGGAAGCTCGGAAATGACCCTGCGGGTCGAGAAGGAGATTTTCTCGCTCAACGGCAACGTCACTGGGCTTCTTGAGAAGGTGGAGCCGTTCGTCTTTCCGACCGGCAAGCACTAGGGTCTAAACTCAACAAAATGTTTGTGATTCAAGCGGCTCATGGGAGAGCTAGATTCCATGAGCCGCTTGTTCTGGTTGAGTGGCGAGCAGTGATCGAAGATCGAGCCGCTGCTGCCACATTATGGCAGCCCGCCTCGGGTCGACGACCGGCGCATCCTGAGCGCGATCGTTCCTGTGCTCAGGTGTGGCTCGCTGGTGCGACTGTTCGGCTGAATACGGCCCTTGTACGACGGTCTACAACCGCTTCAATCGCAGGTCCCGGAACGGCATCTGGCAAAGCATCTATGCGGCCTTAACCGGGGACAAACACTCGCCCCGGCAACTTCTTGCCGACAGCACTCACATCCAGGCGCGCCGCTCGGCGGCCGGTGCTCAAACGGCGGGAGCAATGTCAGACGATTGCCCGCTCCCGCGGCGGTCGAACGACTAAGATCCATGCCCTGAGCGACGGCAGGGGCCGACGTCTTGTCCTGGCCCTCACGCCCCTGGCAGGCCGCCGGCATCAAGATGCTGCCCGTCATGCTAGAGCGTTTCCGGTTTAATCTGGTTTATATCCCGCGGCTTTGAAGAAGTTGGCGCATTCGGCTGGCGTGATGAGATCGATGATTGATCCGACGGCGTCCCAAAGGGCCTGGATTGTCCTCTCGGCCCTGGCGCGCAGGAGCGCCTTGAGCTTG
>Ga0209792_1000599_pt1 | contig 23767 bp, 14 predicted proteins | sample EBPBio142005_DNA_FD_185860 | JGI IMG/M metagenome (GOLD analysis project Ga0209792, IMG submission 185860) | Wastewater treatment Type I Accumulibacter community from EBPR Bioreactor in Madison, WI, USA - Reactor 1_6/14/2005_ DNA (SPAdes)... | ecosystem: Engineered > Bioreactor > EBPR >... | reverse complement strand
CCGAGCTGCGCTGAACCTCGACGCCTTCAATGATTCGTTTTTGCATTTCGTAGCTCCTGTGCCAATGCGTCGGCCACTTTCAGCCGAGCGCGAATGATGTCCATATCTGACTTTGGTGTGGCGATCCACCTCTTGCTCTTCTTCTGGAAGCAGTGCAGGACGAACACCGCTTCCGCGTACTTCACCGTGTAGACGGCCCGGTACGTGCCGCCGGCATCGTCCTCGACACCTCAAGCACGCCGGCACCGCCGAAGCCCTTGAGCACCTTTGCCGCGTCGTCCTGATCGCCCATCTGCGCCAACGAGAGTGCGTAACCGAAGCGCCTGCGAACGTCAGGCGGCAACGCCATCAGATCCTTGTAGCTGCTCGCGATCCATTCGAGCGCTTTTTCCTTATTGGTCATGGTGGGAGTTTATACCTGTTCAGGTAAGCGCGAAAGCGCTAAACCAATAGAGTTGATGTCGCAAAACACATGTTTCCCACACGGGTGGCAAAGCGTCGCAACGATGGTCTCGACAGGGCGAAAGCTGCACGGGAAACCGTGTCGGATAGGCCGGATGGCCGGAAACCTTGTCTCCGGCGTTTTCCGACTGCGAAATGGCGGCTGGTGACATGACTGCTCGTTCTACTCGCTGTACGGGGCTGGAGTTGGGGTGACGGGATTTTTGGCGATTCCGGCTTACAACCCCTATTCGGATTGTCGACTTCAGTGTTCTCGAACAATGGGAGCTTCATGACGTTGATACAGGCATTGACTTAGCGCATCATGTGCGTTCCTACTTCGTCCCGGATTTCTCGGCCTGGTCTGAACGGAAGGACTTTGGAGAAGGGGTCAGCCGACAGGGCCTCCGCACTCGAACATCATAACTTCGTGAAGCCCAATATCTTCATCCGGACGTCGTCATCCCAAGCGGCTCGCTTGCGCTTCAGGCGCAAGCTGGTCTTGGTCTGGTCGCTGGTATCGAGGCGAATCAGATTGAGAACGATCTTCTTCAAGAGGGAAAGATTCTGGGGGGCGTTGTCTTTGCGTACGGTGCTGGCATCCTCGCCGAAGCTGACGTCGAGCACCCAGTGAAGTCGGTTCTCGACGGCCCAATGGCCTCGCACGGCGACGGCAAGTTGTTCGGCGGTCAAGTCGCGAGAGCTGATGTAATAGCGCCGCTCGAAGTTCGACTCTTGATCGCCGACCTTGCGCAGGGAGTCGACCAGGCCGATCGTCTTGCACTTGGGCCAATCGGCGAGGTCAACGGTCCCTTTCGCGGGCAGGACCGAGGCGATCTGACCGACGATCCGGCCACGGGACTTGTGGGCTTGGCGATGGCGATCGACGGCTTCCTATTGGTATTGGTCAATGAAATCAGTCTCGATCGCTTGCAGCAGCGCCGGTTGATTGCCTTTGACCGCCAGCAGGTAGTCACCGCCCTGGTCGGTGATCTGACGGGCGATGTTCCTCTGGCACCCCATGGCGTCGATGGTGACCAGCAACCCCTTGATCTGCAGTGCCTGGAGCAGTTCCGGGATGGCGGTGATCTCATTACTCTTGGCGGCGACCTTTTCCTGGCCAAGCACAATGCCCAACTCCGTCGCGAAGGCACTGACCATGTGAATGGCCGTCTCACCGCCGCTGCCCGATCCACGCACCGTCTTGCCATCGACCGCAACGCTGCCTTTCAAGGCGCCGACCACCTCGGCGACCCAGCGACGGAACGCCGCCTCGAACTGCTTCGGGTCCAGCGCCCGGAAGACCCTCAGAAATGTTTCCTCGGAGGGCACGCCGTTCTTGAGCACCAGGAACTGACGCAGCCAGCTCTTCTTGTTGCGCGCCCAAAAAGCGATGTCTTCGACCGTCTCGCAATCGGAGAGCACGGCGGCCGTGGCAATCACGAGAATCTCCACGAAGTCATGCAACGTTCCATTGCTGGGCTTGCGCGGGTCGTCTACTTCCCTCAAGCAGCACATCAGGCTGGCTCTCTTCGTTACACTCATTTCGGTCACCCAAAAGACGAGAGTAGACCTGATAACAGCGTGGTTTACAAGCCCTTGTCATAAGCCTATGAATGTTAACGATTTTTCTCTTCGCCAATATGACGAACGACGTCATGTCATCCGAGTGCGGAGGCCCTGGGTCAGCCGACTCCTGAAAGCACTCAGAAAGGACTGAGGTCGTTTGAATGACGGCGCATAACGAATAAGGATAGATCGTGCAACCCATCCATCAACACGAACAGGCGCGATAAGGCAGCGCCAGCCGGTCATGTCAAACGTTAGGCCGCGCATGAACATCGACGCCCTCATCGACGCGTTGCTCGAAGTTGGTCGTGCTGGCGATCTCCAGGCCGCAACAAAACTACCCGGCGCTGGAGTTCACAGCCAAGTCGTTCTTGCATCGAGTTGCTTTCGCGGAGCAGTAGTCGACAAGGTTGCTGCCTTGCCAGTCGAAGATCGAGTGGCGCTTGCAAAGGCACTGGCCGTATACGAGAACTCGGTCGGCGGAATCGGCAGCGCCACGGCAGTCCAGCACGTGATGCGCCTCTTCGGCGACGCTGTAGAGCGAGGCTACGAGACGTTTAGCTGGATAAGCGAGAACACTCGCAGCCTCTGGTACTACGCCGACCGTGCCGTTGACTTCATCGAGCCCGATGTAGCCGCCGTTCGCCGCGCGGCGGCGCGAGCCGAGAACGAGCGACGAAACTATGAGCTCGCAGCGCCAGCGAGGGCCAGACGAGCCGAACGGGCGACCGAAAACCTATACAACGCGGTTCGCCGAGGTGACATCAAAGCAGTCCAGGCATTGCTGGGAAAGGGAGCCAACCCGACAGCCATGACACCTACGGGCGAGTTGCTCATCAGCTACGCTCGAGCCTCTGGTCGCGAAGACATTGCTGTGCAGTTGGAGGCTGCTCTCCATCACGCTGCGTGACCAGAAAACCGCCAAACACCATCACGGACAGTGACCGTACTCAGTAGTGCTCGTTCAGAAGGACGTGCCGCCAGGCTGGTGACACGGCTGCTCGTTCGATTCCTTATGGCATGGCAATCGTGGCCAGATGCAGATCCGGCAGAATTTGCGGCGGTTTTGGCGTACCCCCTAATCAGGGTCAGGATGCTCTTGGCGATAGACATACGGGATGGCGTTCTTTTATGCCGCTGGTCCACGGCCGCCATCATCATCAGCCGCCGATCCTCTGCCGCGACAGAACGGCGTAAGCTGTGTTTACCCGCTTGGCCTCAGCCTGAAGCTGGGCGCGCTTCTCCGCGTTCATGGCGCTCACTCGCGCTGGCGATGCTTGCTGGACCAACTCGCGCCTGGTCTGCTCTATCGACTCCCACGTGGAGCTCGGTGTGGCCTTGAGCAACTTGTATGCGTCGTCGACGGGCATGGTGGGAGGCTCTGGAGGCGTGGGCTTTGGCACCGCCGCGCGCGGCACCAGTGGCTTGGCTTCTGGTGTAGGAGGCCGCGGCTGCGTGACAACTGGTGGCGAAACAACCGGGGGCAGCGGCGCCGGCTCCCATAGTTCTGGCTGCCGAACTGGAGGTGCCGGTGACTTCACCGGTGGTGGCGGCACGGGAATCACCTCCGCCGTGGCCACCGGCGCGGCACTGGACATCGCCGCCTGCACTTCGGCAAGAAGCGTTACTGCTCGGGGCACATGCCGGTTTTGCAGTTCATGCTCCAACTGCCTGAGCGTCCCAGGGTCTCTCCTCAATGTCTCGAAGAGGGCCTCCAGCTGCGCGATGTTCTGGCGCATCAAGGGGCGGTTCATACCTGTACAACCTCCTGCTCCTGCGCCTGCTCCGGCTCTTCTTCAACTTTGTACGGGTCGACTTCTTTGTAGTGGACCCAGACGGTGTTGTCGACAGACTCCGCTCCCAGCGGCTCGATGCCCAGCCGCTGGAGCGTCTGCAGCAGGTCGCCGAGCACTGCTTCGCGCCGCCGGACGAAGCTGGATGCGAAGCACCGCCAGAACGTCCAGCCTGCCCGCTCAAGCACGCGCTGGCGACCCATATCGTCCTGCCATTGACCTGGGCCGTGAAAGCGGTCTCCGTCGCACTCAACGGCCAGACGTCGTCCTTCGTTGCCCTCGATGACAAAGTCGATGCGGTATCCGCCACAGGCCACCTGCGGCTCAATACGGAATCCACGCTTTACCAGTTCGTCGAACATTTCCAGCTCGAAGCCTGACTCACACCTTTCGCGCAACGCCTGCACCTTCTTGGCGTCCTGCCGGAACGGCTGTTTGAAATGGCTGATGACCTTACCGTTGAGCGAGTCCTCCCGGAAATCTGTCTCGGCGACCGAGCGGAACAGGTACATGCGATCCCGGGCACGCGACAGAGCCACGTTGAATCGCTGGTGTATGTCTGCCCGGTTAGCCGCGGCCCGGTCACCACGTCCCAGAACCATCGAGACCATCATGATGTCTCGCTCCCGGCCCTGGAACACCGGCGGCGGGCCGATGGCAATCTTCCGCGCAACAACGTCGACCGGCGAGATCTGCTCGCTGACCAGTTCATGAATGCGGGCGGCTTGGGCGGTGCCCAGCAGTGTTACGACGCCGATACTGCGGCCGTCGAACTGCGCGTCAGCGAGGATAGTCTTGATTTCGTCAACGATTGCCTTCGCCTCTCCCGCATTCACGTCTCCCTCACGATGGCCACCTCTGACGAACACATCGACTAGCGGCGGGTCCAGACGCTCGTTCACTTTTGGGACGCGCAGCGGCCGAATGTCGTTCTGATAGAACTCCCGGTTCGAGAACTCAATGATGGCTGGCACACAGCGGAAGTGCTCTTTCAACATTACCGAGTTACCGGCGAAAACGACACGAGCCAGGTCGTAGATAGACTTGTCCGGCGTCATTTCCGAGCCATGCGGCTGGTTGGTGAGGAACCGGTTGATGAGTTCCTTGATCCTCTCTTCGGCCATGCCGACTGCCGACGGTGACACTTGCTTGTGGTCACCCACGATGAGCACCTTCCGGCCGCGAAGCAGCGCCGGGAGCGCCCAGATGTCTGATTGGGATGCTTCGTCGATGACAACGAGGTCAAACAGCCCAACCTCGGGCGGAATCGTCTCCGAAACGCGCCACTGCGGCAACACCCAGCAGGGGACCGCCTGGTAGGCACGTAACATCGCATCGCGCGCCGTCTTTCGGTGTCGCACGGCGCGCACACCGGTGCCGGCTCCCATCGCCTGAACCGCGTTCAGGTAGGCCTGGAGGGCCTGCCGCACGGCGTCGGGAGAGTTGTTGAACACGCCCAACCAGGTCTTCTCTGCAACGAGCTCCTGGTACGTGCGGGCCAGCGCGGTCGTGAGCGTCTTGCGTTCCTCGAACAGCTCGCGCAGCTTGTGGTGGCCGTCAATCCTGTCGAGGAACATAACCATCTGTCGCCAGTTCCAGGCGTCAAGCCAGCTTGCCGGCGTCGTGGCGTCCAAGTCGGCGGTCGCCGGCTCAGTGCGCAGGCGCTTCGCCCACTTGGTGGCTCCGGCGGTTTCGATGCTCGCCGTCATTCGAGAAATCTCGTCGAGGTAGGGACGCAGCGCAGTGAGCCTGGACAGTTCCGCCTGCAACTCCAGCCAAGTGGCTTGAAGCACGGACTCGTCAGCTGCTGCACGACCGAGCTCCTCAGTCAAGAAACTGTGCAGCTTACTGACGATGCCGCCTCGGCAGCCTTCAAGTTTGCGCACGAGTTCCTGCACACGCTTCATCGCATAGGCCAAGCGGCCTTTGTCGACGTGCGCCTGAAGGCTGGTGTATACGCTCGCCACAAAGGCCTCGCCGCCGTCCCACATGCGGTCGGAAGTCTTCTTGCCAACCACCTCCGCTAGGCGGGCATGCAGCTTTGCGTCGAAGTCGAAGGTCAGCCGGCGTACGTCCTCGATGCTCGATTGCCATTGCGTGATCTTTTTGAAGCCGGATTCGACGCTCGGTTCTGGAACTTCAAGTCCGAACTCACCCGACAGTGAGCTCCAGCGGGCGAGCGCCTTCCTGGCCTCTGTACGCCAGGTAAGTGTCTCCTGAACTGCCTCCCAGTCACCCTTGGAAACAGGCACCACGCCGGTGACCGTCACGGAGGCAATCATCTTGCGGGCCTCGCCCTTACCGAATGGCAGTCCGAAGGCACTCTTGCCTGCCACCAAGCGTGTCACTGCGTCGGTGAAGTCCTCTTTCAGCTCGGCGTCTGCCGGAACATCGATGGCCTTGGCGACGAGCCCGAGGCGCTGATGCTCTAGCTTGCGCACCTCAGTCACGACGGCCAGCAACGCTTGCAGTACGGCGTCGCCGGGTTGCATGTCTGCGAACCGCTTGCCTAGCGCATTCAGCCACGGCTGGCGCGTGCCCACCAGCTTGGCTTTCAGCGCCATACGCTCCTCCAGGAACTTCAGCAGCGTCTGGGCTTTCTCAAAGGTCTCCAAGCGGGAGTCAGCCAGCTCGAGGGTTTTGCCCTGGATGACGCTGGCGTCGATGGACTTGGCTTTGACGAGGTCGCGATGCAGATCCAGAACGTCGGCCCACACGGGGAAGCCATCTGGCGCAGGAAGCGAGCAACCCACGTACATCAGGTCATCGCCGACAGCAATGCGTGCCCGCCGCAACCCATTGATCGCGGCGTCGTCGAACGACAGCTCGCCATCCTTGGTCGATGGCGGTTCATCGTCGAACCACTGGTGCGATTCGGCATGCTCCAACACCAGCTTGGCCATCTCCTCAGGCGTCACCTCGCGGCCTTGGAACGGGTAGTTCCGCATGTGCTTGGCAGCGTAGTCCGCAACGGTCCGGTCAACGTGGGCGATTTTGGCGTGAAGTTGGTTGAGCTTTCCCTCGGCCGCCGCGATGCTGGCTTCCGTCCGCGTCGGGTTTATGGACGCGACCCGCGATGCGATGGTCTGGATGGAGTGCTCAAACTGCTTCATCCCGTTACGCTCGTCGGACAGCAGCGACACGCTCAAGGGGCGAACAACCTCCGGCAACTTGTCCTGCAACACCGCTAGTGCGGATTCGCCCTTCGCTGTGACCAGCACTCGTTTGCCCTGAGCCAGGTAGTGGCAAATGACGTTGGCGATCGTGTGAGTCTTGCCCGTCCCGGGCGGCCCCTGAACGACAACGCCGTCATTGGCGTGCAGTTTCTGGACGATGGAGACCTGCTCGTCGTTGTAGGGCATCGGGAAGTACAGCTCCATTGCGCCCGAGCCACAGTCGCTGGTGGATAGGCCACGGAACGGTTGCTCTGGCCGCACCCGGACTGCCAAATCTCCGCGCTCGACGAAGCTTCGGATCACGCTCGGCAGTGTTGTCGCTTCCTCAACCTTCTGCTTGAGGCGACGGATGTCCTCCAGGAAGATGTCGCCCGAACGCTTACGCCCGAATAGCACCCACGTGTTCGTGATCGTGAGCTTGTCACCGGGGACTGGAGGGGTGACGTCGTCGGTGCGCACCTCGTAGGCGCCCGAAGGGTCCAGGTGTCCCACTGCGGCCTGGAGTGTACCGTCGTATGTTGACGACTCGAACGGGTTCACCCGGTTCGTGCCCGTAGACAGCGTGCTGCGCCAGTAGGCCTCCAGTTGCCTCACGCCGGGCAGCTCCATCTCCGCGTAGCAGTCGGCCTCCAGGCGAGGCCCGACGTCGCGGGGGCGGACTTCGAGGTCGAAGTTCTTCTCGTTGAGCGTTACCTCGCAGGCCTGCACCAGGAGCGGGAACTTCACCGGCGTGGCAAATCCCTCCTTCTTCCAGGCGGCGTAGCCTATGCCCCAGACCAACTCGAGAGGAGTTTCGGCGCCCTCCGAGGAGATGGCTTGCTGCAGCGAGAACAACTGGTTGTAGCGCGCGATGGTCTTGCGCCGAGGGCGCTCAGCTTGTGCCCACGGCTCCCACTGGTTCGCGACATACCAGTGGAACAGCTCGATAACCTCAGGGTGGTCGTCGATCCGATGGCGCCCGACTTCGCGCTTGCCGTCGTAGACGACCGTCTCACCTTTGAGTTCTGGCGTTTTTTCTGGGCTTTTTGGCAGCGTAACCCATGGCTTTAGCTGCTCATCGGGCTCTGGTGCCGGGATTTCCTTCAGCCGCGGAATCCGCAACCACACGTCATCCCCATCGACCTGCAAATTGAACTGCAGCTCGGGTAACCCCTTGAGCTCGTGCTGGTAGGCAACGAAGAACTCACTCGGGATCGAGAAGGCCGGCTTGGTTCTGAGCTTCTCAACCTGCTCGATGTAGGTGAGCAGGTCGAGTACCAACGCCCTGGTCATTCCGTTGTTCCCTTCGCCTTGACTGTCTTGGCACGCTCGGGCTCTGCGATGCCGTGCTCGTCACAGTGCGCGAACAGCAGCGTCTCCAGCATGTTGGTGAAACTGCGATTCTCGCGGGCGGCTGCCGCCTCCAGTAAAGCCTTGAACTTCGTGGAAACCCGAAAGCTCATTGAAATGGTCTTCGCTGCTGTCATGGCGAGGGTCTCTGTATAGACGTTTACGATACAGAAAACAAAGCATTTCGACTACCGAGCAGATCCGCTCATTTGCGTAGCGGACCTCCTGAGAGGGGTCGCTTCAGAAAACAGGAAACTATCTTACCTTAAGCCATCTGGATACGTTGGTATGCACAACGAAGCACATCGGTTCAGCATATGACGGCTGGTGGCAGACTGTTAGCTCTGTCCTTAAGTCGGTTCGCTGTTCCATTGTTTCCTGAACACCACTCTCGTCGTCTCAAGCGAAAAGAAAGGCATGAAGATGATCGAGACCGTGGAGAAGGTCCGATCACGCCGCGGATACGTTCGGGTGCCTGCTTACCCGTCCGGTCCCTTCGCGTGAGCGCAAGCCTTGCCACTTCGTCTTTCACGCCGGCGGTCGTGCGATGCCGGTTGTCCACACAAATCGTGGATAACTCTGTGCGTCCTGCCCGGCAAGCCAACGCCAGCGTGTCCTGAGGCGGACTGCCCGGAGTTTGAGCGACCCCCTTGCTTGTTGAGGGTCCGCAGATCTTCTGACCGCCAAGCACCGTGTCATCTGATCCGGCCGCGAATGGCATTCGTGTGGTGACGGAGCCCCCTCCCCTGCTGGAAATCCATGATCAACGCAACCTCCGCTGATTTCGCTTCCTTCCGGGCCAAGTGCGTCAATGCCAGAGTACTATTGGGCTTGTGTCCCTATGCCCGCAGCGTCATAGCTCTTTGGCGGATGGTGGATTTCGATATCTGTCGAACCGTGGCATTCTTGGAAACACGAAATTGGAGCGGCTCACCGAGGCTGGACCCGGAGGGGCACGACCCTGGCCTCGGGAGGGCGGTTATCCATGAAGTTTGTCAGCAACGCCGGAACTGACCGCGTACTGGATCTGGTACGCCCCTGGCTGAGACCTGGGCACGGGATGGACATGATTTCGCCGTCCTTCTCCTTGCTGGCTTTTTCCGAAGTGCTCGCCGACGGCGGCAAGATGTCTCGTGTTCGTTTGGTACTTCCGGCGATCTTGGCGCCGACTGGTCACGATGAACTGAATTTGCTTGGCGGCCCGCAGGACCGCGCGGCACGCAACAAGCTGCAGGCCCCATGGTTAGCCCGCAAGTGCGCCGCCTGGCTTGACGAGAAGGCCGACATCAAGCTGGCCAGCGGCACTGTTCCCCAGGGAACACTGGTCTTAAGGGACGCTACGGGGCAGGCGCAGCAGGCCGTTCTCGGCTCATTTGCGTTCAGCACTGAAGGGCTGGGGCTTACCCCTGGCAATCCGCTGAGTCTCATCCAGACTTCGGAAAGCACCGGCGAAGCGCAAATGCTCAGCCAGTGGTTCGATGCGCAATGGGCAGGAATGAGCGACCAACCGGCGAGCAAAGCGCGGCTCATCGAGCAGATCAAGGCCCTCGCCACTCACCGCGACCCGAGCAGCATCTATTCCCTGATTCTGCACCACCTCTTCGCTGCCAATGGCGACGGGATGGACGAAGAGCGCATCGTCAAATCAGCGACCGGGATTCGCAACACAGTGGTCTGGAAGAAGCTCTACAAGTTCCAGCGCGATGGCGCCGTCGGCGCGCTCGACAAGCTGGAGCGATTCGGCGGCTGCATCATTGCCGACAGCGTCGGCCTCGGCAAAACCTTTGAGGCGCTGGCGATCATCAAGTATCACGAGCTGCGCAATGATCGCGTCCTGGTGCTGTGCCCGAAACGCTTGCGAGACAACTGGACGCTGTACAAGTCGAACGACCGCCGCAACATTCTGGCCTCGGACCGATTCAACTACGATGTTCTGAACCACACCGATCTTTCGCGTGACGGCGGAAACTCCGGCGACATCGACCTCGCACACGTCAACTGGGGCAACTACGACCTGGTCGTGATCGACGAGTCGCACAACTTCCGCAACAAGAAGTCACCACGCCAGGGCAACGAAACACGCTACGACCGCCTGATGCGGCGGATCATTCGCGAAGGCGTTAAGACCCGCGTGCTGATGCTCTCGGCGACACCGGTCAACAATCGACTGGCTGATCTGCGCAACCAGATCGCCTTTGTTACTGAAGGCGACGACACTGCCCTGTCAGCGCACGGTATCGCCAGCATCGACAGCACTACCCGGCGGGCGCAAAAAGCCTTCAATCGCTGGCTCGACCTACCGGAAGACGAAAGAACGCCGTCCCTGCTGATTGAAATGCTCGGCTTTGATTACTTCTCCCTGCTCGACCATCTGACCATCGCCCGCTCACGGCGCCATATCGAGCGGTATTACGGTACGGCCGAAACAGGTCGTTTTCCCGATCGTCTGCCACCGATCAACATCAAGGCTGACGTCGACCGGGCCGGTGAGTTCCGCCCTATTCGGGACATCAACCTCGAGATCCGCCGGCTCAATCTGGCCACCTACGCCCCCTTGCGTTACGTGCTGCCGCACAAGCAGGCGGCCTACGATGCCAAGTACAGCACGCAGATTCGCGGCGGCGAGAGTTTCTTCCGCCAAGCCGATCGCGAAGAGAGCCTGATTCACCTGCTGCGCGTCAACGTGCTCAAACGCATGGAGAGCGCCGTCTCGTCGTTTGCCCTCACCGTGCGTCGTCAGCTGAAGGACGTTGAATCCACTCTCGCACGCATCGAAGCACACGAGCAGGAGTTCGAGGAGCTGGACATTGCCGACGTCGATATCGACGATCCGGCCTTTGAGGCGCTGCTGGTCGGGCGCAAGGTCAAGGTGTTGCTAGGCGACGTCGACCTGATTCGCTGGAAGCAGGATCTGATCGAAGACCGCAACCGGCTTGCCACGCTCTACGCGGCTGCGGCGCAAGTCACCGCCGCCCGCGACGACAAACTGCAAAGGTTGCGCGAAGTCATCGTCCAGAAGTGCCGGCATCCAGTCAATCCCGGCAACCGCAAGATCATCGTCTTCACCGCCTTTTCTGATACCGCCATCTATCTGTACGAACATCTCGCCGGTTCGCTAAAGGCCGAATTGGCAATCGAGTCGGCGCTGGTGACGGGCTCAGGCCGCAATCGAGTCACCCTGCCGCAGCTGCGTAAGGATCTGAGCAGCATCCTGACGGCCTTCTCGCCACGCTCCAAGGAGCGGCCGGACGAGCTCGTGGACGAGGGCGAGCTCGACCTATTGATTGCTACCGACTGCATCAGCGAAGGTCAGAACCTGCAAGACTGCGACTGGCTGATCAACTACGACATCCACTGGAACCCTGTGCGTATCATCCAGCGCTTTGGCCGGATCGATCGCATCGGCTCGCCCAACAGCCAGATCCAACTGGTCAACTTCTGGCCCAACATGGAGCTGGAGGAATACATCAATCTGGAGCAACGCGTCAGTGGCCGCATGGTGCTGTTGGACATTTCCGCGACCGGTGAGGAAAACCTCATCGAACAGCAATCCGGGAACCAGATGAATGATCTGGAATACCGGCGCAAACAGCTCCTCAAGCTTCAGGAATCGGTCATCGACATGGAAGACCTGTCGTCTGGCGTAGCGATCACCGACCTCACGCTGACCGATTTTCGCATCGACCTTGCCGAGTACCTCAAGGCTCACCCGGGAACGCTCGAAGGCATGCCGCTTGGCGCCTGCGCCGTCACCACCAGTATCGACGCCGACATTCAAGCGGGCATTGTGTTTTGCCTGCGCGCCGAAGGGCCAGCCGCAGAAAAAGGTGTCGATCCGGGCTACCCCTTGGCGCCGCACTATCTGGTCCATGTTGGCGACGAAGGCAGCGTGCTGCTGCCCTACACGCAAGCCAAGCGGATTCTCGACCGCCTGAAACGGCTCAGCTTTGGGCGCGACTTGCCGGATGCTTCGGCCTGCGCTCGCCACGACAAGGCGAGCAAGCAAGGTGAAGACATGCGACGTGCTCAACGCCTGCTCGCCGCGGCTGTCAGTTCGGTTGTCGGCAAGAGCGAAGAGCGTGCCGTCGCCAGTCTGTTTTCACCCGGCGGCACGCATGCCGCGAGGGGCGAGTTTTCCGGTTCCAACGACTTTGAGGTCGTAGCCTATCTGGTCGTTCTGCCCCCGCTGGAGAGCGAGAGCGACGAGACCATGCGAGAGCCCGCCGCGTGAACCTGCGCGACCATAGCCGCGTTGCCAGCGGCGATCTGATCGCCGCGCTCGATCTCCCGGATGCCGCCCTGATCAATCAGCGCGTAGCCAAGAAACTGCTGCTTGAGAACGCCTCGCCGACCGCTGCCGACCGTAAGCTGATCCAGGACGTTGTCGAAGAGATCACCTGGGTGGCGGCTCTCAAGCCGACCAGCATCGGCGTGCCCGAATACCGCGACGAACAACGCAGCTATCTGGAGGTGGCCGTCCTGGCGACGCGATTGCGCGAAACCGGCAAGGTCCGCCGCCTCGCGGAATTGATCCACCGAGCGATTCCCTACCCGGTGATGCTGGTACTCTCGGATGGCAACGAGTTGATGCTTCCCCTGGCGCACATTCGCTGCGCACAGAACGAAGCGGACGAGACGGTTCTCGATGGTGAGCCGATCCGGGAACAGCTGTCCGATAAACAGAACGGTTTCAGCGAGTTCCTGCAAGCGCTATCCCTTCGTCGTCAGCCGCGCACCAACCTGCGTACCTTGTACCAGGGATGGATCGATACCCTTACGGCCTGGCAAGTGAGATCGATCACCGGATGCTTTGTCGTGAGCAGCACTGCCGCACACGCTGCTGAGCGACGGGCGGCCCTGCATCGCTGCCAGGAAATCGACGGCGAAGTGTCGCGTCTGCGCCTTGTCGCCAAGAAAGAGAAGCAGATGGCCCGCCAGGTGACCATCAACCTGAACATCCAGGCCCTGCTTGCCGAGCGCGAGCAGGCCGCAGCCAGTCTTTGAAGAAGTGAACGAAAGCCATGCAAAGAATCGAACCCATTGCTGCCGGTAGTCCCGAGACGCAGAGCACCGACGTCAAGGGCGAAAACATTGCCAAACTCAGGGAGCTTTTTCCTGAGCTGCTGACCGAACGCATCACTGACGGCAAAACTGAGGCCGTCATCAACGTCGACGTGCTCAAGCAGCTGGTAGGCGATGCCACGGCGAGCGATGCCGAGGAAAAATACGGTCTCAACTGGCATGGCAAGCGCCGCGCCCGGCAAATCGCCCTGACTCCGAGCACCGGTACGCTGCGCCCCTGCCCCGAAGAAAGTGTTGATTGGGATACGACGCAGAACCTGATGATCGAGGGTGACAACCTCGAAGTGCTCAAGCTCCTGCAAAAGAGCTACGCCGGCAAGGTCAAGCTGATCTACATCGATCCGCCGTACAACACCGGCAAGGACTTTGTGTACCCGGACAACTTCCAGGACAACATCAAGAACTATCTGGAACTGACAGGTCAGATTGAGAGCGGTAGAAAAATCACTAGTAACACTGAGGCTAGCGGGCGGTTTCATACTGATTGGCTGAATATGCTCTACCCACGGATGAAGTTAGCTAGGAATCTACTTCGAGACGATGGCGCGATCTTTATATCTATAGATGACGTTGAAGCTTCCCGCCTACGTATTCTATGTGATGATGTTTTTGGCGAACACAATTTTTTAGCCCAGTTTAGTTGGCGAACCGACGGTAATTTTGACAACCAAGCAAAAATAAAGGTCTGCCACGAATACATTTTGCTTTATGCAAAATCAATTGATAATTTCCCTCACCCACCGGTTGTTGACCCTAGTACACCTGCTGATAGCAAATTGTTCCTGCCAGAAATCAGAAACACGATAATAAAAAATGGCCCCAAGAACCCTGTGAGCCAAATAACCATTCCGAAAGGATTTCCTGCCGATTTCGATACCGGCAAGATTACTGCACGAGCAACCTCCTGGCCTGTTTACAAAAGTGACGCGCTGATTGAAGAAGGCGTTCTGGTGTCTCAGGTGGTTGTTGAGAGCGGGTGGAGTTCTAAGGACTTGGCGCTAGAGTTTATCAACGGAGGATGCAAACCAATTAAGGACAGCAAAGGACAAGAAACTTCGTTTGTTATATCAAGGACAGGAGCTATTGAAGTAATTAAGCGCCGCTCGGATTATCAGAGTCACGTAATTTCGGTATTGAATGGGTTTGGTGGGGCACAGAAGGCTACGGCACAACTTTCTTTGGTCGGAGCATTTTTCAACGGCTATCCAAAGCCAGTTGAATTGATTCGTTACATTGTTCAAATGGTTCTGGGAAACGATGCTATCGTTCTCGATTTTTTTGCTGGATCAGGCCCCACGGGTCATGCGGTATTGGAGCAGAATGCTGCGGATTCTGGATCTAGGCGGTATATTCTTGTTCAAATTCCGGAGCCACTTGACCCGTCAAATGAGAATCAGAAACCAGCTGCTGATTATTGTGACAAGTATAAAAAGCGTCGAACCGTCGCTGAATTAACCAAAGAGCGACTTCGGCGCGCCGCTAAGAAGGTCAACGACGAGAACCCTCTCTTTTCTGGCGATACGGGCTTTCGTGTTTTCAAGCTCGACACATCCAACATCCGTGCATGGAGTCCAGACCGGGACGATCTCGAAGGCACACTGCTCGCTAATAGGGAGCACCTCCAAGCCGGCCGTTCCGATACCGACGTCCTCTACGAACTGCTGCTCAAGCTGGGCCTTGATCTCTGCGTGCCGATTGCAGCCCGGCAGGTCGCCGGCAAGACCGTGCACAGCATCGGCGGCGGCGTTCTGATGGCCTGCCTTGAGACGCGTATCGCCGTGAGCAAAGCCGAAGCGCTGGCACTGGGCATGGCCGCGTGGCGCAAGGAACAAGCGCCGGCCGGTGAGACCACCGCCGTGTTCCGCGACAGTGCCTTCGAGAATGACGTGGCCAAGAGCAATCTCGCCGCGATTCTGCAACAGCATGACTTCGCCCAGGTGCGGAGTTTATAGACATGGCCGCTCGCAGAACAAAGACTGAAAAAAGCGCTTCGCCGCTGCCCACCGAGGAAACTTCCGCGCTTATCGTCGTGGAGCGGCATGGCGAACTGATGGATCGTGTCGTGACGATCCTCGATCAGGCGCGTAGCAATGTCGTGCGCGCGGTAAACAGCAACATGGTCATCGCCTACTGGCTGACCGGGCGAGAGATTGTTCAGGCGCTGCAAGGCGGCGAAGGGCGGGCCGGCTACGGCAGGCGCTTGCTTGCCGAACTGTCCGAGGCGCTGCAGCGGCGTTACGGGAGGGGATTCTCCGTAACCAACCTGAAGTACTTTCGACTGTTCTTCCAGGCCTACGCAAACCGTAGCCCCGAGATTCGTCACAAGGCTTGTGACGAATTGAGCGAGGCCGACCAGGTGGGCGTATTGGCAGACATCTCGGCCGCGCTTGAGGCCACAGAAGCGCTCAAGGGCTTCTCACCGAATCTGAGCTGGTCCCACTACCGCAGCCTGAGTATGCTCGAACGTCCCGCCGAGCGATGCTTCTACGAGATCGAAGCCGAGCGCTGCAACTGGAGCCAGCCGGTACTGGAACGGCAGATTCACAGCCAGCTGTTTGCCCGCCTGCTGAAAAGCCGGGACAAGGCTGGCATGCTGAAGCTGGCTAGAGACGGGCAAACCGTTGAGCGCCCGATGGACGTCATCAAGCATCCGTACGTGCTCGATTTCCTCGACCTTCCCGAGGCAGTCAGCTTGCATGAATCGGAGCTGGAAGCGGCGATCATCGAGAAGTTGCAGCCCTTCCTGCTCGAACTGGGAAAGGGTTTCGCCTTCGTTGCCCGGCAGCACCGCGTTGCTACCGAGACGCAGCATTTCTACGTCGATCTGGTTTTCTACAACTACCTGCTGAAATGCTTCTTGCTCATCGACCTGAAGATGGGCCGTCTGACGCATCAGGACGTTGGCCAGATGGATATGTATGTGCGCATGTTCGACGATCTGCGGCGCGGCGACGGCGACAATCCGACCGTTGGGCTGATCTTGTGCGCCGAGCGCGACGAGGTGGTGGCGCGTTACTCGGTGCTCAACGAAAGCCAACAACTGTTTGCGTCGAAGTACATGCTCTATTTTCCTAGCGAGGACGAGTTGCGCGCCGAGGTCGAGCGCGAGCGGCAACAAATCGAAGCGGAGCAGCCTGCGGCAACCGTCCCGGATTTGGCGACGGCCAAGAAATCAGAGCGGGGGCGGAAGTCCAAATGAAGCTACATTTTGAATCCGACCTGCCCTATCAGGCCGCGGCCATTGAGGCCGTCTGCGATTTGTTCCGCGGTCAGGAAATCTGCCGTTCAGAATTTACCGTGACCATGCGCTCGCTATCGGCGACAGTTTCCACAGCCCCGGTCGAGAGTGCTGAACTGTTTCCGGAAACCGTCCCACAGCAGATGATGCTGGAGGGCATGCGGGAAACCGACATGGGCGGTATCGGCAACCGGCTGACCCTGCTCGACGACGAAATCGCCGACAACCTTGCTTCGATTCAGGTGCGCAATGGCCTGCCGCCGTCTGGCAAGCTATCCGCCGACTTCACCGTGGAAATGGAGACCGGTACCGGCAAGACCTACGTCTACTTGCGCACGGTATTCGAGCTGAACCGGCGCTACGGATTCACCAAATTCGTTGTCGTCGTACCTTCGGTGGCGATCAAGGAGGGCGTGAACAAGACGCTGGAAATTACTCGCGAGCACTTCGAAGCGCTGTACCCGAGCACCAAGGGTTACGAGTTCTTCCAGTACGACTCGGCTAAGCTCGGGCAGGTGCGCAACTACGCGACCAGTCCGAATATCCAGATCATGGTCATTACCGTTGGCGCGATCAACAAATTCGGTGACGAAGATGAGGCCGCCATCGAGGAATCCGACGAAGCGAGGCGCCGCGAGAAATCCAAGAACGTGATGTATCGGGCCAGCGAGAAGACCGGCGGCGAAAAGCCGATTGACCTCGTTCGGGCAACCAGGCCGATCATCGTTGTCGATGAACCGCAGAGCGTCGATGGCGGTATCGACGGGCGCGGCAAAAGGGCGCTGGATCGCATGGATCCGCTGTGCACGCTGCGCTATTCGGCGACCCATGCCGAAAAGCACAACATGGTCTATCGGTTGGACGCGGTGGATGCCTACGAGCAAAAACTGGTCAAGCAGATCGAAGTGGCTGCCGCCACCGTACAAGGGGCTAACAACAAGGCCTATGTGAAGTTGCTCTCGGTGAGCAGCAAGCGGGGTGCGATTTCGGCGGTCGTTGAAGTGGATCGGGAGAACAGAGCCGGCGTGGTTCGCCGCGAAACCATTACCGTTCTAGACAGTTTCGATCTGGAGCAGGAAACCGGTCGCGCCTTGTACGCCAACGTCCGCATTGGTGAAATTCGCACGGCCAAGGGTGACCAGTTCATGGAACTGAAGGTGCCGGGCAGCGAGGTCTTCCTGCACCCCGGCGACGCATGGGGCGATGTGGATGCGACGGCGATCCAGCGCGAGATGATCCGGCGCACGATCAAGGAGCATCTGGACAAGGAAAAACGCTTGCGGCCCCTGGGCATCAAGGTGCTGAGCCTGTTCTTCATCGACGCCGTCGACAAGTACCGCCAGTACGACGCCGAGGGCAATCCGGTGAAGGGTGAGTATGCGTTGATGTTTGAGGAAGAGTACAAACGGTGGGCGCGGCATCCCGATTATCAAAGCCTGTTCGGCGAGATCGACCTGGCCGCGACGGCAGAGGAAGTGCACAACGGCTACTTCTCCATTGACAGGAAGAAGGTCGGCGGCAAAACGGTGGAGGTGTTCAAGAACACCAGCGGCGAAACCAAGGCCGACGACGACACCTACAACCTCATCATGCGCGACAAGGAAAAGCTGCTGAGTTTTGAGTCGTCGCTGAAATTCATCTTCTCGCACTCGGCGCTCAAGGAAGGCTGGGATAACCCGAACGTCTTCCAGATTTGCAACTTCTCGACGCGCGAGACGGAACGTTGGCGTCGTCAGACCATCGGCCGTGGCCTGCGCTTGTGCGTCAATCAGGACGGCCAGCGGCTGCGCGGCTTCGAGGTGAATACGCTGACGGTGATCGCCACCGAGAGCTATCAACAGTTCGCCGAAAACCTGCAAAAGGACATCGAGCGAGATACCGGCTTCCAGTTCGGCGTGGTGCAGGATCACGTGTTTGCCGCCATCGCCGCGAGGCAGGCGAATGGCGAGCTTGCACCCTTGGGTTTTGAGCAGTCGAAGACCCTATGGGGCCACCTCAAGCAACTGGGCTACATCAACGACAAAGGCAAAGTGCAGGACGCCTTGAAGAAGGCCTTGAAGAACGAGGCACTGGTGCTGCCCACCGAATATGAAGCGCAACGGGCACAGATCGAGGCGGTGCTGCGCAAGCTGTCCGGCAAACTGGAGATCAAGGACGCAGATCAGCGCAGGCAGGTACCGGTTCGCAAGTCGGTCTTGGTCAGCCCCGAGTTCAAGGCTCTGTGGGACCGCATCAAACACAAGACGACCTACCGTGTGCAGTTCGACAACGAGAAGTTGATCGCCGGCTGCATCGCGGCGCTGCGCGATGCGCCGCCCATCAGCAAATCACGCCTGCAATGGCGCAAGGCCGGCCTGGCCATCGGCAAGGCCGGCGTAGAAGCGACCGAGCAGGTAGGCGCCGACACAGTCACCCTCAACGAGAGCGACATCGAGCTGCCGGACGTGCTAACCGAACTGCAAGACCGCACGCAACTCACCCGCCGGAGCATCGTACGCATCCTCACCGAAAGCGGCCGACTGAACGATTTCAAGCGCAACCCGCAGCAATTCATCGAACTCGCCGGAGATGCCGTCAATCGCTGCAAGCGCATGGCGCTGGTCGATGGAATAAAGTACCAGCGCCTGGGCGACGAGCAGTATTACGCACAGGAACTGCTTGAAGCCGAGGAGCTGACCGGCTACCTGCAGAACATGCTGATGAACACCGGCAAGTCGGTCTATGAACACGTGGTGTACGACTCGGAGCCCGAGCGCGACTTTGCCGACCAGCTCGAGAAGAACGACGCGATCAAGGTGTACGCCAAGCTTCCCGGCTGGTTCAAGGTGCCAACGCCATTGGGCACCTACAACCCCGACTGGGCCGTACTGGTTGAACGCGACGGGCAGGAGCGACTGTACTTCGTGGTCGAGACCAAGAGCAGCCTATTCGCCGAAGACCTGCGCGACCGCGAAGGCGGCAAGATCGAATGCGCGCGCGCCCACTTCAGCGCCTTGGCCATCGGTGAAAATCCGGCGATCTATGAGAAATTCAAGGATGTGGAGGGGCTGCTGACTTACGAGGCAAAGCGTTGATGGCGATGGCGATGCGCGCAGCCGGCAATCGAGCCAATTTTTAGCCGCTAAAATCGGACCCGCATGAATTGGTCGAGAGATCGGCCCCGTCGTTTTGGCGCGGGAAATCGTGGTCCGTCCTGAATGGCACTACTCTGGCGCTCGATGTCGAGTTGGAAGCGAAGCTCAACTCAACATGCACGACCGCGACATTCGCCTCGTCAACGGCGGGGTGCGATAGTTCCAGTTCATATGCGGACAGCGTCACTTTAGCGGCAAGAGGCACCGAAGGGGGGTAGATGAATTCACGTGTGGTCGCCGACCGTACCGCGCTTATCAAGTCCGGAGTTATCTTTGTACTTTTTCCGCTGCTCTGGCTGGCGGACAAATGGGATAGCACGGCTAAACTTCTCGGTTACCTGCAAGAGGGCCTTAAGAGTATAGGGTTGTCGGAAGAGGCGGCGATGCCGTTGCTCGTTGCCATCTTGCTGGCGGGATTTGCGTACTACCTACGGCAAGCGATGTCGCAGCGCTCCCGCCTCCGAATACCCGCTCGGTTTCGTATAGACAAGGAGCAAGCGCGACACCTCAAAGGTCGTGAGCAGGAAACACAGGAACTTGGGCAGTTGTGTGAGCGGTCGCCGTTGGTTTTCCTTGACGGCGAATCTGGTTCTGGCAAGAGCGCTCTCGTTGCAGCCGGCCTGCTTCCATGGTGCGGCGACTCCCCTACGAGACCATTGGCGATTCGATGCGATCTGTCTGGAGCATCAGGGAATGTGAGTCTGGCAACCATGTTGGCCAAGTCCCTCTTTCGTGATGCGCAGGAACAGCGAGGCACTCTTGGCTGGGTCACACCGCCTAATGCAGCTAACGTGTTCGAAGCGCTGGACAGAGTGGAAGTACAACTTCTACGCAAACCACTTGTAGTCTTCGACCAGTTCGACGACTACCAAGACGCACACCGCAGCGAGTTCTACAAACCTGGCAATCGAGAGCTACTGAGCTCTATCGAGTTCCTGCAGGCGCACGCTTTCTGGGCGACGATTGCAGAAGGTGTGCGGACCGACACGTGGCATTGCGCCTTCGTCACCCGGAGCGATCAGCGCGCGGGCCTGGATCTGGTGCGCTTCGTCGAGCCCAGAGGCTACACGTTGTCGCGGTTGCCGCGCAATTCGATCGCACCCATCCTTGACGAGTTGATGCGGCAGGATGGCGATGGCGATGTTGTGGTCGAGAACCCCGATAAGGGGTGGCACCTCCTGCGCGAAAAACTGCTGGACGACTTGAAGTCAGGAGACACCGATGATGTGCTTCCCGTGCAGTTGGCCATGGCCTTGCAGGGATTGCAGGAGTTGCCTGCACTAACATTGCGCGAGTACGCGCGTCACGGGGGAATCGCCGGTCTGGCACGCGTTCGCATCAAGCGCGAGATACAGCGCGTTTCACAGTTTACCCGAACCGACCCTTTGCAGATCCTTGACGTCTTGGTGGCGTTGACGGACACGGAACGCGACAAGACACGCCGGTTGACCGCCGATGCGCTGACCGTATACCTTTTCCAACGGTCCAACGGCAACAATGCTGCAGACCAAGATGTCCAGAAGATGCATGAGATTCTGCTGGCATTGAAGCAACGCCGCTTGTTGCGATCGGGCGTTGATTCCGACGAAGCGAGCCAAGACGACTGGCTGCTGTATCACGATCACCTCGCACACGGAATCCTCGCCTACCAGCGTGAAACCGATCGCTGGAGAGTCACCCTGGCCGATCACGCCAAGCGCTATCGGCTTAGCGCTGGCTGGCTCGCGCGCTGGCTGGCGCTTTTGCCTGTCACATTGCAGGTGCGACTACTGTGGGTGCGTTGTCTCTCCGCAATGCGCCCATCTCGAGACGCACCGGGTTTTAGGTATGGCGAGGAGAGACACTATGCCGCGCTCAGCGTGTTCAAGCCAACAGCTCTCGTCGTGGTCCTGATCCTTTCCAGTTTCGGCTATCTGCAATGGGAACGTGTTGCTGGCGACAATCGCGCAGTAGAAAACCTCTTTTTATCGCTAAGCGGTAGCGGAAGAGACCTTACGCAAAACGAACGTTCAACTACTTCTGATATCGAGAAAAGGGGCCCGAATGCTGCGCGCAAGGCACTAGAGAAAGTATTTCATATTCCGGCCCCTCAGGATCGAGGTAAGGCGAATGATGTAGCCGGGCAATTCGATGTGGTGCTTGACCGAGTTGTTCACTCAGCTTGGGGCATTCGTGCGTCACCTGAGGCTAGTTCAGCACTCTTGTTTCAAATATCGCCGCCCGCCTGCATATCAGCGTGCACGATTAATCAAATCATCCTTTTTAACAGCATGCTCGCTTCGATTTATCTGCCAGCCGAGAACGATGCGAGTCAATGGGGTCAGGCGCTGGTCACGCGCATGAGCGATGAGAAAACAGACCATCGGGATGTGCTCGTGTTGGGTGACGCACTCACCACACTGGTCGGCAAAGGCGCGAACGAGGTGGATGTGCAGCAATGGGGTCAGGTGTTGGCTAAGCGCATTAGCGATGAAACAACAAGCCCTTACGTTGTCGCCGCGCTAAGTCAGGCGCTGACCGCGCTGGTCGGCAAGGGCGTGAAGGCGGTGGACGTCCAGCAAGCAGGCCAGGCACTGGTCAAGCACATGACCAACGAGGAAATGGACTCCAACAATGTCGCCAGGCTGGGCAATGCAGTCGCCGCACTGGCCGGCAAGGGCGTGAAGGCGGTGGATGTCCAGCAAGCGGGCCAGGCACTGGTCAAGCGCATGACCAACGAGAAAATGGACAGTAAGGATATGCCAGCACTGGGCGAGGCGCTGAGCGTATTGGTCGGTAAGGGTGTGAAGGAAACCGATGCCCAGCAATGGGGCCAGGCACTGGTCAAGCGCATGACCAACGAGAAAATGAACTCCGAAAATGTCGCCTCACTGTGCAAGGCAGTCGCCGCACTGGTCGGCAAGGGCGTAAAGGCGGCGGATGTCCAGCAAGCGGTCCAAGCGCTGGTCGAGTACTTAAGCGGTGGGGCCAAAATCTCCATTCGAGTCGACAAGGGTTATACTTATTACAACTTTGGTTATAGTAATTATCGCAAGGTTTATGGTTATCGTTATGACGGTTATAGTGGATCGTTGGATACCACTGAGCTGATCGAGGCGCTGAGCGTACTGGTCGGCAAGGGCGTGAAGGAGACCGATGTCCAGCAATGGGGCCAGACACTGGTCAAGCGCATGACCAACGAGAAAACAGACAGGTATTTTGTCGAAGCACTGGGCGCGGCGCTGAGTGTACTGGTCGGCAAGGGCGTGAAGGAGACCGATGTCCAGCAATGGGGTCAGGCACTGGTCAAGCGCATGACCAACGAGAAAACAGACAGGGATTCTGTCGGAGCACTGGGCGCGGCGCTGAGCGTACTGGTCGGCAAGGGCGTGAAGGAGACCGATGTCCAGCAAGCAGGTCAGGCACTGGTTCAGCGCATTAGCGACGAAAAAAGAGGCCTTTACAGTAGCTTCGCGCTGGTCAAGGTACTGAGCGCACTGGTCGGCAAGGGCGTGAAGGAGACCGATGTCCAGCAAGCGGGTCAGGCTCTAGTCAAAGGCATGACCAACGAGAAAATAGACTCCAACAATGTCGCCTCACTGGGTGCGGCGCTGAGCGTACTGGTCGGCAAGGGCGTGAAGGAGACCGATGTCCAGCAAGCGGGTCAGGCTCTAGTCAAGAGAATCAGCAGCAACGAGGACGACGGCTTCTCAGCTACCAACCCGCTTCTCACGGCGCAAGTTCTCGCCTCACTGGTCGGCAAGGGGGTGACAGAGGCGGATGTGCAGCAAGCGGGTCAGGCTTTGGTAAAACGCATGAGAGACGAGAAGAAAAGTGTCGCATCGCTAGGCGAGGCGCTGGCCGCCCTAGTGGGTAAGGGTGTGAAGGAGGCAGATGTGCAATGCTCCCAACCTAGCGCGCCATTGTCATAATTCGATCAGCAAACAAAGAAACGGGTTGCGCGCCTGGAAGGCTCCCGGCAGAATCCGTATCCCGTTGATACGGATGTAAAATTTTATATGCAGC
>Ga0209792_1000597_pt1 | contig 23795 bp, 19 predicted proteins | sample EBPBio142005_DNA_FD_185860 | JGI IMG/M metagenome (GOLD analysis project Ga0209792, IMG submission 185860) | Wastewater treatment Type I Accumulibacter community from EBPR Bioreactor in Madison, WI, USA - Reactor 1_6/14/2005_ DNA (SPAdes)... | ecosystem: Engineered > Bioreactor > EBPR >... | reverse complement strand
CGCGCCCCAGGTCGCGCGTCTGGCCTTTGGCCACCTGGACTTCCAGGTCGATGCCGGCATGACCTGCGGCCCGGACGAGGCCGAGCTGCTGCCCATGCGCATGGCCGTGGTGTTGGCGGCGCGCCGCGCCGGCATGGCCGCACCCATAGACGGCGTGACCGTGGACACGAAGAACCCCGAGCGCATGACCGTTGATGCCGCACGCGCGCGGCGCATGGGCTTTGGCGGCAAGCTGTGCATACACCCGGCGCAGGTGGCAGTGCTGCACGCCGCCTTCGACCCCGACGAGGCGGCCGTGGCCCAGGCGCAGCGCGTGCAGCAGGCGCTGCAGGATGCGGGCGGCGGTGTCTGCGTGCTTGACGGCCGCATGGTCGATGCCCCCGTGCTGGCGCAGGCCCGGCAGACGCTGGAGCGCCATGCGCGGGCGCAGCGGCGCCTGCGTTGAACCCTCACGCCCGTGCCACAATTTCCCGTGACCGTTTCCGCCTCCACCTCTCCCACCTCCCGCACCCACCCGCTGTGGCTCATGCTGCTGGCCCTGCTGTCGGGCTTTGCGCTGAGCCAGGCCTACCGCACCGTCACCGCCATTGTGGCCCAGGGCCTGCAGGAGGACTTCGGCCTGCCCGTCCAGGCGCTGGGCACCTTTGCCGGGCTGTTCGGCCTGTCGTTCGGCGTGGCGCAGCTGCTGATGGGCATCACCATGGACCGCTATGGCCTGCGCCGCACGGTGCTGGCCGCGGCGCCGCTGTCGATTGCCGGTGCCGCGCTGTCGGCGCTGGCACCCAGCCATGGCTGGCTGATGCTGGGGCAGATGCTCATAGGCGTGGGCTGCTCGCCGGCGTTTCTGGCCTGCACGGTGTTCATATCGCGGCATTTCCCCAGCGAGCGCTTTGCCTTCTACTCGGGCCTGAGCCTGGGGATGGGCGGCCTGGGCCTGATGCTCACCGGCACGCCGCTGGCCTGGGTGGTGCAGCACTGGGGCTGGCGCACGGGGTTCGGCATCCTGGCGGCGATGAGCGTCCTGTCCTGGCTGATCGTCTTTGCGCTGGTGCACGAGCCCGCCCTGCCCGACGCGCCGCAGCAGCCGCAGGAGGGCTGGGGCGAATCCCTGCGCGGCCTGGCCACGCTGTTCACGCTGCCCCACACCTGGGGCATTCTGGTGCTGGGCATGTCGGCCTATGCGGCCTTTCTGTCGCTGCGCGGCCTGTGGCTGGCGCCGCTGTTGATGGACCGCTTCGGCTTCTCGCTGGTGGACAGCGGCAACGTGGCGCTGGTGCTGTCGCTGATCTCGCTGTTCGCCCCCGGCACCTTCGGCCGCATGGACCCGGGCCCGCAGCGCCGGCGCGCCTGGATCGCCAACTTCTCGCTGCTGATGGCCGCCATGTTCGTCGCCATGGCCCTGCTGCGCCATGCCGGCGCCACCGTGGCGCTGATGATGGTGCTGGGCCTGTTGTGGGGCTTCAACGTGCTGCAGTACACCGACGTGCGCACGTCCTACCCCGCCGCGCTGACGGGGCGCGCCCTGTCGCTCTACACCATGTCCATGTTCCTGGGCGCGGCGCTGATGCAGTCGGCCACCGGCAGCGTGGCCGCCTGGGCCACGGGCTTCGGGATCGAGCCCTACCGCGCGGTGCTGCTGGCGATTGCCGCCTGGGTGGCGCTGGCGTCGCTGGCGTTCCGCTTTCTGCCGGCGTCGCCCTTGCTACGGCGCTGAACGCAGCCGCCAGACGGCGCCCGTCTGCGTGTGCGCGCCGGGCGGGCAGGCATCACCGGGCGCGTAGGCCGCGCCATCAAAGCGCGGCGCGGGCATGGCCTGCAGCACGCCGTCGCGCTCGATGTAGACGCCGCGTGCGCGCATGTGCGGGTGCTGCGCGGCCTCCACGGGGCTGAGCACGGCGCCGAAGCAGGCGTCGGTGGGCTCCAGCAGCGCCTGCCAATGCGCACGCGGCCGGTCCAGGAACAGCGCGGCCAGGCGCGCGCGGCGCGCGGGCCAGGCGGCCTTGTCCCATTGCGGGCCGGCAAAGGCCGCATCGCTCGCCAGGCCCAGGGTGTCCAGCAGCAGGGCGTAGAACTGCGGCTCCAGCGCGCCCACAGTGATGTGGCCGCCGTCGGCGCAGACATAGGTCTCGTAGAACGGCGCGCTGTCGTGCACGCTGTGGCCGCGCGCGTCTGCCACCAGGCCGCTTTGGCGCGCACTCAGGTTGAGGTTCAGCATATGAGCCGCCCCATCCACGATAGCCGCATCCACCACCGTGCCGCGGCCCGTGGCGCGCGCCTGCACGACGCCCGAGAGCAGCCCCGTCATCAGGTACAGGGCGCCGCCGCCGATGTCGCCGAGCACGGCAAAGGGCGAGACCGGGCGCGCGTCCGCCGGGCTGCAGCCCCAGAGCGCGCCGCTGACGGCCGCGTAGTTGGTGTCATGCCCGGCGCGCGGCGCCAACGGCCCGCTCTGGCCCCAGCCGGTCATGCGGCCGTAGACCAGGCGCGGGTTGGCGCCCAGGCATTCCTCCGGCCCCAGGCCCAGGCGCTCCATGACGCCGGGGCGCATGCCCTCGATGAGCGCATCGGCGTCCCGCACCAAGTCCAGCACCAGCCGGCGCCCCTCCTCGCTCTTCAGGTCGGCAAACACCGAGCGCTTGCCGCGGTTGAGCAGGCTGCCGGTGGTGCCGTTGGCCGGGCCCGGGCGCACGACGGAGATCACATCGGCGCCCAGGTCGGCCAGGTGCATGGCACAGAACGGCCCGGGGCCCAGGCCGCCAATTTCGAGCACGCGCACGCTGTCCAGTACCTTCATACAGTCTCCTTATGGAACATAAGCTACATGCGGCCGTTCATGCCGCAGGCCCTCACCCCTGCCCTCTCCCAGAGGGAGAGGGAGCAACACCGGCGCGGCTGGTCGCCCTCGCGCCTTCGCAAAACTACACCCCCAGCACACTCTCCACCGACCGCACCAGCGTGCGCAGGCGCGGCCCCAGGTCGGTCTCCAGCTTGCTGTAGTGCGGGCTGAACACCGGTACCGACACCGCAAAGATCCACAGCTCGCCGTCCTGCGGCTGGCTCATGGGGATGGCGATGGATTCGATCTCGCCGTGCAGGTCGCCGTGGCTGCGGCAGAAACCGTGGCGCGCGATGTCCTCGCGCGCGGTGGTCAGGCGCTGCGCCAGCCAGTCGGCGCGCTGCGGGTCGCGCGTCTGCAGCTCGCGCAGATAGGCGGCGCGCTCGTCCTCGGCCATGGCCAGCAGGTAGGCGCGGCCCGTGGCCGTGCGCGACAGCGACATGCGCACGCCGATCTCGGGCCGGTAGACGCTGTTGCCCATGCCATTGGCCAGCTCCACCAGGCACAGATCGCGCCGGTGCCCCACGGCCAATTGCACCTGGCCCTCGATCAGATCGGCCAGGGCCTGCATCTGCGGGCGCGCAAACTGGCGCAGCGCCATGCGCGTGAGCAGCGGCGAAGACAGCTGCAGCAGGCCCAGGCCCGGCACGTACTTGGACAGGCGCTCGGAATAGCGCAGCAGGCCCAGCTCGCACAGCGTCTCGGTCAGGCGAAACAGCGTGGGCTTGGGCAGGCCCGTGCGCTCCATGAGATCGCGCGCGCTCAGCTCGGTGCACTTGTGGTCAAAGCAGCGCAGTATGGAGATGCCGCGCACCAGGGCGCTGACCAGTTTGGCGTCTGCTTCGGTACTCACTTGCGTCCTCGGATAAATCCGGTGATTCTCGCCTGAAGGCTCAGGCTCCTGCGCGCGGGGTGTAGCTGGCGCGCATGTCGCGCCCGCCGCCCAGCGAGGCGCCGCCATCGACGGGGATGACCGCGCCGGTCACATAGCTGGCCTGGGGCGAGGACAGGAACAGCGCCATGTGGGCAATGTCGTCCAGCGTGCCCATGCGCTGCAGCGGCACGCCGGCCACCACCTTGGCCAGCGCCTCGGGCGAGGGCGCCAGGCGCCGCATGCCCTCGGTGTCGGCGACCGGGCCGGGGGCGATGGCGTTGACGCGCACGCCCTCCTCGCCCCATTCCATGGCCAGCACGCGCGTCATCATGTCGACCCCGGCCTTGGCCGCGCAGGCGTGCACCTGGTACATGGTGGGGTTGACGCCCTGGGGCGCCGAGATGTTGATGACGCTGGCGCCGGGCTTTTTGAGCAGCGGATAGGCCAGGCGCAGCACATGGAAGGTGCCGTTGAGGTCGATGTCCACCACCGTCCTGAAGCCGTTGGGCGACAAGTCCCTGGCCGGCGCGATGAAGTTGCCGGCCGCGCCGGAGATCAGCACGTCGATGGCGCCAAAGCGCGCATGTGCCTGGCGCAGCGCCGCCTCCACGGCCTCCGGGTCGCGCACGTCGGCGCTGATGCCCAGGGCCTGCGCGCCCAATGCCCGCAGCCCCTCGGCCGCCTGCTCCACCCTGTCGGGCGAGCGACTGATCACGGTGACATGGGCGCCGGCGCGGGCGAACGCCTGGGCAATGCCAAGGTTGATGCCGCTGGTGCCGCCGGCGACGAAGACATGGCGGCCAGCGAATAAATCATGCTCTGACATGGATGGGCTCCTTCTGCGGCGCGTGTTCGGAATGGTTTGGAATGGGTTTGCGGTGGGGGATCCGTGTTCAGCCCACCTGGCGGCCCTGAGCGCCCCAGAAGCGGGCGCGCAAGGCCTTTTTGTCGATCTTTCCCAGCGGGGTTACGGGCAATTCCTGCTCAAACAGCAGCTGCTTGGGCGTGTGCAGCGCGCCCTTGCGCGCATGCACGAAGTCCATCAGCTCCTGCGGGGCGGCGCTGGCGCCAGGCTTGAGCACCACCAGCGCGGCCACGGCCTCGCCCCATTTGGCATCGGGCACACCGATCACGGCCGATTGCGCGACGGCGGGGTGCAGGGCCAGGCAGGCCTCGACCTCGCTGGAATAGACGTTGAAGCCGCCGGTGATGACCATGTCCTTGGCGCGATCGACGAGGTACAGAAAGCCGTCCTCATCGCGGCGCGCCATGTCGCCGGTGTGCAGCCAGTCGCCGGCGAAGGCCTCCGCTGTGGCGTCGGGGCGGTTCAGGTAGCCCTCCATGACCAGGGGGCTGCGCAGGCACAGCTCGCCCACCTCGCCGGCCGCCACCTCCCGGCCCTGGACATCGAGCAGCCGCACCAGATTGCCGGGCAGGGGCTGGCCGCAGGACTGCAGTCGCTCGGGGCGCGCGAGGTCGTGCGCGTCCTTGCGCAGGTAGGCAATGGTCATGGGCGCCTCGGCCTGGCCGTAGAGCTGGCCGAAGAGGGGCCCGAAGCGCTGGAGCGCCTCGGCCAGCCGCGCCGGCGCCATGGGCGATGCGCCGTACAACACGTACTGCAGGCTGGAGCGGTCCCAGTCATCCAGCCCGGGGTGGTCCAGCAGGCCATAAATCTGCGTGGGCACCAGAAAGGTGGCCGTGATGCGGTGCTGCTGCACAGCCCGCAGAAACGCATCGGGCGAATACCTGTCCAGCAACACCAGCGTGCCGCCGCGCAGCAGCGTGGGCAGCACCAGCGTGCCGCCGGCGTGCGAGATCGGCGTGGCCACCAGCACGCGCAGCGGCTCGGGCCATTCCCAGCAGGCCAGCTGCTGCAGCAGCATGGTCAGCGTGGTGCGGCTGCGGTGCACGACGCCCTTGGCGCGCCCGGTGGTGCCGCCCGTGTAGCTGACGCGGTAGATGTCCTCGGGCTGGGCGGCAATCGGCAGCGCGCTGTCGTCGCAGACGTGGCTTGCCGCAATCGCGTCCTCGCCCAGCGCCGACGGGCCCAGGCCCATGACCAGCGGCACCACGCCGCGCTCCTTGAGCGCCATGCCGCGCTCCACATGCTGCGCGCCCACCACCAGCGCGCGGATGTTCGCGTCCTGCAGCACGAAGGCCTGATCGTCGATCGCACTCATGGGGTGCAGCGAGGTCTGGCGCAGGCCCAGCCAGGCGCAGGCGATGAGGACCACCAGGGCCTCGGGCTGGTTGCCGGCCAGTACCGCCAGGCCCTCCTGATGCCTGAGCCCGCGCGCCTGCAGCAAGCGCGCCATGGCATGCACGCGCCGTTGCAGCTCGGCGTAGGTCCAGTGGCTGCCATCGGGCAGCACCAGGGCCACGCGTTCGGGATGGGACTGCAGGGCCGTGCGGTAGGCCTCGGCCACCGTGGTGCCGGTGTGCAAGTGGGTCATGGTGAGGCTTCCTGGATCGCGCAGCCCGCCGCAGCACGCGCGCGCAGCCGGTTCTTGAGCACCTTGCCCGTGGGCGACAGGGGCAGCGCATCGGCCAGCTCCATGCTGGCGGGGCATTTGAAGCCGGTCAGCTGCGTGCGGCAATGCGCGCGCAGGCTCTGCAGGCCGGGGCTGCGGCCGGGGCGCGGCACGACGACGGCGTGCACCGCCTCGCCCCATTGCGCATGGGGCACGCCGATGACGGCGCACTGGGCCACGTCGGGGTGCTGCATGAGCACGGCCTCGACCTCGATCGAGTAGACGTTCTCGCCGCCGCTGATGATCATGTCCTTGATGCGGTCGGCCAGGAACAGGTGGCCGTCCCCGTCCACCCAGCCGCCGTCGCCCGTGTGCAGCCAGCCGCCCTGCAGGACGCTGGCGGTCTCCTCGGGGCGGCGCCAGTAGCCCTGCATGACGCCGGGGCCGCGCATGCAGATCTCGCCCACCTGGCCCGCGGGCAGCGCGCGGCCGTCGGGGGCGGTGATGCGCAGCTCGCAGGCCAGGCCGGCGCGCCCCACCGACGAGAGGATGGCCGCATGCCGCTCATGCGTGGCCCAGCTGATCGGCCCGCTGGTGCTGACGCCGGCGGCGTTTTCCGTCATGCCGTAGGCGACGACAAACTCCACCCAGGGCAGGGCCTGCATGGCGCGCAGCAGCAGCGGCCGGGGCATGGGCGCAGCGCCATGGGCAATGCGTTTGAGGCTGCGCAGGCGCCGGGCGTCAAAGGCCGGGTGGTCCAGCAGCATCTGCAGCATGCTGGGCACCAGCACCACGTCGTTGACGCCGTGGCGCTCAATGGCCTGCAGGCAGGCCTCGGGGCGGAACTGCGCTTCGATCACGCTGGTCACGCCCAGCGTCATCTGCGCCACCATGCGCGCCAGGCCCGCCACATGGAACAGCGGCGTGGTCAGCAGCCCCGTGTAGCCGGGGTTGGGCATCTCCACCAGGCGCGCGACCACCGCCGCCCACAGGTTGGCGTGCGACAGCATCACGCCCTTAGGCGCGCCCGTGGTGCCGCCCGTGTAGAGGATGGCGGCCAGCGCCTCGCCGCCGCGGCGCTGGTCGGCCAGCGGCGTGGCGCGGGCCATGGCGTCCTCGGTGCGCGCCATGCCGGCGGGGGCAGGGCCATCGCCCAGGTACAGCAGGGCGCGCAGCCCGGCCACCTGGGGCGCCAGGGCCTGGGCCTGGTCGGCAAAGGCGGCGTCGGCCAGCAGCAGCCGGCTGTCGCAGTCGCGCAGCGCATGCAGCAGCTCGGCCGCGCTCCAGCGCGTGTTCAGCGGCACCACGGCGAAGCCGGCCCACCAGGCGGCCAGAAAGGCCTCGGCGCAATGGTCGGAGTTGTGCGCCAGTACGGCGACACGCTCGCCGGGCTGCAGGCCGTGGGCGCGCAGCACCGCCGCCAGGCGCGCCACGCGATCGGCCAGCGTGCGCCAGTCCTGCCGGCGCTCGGCGCAGAGGGTGGCCGTGGCCTGCGGCCTCTGCTGGACGGCGCGGTGCAGGCCCTGGGTCAGGTAGATGTCCATGGCCGGGCTCCTGGTTCGGGCGGCGCGGCAGCCAGCCGTTGATGTAGCTATCGAAAAGTGAGCTGTTTGCGCCCTATCCACGGGCGCTACGGCCTGTTTTCACCTGGGCTGCATGCGGATGGCGCCATCGAGCCGTATGGTTTCGCCATTGAGCATGGGGTTCTCCAGAATGTGCAGCGCGGTCATCGCGTACTCGGAGGGGCGGCCCAGGCGTGCCGGGTTGGGCACGGATGCGGCCAGCGACTGGCGGATGTCGTCGGGCAGCTTGGACAGGATGGGCGTGTCGAACAGACCCGGCGCGATGGTGCAGACGCGGATGAACTTGGTCGCCAGGTCGCGCGCGGCGACGATGGTCATGCCGATCACGCCGGCCTTGGACGAGGCGTAGGGAATCTGGCCGATCTGCCCCTCGTAGCCGGCCACCGAGGCGGTGAGCACGCAGGCGCCGCGCTCGCCATCCACCGGTTCGTTGCGCGCCATGCTGGCGGCGGCCAGACGCAGCGTGTTGAAGCTGCCGATCTGGTTGACGCGGATGATGTTGACGAATTTCTCCAGCGAACCCGGGCTGCCGTCCTTTTCGACCAGGCGCACGGGGCCGCCTATGCCGGCGCAGTGCACCAGGGCGCGGAAGTTGCCGAAGGCCTCGGCCGCCGCAATGGCCTGCTGCATCTGGGCCTCGTCGGAGACATCGGCCTTCACGTAGCGCAGGCGGCCGGCGTATTGCTGTTCCATGGCCTGGCCGCGCTCGTCGTTCAGGTCCACGGCGACGACATTGAGGCCGCGCTCCAGCAGCGCGATGGCCGAGGCCTCGCCCAGGCCGGAGACGCCGCCGGTGACGAGGGCGGTCATTCCTTGTTGCAGTTTCATGTGTGCTCCTTGTATGTCTGATGCGTGATGCAGCCACGATGCGCTGCCCTGCCCCGTCATTCCCGCGAAGGCGGGAATGACGGTGGTAGTGGCTGTGCGTCGCGGGCAAGCGCGGCGCTGAGGCTCAGCGCAAAACCTCAATCACCGTCGCATTGGCCATGCCGCCGGCCTCGCACATGGACTGCAGGCCGTAGCGCTGGCCACTGTCCTCCAGCGCGTGCAGCATGGTGGTCATCAGGCGGATGCCGGAGGCGCCCAGCGGGTGGCCCAGGGCGATGGCGCCGCCGCGTGGGTTCAGGCGTTCGCCGTCGGCCTTCAGCTCCTTCTGCCAGGCCATGGGCACGCTGGCAAAGGCCTCGTTGATCTCGTAGTGCTGGATGTCGTCCAGGCGCATACCCGCCTTGGCCAGCACGCGCTGCGTGGCAGGGATGGGGGCGGTCAGCATGTAGAGCGGGTCGTCGCCGACCACGTCGAAGGCCACGAAGCGCGCGCGGGGCTTGAGGCCCAGCTGCAGCGCGCGCTCCTCGCTCATGATGAGCATGGCGCTGGCGCCGTCGGTCATCTGGGACGCATTGCCGGCCGTGGTACTCCACTGGATTTGCGGGAAGCGCGCCGACAACTCCTCGCTCTCAAACACGGCCTTGAGGCCGGCCAGCTTTTCCACCGTGGTGCCGGCGCGTATGGTCTCGTCCGCCGTCACGCGGCCGGCGGGCGTGTCCATGCCGACGATCTCGCGCTGGAATTGGCCGGTGGACTGCGCGGCGTGCGCACGCTGGTGCGAGCGCGCGGCGTAGCTGTCCAGATCGGTGCGGCTCAGCCCCCATTTGGCGGCCACCAGGTCAGCCGACACGCCCTGGCCCACCAGGCCTGGGGCGTAGCGTGCATCCATGCGCGCGCCGGTGGTGTTCTTGCCCATGCGCGAGCTGCCCATGGGCACGCGGCTCATGCTCTCCACGCCGCAGGCGATGACGATGTCCTGCGCGCCGGCCATGATGGCCTGGGCTGCGAAGTGCACGGCCTGCTGGCTGGAGCCGCATTTGCGGTCGATGGTGGTGGACGGCACATGCGTGGGCAGGCCCGCGGCCAGCCAGGCCAGGCGCCCGGGCGTGCCGGCCTGCTCGCCGGCCTGGCTCACGCAGCCGCAGATCACGTCATCGACCTGGCCGGGGTCGATCTTGTTGCGTGCGACGAGCTGCTCCAGCACCTGCGACAGCAGATCCACGGGGTGCAGCCCGGCCAGCGCGCCATCGGGCTTGGCGCGGGCCATGGGACTGCGGATGGCATCGACGATGACGGGGTTCTTCATGCTTGACTCCATGCGGTTTATGAAACCAATGATCCATTAAAAGCAGTGTGTTGCGAGTTTGTTTGTCGTTAAGAGCGTGTTTACCCGGTGCTTTCTGCGTAGGCCGGCTGAAACAATCGAGTCCATTCAATGATTTATGAGACACGCATTTCGCTTTTGGATGCCCAGGAACCACCCATGACAGCTCTGCAGGACTTCTTTGGCCGCGCCCAGGCGGCACCGGATCGCACCGTGGTGGTCATGGCCGACCAGGGCCAGAGCTGCAGCGCCGGCACGCTGGCGCAGATGGCGCAGCAGATGGCGCAGTGGCTGGCGGCCCAGGGCCTTGCGGCGGGCGAGCGCTTTGCCGTGCTGCTGGAGAACCGCGTCGAGATCCTGGCACTGGCGCTGGCCGCGCGCCAGGCCGGCCTGTACGCCGCCGTGCTCAGCACCCACCTGACGGCCGATGAGGTGGCCTACATCGTCGCCGACAGTGGCGCGCGCCTGGTGGTGGCCTCCCGTTGCACGCTGCCCCAGCTCGAAGGCCTGAGCCTGCCGCGCTGGAGCGTGGACGAGGGCCAGGGCGATGCGCCCTCGCTGCACGCGGCGCTGGCGCGGCTGCAGGGCCCGCCCGTGGACTTTGCCGACCGGCCGATGGGGCGCGACCTGCTGTATTCCTCGGGCACCACGGGCCGGCCCAAGGGCGTGCTCAAGCCCCTGTGGCCCGCAGCGCTGCGCGGGCAGTGCGATCCCGAGGCCGTGGGCACGGGCCAGCGCATGGCCATGGGCGAGGACACGGTCTATCTGTCGCCCGCGCCGCTGTACCACGCAGCGCCGCTGCGCTACTGCATGCGCGCGCTCGAACTCGGCGGCCAGATCGTGGTGATGGAGCGCTTTGACGCCGAAGCGGCGCTGGCCCTCATAGAGCGCTACCGCGTCACGCACAGCCAGTGGGTACCGACCATGTTCACGCGGCTGCTCAGGCTGCCGGCCGAGGTGCGCGCCCGCTACGACCTGGCCAGCCAGCGCGTGGCCATCCATGCCGCCGCGCCCTGCCCGGTGGATGTCAAGCGCGCCATGATCGACTGGTGGGGCCCGATCCTGCTGGAGTACTACGCCGGCTCCGAAGGCTGCGGCACGACCATGATCGACTCGAACGAATGGCGCCTGCGCCCCGGCTCCGTGGGCCGGGCCACGACAGGCCAGCTGCATATCGTGGACGACCAGGGTCTGGAACTGCCCGCGGGCCAGATCGGCCATGTGTATTTCTCGGGCGGCGGGCAGTTCAGCTACCTGAACGACCCCGAGAAAACCCGCCAGGCCATCGACGAGCGCGGCTGGGTGACCTATGGCGACATAGGCCATGTGGACGCCGATGGCTATCTTTTCTTAAGCGACCGGCGCGCCGACCTGATCCTGTCGGGCGGCGTGAACCTCTACCCGCAGGAGATCGAGAACGCCCTGGCGCGCCACCCCGACGTGCTGGAGGTGGCCGTGGTCGGCGTGCCCCACCCCGACTTCGGCGAGGTGCCGCTGGCGGCCGTGGTGCTGCGCCCGGGCACCGAGGCCACGCCACAGACGGCCCGCGCCATTGCCGCCCAGGCCGCCCAGGTGCTGGCGCGACTGAAGCTGCCGCAGCGCATGGTCTTCGTCGATGCCCTGCCGCGCCTGGAGACCGGCAAGCTGCTGCGCCGCCGGCTCAAGGAGCAGTTCCGCGACCAGCCGCTGGCCGGCTTTGCGCTGCGCGACTCCTGAAACAATAGCTGCCAGCGCTTGATGGACAAGCGCGAAGGCCCTATTTCACCCTTGAACCACAGAGGCATACCGCCATGCAAGACCTGATCACCCGCACCATCTACCGTGAAGACCATGAGCTGCTGCGCGCGCAGGCGCGGCGGTTTTTTGACCGCGAAGTCGTGCCCCACCACGCGCAGTGGGAGCGCGACGGCATCGTGCCCAAGGAGGTCTGGCGCAAGGCCGGGCGCGAGGGGCTCCTGAACCCCATGCTGCCCGAGCCCTATGGCGGCGGCGGCGACTTCGGCCATGCCGCCGTGCTGCTCGAAGAAATTGCCCGCGCCGGCGCCAGCGGTCTGGGCTTTCCGCTGCACTCGGACATCGTCGCGCCCTACATCCTTGCCTATGGCAACAAGGAGCAGAAAGACCGCTGGCTGCCCAAAATGGCCGCGGGCGAGCTGATCGGCGCCATCGCCATGACCGAGCCCGGCGCGGGCAGCGACCTGAAATCCGTGCGCACCACGGCCGTGCGCGAGGGCGACCACTACGTCCTCAACGGCAGCAAGACCTTCATCACCAACGGCATCAACAGCGAGCTCGTCATCGTCGTCGCCAAGACCGCGCCCGAGCTGGGTGCCAAGGGCGTTTCGCTGATCGTGGTGGAGGACGGCACGCCGGGCTTCAGCAAGGGCCGCAAGCTGGAGAAGATAGGCCTGATGGCGCAGGACACCTCCGAGCTGTTCTTCGACAACGTCCGCGTGCCCGTGGGCCACCTGCTGGGCGAGGAAAACCTGGGCTTCAAGTACCTGATGAAGGAGCTGGCCCAGGAGCGCCTGGTGGTGGCCGTGCGCGCCGCCGCGTCGGTCGAGACGTTCTTGCAGAAGACCGTGGACTACACGCGCGAACGCAAGGCCTTCGGCCAGAGCGTGTTCGAGTTCCAGAATACGCGCTTCAAGCTCGCCGAGGCCAAGGCCCAGGCCACCATGCTGCGCGTGTTCGTCGATGACTGCATTGCATTGCACATGCGCCGCGAACTGACACCCGAGCGCGCGGCCATGGTCAAGCTCAACGCCACGGTGCTGCAGAACCGGTTGCTGGACGAATTTTTGCAGCTGCATGGCGGCTACGGCTACATGACCGAATACCAGGTGGGCCGCGCCTGGACCGACGCGCGCATAGGCCGCATCTACGGCGGCAGCGACGAGATCATGAAAGAGATCATCGCGCGCACTTTGTAAAAAAACATCAAGCAAGGAGATACACATGGCATTCAACCGACGCACCACCCTGGCCCTGCCCCTCATCGCCCTGGCCGCCGCCTGCGCCATGGGCAGCGCACACGCGCAGGGCGACTATCCGAGCAAGCCGATACGCTTCATCGTGCCCTACCCCGCGGGCGGCGGCACCGACACCATTGCGCGCCTCATAGGCACGCAACTGTCGCAGCGCTGGGGCCAGCCCGTGGTGGTGGAGAACAAGCCCGGCGCCAGCGGCATCCTGGGCAACGACATCGTGGCCAAGGCGCCGGGCGACGGCTACACCGTGCTCATGGGCATCACGGCCGTGGTGCAGATTCCGGCGCTGTACAAAAAGGTGCCGTACAAGCTCTCGGACCTGGCGCCGGTGTCGCAGATCGCCAAGTCGGCCGACCTGCTGATGGTGCCGCGCAGCTCGGGCGTGACCACGCTTGCGCAGTTCGTGGACAAGGCCCGCGCGGCGCCCGGCACGCTGAACTACGGCACCTATGGCAACGCCACCACGTCGCACCTGAACGGTGAGCGCTTCAAGCAGCAGGCGGGCATAGACCTCACCCACATCCCCTACCAGGGCTCGGGGCCCGAGATGGCGGCGCTGCTGGGCGGGCAGCTGACGCTGGCCTTTGTGGACGCCACGGCCGCCTACCCGCACATCAAGTCGGACAAGCTCAACATCCTGGCCGTCACCGGCTCGCAGCGCTTCCCCAGCCTGCCCAACGTGCCCACCATGACCGAAGCCGGCTACCCCGGCATGGAGGCCAACGGCTGGTTCGGCACCTTCCTGCCCGCCAGCACGCCCAAGGCAGTAGTGGACAAGCTGGGCGCCGAGGTGGCGGCCATCGTGCAGTCGCCCGAGCTCAACAAGCGCCTGACCGACATGGGCCTGATCCCCGTAGGCTCGCTGCCGGGCGACTTCAAGGCCCAGGTGGAGAAGGACGCCGCGCACTGGAAGAGCGTGGCCGAGGCGGCCAAAATTTCGATGGACTGACTTTGCTCCGTCCCCCTCCGGGGGAAGGCTGGGATGGGGGCTGGGAGCGCCGGCATCTTGCCGGCACCAGCGCCGCAGGCCCCCACCCCAACCCTCCCCCAGCGGGGGAGGGAGTGAGTCGCGGCGGGGCGGTGATTAAATCGCCCAACGCATTACAACCAAAGGAGACAAGCGATGGCCCACGACACCCAACTTCCCCGCTGCAACCGCCGCCAGCTGCTGGCCCTGGCCGCCGGCGCCGCGGCCGCCGGCCCGCTCTGGGCGCAGCAAAGCAGCTTTGCCACGCGCCCGGTGCGCATCATCGTGCCGTTTGCCGCCGGCGGCGCCACCGACGTCATCACGCGCGTGCTGGGCGAGCACATGGCCAAGCGCTTCGGCCAGGCCGTGGTGGTGGACAACAAGCCCGGCGGGGGCGGCGTGATTGCGGGCGAGGCGGTGACCAAGGCGCCCGCCGATGGCATGACGGCCATGCTGGGCACCACGTCGGTCATGCTGAGCAACCGCTACATCTTCAAGAAGATGCCCTACGACCCGCTGACCGACCTCACGCCCGTCGCGCGGGTCTGCCTGGCGCCCATCGCCCTGGTGGTCACGGCGGACGTTCCGGCAAAGAACATGCAGGAATACATGGGCTGGATCGGCGCCAACAAGGGCAAGCTGTCCTATGGCTCCTACGGCATAGGCTCGCACGGCCAGCTGGCCTGCGCCACGCTCAGCGACCTGGCGGGCGCCGACATGGCGCATGTGGCCTACAAGGGCGAGGCGCCCATGATTGCGGACCTGCTGGGCGGGCAGATCAAGATGGGCATGGGCAGCCTGCTGTCGCTCAAGGCGCATATCGACGCAGGCCGGCTGCGCGCCCTGGCCGTCACCGGCCCGCGCCGCGTGCCGCTGCTGCCCGACACCCCCACCTTTGCCGAGGCGGGCTTCACGCAGGACGCGCTGTCCATCGTCGGCTGGCTGGCCATTGCCGGCCCCAAGGGCATGCCGGCCAACGTAGCGCGCCAATGGGCAGCGGCCGCCAACCAGGCCGTGGCCAGCCGCGAGGGCCTGGCGCGCATCATCGCCGCCGGCTTCATCCCGGTGGACGACGACCAGCCCGAAAAGTTTGCCCGCGCATGGGCCGAGGAGGGGCCGATCTGGGGCCGCCTGCTGCAGGCCGCGGGCGTGCAGCCCACCTGATGGGCGCGAACCCCTACGCGCCGGCAGCCGCCAGCGTGCGCGCGATCAGCTTGAACGTGCCGGTGGCCAGCGCCACCAGGGTGCCGTCGACGGCGCGCACCTCACCGCGCGCAAAGCTGATGGAGCGCCCGCGCCGCTCGCAATGCGCGGTGGCGATCACGTCCCCGTTGGCGGTCGCCACGAAGTGCAGCGTCAGGTCGATGGTGGCCACGCCATAGGCCGCCGGGTCGTGCGCGCGCACGGCCGCGGCCAGCGTGCAGTCGAGCAGCGTGGCGATCGAGCCGCCATGCACATCACCGCGGCTGTTGGCCTGGTCCGGCTGAAAGCGCATGCGCACCTGCGCCCGGTCATGCCCGATGCGCTCACCGCGCAGCGCCATGGCTCGGGCCATGGCCATGGGCAGGCCAAAGAACATGTCGGGGGCCTCTTCACCAAAGGGGCTAGGAGGAATGTCGGGGGTGGGGGCTTGGTGTTTCATGGATACATCTGGAACTGTTTTGGGCTATCGAACTGTATGGGGTAAGCGAGATGGTCGAAGCGGTGGATCCCCGCCTTCGCGGGGATGACGATGTTTTATTACAGGTCGTGACGCTTGCACCGTCATTCCGGCGAATGCAGGAATCCATCGCCGTGACAGGGCAGTGGATCCCCGCCTGCGCGGGGGTGACGATGTTTTATTGCGGGTCGTGACGCTTGCACCGTCATTCCCGCGCAGGCGGGAATCCATTACCCTGCGCCCATGAAGCAGCCCTGCGTCTACATACTGGCCAGCCGCCGCAATGGCACGCTCTACACGGGCGTCACGTCCAACCTCATTGGGCGCGTCTGGCAGCACAGGGGCGACCTTATCGACGGCTTCACCAAGAAATACAGCGTTCATACCCTGGTCTGGTTCGAGCCGCACGAGAGCATGGAAGCCGCCATAGGGCGCGAAAAGGCCATCAAGGGCTGGCGTCGCGCATGGAAGATTGAGCTAATCGAGGCCGGCAACCCGATGTGGCGTGACCTGTACAAGGACATCATGGGCTCCCAAGAGTCCGACTAAATGCATGGGGTCGGTGGTGTGGATTCCCGCGTGCGCGGGAATGACGGCGGACGGTGGCGCGGTCTGGTGGCGGTTCATTGGTTGTCCTGCTGCGCATTCAGGTACTGCTCCCGCAGCTCGCGCTTCAAGACCTTACCAATCTCGCTGCGCGGCAGCTGCTCGGCCAGGCGCAGGTCGGCCACGCGCTGGGTCTTGCCCACGCGGGCGTTGAGCCAGTCGCGCAGCTCCCGTGCATCGGGCGCCGCGCCCGCACGCGGCACCGCGTAGGCCACGGGGGTCTCGCCCCATTGCTCGGAGGGCACGCCTATCACCGCGCATTCAGCCACCTGCGGGTGCTGCTGCAATACGGCCTCGATATCGCTCGGGTAGATGTTGAAGCCGCCGGAGATGATCATGTCCTTCATGCGGTCGCCCAGCACGATGAAGCCATCCGCATCCAGCCGGCCCACGTCGCCGCTGCGTATGAAGCGCTGACCCTGGGCGTCGAACCACTCGGCCTCGGCGGTCTTGTCCGGCAGGCGGTGGTAACCGCTCATCATGCCGGCAGATCGGCCCACGATCTCGCCCTGCTCGCCCGCGGGCAGCTCGCGCCCCTCCTCGTCGATGAAGCGGATGTCGGCGCCCTCGCCGGGGCGACCCACGGTGTGCAGCTTGTCGGGAAACTCGTGGCAATGCAGCTCGCAGCGCACGCCGCCCTCGGTCAGGCCGTAGTACTCGATGAGCCGGCCGGGCCAGCGCCGCAGCACCTCGGCCTTGAGCGCGGCGCTGAAGGGCGCGCTGGTGCAGAACCTGTGCTGCAGCCGGCTCAGATCCGTGCCGTCGAAGGCCGGGCAGGCCATCAGCCGCTGGTACTGCACGGGCACCAGCATGGTGTGGGTGGCGCCATGCTGCTGGGCCAGCGCGAGGTATTGCACGGCGTCGAACTTGCGCATCAGCACCAGCGTGCCGCCCAGCGCCAGCGTGGGCAGAGCCGCCACCAACGTGGTGTTGGAATACAGCGGCGTGGCGCACAGTGACACGGCGTCGGGCCCGTAGCCGTTGGTGATGGCGCGGCGCACATGGGCCCAGCGCATGGCCCAGGACTGGACGATGCCCTTGGGCACGCCCGTGGTGCCCGAGGAATAGATCACGTTGAACGCCCAGTCCGGCTCATGCGCAATCGGCGCGGGCGCGGCGTCGCCAGCGGCCAGCCATTGAACCCAAGGTTCGCCCGCCTCGGGCGCGTCGTCCAGCGCCACGCAGCGCAACGCGGCGCCCGCGTGCAGCGGCCATTGCGCGGCGACCTCGCGGTCGCGCAGCACCAGGTGGGCGCCGCAGTTGTCCAGCATGGCACTCAAATGCGCGGCCGTGGCCGAGGGTGCCAAGGGCGCCACGGCCACGCCGGCACGCAGCGCGCCCAGGTAGGCCAGCACATATTCAACCGAGGTGCCGGCGCAAATGGCCACCACGTCGCCGGGGCCCAGGCCGCCCTGCTGCAGGCTGCGCGCCACGCGGTACATGCCGGTGCACAGGCCGGCGTAGTCCAGGTGCTGATCCTCCAGAACCAGGGCGGTGTGGTGCGGGCGGTGCGCGGCCTGGCGCTCTATCAGCTCAGGGATGGAGCCGAAGGGTTGGGCCAAGAGTTGTTCTATGTCTGCGTACATGGTCATGGATATTCGAAGGCTCAAGCAGCGAATCCTGTTGAAAAGTGAGCCGTCGTCATCCCCGCGAAAGCGGGGATCCACGGTAACGACGAATCAAGCGCTTGGGTGGCACCTGGATCCCCGCGTTCGCGGGGATGACGGGATTTGCAGACCGTGCCAAGCAAGTCAACAGTAATCGCCACTTGAGACTTATTCAAGCGACAGGCCCGCGGCCTTGACGATCTGGGCCCAGCTCTTGCGTTCCTGGGCGATGAAGGCGTCACGATAAGGCGTGCGACGCTGGATGCGCTTCGTCATTCGACAACCCACGCTTTGCCGAATCGAAACCACCGCGCCAAGAAATCTCTGCAAAACCCCCGTCATCCCCGCGAACGCGGGGATCCAGGTGCCACCCAAGTTATGGATTCGCCGCTATGGATCCCCATGCTCGCGGGGATGACGACCCGTCTTGAATCCTCAGCATTCCACGATATTCACCGCCAGCCCGCCGCGCGAGGTTTCCTTGTACTTGCTCATCATGTCGGCGCCGGTTTCGCGCATGGTCTTGATGACCTGGTCCAGGCTGACATGGTGCGTGCCGTCGCCATGCAGCGCCATGCGCGCGGCGTTGATGGCCTTGACCGAGGCCAGCGCGTTGCGCTCGATGCAGGGGATTTGCACCAGCCCGCCCACGGGGTCGCAGGTCAGGCCCAGGTGGTGCTCCATGCCGATCTCGGCCGCGTTCTCCACCTGCGCCGGGGTGCCGCCCAGCACCGCACACAGGCCGGCCGCTGCCATGGAGCAGGCCACGCCCACCTCGCCCTGGCAGCCGACCTCGGCGCCGGAAATCGAGGCGTTCTCCTTGTACAGGATGCCGATGGCGCCGGCCGTCAGCAGGAAGTCCACGACGCCGGCCTCGGTCGCCCCGGGGATGAAGCGCCAGTAGTAATGCAGCACCGCCGGCACGATGCCCGCCGCGCCGTTGGTGGGCGCGGTGACCACGCGGCCGCCGGCGGCGTTCTCTTCGTTGACGGCCAGCGCGTACAGGTTCACCCAGTCTATGACCTGCAGCGGGTCCTGCAGGGTGTCGGGCGCCTTCTGCAGCGCCTGCAGCAGCGCGGGCGCGCGCCGGCGCACATGAAAGCCGCCGGGCAGCTCGCCGCCCGTGCCGCAGCCGCGCTTCACACAGTCCTGCATGACGCGCCAGATGGACAGCAGGCCGGCGTCGATGTCGGCGTCGCTGCGCCAGTGGCGTTCGTTGGTGCGCATGACCTGGGCGATGGAGCCGCCCTGGCCCGCGGCCCGCTCCAGCAGCTGCGCGCCGCTGTGAAACGGCAGGGGCAGCACCTCGGTGTCGGGCGCAATCTGCGCCTTGCGCTGGGCGTCCTGCGCGGCCTCCTCGCTGACGATGAAGCCGCCGCCCACCGAGTAGTACACCTGCGCGTCCAGCAGCGCGCCCGCCGCGTCAAAGGCCTCGAAGCGCATGCCGTTGGCGTGCAGCGGCAGCGTCACGTCGGCCACCAGGGGCAGGTCGGCCTGCCAATCGAAGGCGACCTCGGGCCCGTCGGCCAGTGGCAGGCGCCGCCGGGTGCGGATGCTGGCAATCAGCGGGGCGATGGCATCCACGTCCACCGTGTCCGGCGCGTGACCGGCCAGTCCCAGCAGCACGGCGCTGTCGCTGGCGTGGCCGCGGCCCGTCGCCCCCAGCGATCCATAAAGCGTGCTGCGCACGCGCGCCACGCGGGGCAGCAGCTCCTCGCGACCCAGCCGCTGCACGAACAGCCGCGCGGCGCGCATGGGCCCCACGGTGTGCGAGCTCGATGGGCCAATGCCGATCTTGAACAGGTCGAAAACGCTGACGGCCATGGCGGATGCTCCTGATGTGCGACGGGTGTCATGTTGACGCAAACACGGTGGCAAAGCCAGCGCTGCCTGCGCCCCAGCCGAGCGGCTGCAGGCCGGCGCACGGACATGACCAAGGTCACCCTGCCGTCAGTTGTCGCCGGGGTCGTCCAGGAGTACGCTGCAAGGCATGATCGCCGTACCCGCAGCCCAAGAGGCCTGGCCGCACGATGTGGCCATGCTCATTGCCGACGACCACCACCTGGTGCGCGACGGCATGCGGCTGATGGTGGGCGCCATGTTCCCCCGTGCGCGGGTGTCTGATGCGGCCGATGGCGACGAACTGGTACGCCAGGCCCGGCGGCTGGGCGGTCATGCGCTGGCGCTGGTGGATCTGAACATGCCCGGCATGGACAAGGGCGCGATGCTCGCATCGCTGGCGCGGGACTTCCCCGGCCTGCGCCTGGTGGTGGTGTCGGCGCTTACCTCACCCGACGTGATCCGGCGTGCGCTGGCGCTGCCCACCGTCTATGCCTTCGTGCCCAAGAGCGCCGACGCGCAGCGCATGCGCCGCGCGCTCGATGCGGCGCTCAATGGCCAGCGCCTGCCGTACGAAGTACCGCCCGACGAGTCCGAGCCGCCCGCCGATGCCGGCCTGACCCCGCGCATGCAGGAGATCCGCCTGCTGCTGCGCCAGGGCATGTCCAACAAGGCCATTGCGCAGAAGCTGAACCTGTCGGAAGGCACGGTCAAGAACTACATGACCGACATCTTCCGCGTGCTCAGCGTCACCAACCGTACCCAGGCCGCGCGCTACAACCCGGACACCGCATGAGCCTGCTGCTGCCCCCGCCCGAACACCGGGGTCAGACGCAGCCGCTGCAGCTGTACCTGCTGATCCGCGCGTGCGAGCTGCTGGGCGCGTTGCTGTTCCTGCCCTCGCTGCCGTGGTGGAAGCCGGCGCTGTGGTTCGTGCTGGTGGCCGTTGCCGGCAGCTGGGGGTTCCGGCGCGTGCGCCAGCCGGAGTTCAAGCAGCTGCCCAAGCTCCAGCGCCGCGCCATCTACCGCCGCTACGTGTGGCAATCCTCGGTGGCCGTGGGCAGCGCGGGATTTCTGCTCTATGTGCCGGGCAACCACAGCCTGCACGCCCTTCTGGGCCTGTACATGACCATGGCCGCCAGCCTGGTCGCCATGTGGGGCGTGCGCGACCTGCAGCGCTCGGCGGTGGCCGTGGCACTGATCATGGGGCCCATGGTGCTGCGCTTTCTGTACGACGGCGCGACGGGCCCACGCCCGATGATGATGGTGCTTTCCGGATGCGGCGCGCTGCTGGGCGTGATCATCGTCTACACCGCCGCGGTGCAGGCGCGGCGCATGGAGCAGGAGGCCGTGCTGCGCCGCCAGGCCGAGCGTGCCGCCGACACCATGGCCGAGCTGAACCTGGCCAAGTCGCGCTTTTTCGCCTCCGTCAGCCACGACCTGCGCCAGCCGGTGCATGCCATAGGCCTGTACCTGGAACTGCTGACCCAGGCCCGCGGCCTGCGCGACGACTCCGATGCGCGGCGCAGCATCGAGGGCATCCGCCAATCGTGGGCGGCGCTGGACACGCTGTTGTCGCAGGTTCTGGACCTCACACGCGTGGATGCGGGCACGCTGCGCGCCAACCTCTCCGCGCTCGAAATCGCCCCGCTGATGCGGGCCGTCGTCATGCAGCACAGCGCGGCCGCGGAACGCGCCGGTGTGCGCGTGATTGCGCTGCTGAAGGACGAGCAGCCCCGCTACGCGTTTGCCGACGAGCTCATGCTGCGCCGGCTGCTGGGCAACCTGCTGGACAACGCCATCAAGTTCTCGCGGCCGGGCCAGCGCGTGGTGCTGGCGCTGCGCCCGGGCGCGCAGTGCTGGCACATGCAGGTGCGCGATGCCGGACCCGGCATTGCGCCCGAGCAGCACGAAGGCGTGTTTGAAGAGTTCGTGCAGCTCGACAACCAGGCGCGCGACCGCGAGCGGGGCTACGGCCTGGGCCTGGCGATTTCACGGCGCTTTGCGCAGCTGATGCTGGGCCAGTTGTCTCTGCGATCGGCGCTGGGACGGGGCAGCTGCTTCACCCTGTCCCTGCCGCGCGCCAGCGCCCCCGTTGCGGAGGCGGTGCTGAACATTGAAGGGGCGGCTGCACATCTGCCTGGCGACACCATTGCAGAACTGGCGCCGCGCGACATTCTGCTGGTGGAGGACGACCCCCTGGTGGCCGACGCCATGTGCCAGCTGCTGCGCCGCTGGGGCCAGACGGTGCGCCATGTGGAGACCGCGCGCGACGCCTGGGCCGCGCGTGACTTCGGGCAGCTGGCCATCTGCGACGTGCGCCTGCCGGGCGGCGGCAACGGCTTCGACCTGGCCCTGCAACTGCGCGCCATGGGCAAGCAGGTGGTGCTGATCAGCGGCGAGACTGATTCCGCGCTGAAGGCCCGCGCCGCCGCCGCCAAGCTGCGCCTGCTGACCAAACCGGTATCGGGCGTGCAGATGCTGGCAATGCTGCGGGCGAGCTGATCCGCCTGGCCTCAGCGGCGAGCGACCACGGCCTGTCCGCGAATCGGGTTGCCTTCCAGATCGACGCTGGGCGGCAGGCTGTCCGGCGACGCAACGCCGTGCAGCCGGTTGAAGGACAGGTCGAAACGCCGCAGGCTATCGAGCCCGTCGAGGCGGGGAACGATGCCGCTGAGACGGTTGTTCGACGCATCAAAATCCCGCAACTGCGTGAGCCCGCGCAGTGGCGGCAGCGGGCCGCTCAGCTCGTTGTTGGCAACGATTACGCGCTCCAGGCGGGGCAGCTCCTGCAACGAGGGGAAGGGGCCGGTCAGCAGGTTGTTGTGCGCCGTCAGCACGCGCAGTTCGCGCAGGCCGGCCAGCGGCGGCAGTGCGCCCTGCAGGTGGTTCAGCGACACCCTCAGAACCTGAAGGCGGGACAAAGCCTGCACCGACGGCAGGCGCCCGCGCAGGCCGTTGTTGGCAAGCTCCAGCGCCACGACATGCTGCTGCTCATCGCAGCGCACGCCATACCAGCTGCATTCGGTGCCCGCCGGTCCGCCCCAGCCCGTGCGCACCGTCCATTCGGGGCCGGCGGTGCGGGAGTAGAGCGTCAGCAGCGCCTGCCGCTCGGCGCGCGCCAGCGCCGATGTGGCTGTCACCGCCGTCGCCGGGGCTTGCGCATGGGCGCTGCACGCCAGTCCGGCAAACGCGCCGGCAATGAGGGCCGCGCGCATGGTGCCGCGTCCGCGCTGTGCCGCGCACCGCGGCGTCGATTGAAATGAAGCAGGCATATCGGTCTTCCTCGCTCAGTGGGGTTGCTCATCGCGCGACTGCGTCCGTGCATGCCTCGCGCCAGCGCGGCCACCGCCAATGCGACCGCACGGCTGCAGGTTAGGGGCGGCATGCCGGCCCGTCACCGTGAAGAAGGTCACCCCTGCAGCGAACTGGATGCCACGCCCGCTGCGCCCTGCCCATGGGCGCACGCAGTGAGGCCTGCAAACCCGTCATTCCCGCGAAGGCGGGAATCCAAGTGCCAGGCAGGCAGCGGGCTTACCGCTGCAGTGGATCCCCGCCTTCGCGGGGATGACGGCGGTTTGCTCGTCCGACCAATCTGGCAGGTGGACCTGCATGCCGCATGGCTCCAGGGTGACCAAGTTCACCTGTGCAAGCCGATTGCGCATTCCTACAGTGCATCAACAGCGCGGCACCAACGCCGCATTGCACGAGAGCGAGGTCCACCATGTCTGCAATCTCCACCCCGGCGCTGCCCCCAGCGCTATCCCCTGCGCCACCCCTTGCGCCACCCCCTGCGCAAATGGCATGCAACGACAGCCCGGCAACGCCGCGGCGCGTAGGCCGGTTTGCGGAAACGCGGTCCGTGCGCTGGCTGCGCCGCGCCTTCGCGGTGCTTGGCCCCGCGATGCCCGAGCTTGCGGCGCGGCTGGCCTATGTGCTGCTGACCCGGCCGCCGCGCGTACCCGAACGCGCCTGGCAGGCACGCCTGCGCGAACGCGCGGAGATCAGCTGGGTTCGCGTCGGGCACAAGTACATCCGCGTGTACCGCTGGGGCAGCGGGCCCACCGTGCTGCTGGTGCATGGCTGGGGCGCGCGCGGCACGCACCTGGGCAGGTTGGTGCCGGCACTGGTCAAGGCGGGCTACAGCGCCGTGGCCTTCGACGCACTGGGCCATGGCGCATCCAGCGGCCGATCAAGCACGCTGCCTGAA
>Ga0209792_1000592_pt1 | contig 23917 bp, 17 predicted proteins | sample EBPBio142005_DNA_FD_185860 | JGI IMG/M metagenome (GOLD analysis project Ga0209792, IMG submission 185860) | Wastewater treatment Type I Accumulibacter community from EBPR Bioreactor in Madison, WI, USA - Reactor 1_6/14/2005_ DNA (SPAdes)... | ecosystem: Engineered > Bioreactor > EBPR >... | reverse complement strand
CTTGGCGTTATATCGTTAGTTTTAATTTGGGGTTTTCGGTCGCCAATATTGTTTGTGCTTGGCTATGTTTGGGCTAGCATTCTTACTCCGCAGCGAGTTGCGTACTCCATTGTTACGTCGATACCCATATCATTAATATTCGCAATCCTTACCTTTGGTTCTTTTCTTTTTTTAAAAAAGGCTGAATACATTCGCTGGCGTGCTCAGTCAATAATATCTGGTATTTTTGTAGTATGGATGACTTTGACACTGATGTGGGCGGTTGCTCCGGAAGATGCTTATTTTAAGTGGGATTGGGCTGTAAAAAGTATTGCGTTTACCGTCATTATTCCTCACTTCATTCGAGATAGGAAAGATTTTGAGGCATTCTTGTGGACAATCTTAATTTCCGGCGTTGCGCATTGCATTGCTTTTGGCGCGAAGGTTGTCCTATCGGGAGGTGGCTATGGCATGCCGTTGGGATTGGTAGGGGGGAATACCGGTTACGGCGAGGGTAGTACGTTGGCAATGTTTTCTGTCAGTCTGATACCTATGGCAATGTTTCTGTTTTTTCACCAAACGCTATTTCCGCAGCGACGTTTGGTGAAATGGATGTTGGGTGCATTCATCGTTTTTTTATTGTTGGCCGGTATAGGGACTTACGCCAGAACATCCGTGGTGTGTTTGGCCGTGCTTGCACTGTGTCTTATATATTATGGCAAGCGGAAGTTGCTCAGCGTAGTGTTCGTGATGACCTTGGCTGCCGTGGCGTATCCTTTTATTGATGATGGGTGGATCGACCGTATGTCCACTATCGACAGCGATACCGATGCCTCTGCCATGGGCCGTGTTGCCGTGTGGAAGTGGGTGGTTGAATACGTTGCTGCTCACCCGTTGGGTGGTAGCTTTGAGATGTTTAGGATCAATAGTTATTCAATGCTATTGCACGACGGTTCCGTTTTGCAAGTCGCAAGGAAAGCCTATCACAGCATCTATTTTGAAGTCCTGGGAGAAGGGGGGATTCCAGGGTTTTTCATGTTCCTCATGTTGATTGGATTGACACTGGTTTCGTTCATGCGTCACAAAAAGATATCGCTGATGACGGGCGAACGCTGGCTTGGAGATGCTGGTAGATGCCTGTTGATAAGCACCCTTGTGTATCTTGCTGGAGGCGCTTTTATTGGGGTGGGTTTTCAATCTTATTTTTACTATTTGGTGGCGTTGTCTGCTGCATATATAAATCTCGGGGAGAAATATGCTTGCGCGTGAGGCGGGGTATGTCCCAGCATTAACCGGGCTGCGTGGGGTTGCCGCTTGGTGGGTGGTGCTATACCACTTTTCTGACCCGCTGGTTGGTTTGGCTTCACCCTGGGTTCTTGCCGTGGTTAGGAATGGATATTTGGCAGTTGATCTGTTTTTTATTCTTAGTGGGTATGTTATATATATTACTTCCGGGGAGTCGTTGCGGACACTGGGGAGATGGGTTGTTTCTCGATTTTTATTGAATCGTATTATTAGAATATACCCTTTGCACCTTGCGATGATGATAATTTACCTTGTCAACCCGCTGGCACTTTGGTTGTTTTCCTCGTCTGGTGATGTTGGCGAAGGGCGATACGATTTTGGATACTATGTCGCCTCGGTTTTTTTGGTTCAAAACTGGGGTGTGTATGATGTTCTGCAATGGAATGTGCCTGCTTGGTCAATAAGCACTGAATTTGCAGCCTATCTGTTATGTCCTCTATTGGTTGCATTGTGTGTTGGGCGTTTATCGGCAAGTTTTTGGAAACTTGTCTCCATGGTGGCGTTGTTGGCAGTACTGGTTGGATTGATTTTTTCTGCTTTTGGCTTGGATTCAATTGGTGAGAAAATTACATCCCTTGGATTGGTCAGGTGTGTACTCGAGTTTTGGATGGGGCTTTGCTTGGGTGCGGCCAGTAGGTTTGTGGGGCTTGTCAGTAACAGGTGGCGAATTTTTAATTCGGTGATCATTTTTGTGTTGGTTTTGTTTTCTGTTTTTTTGGGAAAAATCGGAATTCCTAATTATTGGTTTGTCCCCGCTGTTTGTGCGTTGTTGATTCTTGTGCTGTCTAGAGGAGATTTTTTATTTTCTGGTGTGCTGTCGTTTGCGTGGATTCACTATTTGGGTGTAATATCTTACAGTACATATTTGGTGCATTTTTTCATCAAAGATTGGGTAAAATTTCTCAGTGAATCAGTTGGGGGGTATCAATTTTTTTTCTATGTTTCTTTGGTGTTTTTTGTATCGATGGCGCTGTATAGATATGTGGAAGAACCTGCGCGTCGTTTTTTGCGGCGGAGGTTGATTGTAAAAGGGGTACCATGATTGATAATATATCTATATTCTTTACATGCGCGATATTTTTGTACATGTTGTACCAGTTGATTAAAAAGTAGCCGCCGGCTAATGATTTGTATGCCGCATGGGTTTTGTTTTGTGTGAGACGCTTGTCGGCGCCTGGCGCTTGAAGGTAAGAAATGCTATCAAAGTTGATGATTAGGCATATCTTTAAAGACAAACTGTCGGTATTCCTGTTCCACAAGGTGCCGCAGCAATGCGACCCCTTGGTACCGGCCGATGTGAACATGGCCCGGTTTGAGCATTTGCTGGATCACATGTGTTCGCAGTTTCAGGTGCTCCCGCTGGAGGATGCCGTGAACCGCCTGCAAACCGGCCGCTTGCCAAGGAGCGCGGCCTGCATCACCTTTGATGACGGCTATCCCGATTGGCTGACTGGCGCAGCAGCTGCGCTGCGTCGGCGCAACCTGCACGCCACTTTTTTCATTACTTCGGGCCAGTTTGACGGCGTGCCCTTGTGGCACGAGCGCATTTTGGCGGCGGTGCGCCGTTTGTCTGGGCCGCTGCTGGATCTTGGGATTCCGTTTCTGCCGGCCCAATCCGTAGCAACCGTGGACGACCGCCGCCGCCAAGTGCAGCGGTTGGAGCATGAATTGAAGTACCTCACCCTCCAGCGGCGTGAGCAGATACTGCTGCAGCTGGAGGCCGCTGCAGGCGTGCAGGCGGCCGATGTACCGGTCATGAGCGAGGCGCAGTTGCGCGATCTGCACAGCCAGGGCTTTGCCATTGGCGCCCACACGGCCTTGCATCCCATCCTCGATTACTGCAGCGCCGACGAGGTTGAGCGTGAGATTGGCGGGGTTCGTGAACGCCTGCAGGCCATTGTGGGGGGGCAGGTGAGCGGCTTTGCCTATCCCAACGGCAGGCCCTATGCCGATTTTTCTCGCCTGCATGTGGATGCCGTGAAACGCGCAGGCTATCGCTATGCCGTCACCACCCATTGGGGTGTGGCCGATGCCGCTACGTCGCTATTTCAGATTCCCCGCTTCACGCCCTGGGCCGAGCGCGATTGGCATGTGACCTATCAGTTGGTGCGCAATCTGATGACGGCGCCGGTGCAGGTGCCCGAGGTTGCGGCATGAGTGTTGCTGCGGCGTTGAAGAATGGCGCCCGCACTGCGCTTTATGGCTGTGGTGTATTGGGGGCATGGCACCGCTGGCGCAATCGACGTGCGCTGACGGTGCTCATGTTTCACCGGGTATTGCCCGCCGATGACCCGGCCTTCGCCTTGGCAGAGAGGGAGTTCACCTTCACCGTCGATGGTTTTCGGCGCACGCTGGACTTCGTGCAGCGCCATTACACGGTGGTCAGCCTCGATGATCTGCAGGCTGCCCGCCAGGCGCAGCGGCCCTTGCCACCCAACCCCGTGCTGATCACCTTTGACGACGGCTGGCGCGACACCCTGACCCATGCAGTCCCAGAGCTCGCGCGGCGCGGCCTGCCTGCAGTGCTGTTCCTGGCCAGCGAGGTGGTGGCGCTCGATGCGCCCCGCTGGTGGCAGGATGCTTTGGTAGCGGCCTTGGCAGAACCTGGTGCGCCAGAGCGACTGTGCGCTGCGGCCGGATGGGCGGAGCCGCCCACGGCAAGCATCAGCCAGGCCCTGGCGGCACACCTGGCAGCCATGCCCGAGGCTGCGCGCCGGACTTGGCTGGAGCGGCACGCCCCAGGCATCCTCGATCAGCTGGCTGAGCGGCAAATGGTGACGCTGACCGAGCTGAAAGCCTTGACGGCAGGGTTGGGGCACCTTGCCATCGGGGGGCACGGCCATACGCACAGCCCGTTGACCCTGGCGCCAGACCCCGAAGCCGAGTTGCAAACCAGTCAGTGCATGCTGGGCGAGTTGCACCAGTCCGTGCGAAGCATGTCGTTCCCGCACGGAGCCTGGTCCAGCGCTTTGGAGGTGATGGCGCGCAAGTGCGGGTTTGACTGGATATTTACGAGCGAGGCCGTGCTGGCGGATGTCTCGCATTGGCCCAGCCCCTTGCCGGCGCTGGGGCGCATCCATGTACCGGAAAACGCCTGGACCTGTAGTAGAGGCCGTATCGACGCAGCCCGCCTAGCCACGTTTTTGTTCTTCCGCGTATTGTCAAAAAGTGAAGCGTAACTTGCAGGAAAGAAATATATGCAGTTCCTTGATGAAGATGGCCTGAATAAAACAATTACTCGGATTGATGGGGATCGAGTGAACATGTGGATTCGGGGATATTTTGATCAATTCCCGGATATGAACCGATTCGTCGCTGATCTGGATGCTGCAGCCGACGACATAGGCCAAGTGATGGATGTCGTCAGAAATTGCACGGGCCAATTCGCGTTGGCTGTTGTGTGCGAAAGTTTGGGGAAGTGTTATTTGATTGCGGATCCAATTGGTGCTGAGCCTATTTATTATTTGTCGAATAATGAATTAACGGGATGGGCATTTCGGGTTAAAGATTTACTGCCCAAGCTAAAATCAAAGTCTCTAGATTTAAAGGGTTTGGATGAGTCCATGCTCTATAGGTGGTTGAATGAAGAAAATACCATGGTTGATGGGGTTTTGCGCGTAAACCCGGCAGAAATTATCGAGCTGTCGGTGGATGGGGTTGTAAACAAAAAAATATATAAAGAATTGCGATATGAGTTGACAGAGTCGGATGAGACTGAAGAGTCTGTGATTGAGAAAACTGATGCTGCTCTTGATCGCTACTTCCTTAGATTGCGTCAGGCATATTCGCGTGTTGCCGTAATGCTGAGTGGCGGCGTTGACTCATCGCTTTTGCTGGCTAAGGCGAGAGAATTTTCTTTTGAGCGGCTGATTGCTATTACCTGTAAATTTGATAAGGCTAGGAATATTGAATTGGATCGAGCGCAACGTGTCGCAGATGAACTTGGCGTAGATCTGCGGGTTGTTGAGGTTGATGATGAGTATGTTTTTAAAAACTTTTCGAAAATTGTTGAGTTGACTGAGAGTCCTAATGCGTACTTCAATTGCATTGCTAGATTGAAGATGATGGAGGCCATTGCGGACGAGGTTGATTTGGTAATTGTTGGAGAGGGCGCTGATGGCATGTTCAGCATGGAAGTCGGTGGAGGGAGTAGGGCCCTTCAATTCGAGCGTAAGCGAAAATTGGTGAATCCGGCTCCCATTTTTTTGCGCAATGGGGTAGCAAGTATTCTTGAAGGAGTGGCGAATCCCAGGGTTCAACGCCTACGGCGGTTGTTGACCACTGATTCCTTGAGTTATCTGCGAACCCAGGGTGAGGCGTTTCCCGAGTCTGGATTGGATGTGTCCATCACTGAAGTGATGCCCATACTTAAATCTATCAGATCGAATAGAAAATCTTACTTTTACTCTCGTTTCGAGCCGAAGGCTGATGGGGAGATGTCGGAGAACTTTGTCATTGGCTTTTGCCAAAACCGTGGGTTGTTCACGCAGAATAGGCACCAATACTACTGCTATTCAGTGATTGGCTTCGGTTTGGGGTTGAAGTTGGCCGCTCCATTTTTATCAAAGGATATTATGGATATTGGCCTGGCCTTGCCTTTCCGCCTCCGCTCAGACGCCATGGGCGCGAAGCCGGTATTGAAAAAGATGGCTTGCCGATATATATCTAGGGATATTGTGTATGCGCCAAAAATGGGATTTGAGACGCCTTTGGATGAATGGCTTGTGCGGCGGCGGGATAATTGGATGAGCTGGGTGACCAGCGCCCCTGCACAACATCGGGGTATCTTTGATATGGATAAGGTGGCAAGCCTTGATCCGCATCGTGATTCGATAATAATTCTTAGTGCAATTATGCTGGAGCTTTTTTGCCGTCAGTTTATTGATGGGTAAGTGTCTTTGGAGATTTTCTTGTACGCGCGGCAATTTGCTTGGCTTGGTGGATGAGTTATTGCATGCCTGATGTGAATGAACTCATGCTCAAAGGCTGCCATGGCGATCCCCGTAAATGTCCTGCATTAGACCTAATACGCCGTCATTGCTTCTGTATGCACCTGTAAAGAAGTGGCGTAGGGCCGTTAGTGTTCTTGGTGCCGGATGTTGCCATGCTTCGCTTTGCCATAACTGGCATACCTTTTCTCTATTTGAAATGGCATCGTATGCATGTCGTCTCTGTGATTCTGATAAGGCGGACTTGAATTGGTCAATTGCTGCATGGTGCATTTCAATTTCGGTTGGCTTGACGTAATATGATACGTAATCTTCAAGCTCCGATGCGGTCGAAAAATGCCCAATTTTGATTGATCTAAGTAGCCGCCTTATCCTGCAGCGCCCACCGGGTAGAACCCCAGAGGTGTTCGAGCTATGGATTCTGTAGTCTATTAGTTGTTTTTCTAGTATGCCGTGGAGATTTAGTGCTTTGGATGTGAAACTGATCCAGTTGTCGTGCCCCCAATTAAACTCCATTGATGGGAATCCCACTAGCTCAATTAATTCGCGCCGATAGGCCATGCAGCAGCCTTTTATGTTAAGGCTGGGGTTAAAGCCGCTAAGCCCAAGATGGTCGAAGTACGACTTGATTGAAGTCCCGGTTGCCATGAGGTTGGCCGAGCAATCATGCGTTACGGCGAGGTTTTTGGAGCTGGAAAAGTACTTTATAATTTCATGGATCTTGTCGTTTCGCCAAATATCATCTTGGTCGCAGAAGATAATGATATCCCCTTGGCATTCCTTGGCGCAATCGAGAAAATTCCTTCTGTAGCCTGAATTTATTCTGTTTTGCTTTATCTTTATTTCATATTTGACCCTCTCTTTGAATCTTTCAACTATATCCAAGGTGCTGTCGGTCGATACGTCGTCGCTGATAATTATTTCGGATGGCGGTATTGATTGTTTTTCAATGCTTTTTAATTGTTCCTCTAGGTAATTTTCTCCGTTGTAAGTTGCAAGGGCTATTGATATAGATGGAATTTTCATTTTAAAAATATCTCCCGTTTATTGCAACGACAATTGTATAGACCAAACGGGTTTCAGTGAACAGCCGGGCATGCGTTGTGGATGGCTACGAGAGTGCAGGGCTCACACTACGCCTTTGGTGGAAACGTTGCACGCCAGACCTTAGGTATGACCAGAACGATCACCTGGAGCATGCGGCTGGGCTTGTCTCATAGCGTATCTGCGGAAGTTGGAAACGCATCGAAACTGCCCGTGCCATGGCCGATTAAGCAAAAATTTGCGACCGGGTAGGGAGACAAAGGTGGACGTACAAGGTGTTTCTAGTGGGTTTTTTATGAGTACTGACCGCCTGCGCATTCAACGCAAGCCTTTCGATCTGTTGACCCCGGCCGAGCGCAGCGCCTGGGCGCAGTTGCTTGATGAGAGCATCTCCTCGCGCTGGGCCTTTCTATCCCCCGCTTATGCCGAGGCAGTGAACGCGGCCATCGGACCGGTGGACGTATTGCTGTGCTGGAGCGGCGATGCGCTGGCGGCTGCCATGCCGCTGCAGCGTGCGGCCGGCTGGTTGGGGCGGCTGGGGCTGCGGGAGCCGGTGGGGCGCGAGATGAGCGACTACTTTGGCCTTCTGGCGCGCCCCGATGTCAGGCTGGACTGGCAGGCCTTGCTCAAGGCGGCCGGCATACCGTGCCTGTATTTCACCCACCTGGACGAGAGCCAAGCGGCCCACGGTCTGATAGGCAATGACCCACGGACGGGCTTGCGCACGCGCATTCACCCCGATGGTGGCGATGCCCATTGGGCCTGGCTGCGAACCCAGGACAAGAAGCTCGTGAGCGACACCGAGCGGCGCGAGCGCAAGCTGGTGGCTGAGCATGGTGCGTTGGAGTTCGAGATGCAGTCCGCGGCGCCGGAGCAGGACTTGCAAGCGCTGATCACCCTGAAGAACGCGCAATACCAGCGCACGGGCCATGACGGCGGAGCCCTGCTGAACCCGGCCAATGCACGGTTGCTGCAGCAGTTGCTGGCGTCTGATGATCCGCATTGCCGGCCACGGCTTAGCGTGCTGCGATGTGGCGGGCAGTTTGTTGCCGGCCATTTCGGCCTGCAGTGCGGGCCGCTGCTGCATTATTGGTTTCCCGTCTATGACAACCGGTTTGCGGCCTATTCGCCGGGGCGCATCTTGTTCCGGCATATCTTGTCAAAGGCTGGGCTTGAAGGAATCGCCTGCATCGACCGCGGCGAGGGCGACAGCATGGCCAAGCGGGACTTTGCCAATGAAGAGCACCAGTTTTTCAAGGGCCTGGTGCAAACCGGCCCCTGGGGGCAGGCGCTGCGCCTCGTCCAGCGCTTGCGCTGGCGTTTCGCTGCTTGATCAGTTCGTCGTTGCCGCTTTTGCGTGCACTGGCAAATACGACAGCAAGATATAGGCCAGGCAGCGAAGGGGGCGGTGGCGGCGGCGCAGTGCCTGCCAGAATGCGGCACGGGCAATCATCCGGTTGCCGTACCAGTAATGAGCGTAGGCGTGATCGAAGTACACGCCGGCGAGGCGCTTATCAAACGACCTGCGCCCGAGTTGTTGGTCATCGTGCGTGTTCAACCCCCACCGCAAGCTAGCACCGTGAAGCAGATTCACCAGATGGCTGTCGTCCGATAGGCGGTGCATGGCGCTGGCATTGTGGATGCGGTACAGGGCCACGGGGCCGTTGAGCGAATGCATTTGCGCCACCCTGGACGCCTTGAGCCAGAAGTCATAGTCTTCGCCCTGGCGCATGGATTCATTGAACCCGCCCACGGCCTCGTATACCGAGCGCCGCACCACTGCGGTGTTCATGCCCACCAGCAAGCCATCGAGCAGCCTGGTGTACAGCCAGCCAGACCGCTCAGGATCGGCGCTGGTGAACTGTGCGGCGTCTTCGATCAATGATGTGGCGGGCGGAAACTGGCCGTCCGGCTGCGCATTCCAGCGAATGAATTTGCCGAAGACGACGCCTACTTCCGGGTGGCCGTCAAAGTAGGTGACCTGCGCCTGCAGCTTGCCAGGAAACCAGATGTCGTCCGCATCCAGAAAGGCCAGCAGTTCACCACGCGCCTGCGCCATGCCCACATTGCGCGCCCGCGAAACGCCTGTACCGGTCAGGTGAATGACGCGGATGCGTTCGTCCTGCACGGCGTACCGGTCGTAGTCATCATCCGTGGAGCCGTCGTTGATCAGCAGCAGCTCAAGGTTGGTGAATGATTGCTGCAGCACGCTGTCCAGGGCTTCCTGCAGGTAGTCCTTGCCATTGCGGACGGGGATGATGACGGATACGCGGGGGGGGCTCATGGGTGCTTTGGGGCTTAAGGTCAACAATGTTCTGATACGTCATCCCCGCGAAGGCGGGGATCCAGGCACTATCCGAGCAACTGACTCGTCACGGCAGTGGATCCCCGCCTTCGCGGGGATGACGGAGGGTTTGCATAGGCTGGCGAATCCGGAATCCAGGCCGGGCAGCTGCGAGGTGCTCACCGGCCTTGGCGCCTTTGCAGCAACGCCAGCCGCATACGCCTCAGCTCGTCCGCCATGGGCAAGGACAGCACGAAGCAGCCTACCAGGAATGCCAGCCCCGCAAAGACGCCCGTGACCAGGATGGCTGCCCAGGGCGCAATGCCTTGCGGCAGCGACTGCCTTACGCCCAGGCAGACGGCGCCCACCAGCAAGCCTTGCACTGCCAGGGGCAGGGTGCTCATGCTCCAGGCAGTCCAGCGCAGATTCAAAAACCGGTGGTGAATCCACAGGTAATAAGGCACGCTGAACAATTGCCCCAACGCCATTGCCAGGGCAAAGGTGTACAGGGTTCCGTCCATGAGCCACAAGGCGCATGCGATCTTGGCTGCCAGCAACAGGGTATAAGGGCCAATGGCCGCATAGGGCTTGCCAACTCCCGTCAGCGATGGGGAGCTCAGTGTGAACAGGCTGCTGATGGCATACGACAGGCACAGCCAGGGAATGGCCGGCACCGCTCCGAGCCAGGCCTTGCCATAGAGCAGGCTCACGATGTCGTGCGCCAGCACCGCAATGGCGGCAAACGCAGGCAGCATGAGCGCGTTGATGAGCGAGCTGGCACGCAGGTATTCACTGCCCACGGCCCCTTGGGCGTGATGCACCTTGGCCATATGGGGCAGCGCAAAGAAATTGACCGTGGGCAACAGCGCCGTGCCCACCATGTTCACCGTGGAGTTGGCGCGGCTGAACAGGCCCACCGCTGCCGCCGACATCCAGCGTCCCAGCAGAATGTCGGGCAGCGCGTTGTCGGCCGCCCTGAGCAACGCCGTCAACAGGTTGCCCATGCCGAAGTGGACGATGTCACCAATCTGCCGAAAGCCCGGCAGCCAGGGCAGGGGCCGGGCCACCATCCACCGGCACATCACGCCGGTGACGATGATGTTAACCAGGTTGGCCCAGGCCATGGTCATGGCGCCAAACCCCTTCAGCGCCAGAACCACCGACGTAATGAAGTACACGACGGTGCCGGCTGCGGTGACATAGGCAGATTTTTCCACTGCCATTTCACGTCCCAGAATGGCCATGGGAATGGATCCGAACGGAATGAACACGAAACCCAGGGCAAGCACATGCACGACGGGTATCACCCGTTCTTCATTGAAAAATTGCGCCCAGTAGGCTGCGCTCAGAAACATGATGATCGCCATAGCCCACGAAGTGATCAGCAGCACACCAAGTGAATTGCGCAGAATATCGGGTGTTAACGACTTTTCGCGCTTGATGTAGGCCGTAACGCCAAAATCGCGAAACACATGGGCTACGGCGATGAGCACTGCGCTCATCGAGAAAATACCGATCTCCTGCGGTGTGAGCAGGCGGGCCAGCACGATCGACAAGGCAAAGTTGGCGACCAGGGCCAGGTTGCTGAAGATGAACTGCAGGGCGACTTTTTGACGAACGGAGAGCACGTAATAGCTTTTCACTGGCGCCATCTGCAGCCTGTCCGCGAGCGCCATCGGCGATGGCGGGATGTGGCTGTTTCAAATGGAACCGGTTGAGTGGACAGCCTTGAATGCTACTGGCTCTATGATCGGCCAATAGAGTTCTTCTTCAGTTTCTTACCCATGAATTTCACGAACGCAACCATTGCCATCATTGGATTGGGCTATGTCGGCTTGCCCCTGGCCGTTGAGTTTGGCAAGCACCGCGCCGTGCTGGGCTTCGACATCAATCCGGCGCGGGTGATGGAGTTGCAGGCGGGGCGTGACCATACGCTGGAGTGCAGCACCGAGGAATTGCAGGCGGCGCGCCACCTGCGCTACAGCCATCAGCCGCAGGACTTGAAGGCATGCCAGGTTTTCATCGTCACCGTCCCCACGCCCGTTGACTCGGCCAACCGGCCCGACCTGACGCCGCTGATCAAAGCCAGCCAGACCGTGGGCGCGGCCTTGAAGCCGGGCGATGTGGTGATCTATGAATCCACCGTTTACCCCGGTGCCACCGAGGAAGTCTGCGTGCCCGAACTGGAGCGCGTCAGCGGCCTTCAATTCAACCGGGACTTCTTCTGCGGCTACAGCCCCGAGCGCATCAACCCGGGCGACAAGGATCACCGCCTGCCCAGCATCAAGAAGGTGACCAGCGGCAGCACGCCGGAGGTGGCCACTGCGGTCGATGCCCTGTATGCGCAAATCATCACCGCCGGCACGCACAAGGCCAGCAGCATCAAGGTGGCCGAGGCGGCAAAGGTCATCGAAAACACCCAGCGCGACATCAATATTGCGCTGATGAATGAACTCAGCCTGATCTTCGCGCGGCTGGGCATAGACACCCTGGAGGTGCTGCAGGCCGCAGGTACCAAGTGGAACTTCCTGCCCTTCCGCCCCGGCCTGGTCGGCGGGCATTGCATAGGGGTGGATCCGTACTACCTCACGCACAAGGCCCAGGAAGTGGGCTACCACCCCGACGTCATCCTGGCCGGGCGCCGCGTCAACGACAACATGGCCCGCCACGTGGCCGACACCACCGTCAAGCTCATGCTGCGCAAGGGCATTCCCGTGCTGGGCAGCAAGGTGTTGGTGCTGGGCCTGACCTTTAAAGAGAACTGCCCCGATCTGCGCAACACCAAGGTCGTTGACATAGTGCGCACCTTGCAGGGTTATCACACCGAGGTGGATGTCTACGACCCGTGGATTGATACGAAAGAAGCGCAGCACGAATACGGTTTGAAGTGCCTGGCGGCGATGCCGGAGCCTGGCACCTATGCTGCCATCATCCTGGCCGTGGGCCATAGGCATTTTGTGGAACTGGGCGCCGCCGGTATCAAGTCGCTGGGCCAGGCAAACGCGGTGCTGTTTGATGTCAAGAGCATCCTGCCCATGGGCACTGCGGATGGGAGGCTGTAAGCATGCCGTCCCGTTATCAAGAACTGCAAGCCCAACTGCAAGCCACGCCAAGAACCTGGCTCATTACCGGTGTGGCGGGCTTTATTGGCAGCAACCTGCTGGAAGCCTTGCTCAAATTGGGCCAGCGCGTGGTGGGCCTGGACAACTTCGCCACCGGCCACCAGCGCAACCTGGATGAAGTGCAAACTTTGGTCAACGCGGCGCAGTGGGCCAACTTCCACTTCATCCAGGGCGACATCCGCAATCTAGACGACTGCCGCCGTGCCATGGCGTTTTCCCCTCCCCCGCCGGGGGAGGGCTGGGGTAGGGGCCAGCCCGAGCCCACCCCCGTCAATTACGTCCTGCATCAGGCGGCCCTGGGCAGCGTGCCACGCAGCATCGAAGACCCCATCACTACCAACAGCGCCAACATCACCGGTTTTTTGAACATGCTGGTGGCTGCGCGCGATGCCGAGGTGCAGAGCTTTACCTATGCCGCCAGCAGCAGCACCTATGGTGACCACCCTGGCCTGCCCAAGGTCGAGGACGTGATTGGCAAACCCCTGTCGCCCTACGCGGTCACCAAATATGTCAATGAGCTTTATGCAGAAGTGTTTGCGCGTACCTATGGGTTTGCTGCCATAGGGCTGCGCTATTTCAATGTATTTGGCCCGCGGCAGGATCCGGACGGTGCTTATGCGGCAGTCATCCCTAAGTGGACGGCCGCCATGATCAAGAACCAGGAGGTTTTTATCAACGGCGATGGCGAGACCAGCCGCGACTTTTGCTTTATAGAAAACGTGGTGCAAGCCAACCTGCTGGCGGCAGCCACGATCGATTCAGGCGCTCGCAATGAGGTTTATAACGTTGCGGTGGCTGGTCGAACCACACTAAACGTCTTGTTTGAGGAGCTCAGGGATGCCTTGCTCGCCAATGGCCTTGGCTACACCAAGGCACCGGTTTATAGGGACTTCCGCAGGGGTGACGTGCGCCATAGCCAGGCAGATATAGGCAAGGCGCAGAGGCTCTTGGGGTATTCGCCAATTTATGAGCTTCGTGCAGGCGTCGTAAAGGCGATGCCTTGGTATATGGATTTCCTGAGTTAGTTATCTATTCTCTTTAACCGCATCAGGCGAGGTGTGAAATTTAATGGTTGATTCCCCTTGCCTGGTGGTTGTGTGGAGTAAATAAAGTAGTGGCTGCTACGACAAATGGGTAATTTGAGGCCATCGAAAGGATAGTGCCAAGCCAGCATGGCAGTCACTACACATTCTGGCCTGGCTGGCGAGAATTGCTCACCAAATTCTGTTACCTGGGGACAATGGCCCAGGTGGGGTCGTTTGCAAAATCCTTGTCCATCAGCGGTGTTTTCGATTTCCAAAGGGTGTATGCCGCGGCCGCATCTTGAACACCAGCGTTCGAGGCTGCGGCAAGCATTGCGCGTGCAATCCCTGCTGCTCCCGCAGACCATGTTGGATAACCTTCGTATTCGAGAGAGCTGTTGCAAGTCAGGCCTGGAAAGTTCACCTGCGCAAGTTCGCTCCAACTGGTAATCCATTTGCCGCTTGCATTTTTTAGCTTCAGAAAGTAGCCGGGGGCTTTGGCCAGGCAGAATCCTTGCGTTTCGTGGAGGAATCGCCCGACACCAAATTTACCGATCCAATGTAACAATTCCATTGCACGTGGCTCATCGGCTTCTGCATGCTGGGCCATGACGATGGTCCAGTAGTCGTTCTGCCACGGTGCAAATGTGGTTGGGTCATATGGGTTTACCGGGGAGCCCATCGGCGAGACATCGGAAATAGGCGAGACAATCCAATTCTTGTGGAACCATTCGAGACTGTTAGAAAGGCGGCTCTGAAAATACTTTTTCATTGCATGCGAGTCCGGGATGATCCGGGAGGCTTCGCCAAGCGCACGCAACGTCCAGGCTTGTCCGCGCACCTGATCCTCCCACAATAGTCCTTGACCTCCACCTCGGTAGGCTGGGTTCATTGCCGTCAGGTTCCAGGCTGCCCAGTATGTCAGCTCGTCCTGCAGGAAGGCATCACCAGTAATCATGTAGGGCACATAGGCATAGGAGGCCTGGTGCGCAGTGTCCGGATCCCAGATGGTCTTGCCATTGACAAGGGCTGGTAATGCCGGCTGTGAAACTCCAAGCCACGTTGATACGTTCGGTTGCCGGTCTAGATCGAGAGGGTGATTGGATTTTTCATCGCGATAGTGAATTGGCACAGAGGCTGCCGCATCCGCATGGGCAAGCATGACCTCTTTGATTCGGTCGTCCTGCGTGATGAGATACATGGCCGACCATTTAGGTACTGGGCCGATTTCCAGCCGACCCCCGGTCGTTCCAAATGCAGGCGTCATAAATAGATTGGCCATAGGGCCCAAGTCGGCCTGCTTTGCCTTGCTTTGTATGTATGCGGCATAAAAGGCAGAGCGCACCGACTCGGGAATATTCAGGCTCAGGTCATAGTTCCAGATCGCCTTGCTCGCAACGAAATACGGCATGTTGTGCCGCACGCGCGCCAGAGGTTCGGCAGTAGCACCCGTCCACAGCACCTTGTGCCAGCGCGCATGGTGGTAGTGGGTGAACTTGGGTTGCGTAAAAAGGGTGCTGCCGTTGCGCTTGACGGCGAGTGAATAGGTGAGGTTGCCCGGATTGGCTGTCCAGGTGCGGGTGTTTTCGATCACCACATCGGTGCGGATGCGCTGGCCGCCGTCCACCAGGCGGGTGTGCAGGCGCGCCGTCAGATGCGGGTGCGCGGCACCTGTGGCCTTGTTCTTGAAGGGCAGGGCGACGGTGTATTCGGTGGCCACGGCGCCCGCCAGGCGGCGGCCGGATCCGTCCTTGATTTGCCTGACCAAGTCGGCCTGCGGTTGTGCCACCAATGTGGTTACGCTGCCGTTGGTGTCGACGACCTCGGCTTCAAGTTCCAGGTTCCAGTCCGGGTTGGCCGGGACATTGGGGGAGCTGCTGGTTTGGGCACCGGGGTACAGGTTGATGATTTTGCTTTGGCCGGGTTGTACGTTGTTGAGCTGGGCGCTGAGCACGGCAAAGCGGGCAGAGCCGTCGCGGTGTGTCGCCAGTTCGTCCGTTTGCAACGGGATGATGGCGCCGTCCACCTTGGCGACCAATCCCTCGCCAGCGGGCTTCCAATCACCGGCCTTGAAGGGCTGGCCGAAAGTGACGGGCAGGCTGGTTTGGGCCTGAGAGCTGGTGGAGGTGACCTCGATGCAGGTGAGAGCGTCGCTTGCGCAACGGAAGGCTGATGGAGCGGGTGCCGGTGTTGGGGTTGGAGTCGGAGTTGGGGCCGGGGTTGGCGAAGGCCGGGAGCTATTGAGTCCAACGTCGGTGGCCTCACTACCGCCACCACAGGCGGAAAGCGTTGCCAGGACTAGTGCCGTCGTTAGGTTTTTACCAATGGCTTGTTTGAATGCGCCGTGGCGCGGGGCTGAGGAGTTCATGACAATGCTTGGGGTCTGCTGGAGTCGGATGCCCATGGCCGCATAGCTGAGTGCGACTACGAGGAGTGTTGTGATTGGCAGTGCCGGCGGGGAGGGCGTAACCGGCGTGCCGGATGTTTGGTAGTGGGGGTCACCAAGGGTTGCTGCTGCAACGAGGGGACGAATTATCGGAACGCATGACAAGCCTCCTGTGGTGTTATGTGTTTTTTGATGCCGTTTGTTTTGGTTTTTGATCTGAACTCGACCGTAGTCGTCATGACTAGGTAGTCTAGTGGGGCGTGTCTAGGCTTTAAACGACGTTTTGCCTAGTGTTTCTGATGTTTTTTGAAGCGTTAAATGCTTGAATTGTTACATTCCATAGGTGGTTTTTAGTGATTCGCAACCAAGTTGGGGTATGCGGTGCCAGGTGATCTGTTCACAACCGAGGCCTGGTTTGCCAATCTGCTGGCGCATGGTTTGGAGCGGGTTCCGTACTGGCATGGAACCTGGTCACTTCCTGCCTCGCCAGGGGGGCAGGCCCACTTTCGGCTCATGCTGGAGCAGCCACGCGGCCCTTTGATTGCGCTGGGCAATTACTACAGCTGTCTCTATGGCCCCCTGGGGGCGAGCGCGGCGTCGCTTGCACTTTCGCCCGCGCAATGGCGTGACGCCGTGAAAGAGCTGCGGCAGTTGCATCGCAGTGGCGTGCTGCGCCTGCAGCCACTGGATGCCGACAGTGCATGGCTGGCGGCGTTGCAGCGAGGCCTGCGCGTTGCCGGCTTGTGGACGGACAGGTTTTTCTGCTTTGGCAACTGGTTCCAGCCTGTGCCCGCAGGCGGGTTCGACGCCTATTGGAAGCAGCGCCCATCGCCTCTGCGCCACAGCGTGGAGCGCGGGCGCAGGCGGCTTGACCGGGCGGGTGACTGGCGCATTGACATCGTCACCGCGGAATCAGCGCAACTGGAGGAGGGGCTGGCGGCCTACCTTGCGGTCTATGCGCAAAGCTGGAAGTCACCCGAGCCCTGCCCGGACTTCATGCCCGGGCTGGTGCGCATGGCGGCCCGCGAGGGCTGGTTGCGCCTGGGCGTGCTGTGGCTGGGCCAGCAGCCCCTGGCCGCGCAGGTGTGGCTGGTGTATGGCGCCAAGGCCAATATCTACAAGCTGGCCTATGTGAAAGGGAACAAGAAGCTGTCGGCCGGCTCGGTGCTGACGGCGGCCTTGATGCAGCATGTCATGGACGTGGATCGGGTGGCGGAGGTGGACTACCTGAGTGGTGACGATGCCTACAAGCGCGACTGGATGGCCGAGCGGCGCGAGCGCGTTGGGCTGGTGGCATTTGATCCGCGCAGCCTGCGTGGCCTGATCGCCGCGGGGCGGCATTTTGCGGGCGCCTGGCTGGGGCGTTGGCGCAAGGCCTGATGGGTGTTGACGCCCGGGCGCCGTGGCGATGGATGGGAGCGCCGGCATCTTGCCGGCAAACAAGGTTTGAACAGCGGTATGTGCTATTTTAAAGATAGCTGTTTGCGCTTGTATGGTAAGGGCTTTAGGTCATTTTGTGGCTCAAGTAGCGATTCCTGTGGATTCGCCTGGCACGGTCTGCAAAACCCGTCATCCCCGCGAACGCGGGGATCCAGCTGCCACGCAAGCGCTTGATTTGCCGCTGCTGTGGATCCCCGCGTTCGCGGGGATGACGGTGATTGGCTCTTCCACAGGAATCGCTACTTGAGCCGATTTTGTTGTGAATGACGATGGGCTTTGGGGCCGGCCGCTAAGCGCCCAGCGTGCCAAGCCAGCGCAAGGTGGTGGCCTCGACTTCCTCCTGGCTGTCTGGCTGCGAGCAGGTGTGGTCTGCGTCCTGAAGGTCGTGCCGGGTCACTGTGGGCCGTTGCAGGGCTTGGCGCCATGGGGGTTGGCTGACGGTGCATTCGGCAAATTCTTGCGCCGTGACGTCGCGGCTGCTCAGAAGCAGCAGTGTTTTGCCTTCAAACGCTTGCCAACCAAGCGCCATAAGCTCTTGAAATGAGACTGATTGTGGACTTTGGCGGCGCATCGCCCGCAGGTTGCCGCCCAGGTCGCGCAGCGCCTTCAGGCCCACGCCGCCGGCCCATAGCTTGCGCCAGAAGGCGGGCTCCAGCAGGCGCTGGCGGTAATAGTGCTTGACGCGCGCCCTGGCCAATCCGGCCTCGGAGCGTACCCAGGGGTTGAGCAGGACCAGGCCCTGGACGCGCGCGTCCTGTGTCGCCTGCAGGTACAGCAGGCTGGCCGAAGCGCCGTCGCACAGGCCCCAGAGCACGATGCGGTCGGCGCCGCTTGCGTGCAGCGTGGCGTCGATGGCGGCGCCGATATGGGGGGCGGTCTGCTCAAACGGCACGCTGTCGCCGGGGCTGTCGCCCATGCCCGGCAGGTCAAAGCGCAGCACCGGATAGCCGGCGCCGGCCAGTCGGCGCGCGAGGTGCACGAACTGGCGGTGGCTGCCCACGCGGTATTGCGCGCCACCAACGACGATGACGACCGCCGTACGCTGCACCGGGATGTGGCCCGCCGGCATGCACAGCAGGCCGAGCATGGCGAAGTCCGCCCCGGTGATCGCCATGGCCTGTTCCTGGGTTTTCATGGCGGTGTTGCTGTGGCCAGGGCGGCCAGGGTTGCGGCGACGAGGGCCGGGGCATCGCCGCCGTCCACGGTCTGCCAGAAGGCGGGGCCGGCAACGGCCTGCGTCTGCACCTGCCAGCCGGCTGCGCGCCAGGCGGCCGCTGCCTTGTCGGCGGCGGGACTGATTGCAGGGGCGGTGGCGGTCGATAGCTCCAGCCATACCAATCGGCCGGGTTGTGTGGAGGCAGCGGTGGGCGGGGTCAATCTGGCCTGGGCCAGGCCCTGGGCCAGCGCGGCGCTCAGCGCGTAGCCAGCAATGTGCACGGTCTGCCCCTGGGCCAGGGTCTGGGCGGGGGGCATGGCATCGCTGCTGCCGTTGCCCAGCCATTGGCTGGCCGCGTGCAGGCGCAAAAACTGCTGCAGCATCTGCTGGCCACTGGTGGCGGGCTGCCACAGCAGCAGGTGTGACGGCCTCGTGCCTGCCTCCAGCAAGCGGCCTGCCAGTTGCGCCGCCAGCAGGGCGCCGGCACGCAGGCCCCACAGCCACAGCGGGCCGCCGGCTCGCTCCGCCAGCCAGTTGTGGGCGGCCTGGGCATCGTCGAGCCATGCGTCCCAGGTAGCGTCGGCAAAGTCGCCGCTGCTGTCGCCGCAGCCCAGCAGGTCGATCTGCAGCACGGCATAGCCGGCCTGCGCCAGCGCACGCGCCTGGCTGGCGGCCATGCGGCGTGTGCAGTTGAGCTCTTCGGCAAAGGGGTGCAGGTAAAGCACGCGCCCCAGCGGCGCGCTGCCTTGCGGCGGGTGGGGGGGGTGGTAGAGGCAGAAGCGCTGCCCGGCGCCGCTGCGCTTCAGAAAGAAGGCTTGCGGCAGCAGGGCGTGCGGGGGCTGGCTCATGTGTCCTGCTGGGCCAGCACCTGCTCCACCAGATCGCACAGGCTGCCTACCGTGGCAAAGACCGAGCCGCTCAGGTCTTCGTCGCTGAAGGCGATGCCGAAGTGGTTCTCCAGCCCCGTGATCAGGGCCAGCACGGCCATGGAGTCGAGCTCGGGCAGGGCGCCGAGCAGTGCGGTGTCGCGGTCGAAGGCTGCGGTGCGGCCGTGCAGGGCCAGGGCTTCGTCCAGCACGCGCAGGACTTGTTCGGTCAGATTCATGGTGTATGCGGGTTTGCGGGGCAACTGCGGCGCGATTCTAGTGGCCCGCCAACACGCGCAGCCGTTGTGCGGCCGTTGTGCGGCTTTTGGCGTCAGGGCGATGCCTTAACATGCACCAATGCCTCAAGAGCCGGACTTTTCCAAGGGAATTCCCCCCGTTTTGCTGCACGACCTGCCAGCGCGGGCCGCCGCCATCTGGCCGGGCCGCACGGCGCTGACGGTGGGTGCCGCGCATCTGTCCTATGCCGACCTGCAGGGGCAAATCCGGGCCTGTTCCGCAGGCATGCTGGCGCTGGGGCTTGCGCCCGGTGCGCGTGTGGCCGTGTACCTGGAAAAGCGCGTGGAGGCCGTGGTGGCCAGCTTCGCTGCCCCGGCCGCAGGCGCGGTGCTGGTGCCGGTGAACCCGCTGCTGAAGGCCGCGCAGGTGGCGCATATCCTGCAGGATGCCGAGGCCCAGGTGCTGGTTACCTCGTCGGCCAGGCTCGCGGCTCTGGCGCCGGTGCTGGCCGACTGCCCCGGCTTGCGCCATGTGCTGCTGTGCGACGAGGGCGCACGGGGCGTGCCGGACGCCCAGGCCGCCTTGCCTGCAGACCTGGCCTTGCATGCATGGGCCGGCCTGCGGGCCGGTGTTCCGGGCGAGCTGCCCCGGGTGCTCGACGGCGATGTGGCGGTGATCTTCTACACCTCGGGCAGCACGGGCAGGCCCAAGGGCGTGGTGCTGTCGCACCGCAATCTGGTGGCTGGCGCCGTCAGCGTGGCGAGTTACCTGGGCAACAGCGCTGACGACAGCCTGTTGGCCGTGCTGCCGCTGTCGTTCGACGCGGGCTTCAGCCAGCTCACTACGGCGTTTGTGGTGGGCGCGCGCGTGGTGCTGCTCAACTATCTGCTGCCGCGCGACGTGTTGCAGGCCATGGCGCGCGAGCGCATCACCTGCCTGACGGCGGTGCCGCCGGTATACATGCAGCTGGTGGCGCTGGACTGGCCCGCCGGTGCGGCCGAACACCTGCGCTACTGGGCCAACACTGGTGGGCGCATGCCACGCGCCACCCTGCAGCGCATGCGTGAGCTGGCGCCAGCGGCATCGCCCTATCTGATGTACGGCTTAACCGAGGCCTTTCGCTCCACCTATCTGCCGCCCGAGGAGGTGGATCGCCGCCCGGACTCCATCGGCAAGGCCATCCCCAATGCCGATGTGCGCGTGCTGCGCGAGGATGGCACCGAATGCGCCGTCGACGAGCCTGGCGAGCTGGTGCACCGCGGGCCGCTCGTCGCCCTGGGCTACTGGCGCCGCCCCGAGGAGACCGCGCGCCGCTTCAAGCCCTGGCCGGCGCGCCTGCAGGCGGCGGACTATGGTAGGGCCGCGCCCGAGTACGCCGTGTATTCGGGCGACACCGTGCGCCGCGATGCCGACGGCTACCTGTACTTCGTGGGCCGGCGCGACGAGATGATCAAGACCTCGGGCTACCGCGTGAGCCCGACCGAGGTGGAAGAGGTGCTCTACGCCAGCGGCCTGGTGGCCGAGGCCCTGGTCTATGCCCGGCCCGATGATGCCCTGGGCAGCGCCATCTGCGCAGCACTGTGGGCATCGCCCGCAGGCGCCGATGCCGCCACGCGCGACGCCGCCTTGCTGGCGCATTGCCGCCAGCAGCTGCCGGCCTTCATGCTGCCCAGGTTGCTGCAGTGGGTGGACAAGCCGCTGCCGCGCAGCCCCAACGGCAAGCTCGACCGCCAACGCTGGGTGCAGGAGACTCAAGTAGCGATCCCTGTTGAAGGGGAAACCGCTGTCGTCCCCGCGAAAGCGGGGATTCACAGCAGCGACGAATCAACGGCTGGGGTAGCACTTGCGTCCCCGCCCCGGATCGAAGTCCGGGGTGACGTTCTTTCGCGGGAATGACGGGCTCCGCATACATCGCGTGCGCCGGCAGGACACATCAATAGATATCGCCACTTGAGCCATACAGGAACATGGATCGTTTTGATACTTCGGGCAATGAGTTGCGGGTCGGTGGCCTGCCGCTGTCGCTGCTGGCCGAGCGCGTCGGGCAGACGCCTTTCTACGCCTATGACCGCGCGCTGATCGCGGCGCGCATCGCCGCCGTGCGCCAGGTGCTGCCGCCCGGCGTGCATCTGCACTACGCCATCAAGGCCAACCCCATGCCGGCACTGGTGGGCTGGGTGCGGCCGCTGGTCGATGGCATGGATGTGGCGTCCGCCGGGGAGCTTAGGGTGGCGCTGGATGCCGGCGCAGACCCGCGGGGCATAGGCTTTGCCGGGCCGGGCAAGCGCCAGGCCGAGCTGCGCCAGGCTGTGGCCTCGGGCGTGTTGCTCCATGTGGAGTCGGCGCGCGAGCTGCGCCTGCTGGCCGATGCCGCCCAGGCGTTGGGGCGGCCGGCCCGTGTGGCCCTGCGCATCAACCCCGACTTTGAGCTGCGCGGCGCCGGCATGCACATGGGCGGCGGCGCCAAGCCCTTCGGCGTGGATGCCGAGCAGGCGCCCGCCCTGCTCCAGACCATGGGCCGGCAGGGGCTGGCGTTCGAGGGCTTTCATGTCTATCCGGGCTCACAGAACCTGCGTGGCGAGATCATTGCCGAGAGCCTGCGCCGCTCGCTGGAGCTGGTGCTGCGCCTGGCGCAGCACGCGCCGGCGCCGGTGCGCGGCGTCAACCTGGGCGGGGGCTGGGGCATTCCCTACTTTCCGGCCGACAAGCGGCTGGATCTGGCACCGGTGGCCGATGCGCTGGAGCAGGTGCAGCAGCAGCTTGGCCAGGCCCATCCGGGGGCGCATCTGGTGCTGGAGCTGGGGCGCTACCTGGTCGGCGAGGCGGGCATTTATGTGGCACGGGTGCTCGATCGCAAGCAGTCGCGCGGGCAGGTGTTTTTGGTGACCGATGGCGGCATGCACCAGCATCTTGCCGCGTCGGGCAATTTTGGCCAGGTGATACGGCGCAACTATCCGATCGTCATCGGCAACCGGCTGCAATCGGCCGATCGCGAGACCGCCTGCGTGGTCGGGCCGCTGTGCACGCCGCTGGACATGCTGGCCGACCGCATGGAGCTTGCGCTGGCGCAACCCGGCGACCTGGTGGTGGTGCTGCAGTCGGGGGCCTACGGCGCGACGGCCAGCCCGCAGGGGTTTCTGAGTCACCCGGCCTGTGCCGAGGTGCTGGTGTAGAAGGGCGCCGGGAGGGGCGCAGAAATGCTCGATAGCCTTGCATGAGTCATACGGAAAGCAACGTTTTCTTTTGGGGGGAGGCGCTGGCTGCGGCAGCCTATGGGCTGATGCTGCTGCGTTTGCTCAGCCAGCAGCGCTTGCGCTCCGAAGATGGTCGCATCGCGGCGACGATGGTCGCGGCCGTCGTCATGACCCTGGTGTGGAGCGGCAGCAGCCTGCTGGCCTTGACGAGCCATCCCGCATGGTGGTTTGCCGCGCAGGTGGCCGATGTCTTGCGCTACCTGTGCTGGGGTGGATTCCTGGCACTGTTTCTGGCCGATGAGAAGGGGCGCTGGCGCAGGCGCTGGCCGGTGTTGGCTGCGGCGGCGTTGGTGGCGGCGCCTGTATCGGTGGCCCTGTCCAATCTTGCGGGGGGCGTGGCGGGGCAGGCCTTTGTGATGGTGCTGCTGTCCGTGGGTGGATTGGTGCTGGTGGAGCAGCTGCTGCGCAATCTGCCCGAGGACTCCATGTGGAGCGCCAAGCCGGTGTGCCTGGGGCTTGCAGGCACCTTTTTGTTTGACCTGTACCTGTTTTCGCAAGGGGTGCTGTTTCAGGGGCTGGACCCGGACGCGCTGAGCGTGCGCCCGTTCGTGCACGCCTTCATGGTGCCCCTGCTGCTGCTGGCGACCACGCGCCACCGTAACTGGATCGCCAAGATTCATGTGTCGCGCAAGGTCATCTTCCATTCCGCGACGCTGGTGCTGGTGGGGCTGTACCTGCTCTTCATGGCCAGCGTCGGCTACTACGTGCGCTATTTTGGCGGCGCCTGGGGCGGGGCACTGCAGTTGGGCCTGGTGTTCGTGGCCCTGATGCTGGCGATTGCCGTGGTGCTGTCGGCCTCGCTGCGCGCCACCTTGCGGGTCTTTCTGGGCAAGCATTTTTTCCGCTATCGCTTCGACTATCGCGAGGAATGGC